>JAEEGL010732480.1_pt1 | contig 95200 bp, 77 predicted proteins | sample 9134231 | NCBI WGS metagenome assembly JAEEGL01 (sample SAMN16246548, study PRJNA631951) | gut metagenome | biome: gut microbiome; feature: rumen; material: fiber-attached | host: Bos | place: Iran: Karaj | collected 2018-10 | reverse complement strand
TTCACGCGGATGACCTTCGACCATTTCGGGGAGACGTTCATCACCTACAACCCTGATTTCCAGGAGCTCATCATCAACGAGGCCTACACCATCCGCAAAGACGGCAGCAAGGTGGAGACCCCCGAAAACGCCTTCAACCCGATGTTGCCGGATGGTTGCACGAAGTGCGAGCGGCTCAACGGCATCCGCACGATGGTGGTGACGCACACGGCGTTGGAGTACGACGCCGTCATCGTCCTCGACTACACCATCCGCTCCAAGAACTTCTTCTTCCAGGAGTTGTTGGAAAAGGTGGATTTGCAGGAGGAGGTGCCGGTGGAAAAATACGTGGTCAGCGTGACCGCGCCCGACTACAAGCCCGCGAAATTCCAGCTCAACGGGGAGAATCTCGTTTACACGAAGACGGAAACCACAGACAAGGATTTCGTCACCACGGTCTATACTTTTTCAAATCTGCCGGAGCGTCCCACCGACGAGTATCTCTTCCCGAGTGTGTATGCTTCGCTGACGTTCTTCACGATGGACAATGTGGAGAATTTGGTCGGCAAAATGGCACAGCAAAACTCGATGCAGAAGTTTGACAATCAGAAGATTACGGATTTCTTCAAAAGTCGCTTCACGGATGAGATGAACGTCATGGACAAGATATTGTACGTCAGGGATTATATCCACGACAACATCCAAACCAACCATCTGGACGCCAGTGTGTTGAACTATATGTTCGCCTCGTCGAAGCAGGTGTGGGAGAGCAACTGCGCGTTGTCGATCGAGAAGAACATCCTGTTGGCGGGGGTGTTGCAGAGTTTGGGATACGATGCACAATTGGCGTTTGTGGGGAACTCGTTAGTGACTGATTTGAAGACAGTTGTGTGCATATTTCGTCTTGGACATGCCGACTATATTTCGGCTGACGAGCCCGAAGAACTCAGTCTGGACGCTTACTTCGCGCCCGCCATCCTCATCCTTCAGGATGGAAAAATAGAGAATGTGACAGCACAGCCCATTTCCGTGGAAAGAGCGGCCGAAATCACGATTCAAAGCGGAAAATTGGATGATCCGGTGGTGGAAATGCAACAGTATAAAGTGGAGTCGCCAAAAATGAAATATCTGCAAGTGCATGGAAGCGGCGACACAAAAGTGTCTGTTTCGCAGCTCTCTGGCAAATATTACGAAATGACCATCGACGACGGCGAATACGGTACCGAAGTCCGTTCCGTGAACATCCACAACGACCGCAAATACGATGTGGACACAAAAGAATCGAGCGAGAAATACGGTTACACCGTCAAATTGCCCGCTAACGCCCGTTGTCTGACGAAAACCTCACACAAAGAAATCACCGTCGAGGGCGCCAAACTCCTGATTGATGTTGTGGTGGGCGGTAATACGGTAATGATTACAAGGACGTTAAGTCTGCCCAAAGAGGGCATTTCCGCCAAAAACGTGAAGAAGTTCAAAGCGATGATGGGAGAGTGGGAAGCGCCGGTGAAGGTGGTGTTTTCTACCTTATAGGGGCGCAGCGCAGAATGCAGAGTGCAACTTTCATGTTGTTTCGTGCAGATAACATTCAGTTAATTGCATAAAAAGTAACATTCAAAAAAATATTAACATTCTGGCGGGGTATATCGAAAAAAGTGTATCTTTGCCGCGTTGTTTTTATTAATCACTAAAACCAGAAAAAACATGAAAAACAATCAAATCTCGGATCCCATTGCGGAGGCCAGAAGATACGTGGCCAACGCAGAAGAAACCATCGGGAAAGCCAAGTATGATCCGGAAACGAAATCCTACACAGACAACAAGTACGTCAGGACTGCCGGCAATATACTATGGAACGGTTGTCTTATTGCACTTGAATCGGTCTTTCATCTGCGCAAGGGTAAGGGTCGCCCCTCAATAGACAAGTATCGTGAAGCTGCAGCAAAACGCGACGGCAAACTGCTGCGATTTATGAATTACGGATACGATGTTCTGCATTTGTCCATGGGCTACGACGGTGTGGAAAGCAAAAAGGTCTGCGACGCCGGTTTCGAGGTCGCAAACGACATCATCGACCACTGCGCGACGATGCTGCCGAAGCCGGTGTGTGCGTGAGAGGGGAGCTCAAGGCTCCTCCGTTTCGGGGGCAGGCTCGACGACAGGTGCGGGCTCCTCGACAACGGGTTGCTCAGTGCCCTCTTCGGTGGTACCCTCGTTTTCCGCGCGGAGTTGCTCGTAGTATTTGGTGAAGGTCATGCACATGTACGGGGCGAGCCACAGGTAGCCGATGAAGAACGTGAACACGCAGAGAATGCTCCAGCCGATGAAGCTCAGCATCAGTATGAAAAGTTCGCCTTTGTGACCTTGCATCATCATGCGGCTCTTGGTAAGTGTTTCTCTGGCAGAGAGTTCCGGGTCGTCGCGAAGGAGGAAAGGCACCAAGGCATAGGCAAGCGCGACCACATATACCGGAATCATCAGCAACAACGCCATGAACATGGTGAAGCCCCAGTGACCCTCGAGCTTTTCGAGTCCGTCCATAATGCCGATAAAGGCGATGTATGGAACCGTGGCGGCCATGACGACAAGTCCCAACAGGATGTAGGTGCCCAGCACATGAGCGAATTGCTCTTTGCGGAAGCCGTAGAACAGGTCGCCGATATCAGCGGGGAGGTCCTGCCGCGAGGCATGCAGGTAGGCCACCATGTAGCCGTAGCTTATCGGGATAAGCAGAACCGCCACGATGAGTCCGATGAAGGAGAACACAGCGGCCAGTCCGGTAAACGAACTGTCCTCAAAAATGGTCCCGAACATGGCTAAAAAACAGAACAGAGAATAGATTAGCAGATAGATGAACGTGAGTCCCACGAAGGAGCCCCATTTGCCTCTCAGCGTGGCAAGTGCCTGGTCTTTTAGATCGTTGATTTTTCCCATAAGTGTGAAGATTTTTGGTGATTAATGATCGGCAAAAGTACATTTTTTTTTCAATTGGGAATGGCCTCGCTGTTGTCTGTCCCCGCGTTGAACAGCAGCAGCGGCACGAAAACCGTGAACATCATACGGCCGGTCTGCGCGTTGAGGGTGTCCTCCACTAACATCGACAGGGCCAGCAGCAGGATGAGCGCAAAATAGACGAATGTGACCCGTTTGCGCATGGCCGCGAACGGATAGATCAGCAGGAAGCAGAAATAGAGCATCGGGATGATGCCGGCGGCGAGCCAAAAGGTGAGATACTGGTTGTGGCTGCCGCGGTTTTTCTTTTTGTCGGCGATAGGGGAGTGCTGCTTCGCCAGCTGCTGGTCCAGGACTTCGCGTTGCTGCCCGATGCCGACCCCGAAGAGCCAGTTCTCGCGGATGAGCCCCCAGGTGGTGCGCCACAGTTCCAGCCGCTCCAACAGCGACGATTCGTTGATGATGCCGTATCTTTCGTAGAGCGTGATCCCGAAGTAGGTCTCGTACAACGCCCGGCGCAGACTGGCATTCCGGGCATAATAGACGTTGGCCTTCTTGTTCTCGATGTTCCGGATGTCGTTGTCGCTGAGTTGCATCACGGCGGCGGAGTCTTTCCTCATGCCGAGCGAGTTGAGGTATCTGACCAGTGTGACGGCAGTCAGTTCGTTGTAAGCCGTGTCGGAGCGCATCGCCCAGGCTGTCTGCAACTCCTTCTCACAGACGTAGTTACCGATGCCGTAACCGTTTTCCACCATCGGATTGTCATCGAAAGAGTAGGGGTTTCCGGAGGCGGTTTGTGCGCTGCGGTCGGGCAAAGGGTCTTTTACGTGGAAATAATCGTATGTGATATATAGGGTGTAGGCAACGGTAACCGCAAAAAATATACCCAATGTTCCTCCCAATGTCCATTTCAACTTGTTATTCTTTTGATTTACAACAAGATATACGATATAACACAAAGAGATTGTCGCTATGGTCAGGATGCCGGAGAGCGTTTGGGAATAGAGCAGGTATCCGAGTAGGAATATGCTTGTAATCAAGTAGATGTATCGCCATTTTGGGACTTCTTCCGAAAAGTGTATCGCGTAATGGACGCAGAAGACAATGGACATCACCACGCAAAGGCTGAAGCGGATGTGGTCGATGAAGCGGGACATCTCGCGGGCGTTGCCGAGCGTGTGGGTATGTGCGTAAACGAAATTCCAACAGCAGGCGAATAGGGTGGCCAAAATGAATGCACTGAAAATATAGCGTAACTCTTTGCTGTTGAATTGTTTAGATGTGATAACGACGATAGGGGAGAGCAAGAAGGGCAGTTTGCCGAGCATCTCTTTTCCGGCCGCGCTCCAATCGGTGACATGGACCAGCCCGATGGCATAGATGAGGTAGAAAGCGGCGAACCAGAGCCCCTGGCGGTTTGCTTTCAACCGTTCTTTTTTCTCGTTCCAGTTCCATTCGGCGATCCAGTTGAGGAACAGCAGGAAGGAGGCCAGCCCCATCACAAAGTGCGACAGCGGCATTGACACGGCCAGCGCGACGGTGCCGAGCAGATAGAAACGGCGGTGGAAGTCGGCGCGGCGCATCTCCTATTTCTTCGGCGACAGGATGGCGTTGTAACGGCTGGTGTTCAGCAGGACCTCTTTGGCAGCTTCGATGTAGCTGTCGTGGTGCAGGCTGTTGACGAGCTTGCCGGTGCTGAAGTAGTAGCGTGACACGATTTCCTGCGTGAGGGCGCGCTCGATTTGGGCCTTGTGGGTGTTGAGGTCTTGCGTCTTGAGTTTCTCGATTTGGGATTTCAGCTGGTTGTAGGCACTTTGGATGTCGGCGAACGAATGGTCCTCTTCGGCGGCGGTCTTCAGTTCCTCCAGTTTTGTCTCCAAAGCGGTGGTGCAGGCGTATTTTTTCGTTTGGAGGAATTTCAGGAATTCGTTGTAGAGGGCGTCATCGACGACGAATTTCTCCGCTTCGGCGATGGTTTCGTGTTTCGCGCGGTAGTCGTTGGCGAAGTCGAAGATGGCCTGTTCCTCGATGAGCGCGGTCAGGATGTCAGGGATTTCCTCGTCCGGCACGGCCACGTCGGGTTCCACGCCGCCCTTGTCATAGACGGTACGCCCGTTCTTGGTTTTGTATGCAACAGCCAATGAATCAGGGATTTTGTATCCGCCTTTGGTGGTGTCGCGGTCGAAATATTCGATGTTCTGCACGCAACGGCCGCTGGGAATGTAGTATTTCGACACCGTAACCTTCATGCTGGTGTTGTAGTCCATGGGATAGACTTTCTGCACCAGTCCTTTGCCGAAGGATTTCTTGCCCACGATGACGGCGCGATCGAGGTCCTGCAGCGTGCCGGAGACGATCTCCGAGGCGGAGGCGCTGTGCTCGTTGACCAGCACCACGATCGGGATGTCGGGGTCGGCGGCGACGTTTTGGGTCTTGTAGAAACGGTTCATCTCCTCGATTTTGCCTTTGGTTTCCACCACGGTGACGTCTTTGCCCACAAAGATGTCGATGATGTTGACGGCTTCGCCGAGAAGACCGCCGCCGTTGTCGCGCAGGTCGAGGATGAGGTACTCCATGCCCTCCTCTTTAAGCTGTTTGTAGGCGTCGAAGACCTCCTGCCCGGCGTTTTCGAGGAACTGGTTGAGCTTGATGTAGCCCACTTTGTCGCCGAGGATGCCGGAGTAGGGGATGTTGGGCTGTTTCACCTTTTCCCGTTTCACCTTGAAAGTCAGGTTTTTGCCGTCTGTCGGACGGAAAACATCGACGGTGTAGGTGCTGCCGGGTTGTCCGCGCATGGCGAGAATCAGGGCGTCGATGTCGCGGTTCTCCGACGACTGCCCGTTGATTTTGAGGATGCGGTCGCCGACGCGCAGTCCGGCTTTCGAAGAGGGACCGTCGCCTATCATTTCGACGATAACCGGTTGTTTGTCAATGTTTTTCAGCGTGACATCCACATCGCCCGACTCGCCGGCGTTCATCATGCGGTAGGTCTCGATCTCCCCTTCGTTGAAATAGACGGTGTAGGGGTCGAGGCTCAGCAGCATGGCCTTGATGGCGGTCTGCGTGAGCTCGCCGGGCGAGATTTCGTCGGCGTACTTGTCGTTCAGCTCGTTGAGCACGCTGATGAAGATATCGACGTTCTTGACGATTTCAAAGTCGTTTTGCGCGGACAGGCGCGTGAAAAGCCCGAAAACCGGGATTAAAAGGATGAGTATGATGTTTTTTTTCATAATTCTGAGAAAAGATTACCGGTTTCTGCCTTTCTTCTTGCCGAAATTGTAGGTCAGGTATCCGGTGAGGTAAACTTTTTTGGCGGGGTTGAAGGCCATCTGCTGGATGAAGGGGAAGACCATTTGCACCTGTAGCCCGACTTCGAGGGCGTTGAGTTTGTAGTCGCTTTTGGCGAAGTCGAAGACAAGGCCGGTTTTGGCGTAGAATCCCGGCCGGAAGATGGTCTCCATGATGCCGGAGAAGAGCCGTGCGCCGCCGAGGATGTTGTTGAGGTTGTGTTTCTCGGGGTCGTAGCGCACGATTTCGGCGAAGCCGGTGTTGTAGTTGAGCACTTCCACGTAGTTGGGGATGCCGATGCCGATGGCGGGGCCGGCCGACAGGGAATAGCGGATCTGCACGCCGCCCCAGTAGGGCTTCAGGTGGAGGGTGCGTTGGTAGCCGTAACCGCCCTGCAGGAAAAACAGCGTGTAGAGCTGTCCGTAGCGGATTGGACGCACGTTTTCATAGAAGGCGTTGATGGAGCGCACCGACTTCGGGTGCTTGTTGGTCATGAACTGCACTTCCCAGAAGTGTTTGTTGAAGAGGTCGGGGGTGCGGCCGTGCTGGAATCCCACACCGAAGCCTGCGGTGTGCGCGAAAACTTGGAGGTTCCACTCCTTGTCGGTCACGTCATGGTAGTATTCCCCGACGTTTTGGGCGAACGACAACATGCAAGCAACCACCAACAGCAGGGTTGGCAGCGCTTTCTGGCAGAGTCGTCGAAAAATGCCCGTTTTCCGCATGGGAAGGACGGATTAGTTCAGGTTGTTGTCGGGGGCGTCGGCCGGCATGTTGTAGGAATAGTGGCCGTAGGCGGCACAGCGGTGCTGCGTGTCGCACGCCGAGAAAATGAGGACAGTGCCCAGAAGCATGATGGCTAAAGCGATGATTTTTTTCATTTTAAGATTTTTTAATTCAAACGGCAAAGATACGATTTTATTGAATTGGTTTAATTTTTTTTCTTTTCTCATGCTTTGTCAAAAAATGTATCTTTGCAGCCAATTTTGAATCGGACAATATGAAATTCATCAGAATCTGTTCCCGACTGCTCCTGTTTGTGCTCCTCTCTTTCGCGGCAGTCTCTTGCAATACGGGCGAAGGCTCCGGCGGCACCGGCTCCATCGAAGGCACCGTCTATATGGTGCTGCACCCCGATGACAACTACAATCTCGATACCGACACGGTGCTGGCCGCCAAGGAAGACGTCTTCCTCGTTTACGGCACCCAACAGTTCTATGGTGATGACGCGGAGACCGACCACACCGGCTTTTACCGGTTCGACTATCTGCGCCCCGGCACGTACACCGTCTATGCCTATTCGTCGTTGGCGAACGGCGAACGACAGGCGGTGGCGCAAACCGTTGAGGTGAAGCGTGGCCAGACGACAACCGTCCCCGACATCTACATCCACGACGGCAAGGCTTACGGCACCTCCATCGTCAAGGGACGCGTCTGGGCGTATTACATCGATAAGAACGGCAACGTGATTTCCCAAGGTTGGGCTTACGGACAGCGCATGTATATCCAGCGGCAGGGTGAGGATTTCGCCTGCGACGACGTGCGCGTGGGTCTGGACGGCGTCTTCGCTTTCCAGAAACTGTCCCCCGGCGTATATACCGTGTTCACATTCGGAGAAGATGCGGATGAAGTCCCTAATGTGGTGTCCAAAAACATTTCCGTTACCGAAACGGATCAGATATTCTGGTTCCCGGACACGTTCAAGGTGAATTTGAATCCATGATGCGCGGCGGCTGGCCGGTGCAAAAGGACTGCCTCCGTTGAATCCAAAAATTACTTCTTTTGAACCTTAGAAAGGAAAAACAATCCAATTTGACATTGAATAAAACTGAAAAAATGAAAAAAATAATCTTGTTGTTGACCAGTGTACTGCTTTGTATATCAGTCTCCTTCGGGCAATCTTCCGAGAAAAAGGAACAGCGGAAGAACTTGACGGTCAAGACTTGGAAAACTCCGGTGAAGGGTACCAAATATCTGGACCATGTCACCAAATATGACGCAAAGGGCCGGAAACAGGAGGAGATGGAATACAACGCTTCGGGCTTGCAGACGAGGGTTACCTACGAGTATGACGCGAACGACCGCGTGGTGCGCGAGGTGGTCTATGATGACCACAATAAGCCTTATCGAATCCACAAGATCGAGTACAACGCCGACGGCACCAAGAAACGGCAGCTTAACTACAACCCCAAAGGTGTCCTGCTGTCGGTAAGGGAGTACGAATACATCAAGTAAAAGATGCGTAGGCGACATGCGATATTGTTCCTGTTGGTTCTATTGGCGTGCCGTGGAACTTACGCCCAGAAGTTTGAGACGGGCGGTGTCGCGGGGGTGGAGTATTCGTACAAAATCCTCAAAGGCTGGCATGTCGATTTGGAGGGAGAGTTGCGGTTCGACCACAATTTCACCCATTATGACCGCGCCAAAGTCGGCATCGGGACCGATTACACGTTTTGGAAGAAGCGCATTAAAATCGGGGTGGCGTACAATTTCCTGAACTATCATGACCGTGACGACCAGCTGTTCGACAACCGTCATCGGGTGAAAGGCTTCCTGACCGTTGCGCCGAGGTTCGGGGATTGGAAAATCGCCTATCGCGCCATGGTGCAGGCGACTTTCCGCGATGAACGGCGCGGCGACTACCGTTTCAACCCGAAAACGTACATGCGTAACCGGTTGCAGGTTACCTGGTCGGTGCCGCACCAGCCCGTGAAACTCTATTTGTCGGAGGAGTTCTGGTGGCGACTCTACAAGCCCGGTGACAATATCATCGACCACCTCCGCTCTACCGTCGGGGTTGAATACAGTATCAACAAACACCATACCTTAGATTTTTACCTCCGCAGCGATAATGAGATTCAAGTTAAAAATCCTGACAATGTGCTGTCTATTGGGGTAGGGTACAAATTCGATTAAGTATAGCCAAAAGCCAAAATTTGCAATATGGATAAAGACCTCACCACTTGGGATTCCTTCGCCGTCGGCGCGAAGCAGTTTTTGAACGATGTCGTGTTTCAGTATGTGCCGAAGCTGGTTGTGGCGGCAATTGTGCTGTTTGTGGGTTGGAAGCTCATCAACTTGCTGAACAAGATGATGAAGCGGGCTTACGAACGTCACAAGGTGGACCCGTCGCTGCAAGAATTCCTGCACTCGCTGATCGACATCATCCTGAAGGTGCTGCTGGTGCTGACCGCGATGGGCATCATGGGCATCCAGATGACCTCCTTCATCGCCATCCTCGGCGCGGCGGGCGTGGCCATCGGTATGGGACTGCAGGGCACACTCCAGAACTTCGCCGGAGGGGTTATAATCTTGCTGCTCAAGCCGTTCAAGGTAGGTGATTATATCGAGCAGGGCTCCTACGCCGGATTTGTGGAGAGCATCCAGATTTTCAACACCACGCTTCGCACGTATGACGCCCGCAAAATCATCGTGCCGAACACCGAGCTGGCCACCAAGTCGCTGGTCAACCATTTCAACCTGCCGCAACGGCGCGTGGCTATCGACGTGGGGCTCGCCTACGGCATGTCGGTGGAGAAAGCCAAGGAGGTGATGTTGCGCGTGGCGGCCGAAAACCCGCTGGTACTCCAAGAGCCAAAGGCACCGCTGGCCACGCTGGAGAACTTCGGGGACAGCTCGCTCAACATGCGTCTCTATGCATGGACTCTCCCCGAGAACTACTGGAAAACCCTCTATTCACTCAATGAGGGGATTTACAACGCATTCCTGGCGGAAGGACTGGAAATCCCGTTCAACCAGATGGATGTGCATATCCGCGATTCAGAATAGTCCCGTGCTGTTGCCTGTTGCCTGTTGCCTAAAAAAAATGTATCTTTGCCGTCTTAAATTTTAGACGATGAATACGACAAGACAACAGAAAATTTCGGCTATGCTGCAACGGGAATTGGCCAACATCTTCTTGGCCGACAGCCGGAATATTTACAAATGCATGATTACCGTGACAAAAGTGACGGTGACCTCCGACCTTTCCATTGCCCGCGCCTACCTTAGTATTTACAATACGGCGGATAAAGAAGTGATTATCAATCTGATAAAGGAAAACACAAAGGATATCCGCTACCGCCTCGGACAGCAGGTGCGCAACCAGCTGCGTGTGGTGCCGGCGTTGGAGTTCTTCCTTGACGACACGCTTGACTATCTGGAACGCATCGACGAACTTCTGAAAAAATAGTGGCCTGGAAAGCACATAAGTCGGCTCTTTTCCTGGCATGGCGTTATCTTTTCTCCAAAAAAGAGCACAATATCATCAACGTCATATCGGGAATCTCCATGATCGGCATCATGGTGAGTACCGCTGCGCTCGTGGTTGTGCTTTCCGTCTTCAACGGCATGTCCGACATCATCGGCGGCTGGTTCAATGCCCTTCACTCTGATTTCGAGATTACCCTGAACGAAGGAAAATCGTTCCCGATGGACAGTTTTCCTAAGGAGAAATTGTTGGAAATGCCTGATGTAAAGGTGGTTAATGAAATTGTATGCGATATGGCGTTGGCGAACTACGACAATCGGCAGGAACTGCTTTACATCAAGGGAATCCCCGGTAACTATTTCAAAGACAATCATTTCGAGAATATGTTGGTGGATGGTGACACGGCGTTGTGGAAAATACAGCAACCTTGCGCCGTAATGGGCACTGGTACCGCCGGCAAGTTGGAGATTAACTTGCTCAGCTATAAACTCGTGAACATCTATTATCCGAAAAGGATGAAAAAGAACTTCTCGAATCCGGCGGATGCTTTTAACACCCATAGCGTTATGCCGAGCGGTGTGATCAGTACCAACACCAGCTACGACGAGAATTTCATCTTCTGTCCTATAGATTTTGTACGGGATCTTATGGATTACAGGGGCGAGGCCACGTCTGTGGAAATCCAGCTGCGCGAGGGGGCCAATATCGACAAATGCAAGGCACAGATCGCTGAAATTGTCGGTGAGAAATACCGTGTCAAGGATAAATTCGAGCAGGAGGATTCGCTTTACAAGACGATGAAGTCGGAAAAGCTGATCATCTACCTTATTTTGGCGTTCATTCTGATTTTGGCCGCTTTCAACATCATCGGTGCGTTGGGCATGTTGATTTTGGAAAAGAAAACGGACACGGCCGTGCTCTTTAGTATGGGCGCTTCTAAATCATTGATTCAAAGAGTGTTCATCTATGAGGGACTGCTGGTCTCCGCCTTGGGCGGACTGGCCGGCACGCTGCTCGGTGCCATCATCTGTTTCCTGCAACAAACGTTCCATATTGTGAAACTTGGCGGTGGCGGCGCCCATTACATCATCCCTTACTACCCGGTGCAAATCCGCTTCACCGATATTCTGATGGTTCTACTTACTATTCTGGTGATCAGTTTGCTGACATCCCTTATTCCCGCTTATAACCTCAAAAAGTCCAACTTATACCGAAATACTGCTTTATGAAACGCATTATCTTACTGACAATCATTGTTTTGTGTGGTGTTTCGCTTTTCGCGCAGACGGCCATCGGAAGTTTCAGCTCGCATATCGCCGTGAACAAGTTCATCTCCGTGGCTTCTGATGCGTCAACGATTTACGCCGCCACGGACAACGGATTGCTGCTGCTGGATAAGAACACCATTTACGAAGAGCATCCCGACATCACCTCTTGGTCGAAGGCGGACGGGCTTTCCGACATCGAAATCGTGAAGATCTTTCACGACGATTATTCCGATGCGCTGGTCATCTGCTATAACAACGGCAATATCGACATCATCCGCGACGACAAGCTGGTGAATGTGCAGGATGTGAAGAACAAGTCGCTGAGCGGTTCCAAACGGGTGCAATCGTGCCGCTCGATCGACGGGAAACTCTATCTGGTCTATCCTTTCGGCATCGTGATTTTCGACATGGACGAGTTTATGGTCAAGGACACGTGGTTCACCAAACGTTTAGGGGAGGCGTACACCCCCACGGACGTTGCCATGGCGGGACAGCGGATGTTTGTCTCCACAACCGAAGGCGTGTTCAGCATTCAACGCAATTCGCCGGTAATCAACGACTTCTCCCAATGGCAGAAGGAAAATGGTTGGAATGTCTCTCTCTTGACGGGAATGGGTGAAAAAATGTTTGCCATCCGTGTGCCGGAAGTAGCTGAAAACGAAAAAGATACGCTTTATGTGCGCACGGACGGAATCTGGACACCAACGGGGAAAGCCTACACGTCAACGCGCTGCATGTCGAAATGGCACGACACGCTTCTGGTCTGCGATTGGGATGTGGTGGAGCTGCTGAACGACGATGTGGAGAGGCTTTTTTTCACGTATTGGTATGACGGCAACCGGTATCCGGACGCCCGCGAGGCGATCTTGGACGGGGACAACATTTGGGCTGCAGATAATGTTTTCGGGCTGGTACAGAACAATATGACCTATTTCACGCACCATTTTTTCCGTGCCTCGGGTCCTTATAGGGATTACGTGGAGCAGGTGGTGTCGCAAAACGGGATTGTGGCGGTGGTGCACGGCTCGCGCAAGGCTTCCTCGTCCTACGCGCCCGGCTTTTATTACCCTGCCGTCAGCTGGTTCCAAAACCAGGAGTGGCAGTTCAATGCGTTCGATTTCCTCACGTATGACACGGCGCGCACCACGTACGACCTGAACGGGATTGCCATCAACCCGAAAAATGAGTCGGAATGGGCGGTGGCCTCGTGGAACAACGGCGTCTTCATCTGTCAGGAGCAACGGCCGGTGGCGCACTACAACGAGAAGAATTCCCCTCTGGAGCGGTCGGTGGCGGACAGAGTCCAGGTGTCTGGGCTGCAGTACGACAAAAAGGGCAATCTCTGGCTCACGAACAGCAGCTGTCAGAATATGCTGAAGATGATGGAGCCCGATGGCACGTGGCATTCCTACAACATCACCAGCGGGGTCGTCTCCTCCTCCTCTGACGGCATCGTGGCCGAACATCTCCTCATCGATTCGCGCGGTTACAAATGGGTGAACTTCCCCCGCGACGGTGTGCGCTACCATCTCATCGCCTTCACTGACAATGGCACGTACGACAACCCCGGCGACGACCGCCTTGCCCGTATCGATATGAACGCTGCCGCCGAGGTGCAGTCCTCCACAGTCTATTGCATTGCCGAAGATCTGGATGGCGAAATCTGGATCGGCACCGACAAGGGCGTGAAGGTGATCTATTACCCGAGCAAGGTGTTCGACGGCAATGTCTTCCCGAGAAATATCCTGTTGGAACAGGATGGATATGTTTCTGTTTTGCTTGAATTTGAAGAAGTTACGGCTATCGCGGTGGATGGTGCCAACCGGAAATGGATAGGTACCAGCAAGGCCGGCGTTTTTCTGATGAGCGAGAACGGCCAGGAACAGTTAATGCACTTCACCGCAGAAGATAACCCGCTGTTTTCCAATCAGATAGTGGATATAGAGGTCAACCAGTTTACCGGCGAGGTGTTTTTCGCCACAGCAAAGGGACTTGTCAGCTACAAAGGGACGTCCACCGGTGGGTTCAAGACGTATGAAGAACTGCCGGTCTATCCGAATCCCGTGCCGCACGGCTATACCGGAGCGGTGGCTGTCAATGGATTGAAAGCCAATTCGTTGTGTAAGATCACGGACAGCAAAGGAAACTTGGTGTGGCAGGGCTACAGCGACGGCGGACAGCTGGTGTGGTACTGCAAAGACCATTACGGCAACCGTCCCGCCACCGGCGTCTATTACGTGATGGCCTCCGACGAAGAAGGGAATGAGAAGATTGTCACGAAGTTTTTGTTTGTTAATTAGAGGGAGTAGGGATTAGGGAATTGTGATTAGTGAATAGTGATTTAAAAATATTCCAAAAGGGCTGCAGGCCCGACACGTGTAAGCATAGGGAGAGCGCAGCGAGCCCTATGGCCAGTAGGCCCGACACGCGTAAGCATAGAGAGAGCGCGGCGAGCCCTATGGTCAGCAGGCCCGACACGTGTAAGCATAGGGAGAGCGCAGCGAGCCCTATGGTCAGTAGGCCCGACACATGTAAGCATAGGGAGAGCGCGGCGAGCCCTATGGTCAAAATCAAAACCAAAACCAACCGTTAACGTTAAAATGATCGTTTCGACCCCGGGAATTGTGATGCATGCCACCAAATACGGCGACACCTCGCTGATCGTGAAGATTTTCACGCAACAGCAAGGCAACCAGTCGTTTATCGTGAAGAGTGCCTACCGGAAAAACAGCAGGTTCGCGGCATCCTATTTCTCGCCGTTGGCCATGATGGACATCTCCTACGACGATCATAGCAAAAGTTCGTTGAAGTATTTGAAGGATATCACACCGAGAAAGAGTTCCGCGCAGATATACTACGATCCTGCGAAAAGTTCCATCTTGTTGTTTTACAATGAGATACTATACAAATTGCTGATGGATTCAGGACAGGACGAGGTGCTGTTCGATTTTCTGCAGGAGGAAATCGCGAAGGTGCATGAGTCGAAGGGCAGCATGGCCGAGCTTCCGTTGAGGTTCCTGTTGCGTCTCAGTCGGGTGATGGGTTATGAACCGGAGGACAATTTTTCCGAGGATGCCCCCTATTTTTCATTGCAGGAGTGTCATTTCCAGCCGTTTTACATGGAAGATGCCGGATTTCTGAGCCGTCAGCAGAGCGAATACCTCCATCTGTTGCTCAACAGCGACGACCCCGTGCCGGTCACGCGCGGCGTCCGCAACGCCCTGTTAAAGGGGTTGGTGGCCTATTTCCAGATGCACAACGAACAGATCCGCAAGATCGAATCGCTTGACATTCTCGCCACCGTGCTCCATTGAGCTCGCTTCGGAGGCGTAGGCAATCTGTTTTTCGCTTAATTTGTTGAGGTGATGGCGAAGATTGACCCCGCCGTCCGAAAATTCCGGTGGGTGTTCCAGCCTCCACGTCGAAAAATTTCGTATCTTTGCCGATTTTCTGAATATAGCGAAATTTAATATGCAAGAATCGAAATTACAGTCAATTGAACAGGCCATTGAGGATTTGAAGGCTGGAAAATTCGTCATTCTGGTTGACGATGAAGAGCGAGAGAACGAAGGCGATTTTATCATCGCCGCGCAACATATAGACGCCGACAAGGTGAACTTCATGCTCTCGCGCGGTCGCGGTGTGCTTTGCGTGCCCATGACCGCCGAACGCTGCCGCGAGCTCGACCTCGAGATGCAGGTCTCCAACAACACGTCCATACACGAGACCCCCTTTACCGTGACCGTTGACCTTCTGGGCCATGGTTGCACGACGGGCGTCTCCATGCACGACCGCGCCGCCTCTATCAACGCGCTGGCTGACAAGTCGATGAAGGCCACCGATTTCGGTCGCCCGGGACACGTGAACCCCTTGCGCGCCCGTGACGGCGGTGTGCTGGTCCGCGCCGGCCACACCGAAGGAACCGTCGATCTGCTGAAACTCGCCGGCCTCGAACCCGTGGGCGCCCTCATCGAAATCATCAATCCCGACGGCACGATGGCCCGTCTTCCCGAACTGCTGAAAGTGGCCGAGGAATACGGTATCACCATCACCAGTATCGAAAAACTGATTGCCTACCGTCTGGAGAAGGAGACCCTGATCCGCAGGGAACAAGAAGTTAAATTGCCAACGCAATGGGGTGATTTTCAGTTGATTGCCTACACGCAACTCAACAACGGCGCCACCCACTTGGCCCTCAAGAAGGGCGATTGGGAAGACGGCGAACCCGTGATGGTGCGCGTGCACTCCTCCTGCGCCACCGGCGATATCTTCGGCTCCTGCAAGTGCGACTGCGGCGAACAACTGCACCGCGCCATGGAGATGGTCGATAAGGAAGGCAAGGGCTTGGTGCTCTACATGAGCCAGGAAGGCCGTGGCATCGGGCTTATCAACAAGCTGAGAGCCTATCATTTGCAGGAACTCGGCCGCGACACCGTGGAGGCCAACCTCGAACTCGGCTTCAAGGCCGACGAGCGCGACTACGGCGTGGGGGCGCAGATCCTCCGCGATCTCAAGGCCACCAACGTCCGCCTCATCACCAACAACCCCGCCAAGCGCGTCGGTCTCTCCGCCCACGGCATCCAAATCTCCGAAACGCTGCCCATCATCATAAAACCCAACAAGATCAACGAGGGTTATCTAAAGACCAAACAGACGAAAATGGGACACAAGCTGGGACTTTAGACGTAGGACTTTAGACTAGTCTTAAGTCCCAAGTCTCAAATCTTAAACCTTTAATTCCATAATAGTACTACTACCCAAAAAGAATCAGATGAAACACATAAGGAACTTCTGCATCATCGCCCATATTGACCACGGCAAGAGCACTTTGGCCGACCGTTTGTTGCAATATACCAAGACCGTCAACGACCGTGAATTCCAGAACCAGGTTCTGGACGACATGGACTTGGAGCGTGAGCGCGGTATCACCATCAAAAGCCACGCCATCCAGATGGAGTATATGTACAAAGGAGAGAAGTACATTCTCAACTTGATCGATACGCCAGGTCACGTGGACTTTTCCTACGAGGTGTCGCGTTCCATCGCCGCTTGCGAGGGTGCGTTGCTGCTTGTGGACGCCACGCAAGGTGTTCAGGCTCAGACCATTTCCAATCTATACCAAGCTATTGACAACGACTTGGAAATCATCCCGGTCATCAACAAGATGGACATGCCCGCCGCCATGCCCGAGGAGGTCAAGGATCAGATTGTGGACATGCTCGGTTGTGATGTCGATGACATCATCGAGGCGAGCGGCAAGACGGGACAGGGCGTGGAGCAGATCTTGGAGGCCATCATCGAGCGCATCCCCGCGCCGAAAGGCGACCCCGATGCCCCGTTGCAGGCGCTCATCTTCGACTCCATCTTCAACTCCTTCCGCGGCATCATCGCCTATTTCCGTATCTTCAACGGCACCATTCGCACCCACGACTTGGTGAAGTTTTTCGCCACCAAACACGAATACGATGCCGACGAAATCGGTATCCTGAAGATGGACCGCGTGCCCAAGGATGTGCTGTCCGCCGGCGACGTGGGCTACCTTATCACCGGCATCAAAACCTCCACGGAGGTGAAGGTCGGCGATACCATCACGCACGTCGAAAACCCTTGCGAAACGGCCATCGAGGGCTTCCAGGAGGTGAAACCGATGCTGTTCGCCGGTATTTACCCCACCGAAGCCGACCAATACGAGGAGCTCCGCGCTTCTCTCGAAAAACTGCAGCTCAACGACGCCTCCCTGACCTTCGTTCCCGAATCGTCATTGGCTTTGGGCTTCGGCTTCCGCTGCGGCTTCCTCGGACTTCTGCACATGGAGATTATCCAGGAGCGTCTCGATCGTGAGTTCGACCAGGATGTCATCGCCACCGTGCCGAACGTCTCGTATAAAGTGCTGACTACCAAGAAACAATGGATGGATGTCTATAACCCGTCGGGAATGCCAGCCCCCAACGAAATCGATCATGTGGAGGAACCGTATATCCGCGCCCAAATCATCACCAAGGATGACTACATCGGACCGGTCATCAAGCTCTGCATCGACAAGCGCGGCACGTTGGTCAACCAAATGTATGTGGCTGCCAATCGTGTGGAGCTGACCTTCGATCTGCCGTTAGGTGAAATCGTGTTTGACTTCTACGACAAGCTCAAGAGCATTTCCAAGGGGTATGCCTCCTTCGATTACCATATCACTGATTACAAGCCCGCGCATCTCGTGAAGCTCGACATCCTGCTTAACGGCGACTCCGTGGACGCCCTTTCCGCGTTAATCCATGTCGATAATGCTTACCCGTTTGGGCGTCGTATCTGCGAGAAACTCAAGGAGTTGATTCCGCGTCAGCAGTTCGACATCGCCATCCAGGCAGCCATCGGCACGAAAATCATCGCTCGTGAAACTGTCAAGCAGGTGCGTAAGGACGTGACGGCCAAGTGTTACGGCGGCGATATCACCCGTAAGCGCAAGCTGTTGGAGAAGCAGAAGAAGGGTAAGAAGCGTATGCGTCAGATCGGTAATGTCGAGGTTCCTCAGTCAGCCTTCTTGGCGGTGCTGAAGCTCGATTGATCTGTGTGGCACCGACCGAGTGCCGAATCTTTGCGAAAAAAAAACGAGGGTGTCGGAAACGGCACCCTCGTTATATATATAATATGGTATAGCTTTCGGTTAGTACAGGAAGCTCAGCAGGATACCTGCGGCCACTGCGCTGCCGATGACGCCGGCCACGTTGGGACCCATGGCGTGCATGAGCAGGAAGTTGGTGCGGTCGTACTTCTGGCCTTCCACCAAAGAGACGCGCGCCGCGTCGGGCACGGCGGAGACGCCGGCGTTGCCGATGAGCGGGTTGATCTTGTTGTCGCCTTTGAGGAAGAGGTTGAAGAACTTCACGAACAGCACGCCGGAAGCGGTGGCGATCACGAAGGAGAAGGCACCCAGCACGAAGATGAGCACGGAGGCGGGACGCAGGAAGTTGGTGGCCTGCGTGGAGGCGCCGACGGTGAGACCGATGAGGATGGTCACGATATCGACCAGCGGACCGGAGGCGGTGTTGGCCAGACGTTTGGTCACGCCGCTCTCTTTCAACAGGTTACCGAAGAAGAGCATACCCAGCAACGGCAGACCCGTAGGCACGAGGAATGCGGTGAGCAGGATACACATCATCGGGAAGAGCACTTTCTCGCGGTGGCTGACGGCGCGCGGCGGTCTCATGCGGATGAGGCGCTCCTGCGGGGTGGTCAGCGCGCGCATGATCGGGGGTTGGATCACCGGGACCAGGGCCATGTAGGAGTAGGCCGACACGGCGATGGCGCCCATCATGCTCGGAGCCAACTTGGACGAGATGAAGATGGCGGTGGGGCCGTCAGCACCACCGATGATGCCGATAGCGCCGGCTTCCATGGGGGAGAAGCCGAGCAGCAGGGCGGTGATGTAGGCCGCGAAGATACCGAACTGCGCGGCCGCACCGATCAGAATCAACTTCGGGTTGGAAATCAGGGCCGAGAAGTCTGTCATGGCCCCGATGCCCAGGAAGATCAACGGCGGATAGAAGCCCTTGACCACACCGAAATAGAGGTAGTTGAGCACGGCGCCGTTTTCATAGACACCCACCTGCAGACCGTCGGTGAACGGGATGTTGCCGATGATGATGCCGAACCCGATGGGCACGAGCAGCAGCGGCTCATATTCCTTGATAATTCCCAAAGCTATGAACACCAGGCCGATGCATATCATGATGATATGCCCCCAAGTGCAGTTTCCGAATCCGGAATAGCTCAGGAATTGCAATAATCCTTCTTTGAAAAATTCAAACATAATCTCAATCTTTTATGATGATGAAATCCGTTATTCAAAAACCACGAGCACTTGGCCTTCCATGACGGCGTCGCTCTTGTTGACCTTCACCTCTTTGATGACACCGTCGCGGTCCGCGTCGATGTTGTTCTCCATTTTCATGGCCTCGAGGAGGAGGAGGCGTTGGCCGACCTTGACGGAGTCGCCGGCTTTCACGAACACGTCGAGGACGGTGCCGGGCAGCGGGGAGGCGAGGGTGCCGCCACCGCCGGCGGGTGCGGCGGGAGCCACCTTCTGCGCGGGTGCCGCGGCCTGGGCCTTCGGCGGCGCGGCCACCGTCACAACAGGCTTCACCACCGTGCGCGGTTTCAGTTCCATATCCAGTTCCACCTTGTAAGGTGCGCCGTTCACGGTCACATCGACCATGTTGTCTTCGATTTCACCGACTTCGACGGCGTATTTATTTCCGTAAATCTTAAAGTTATAGGTTTTCATATTCTTTATTTCTGATTTTGGTGATTATCTTCTGGGATTCTTTTTCATGGTCAGCTCTTTCTGGGCCCATGGTGAATAATGTTTGGAGGGCATGTTGATGGTGATGACCTCGCTCTCCTCGTCGTGCATGCTGCCGAAGTGCAGGTGCAGGGCCACGCCGATGGCGGCGATCTCCTCCGCGTTGGCGCCCTCAACCTCCTTGTCGTCCTCGGCTTTCACGGCGGCGACCTTCGCGTTGGCGGCCTCCTCCTTGGCTTTGGACTTCTGCGTGGCTCGGCGGCTCACGCGGTTGAAGATCTTCAGCATGATGTAAATCATGATCAGCGCCGTGAACACCACCGCCATGGAGATGATGGCCATGCCGATGCCGTACGGGTCGTCGCGTTTGAGCTTCTCCTGCTTGGAGATCTTCTCGCCCGTCTCATTGGAGGATGCCGGCGTGAAATCGCCTAAGTAGTCCAGCTCGCCATCCTGCCGTTTGCCCTGCTTGAAGGCTTTCGGGTCGCGGATGCCGTCTTGCAAGTAACCGTAGGTGCGTGCGGTGTCACGCAGTTCCACGGGGTATTCCACGATGTCGAGCAGCTCCTTGCCGTTGGCGCTGATGAGCGCGATGTAGTGCGTCTCCGACTCCGCCGGCGTGAAGTTGGCGTGGTAGGGACCGTACAGCGGCGAGTTGTCCAGATAGAAAATCAGGAAGCTGCGCTGGGGCATGTACATTTTCTGGTCCGTGGGGATGCGGTACCAGTGGGCCGGGATGACGCCGCCTTTCTTGCTGGCGTTGGCCAGGCCCGTCGTGTCGTCGGTGAGATAACAGCCGGTGATGTTGACCGTGTTGTAGGCGGTGTTGAAGATTTCCACCCACGGCACGTGACGGCCATACTCGTCGGCGTAGTTATCCACGTTCTTGATCATCATCTCGTTGAGGCGCAGGTCGTGCACCGACTGCCCGAAGGTGGCGGTGACGGCGAACAGCGCGACAACGGTGAAGATATATTTGTAAATCGATTTCATAAATCTCTAATTTATTGGTTTTTGTGAATGTAGAGACGCACCATGGCACGCCTCTACAACGAACATATTACAACGGCAGGTTGTCGTGCTTCTTGGCCGGGTTCTCCAGACGTTTGTTACGCAGCGACTCGAGGGCGCGGATCACGCGGAAACGGGTGTTGCGCGGCTCGATGACGTCGTCGATGTAGCCGTACTGGGCCGCCACATACGGGTTGGAGAATTTCTGACGGTATTCTTCGACTTTCTCGTCGAGGAAAGCCTTGCGCTCGCCGGCGTCCTCGATTTTCTTCATCTGGGAGCCGTAGAGGATCTCGGCTGCGCCGCTGCCGCCCATGACGGCGATCTCTGCGGTCGGCCATGCGTAGTTCACGTCGCCGCGCAGGTGCTTGGAACTCATCACGCAGTACGCGCCGCCGTAGTTCTTGCGCAGGATGACGGTGACCTTCGGGACGGTGCATTCGCCGTAAGCGTAGAGCAGCTTCGCGCCGTGCAGGATGATGCCGCCGTACTCTTGGCCGGTGCCGGGCAGGAAGCCGGGAACGTCAACCAACGTGACCAACGGGATGTTGAAAGCGTCGCAGAAACGGACGAAACGGGCGCCCTTGCGGGAAGCGTTGATGTCCAACACGCCGGCCATGCACTTGGGCTGGTTGGCGACGATACCCACGCTCATGCCGTTGAAGCGGGCGAAGCCGACAACGATGTTCTGCGCGTAGGTGGCGTGCACCTCGAGGAACTTGCCGTCATCGACGATGCCGGCGATCACGTCCTTCACGTCGTAAGGTTGGTTCGGGTTGTCGGGGATGATGGAGTTGAGGCTGTCCTCCAGACGGTTGATGGGATCCTCGGTGGGCTCGTACGGGGGCTCCTCCATGTTGTTGGAGGGCAGGTAGCCGATGAGGTCGCGCAAGAGGGCGATACCCGTCTCCTCGTCGCTCACGGAGAACTGCGCCACACCGGACTTGGTGGAGTGGATGGTCGCGCCGCCGAGTTGCTCGACGGTGACATCCTCGCCGGTGACGGTCTTCACGACCTTCGGGCCGGTGACGAACATGTAGCTGGAGTTCTGGGCCATCATGATGAAGTCGGTCAATGCCGGGGAATAGACCGCGCCGCCGGCACAGGGGCCAAAGATGGCGGAGATTTGCGGCACCACGCCGGAAGCTAAGATGTTACGTTGGAAAATCTCAGCATAACCGGCCAAACTGTTGACACCCTCCTGGATACGGGCTCCGCCGGAGTCGTTGAAGCCGATGACGGGCGCGCCGACCTTCATGGCCTGGTCCATCACCTTGCAGATCTTCGCGGCGAAGGTCTCGGAAAGCGAGCCGCCGAACACGGTGAAATCCTGCGAGAAGACATAGACCAGACGGCCGTTCACGGTACCATAACCGGTGACGACACCGTCAGAGAGGAATTTGTCCTTCTCGATGCCGAAGTTGGTGCAGCGGTGGGTCACGAACATGTCGAACTCCTCAAAGCTGCCCTCGTCGAGGAACATCAGGATGCGCTCGCGCGCGGAATATTTACCCTTGGCGTGCTGTTTGTCAATTTTGTCTTGACCGCCGCCCAAACGAGCCTTCTCCCTCAGGGCCAAAAGCTCGTTGATTTTGTCTTGCATTGCCATATTTGACTGATATTTAATTTGTTATAAATTTTTAATTACCCGATTTTCGCATTTTATTGAATTTGCGAAAGTACAATTTTTTTCAATGCAAAACCCCGTTTTTTTGAAGATTGTGTGTTTTGTTTTGAAAAATGTGTACCTTTGCGACCTCAAATTTTAGAAAAATGCAAACTAAAGTAGCGATTATTGGATACGGCAACATCGGAAAGGCCGTGGAGCAGGCGGTTCTGGCCGCCGATGACATGCAACTGGCGGGAATCTACCACCATAACGACAATTTGGACTCGATCGAGGCGGATGTGGCGGCGTTGTGCACGCCCACCCGCGAGGTGCCTCTCTATGCCGAACGGCTGTTGCAACGCGGCATCTGCACGGTAGATAGTTTTGACATTCACGGGCAGATTTACGACCTTCGCACGAAACTTACCCCCGTGGCAGTAGGGCACAAGGCGGTGAGCGTCATCGCCGCCGGCTGGGACCCAGGCTCCGACTCTGTGGTTCGCGCCTTGCTGCTCGCCATTGCCCCCAAGGGCATTACCTACACTAACTTCGGCCCCGGCAGAAGCATGGGGCATACTGTCGCCGCCAAGGCCATCCCAGGCGTGAAGGACGCGCTGTCGATGACCATCCCGTTGGGCACCGGCATCCATCGCCGCATGGTCTATGTGGAGCTGGAACCCGGCGCCGACTTCGCCACCGTGGAAAAACTGCTGCTGCAGGACGACTATTTCGCGCACGATGAAACCCATGTGGTCCCCGTGCCGTCCATCGACGCGTTGAACAACGTGGCCCACGGCGTGCACTTGGTGCGTTCCGGCGTGAGCGGCGACACCCACAACCAGCGTTTCGAGTTCAACATGGCAATCAACAACCCCGCGCTCACCGGCCAGGTGCTTGTTGCCTGCGCCCGTGCGGCTGTGCGGATGCGCGAGGAACAACGTTACGGCGCCTTCACCATGATTGAAATCCCGCCGATCCACCTGCTTCCTGGCGATGAAGAACAGTTGATCCGCACGTTGGTGTAACGATAAACCGTGTATTTGCTGTTTTGAATTCAGTTTCTGTTTTAAGAATATAAATATTTGAAATTCAATAAATTAAATAGTAAAAATATGAAAAAAGATTTATCCCAAAAGTTTTTTCCTTTTTTAATCCTTCTGCTCTGCGGGATTATCGGGGTGAATGCGCAAAACATCCTTTTTAGTGAGGATTTTAGCAATTTCACGAGCGGAAACAGTACAGACATTAGCGGTTCGTTGGATACTTACACGACAACGCCTGGTTGGACCGGCGTGAAAGTGTATTCATACAGCGGAAAGGCGAAAATGGGCACGTCCAATGCCAATACGGGGCAAGGATGGTTGCAGACTCCTGCGCTTGATTTGTCCGGAAACGGCGGCGCCTTCACGCTTGAATTCGATGCAACCGCTTGGAATAACGATTCCACATACATAAGAGTCTATTTGGACAACACTTGTTACACAGTCACAGGCTTGGACAATACAAACAATTATGATAACCTTGACCACTTTATCCTTCCTATGACAGGTGGAACCGCCAATTCCCATATCAAGTTCGAAGGTGCCCATAACGGAAAAGGACGCTTTTTCATAGACAACCTTCTTGTATCTGTCAATGGAGGCTCCTCGTATGTCACTCCGCCTACTGTGACTATCGCTGGCAATTTGCATTCCACGGACACCTATTTCTCTTCCGCCACGGTTACCATGTCCGCCGACAATGGCGCATCGGTTTATTACACGTTGGACGGCAGCGAGCCGAGTGCGACTTCCACCCTTTACACCGCGCCTTTCACGGTGACGCAGACTACCACGCTGAAAGCCATCGCCGTACAGAACGGTAACAGCAGTACGGTGGTTACGAGAAACATCACCATCCTTGACCTTGACCCGATATTCTTCGAAAATTTTGAGACGAGTGGCCTCAATCAGATGAACGTCACCAATGTTACTGGCACGCACGCTTGGACGACAACGGTTTATAACGGAAACACATACGCATACGCCAACGCGTATAACCAGGGAGCCACGGAGACTTGGCTCACCACGCCTGCCATCACGCCGCTCAACGCGGGTGGGGTGGTGTTGAACTTCTCTTCTGCCAAGAACTATAATGGTCCCGACGTTGCGGTCAAATATTCCACCAACTATAGCGGTACAGGTTCTCCCGCTTCCGCTACATGGACGGATATCACCTCGCAATGCACGTTGAGCGAAGGCTCTTGGACATGGACGGAATCTGGCAATGTGGTTGTCGCTGGTGCCGCGCCGGTTTGCTTCGCTTGGGTCTATACCAGCACGGAGACTTCCGCCGCTGGCTGGGAAATCGACAACATCATGGTGTTGGCCGGCAACGCGCCTGTCCTGTCTCCCACGCTCACCATCACAGCTCCGGCCAACGGCAGCCAGTTCAGCAGTTTGGACACGTTGCCCGTCAGCGTTGACATCCAGAACTTCACGCTGGGCACCGACGGTTACCTCAAGGTGGAATCCCCGTTGTTGGTCGCTGCTGGTCTGTCCAGCCCCGCATATCTCGACCAAAACGGTCTTGCCGCGTTGACACAGGCGGTCTTTTCCCCGCTGCCCGCCGGCACTCACACCATCACGGCTTCACTCGTGGACATGAACCATGACGCCCTGGTTCCTGCCGTGAACGCCACCACCACCTTCACGGTCACCATGCCCGTGCTCAATGCTCCGACCATCACGGCTTCCGGCACAGAAGCTGGAGTCGCCAACACCTACTATTTCAGTGCATTCGTCAACATGGCTGCCGAACAGGGCGCCGCCATTCGCTACACCACCGACGGCTCTGTTCCCACGGAGACGTCCACGCTCTACACGGCACCGATAGAGATCACGACGACCACCACTTTCAAAGCCATTGCGGTGAAGGCCAACTGGCAAAGCAGCGATGTCGCCACGTTGGAAGTGACCATCACCGCCCCGACGGTGGCCACGCCGGTGTTCACTCCTGGAACCGGCACGTACGCCGATAATGTGACCTTCAGCCTCGCTTGTGCGACAGCCGGCGCGCAGATCCGCTATACCATCGATGGCAGCGAGCCCACCGCCACGTCCACCCTCTATTCCGCACCGATAACCTTGATAACCACGACCACGGTCAAGGCCAAGGCGTTCAAGGCCACTTGGCTCGACAGCGAGACCGCCACGGCCGTTTACACAGTTGTTTTCGACCCGGTGTTGTCCGTCGATGCCAACGAGCTGACATTCAGCAGCACACAGCTCACCCGCACGTTCACCGTCAGCGGTGCCCATTTGACCGCTCCCATTGCTCTAACGTGCGACAACACGCACTTTGTGGTTACTCCGACATCCATCAGCAACCCGAACAGCAATACAGAGGTGACGGTCACCTTCGACGGTACGGAGCCTGCCACGGGTACGGTGACGGTCACTTCGGACACGTTGTCCGCAACTGTCGCTCTGACGGCCACCGCTCAGCTGCCCGCTGTTGTTCTCTCTCCTGCCACCGCTGTCGATGAAACGCTTGTCACGGTCTCCATGAACTGTCCGGTGGCGGATGCTGCCATCCACTACACCACCGACGGCACGGATCCTGACGCACAGTCGGCTACCTACAGCACTCCTCTCGTTTTCAGCACGCCGGGCACCTACACGGTGAAAGCTATCGCCGTGAAGAGCGGATGGGAGAACAGCGACATCGCCACGGGAACCTACACGGTCAGTGAGCCGCCCGCTCCTGACACTGTGAATGTGCCGGTCATCACGCCCGCCACCGACACTTACTACGAGCCGCAGACGGTGACGATCACTTGTGCCGATGCCGGTGCCGTGATCCGCTACACTCTCGACGGTTCTGTCCCGACCGAGAACTCGACCGTTTACAGCGCCCCGTTTACGGTGAACACGACCACCACGGTCACGGCGAAAGCCTGGAAAACCGACATGATTCCGAGTGAAACGGCTACGGTGACCATCAGCTTCCCGGTTCAGGTGGCCAACATTGCCGCTTTCAAGGCTGCCGCCGCCACCAACGAGGAACGTCAGATTATGAGCGATGTGACCTTCGTGTTCCGCAGCGGACGTTTCATGTATGTGGAGGATAACACTGCCGCTTTGTTGATTTACGACTATTCCACGCCGGTCATCACCACCCAATACAATGAAGGTGATGTGATTGAGGGGGGTATTTTCGGCAAATACACGACTTATCAAGGGATGGTGGAGATGCTTCCTACGCACAACTCCATCGCCGCCACGGGCACACCTGTCACAGTCACGCCCGCGAACACCACTGTCACCGCCATCAAGGCGCAATATGAGGACGTGTATGAAGCCAAGTTGGTGCATCTGAGCGACGTGAAATTCATCAATGCCACCCAATTCGTCCAAAACGACGACACCATGGCCATCTTCAACCGCTTCAACAGCGTGACCACGACGATTTCCGCAGGGGAAATGGCCGATGTGACCGGTTTCGTCAGCTATTCCACCAACCACGGCTATCAGATTTACCCGCGTGACAACAACGACATCGTCATTCATCCCGAAGTTGTGATGGATACTGTTGCTACGCCGGTATTTAACGTTTACCGTGACGGTGAGTTCTATCGAGTGAATCTCTCTTGTGCCACGGACGGCGCCACCATCTACTACACGTACGACGGCACCGATCCCGACGAGACATCGAACGAGTTCGTCACTGACTTCCCGCTGAATATGTCGCATTATACCCTGAAGGCCATCGCCATGAAGGAGGATATGGTCAACAGCGCGATTGCCGTTTACGACTACAACCCGAGCGGCATTGTCAATTACGAACTTCGCGACAACCTCAGTGTCTATCCGAACCCGGCCACTGACCGCGTTGTCATTGGCGTCAGAAACGGGGATGTGGCCATCGAAAAGGTGGAATTGTACAACGCCTACGGTCAGCTGTTGCGTTCCGTTGACGTGAGTGCGGCTAATGCGGAGATTTCCGTAGGTACTCTCGCCACGGGTACTTATTTCGCCAAGGTGTTCACTGACAAGGGCGTTGCGACCTTGCCTGTCATTCGTAAATAATCTTTGGGAAACCTTATAAAGAGAAGAGGCGCGACAAGCAGTCGCGCCTCTTTTGTTATTCGCTCAGTTCGAGCCATTCCATCTCTTTGGCTTCAATGTCGGCCTTGATGGATTCGTATGCCTTGTAGAGTTCTCCCGAGGCGATGGCTTCTGCGTTGCTTTCGGGATGGGCAAGTTTTTCCTCCGTGTCGGCTAACAGCCGTTGCAGTGACTCCAATTCGTCCTCTAACTTGCGCAAACGGTTCTTTTTCTTGCGGTCGTCGGCCTCGCGTTGCTTTTTCTGCTCCCATTGTTCTTTGTTGGAGGATGTTTTCTCGCCGGAGCCGTTTCCCGCGGTGATGTTTCGGCTTTGCAATTCGTTGAGAGACTCCATCTTGCGTTGTGCCAAGAAATCATAGACATCGCCGGTGAAGGCGTGCATTTGGTGGTTCTTGAACTCATAGACTTTGGAGGTGAGCCCTTGCAGGAAATCGCGGTCGTGGGAGACGAGGATGAGGCTGCCTTCGTATTGCAGCAGGGCGTTCTTGAGCACGTCTTTGGAGGGCATGTCGAGGTGGTTGGTGGGCTCGTCGAGGATGAGCAGGTTGAAGGGGGAGAGCAGCAGCTTCGCCAGTGCGAGGCGGGCTTTTTCGCCGCCGGAGAGCACTTTCACCTTCTTTTCCGTGTCTTCCGTGTCGAAGAGGAAGCTGCCGAGGATGGTGCGGATCTTGGGCCGGATGTCACCCACCGCCACGTCGTCGATGGTCTCGAATACGGTTTTCTCGGGATTGAGCAGTTGTGCTTGGTTCTGGGCATAATACCCCACAACCACTTGGTAGCCAAGTTGCAGTTCGCCGCTTTCGGGCGGGAGTGCGCCCACGATGGCTTTCACCATGGTGGATTTGCCTTCGCCGTTGCGTCCCACGAACGCCACCCGTTCGCCGCGCTCCAGACGGAAATCGACGCCTTTGAGCACGCCCGGCTTGGTGTCGTAGCCGAGGTTGAGGTTCTTGCTTTCCACCACCACCAAACCGGAATGCGGCGCGGGTGGGAATTTGAACGAGATGGAACTTTTGTCGTATTCGTCCACCTCCACACGGTCCATCTTCTCCAACATTTTGATGCGGCTCTGCACTTGGCGCGCCTTGGTGGCCTTGTAGCGGAACCGTTCGATGAACCGTTCGATCTGGGCGATTTCTTTTTGCTGGTTTTCGTATGCAGACTGTTGACTTTCAATGCGTTCCAACCGCTGCTCCACGTATTGCGAATAGCTGCATTTGTAGTCTTGGATGCTGCCGAGGGTGATCTCCACCGTGCGGTTGGTGACGCGGTCGAGGAAGGCGCGGTCGTGGGAGACGAGGATGACGCAACCGTCGTAGTTGGCCAGATAGTCCTCCAACCATTGGATGGATTCGATGTCGAGATGGTTGGTGGGCTCGTCGAGAAGGACGATTTCGGGTTTTTGCAGCAGGATTTTGGCAAGGCAGACGCGCATCTGCCAGCCGTTGCTGAAGGAGGACATGGGTTCTTGGAACTCTTCGCGGAGGAATCCCATGCCGGCGAGCACTTTTTCCGTTTCCGCCTCGATGGTGTTTCCGCCGAGATGTTGGTAGCGGTCGTTGAGGTCGGAGAGTTGTTGTGTCAGTTTTGCGTATTCGTCTGATTCATAGTCTGTTCTTTCTGCCAGTGCGGTGGAAACTTGTTGCATTTTCCGCTCCATCACCTTGATTTCCTCGAAGGCGGACACGGCTTCGTCCCACACGCTGAGCGGGGAGGTGCCGGCGAGTTCCTGCGGCAGATACCCGACGCGATGCCCCGAGGTGATGACCATTGTTCCAGACGCCGGTTCTATGTCGCGGTGGATGATTTTCAGCAGCGTGGACTTCCCTGCGCCGTTATGGCCTACCAACCCGATGCGGTCGCGGTCGCCCGCCGTGAACGAAATGTCCTTGAACAGGAAATCGCCCGTGAAATTTACCGACAGTTTGTTTATTTGTATCAAAGTTATTAGTTTATAGTTTAGGGTTTATGGTTTAGTAGGCGCATTCGGTAGTTTGGGAGTTGCTGCATGTTTTTGTCAACGTGGTGCAAAGTTGTTTATCTTTGTTGTAGCAATTGCGTCGGGTCTTCCTTCTCGCTCTCTTCGGTGGATATTTTCCCGATGTTGAGGAGCATTCCGATGGCGCAGCCGGAGACGAACAGGGAGGCGCCGCCGCTGCTGATGAACGGCAGGGTTTGTCCGGTGGTGGGCAGCAGTTCGCAGTTGACGCCGATGTGCACGAGTGCCTGGCAGGTGAACCAGAATCCGATGCCGAATGCCAGCAGCCGACCGAAAGTGCCGGTCGCTTCTTTGGCGATTTTCCTCGATCGGTAGAATATGATGAGGTAGGCGAAGAGCACGGCGACGCCCACTACTATGCCGGTTTCTTCAAACAGCGAGGCGAAGGCGTAGTCCGTCTCTTTCTCCGGCAGACGGTTCTTGATGACTCCTTTCCCGGGTCCGGCGGGATTGAAGCCGGAACGTGCGATGGCCGACCGCGCCAGGATCATCTGGTCGCCATAGCCGTTGCTGTTGTCTTTTGTGATGTAGTATTCCCAACGGTTGATGAAAGTGGCCATACGTCCTATCTTCGCTTTCTTGTCATCGCTTAGGTTGGCCACCACGATGACGGCGAGAATCAGCACGATGGACACCCCGCCGACCAGCCAGCCCAAGTCTTTCATCGAGACTCCGCCCACAAAGAAGATCACCAGTCCGGTGACAAACAGAATAATGGCGGTGGACATGTTCATCATGGCGATGAAAAGGCAGAAAAGAAGCAGTAACGCAAAGAGGAAATGCACATTGTTCTGGGACAGCTCGCCGTGTTTGTGATACTGCCGTGCAATGTAATTGGAAATGTAGAATATGACCAGGAAGCCGATGAAATAGAACGTCTGCACATCCCGTCCGAAGATGGTGACACCGCGCACGGCCTGCGAAAGCAGCGTGAATATTAACAACAAAATGGCTAGGGCAAGGGCTGCAGGGGCCGCGACGCCTAATTTCCGGTAATCGAACTTGTAAAACACAAACAATCCGATAAAACCGAACAAAAGGTGCTTGAGGTGCTGCAAAACCACATTCCCTCGCATGCTGTACACCATGACGATGGATACAATCGACAGGAAAATCACCAGAATCGGGATGATTTTGTCGGTCTTCAGATTCCACCTCCCCAAAAGGGAGCCGCTTTTCGGGATGTCGGGTTCTTCTGCCATGGCAATGTGGGCTAAAGTTGTGCCACAGAGGCTTTGAATTTCTCGCCGCGTTCACGGTAGGTGACCTGGCCGTTGCCGCGAATGCCGGGCGCGTAGAGGATCGTGTCGCCCTTCTGACAAGCGTAGAAGGCGTGGTTCACCGCATCCTCCATGCTCATGGTCATCATCACGGGAACACCGATTTCAGCGATTTTCTGATATACGTCGATGTTGTAAACACCTTGCAACACCACCTCTTTCACGTTGCGGCGCACCTCGTTGAGGATGTCCTCCGTGACAAACTCGGGGTTGTCGATGTTCGTGATCCACACCGTCGGCTTGGTCATCGACTGGAGCGAATACCACACGGCGTTCGAGGTCGTGGAGCGCGCGTCGTCAATGAAATCCACTCCGGCGAAGCTCTTGACGTGCTCCAACTTGTGGGCACTGCCTTCGAAATCGGACAGCGATTCGGCGATATTCTTTTGACGCAGGCGGATCAGTTGTTCCGACAGCGTTCCGACACGCGGGTTGGAAGTCTCTCTGGCTTGTTCAAACAAGCGAAAACTGTTGTTCTTCTTTGCCATAGTAATGGTTATAGGTTATTGGTTATAGGTTTATTGGTTATTGGGGGTAATGGTTAATGGGTTAGTTGTTGAAGGTGGTTTTTATCGGATTTTCAGGGTGGCGATGGCGAGGACGGCGAGCAGCATGCTGACGACGATGAAGCGTTGCACGATTTTCGACTCGTGAATCCCTTTTTTCTGGAAATGGTGGTGAAGGGGTGACATGAGGAATATTCTGCGGCCTTCGCCGTAGCGCTTCTTTGTGTATTTGAAGTAGGAAACTTGCATGATTACCGACAGCGACTGTGCCAAATAGACACCGCACAGGATCGGAATCAGCAGTTCTTTGCGGATGATGATGCAGGAGACGGCCACGATGCCGCCGAGGGTGAGACTGCCGGTGTCGCCCATGAAAACTTGGGCAGGATAACAGTTCCACCAATAGAACCCGATGCATGCGCCGATGACGGCCGAAATAAAGATCACTAACTCTCCTATGTTTGGAATGTACATGATATCCAGGTAGTTGGCGAAAATCACGTTGCCCGACACGTAGGCGAGAATAGCAATGCCGACCGCCACCGAAGCCGTTGTCCCGGTGGCCAGTCCGTCAAGTCCGTCGGTGAGGTTTGCTCCGTTGGAGACTGCCGCGATAATGAAGACAATGATCGGGATGAAGAACAGGAACGACCATTTCCCGGTTTTGTCGCCCATCCAGCGGGTCAGCGCTGAATAGTCCAACTCGTGGTTCTTCACGAACGGGATGGTGGTTTTGGAAGAGTGGTGTGGTTCGTCGAAGAGTTTTGGCGTGTGTACATTTTCCTGGTTTTCCACTCGCAGCAATTCGCCGGATGTCGCCTGTGTGGTCTGTTGTCTATGGACGGTTTTCTCGCAGATGACCGCCCCGGGGTGGAAGTACATCACAGATCCGACCACCAGTCCGAGCAGAATTTGGCCCAGCAGTTTTTTGCGTGGGGAGAGCCCTTCCTTGTTTTTCTTGAAAACCTTGGTGTAGTCGTCGGCGAAGCCCAGCAGACCCAGCCAAATCGTCGTGAAAATCATCAGGAGAACGTAGATGTTGCGCAGTTCGCAAAGCAGGAGTACCGGGATGAGAATGGCGGCGATGATGATGAGTCCTCCCATTGTGGGTGTGCCGGCTTTCTCGTTTTGCCCCTCCAGTCCCAAGTCTCTGATGCTTTCGCCGATCTGTTTCTTTTTCAGGAATTTAATGAAATATTTCCCGAAAAAGATTGAGATAATCAGCGCCAGCACGAAAGCCGAGACCGACCGGAACGAAATATATTGGAAGACACCCGTTCCGGGATATCTTTGCAAATGCAGCCAAGAGAATAAATAGTACAACATAACTATTTGGTTTATTTGATGTTAAGATTGTTCTTCAGTTCTTCTGTGTCGTCAAAGTGGTGCTTGACGTGGTTTATCTCTTGATAGTTTTCGTGGCCCTTGCCAGCTACCAGAAGCACCCCTTGCGGTTGCAGCATCATGCAAGCCGTCTTGATGGCCTCGCGGCGGTTCTCGATGACGATTACCTGCTTCGCTTTTGTGGCCGGAACCCCTTTCACCATGTCGTTCAGGATGGCTTGCGGGTCTTCGGTGCGGGGGTTGTCGGAGGTGAGCAGCACCTTCGAACTGTAGCGGCATGCAATCTCCGCCATCTCGGGACGTTTCAGCGCGTCGCGGTCGCCGCCGCAACCCACTACGGTAATCACTTCAGCCTCCTTGCCGACGATGTCGCGGATGGTTTTCAGCACATTTTCGAGGGCGTCGGGGGTGTGCGCGTAATCGACAATCGCCGTGCCGCCGTTCTCACCGCGCAGCATCTGGAAACGGCCTGCGGCACTGTCAAGCATGCTCATCTTGGTCAGCACCTCGTCCTCGTCCAAACCTAACAGCACTGCGGCTCCGTAGATGGCTAACAGGTTGTAGGCGTTGAACTTGCCGCACAACTTGAAATAGACTTCGCGGTTGTTGATCCGCATGTGAAGTCCGGTGAACGCGTTCTCCATCACAATGCCCTTGAAGTCGGCGGCGGTGCGGAGACTGTACGTGTGGATGTTCGCTTTGGTGTTTTGAACCATCACCTTGCCGTTCTTGTCGTCGATATTGGTGAGCGCGAAGGCTGTTTTCGGCAGTTTGTCGAAGAAGGATTTCTTGGCGGCGATGTAATTGGCGAAGGTTTTGTGGAAATCGAGGTGGTCGTGGGTGATGTTGCTGAAAATAGCCCCTGTAAAGCGCAGACCGGTGACCCGGTGTTGGCAAAGCGCGTGCGAACTCACTTCCATGAAACAGTATTCGCATTGGTTTTCAACCATTTGCGAAAGAAGCTTGTTGAGCTCCACAGCGTCAGGGGTGGTGTGCGTTGCCGGCACTTCCTGCTCTCCTATGCGGTTGACGATGGTGGAAAGCAGTCCTGCTTTGTGGCCGGCCAGCATGAAGAGACGATGGAGCAGGGTGACAGTGGTGGTTTTGCCGTTGGTGCCGGTGATGCCGACCAATTTCAGTTTGCGGCTCGGGTGGCCGTAGAAGGCGTCGGCGAGTTGTCCCAGCGCCACGGAGCTGTCCGCCACCTTGATGTAGCAGACCTGTTCGTCAATGTTCTCGGGGAGCGTTTCGCATACCACGGCGCGACATCCTTGCGCGATGGCGGCAGGGATGTACTTGTGCCCGTCGGTTTGTGTGCCGCGTTGTGCCACGTAAAGCTGCGTGGCATCTTCCGGTTGCGCGGACACGGCGCGCGAGTCGAACAGGATCTCCGAGATGTTCACCGCCGGATCTCCTGTCAGCTCATACGAGCGCAACGACTTCAGCAGTATATTTAAGGGTTTCATTGTCTTATAAAGGTTTAGGGTTTAGGTTTTTTGGTTTTTAGTTTGGGGTTTAGAGTTTAGGGGGTTAGGTAAAGGGTGACGGTTTTGGTGTTTTGGTCGAGGGTTTGGGATTTGACGCGTCCTTTCCCGGAGATTTTCGGGGTGTAGCCGGCGCGGATGAGCTCGGTGACGGCGTCGGAGGCCAGCATCCCACGCACGTCGGGCATTTTCTGGAACTGGTTCAACGGCAGAGCCACGGTGGTGACGTGCCGGTTGGTGTCTGTCGCGTCCACACGCAGGTAAGGCGATGGCGTGTCGTAGCTCACGGTGTCGTAGCCTAAGCCGTTCAGCAGCGTGTTGAAGTATTTTTTCCGGATGGGGTAGGTGCGTCCAAGTGGTGTGAACGGGCAGTCGGCGGTGCTGCGCGTGGCGCTGTAGTTCGAGCTGTTCATGATGCTGCGGGCGATGCGCGCGAAGGCATCCACGGCCACGCTGCTCATTTGCGGCACACCGTAGATATAGACGATGACGGTGTATTGTGGCTTGTCCATCGGGAAATATCCGCAGAACGACACGGCGTTGATGTCTTTGCGATAGCAGCGCATCTGTTCGTCCCAGATGTCACGGGTTCCGGTCTTGCCCGCGAACATGCAGTTCTCGTCGCGGTAGCGGTAGGCGGTGCCGTGCTCGCCCCAGACCACCTGCTCCAGGTAGTAACGGGCCTTCCTTACGGTGGAAGAGGAGGCGATGGAGTCCATCAGCACCTGTGGCTCGAAACGCTGGACGGTGTCGTACATGTTCGTGACGTAGCGGACAAACAACGGAGCCATCATCTTGCCGTCGTTGGCGATGGCGTTGTAGTAAATCAGAGTGCGTATAATCGGGATGTTGAAGCCCGCGCCGAAACAGGTGGCGTAATAGGTGTTGAAATCGTTGGTGCCGTCCTTGATGCGGGCGGGTAGCAGGTCGCCGAGTTGGCAGTGTATCGTGTCCAAAAGCCCGAATTTCTTCAGCTGCTTGAGGTAGTCGCCGAAACCGCGTTTCCCGTAGGTGTCGAAGATCATCTTGGCGATACCGACATTCGAGGAACGTTTGAAGACTTCAAGAGCGGAGACGTCCTGGACGGGGTAGTCGTGGTCGATTTTCGTGTATCTGAGGGTTTTCCCTGATTTCGTGGGGAAATCGAACGTGTTCTTGTAGATGGTGTAGCGGCCTACGGTGTCGTTGGGATTCTTTTCGAGATATGCCAGCAGGGAGGCCAGTTTGAAGGTGGAGCCGGGCTCGACCTTGGCGTTGAGGGCATATTCCATGCTTTCGGTGTAGTAGGAGGCGTCGGCGGCGGCGCGTCGCAGGTTGGAGATGGCTTTGATTTCGCCGGTTTTGGTCTCCATCACGATGGCGCAGCCCCATTCGGCGTTCAACTCCGAAAGTTTCCGCGACAGCTCGTTGTGGACGGCATGCTGTATCTCCAATTTTATTGTTGTATGGATGTTGTGGCCGTCAACGGGGTCCATGCGGTCGCGAAGCGGCACTTTCGCGTGGTTGAGCTCGAGGTATTTTTTACTGCCCTGCACACCCCCGAGGATGTCGTTCATGGAGTGCTCCAGACCGAACTGGCGGTCGGGCGCTTCCACGCCGAGAGTGCGTTTGGCCATCTCGCCGTAAGGGTTGATGCGCACGTTGGCGGACACGTAGTTGAAATGCGGATGCATGGCCGCCACGCGGACGGTGTCGTAGGAAATCTTCAGTTCGACGCCTTGTTTCTTCGCTTTTCTCTTCTCGCGTTTGCTTACCTTCTTGTTTGTCACGGCCGTCATCTTGAAAAGATAGGGGCGGTTTTTGATGAAGGAAGTGTCCGCGCCGGTCACCCACACTCGCTCGTCCCATTCTTTCACGGGGAAAAGGGTGGCATAGTGTTTGTCTTTCACATTCTTTTTAAAGAAGTTGTAGTAGTAGTTGGCGTCGTATTTCGGGAAGCGGTCTTTGAACTGCGTGTAGAAGTCGTTGGCCAGCTGGCGGAAGATGGTGTCGAAGGCGTTCGGGTTCTTCCTCAGGGTGTCGGCGTATTCTTTTGCGAAGCCTTTGCCGTCGAAGGCCACCTCGAAGACGGTGAAGTTGGCCACCAGCACGCGGCCGTGGTCGTCGTAAATTTCACCGCGGATGGGCCGCAGCGTGTTCTCGCGCACGAAGCAGTAGGTGTCGTCCTTCACGAGGGTGTCCCATCCCGGCACGGTCGTGTCCACGCACTTGTCGGACGTGCCGGAGGCGACGCCGCGCTCCACGATGGAGAGGTAGAGGATTTTGACCAGACAGGCGATGCCGACCAGCATCATCAGCAGATAGACGATGGTCATGCGCCGCAGTGTGGAGGGGGAGACTTCTTTCTTGTTATTTGTTCTCATGTTTCCGCTCCTTTCTCTTGAACCAACGGCGTTTTTCCACCGGTTTCGGGGTCTCTTTCACCGTGAATGTGTGTTTTTCGTCCGTGATGTATCCTCTTTCCTGCATCTTTTGGATGAGGATTTTGTTTTTCTCGTAAGGGATGAACTGGTTGTTCGCTTTCAGTTTGCTGATTTCCGCCTTGTAAACGTTCTCCAGTTCGACGATTTTCTTTTGTTTGACGTGGATGCGTTGCTCGCTGATCACCAAAAGGGTCACCAGCACGGCAAGGAAGAAGAAATAGACATACCACGGGCGCATTTTCTTCTTCACCAATATTTCGCCTCCGAAAATGTTGGAGAAGAATTCGCCGAAACGGGTGCGTTCGTTCTTCGGATTCTGAGGGTTATGGGAGGTGGTTTCCATGATTGACAGGCGTTATTTTTTCGGCGACGCGCAGTTTGGCGCTGCGGGCGCGGGGGTTAATGGTGATTTCTTCGATATCGGGTTGAATCGCTTTCCTTGTGACGAGTTTGAACGGCGTCTGCGGGTTGCCGTAGAAGTCTTTCTCCACCTCGCCGGCCAAATTCCCCGAGCGCATGAAGTTCTTCACAAGCCGGTCTTCCAGGGAGTGGTAGGCGATGACGACCAGCCGTCCGCCTTCCTTCAGCGCGTCGAGCGATTGCGTGAGGAACGACTCGAGGACGGCCATCTCCTGGTTGACCTCGATGCGGATGGCTTGGAAAATTTTGGAAAGGCTCTTGTTCTCCTTGCCCCGAATTAGGGAAGGTTTCAGTGCCTCGACCAACTGTCCGGTGGTGGTGATGGGCTGTTCCTCGCGGGCCTTGAGGATGCGGCGGGCTAACGTGCGGCCGTCCGACAGTTCGCCATAGCGGTAGAAAATGTCGCTTAAGGCTTTTTCATCATATTGATTTATAATATCTTGCGCTGTTTTTCCAGTTTGCGTGTTCATGCGCATGTCGAGGACACCGTCTTCGCGGTAGGAGAATCCGCGCTCCGGTGTGTCGAACTGGTGGGAGGAGACCCCGAGGTCGGCCAAGATGCCGTCCACCGGGAACGCTTGATGGTATTTCAGGAAGCGGTTGAGGTTCTTGAAGTTGGAAGCCACGAACGTGAACCGCTCGTCCTCAAGGAGTTGCGATTGCGCATCCGAATCCTGGTCGAAAGCGATAAGACGGCCTTGGTCCAGCTTTTCCAGAATGCAACGGGAATGGCCGCCGCCGCCGTAGGTGACATCGACGTAAGTTCCGTTGGGGTTGGTGACTAAATAATCTACTGAAAGCTGGCGGAGCACGGGATTATGATATTCCATCGGCGCCCTCCTTTTCCGCTAAAAAGTGACCGAGGTGCATGTCCTCGTTGAGTTTCTCGAAATCCTCGGGCCGCAGGTCGAACTTTTCGTGGTATTTTTTGCTGTTCCACATTTCGATCTGCCCGTTGTCCAGCAATATGACCAATTCTTTGTCAATGGAATACATCTCCAGCAGGGGTTTGGGGACCACGATGCGGTTCTGTGAGTCGCATTCCAACATGGCGGTGTTGCGCAGGAAGGCGTTCCGGTAGAGTTTCACGCGGGTGAGGTTCCGGTCGAGGGAATTCATGTAGTCCACCTGCTTTTGATAGGCTTTCTCCGACCAAAGCATGATGTAATCGCCGAAACCGTGGGTAACATAGAAAGTCTTTCGCTCATCCTCCGACAGCGAACGCAGAAGAGCCGTGGGCAGCTTCAGCCGTCCGCTCTTCTCTATCGAGACTTCCCAGTATCCGTATCCCGTTGTCATTTTTCTTCCAAAATCATGAAAATTTCAGACGACAAAAATATAATTTTTCCTCAACTAATTTCCATAATCTGCAACTTATTTAACACTTGTTGTTAAAAATCGTTACTAAAATGCTGATTTTCAATATGGAAGAATATGGAAAAAAGTTATAAACATATTTCAACAATAACAATAAAACACTGATATTCTGACAATTATAGATTTTTGTTGATAATAATGTTATTGTATTGATTATCAGTGTTTTTAATACTTGTGTGAAAGATTAATTTGTAAAATGGGGTGTGTTCGGAGATTTCTGTGGATAAAAATGGAAGCATTTGGAGCGGCGTGGTTGTCAAAATCAACAGTCAACGATTAAATTTGTGGAACTAAGTGGGTTCAAGTTTCCAGGTTTAAAGTTTCTTTCTCACCAGCGAATGCTAAAAGCCAAAAGCAAAAAAATGTATCTTTGCGGTTTGAAAAGAAAGAGTATAATGGCGAAGCAAAAGGAGAAAGAATACCCTGACAATTACCGCGAGACGGCCGTGCTGATAGCGGTTTCCACGCCCGATGTGGTGGAGGCGAAGACGTTGGAGTACCTCGACGAGCTGGCTTTTCTGGTGGAGACCGCCGGTGGTCAGTGCGTGAAGATGTTCACCCAGAATCTTGCGCATCCTGACACACGCACCTATTTCGGCTCCGGCAAGATCCGCGAGGTGGCCGACTACGTGCATGAAAACGACATCGACATGGTGGTCGTTGATGATGAGTTGCCGCCGTCGCAACAGCGTAATATTGAGGAACTTATGCGCTGCAAGGTGATGGACCGCACGCACCTTATCCTCGACATCTTCGCCAAGCACGCGCAGACGGCCCACGCCAAGACGCAGGTCGAGCTGGCGCAGTACAAATATCTGCTCCCGCGCCTCACGGGCATGTGGACGCACTTGGAAAAACAACGCGGTGGTATCGGTATGCGCGGTCCCGGTGAGAAGGAAATCGAGACCGACCGCCGTATTATCCGTGACCGTATCTCATTGTTGGAAAAGCGGTTGAGGGAAATCGACAAGCAGAAGAAGACCCAGCGCGGACATCGTGAACAGTTCGTCCGCGTCGCGCTCGTAGGGTACACCAACGTCGGCAAATCGACCATCATGAACCTGCTCAGCAATTCCGAGGTGCTCGTGGAGAACAAGCTCTTCGCCACCTTGGACACCACTGTGCGCAAGGTCGTGTTCCAAAATCTTCCATTTTTGCTTTCCGACACCGTGGGATTCATCCGCAAGCTGCCGCACGGACTCGTGGAGTCGTTCAAGTCCACCCTCGACGAGGTCCGCGAGACGCACCTGCTGCTGCACGTCGTCGATATCAGTCACCCCGACTTCGAGGAGCAGATCCAGACGGTGCAGAAAACGTTAGAGGAAATCGACTGTGCTGGAAAGCCTACCGTTATCATTTTCAACAAGATAGACCAGTATTCGTGGGTGGAGAAGGCCGAGGACGACCTTACGCCCAAGACCAAGGAGAATGTCACGTTGGAGGAGCTGAAGGCCACGTGGATGGCCAAACTCGGCCCGAACACGCTTTTCATTTCCGCCAAGACGAAGGAAAATGTCAACGAGATGAAGGATTTTCTGTATGAAGAGATCAAGAAGTTGCATATACAGATTTATCCGTACAATAACTTTTTGTATTGAGGGAATAAGGAATAGTGAATAGGGAGTAGTGAATAGGGAGTAGTTAATAGGGAGTAGAGAATAGTGAATAGAGAATAGTGAATAGAGAATAGTGAATAGTGATTAGTGAGTAGTGAGTAGTGAGTAGGGAATAGGGAGTAGGTAAGAAATTTTAATTCAAAATAATATATATAGTATGAAAAGAGCGATTATCAGCGTAAGCAACAAGGAAGGCGTGGTGCCTTTCGCGCAGGAGCTTGTGAAATTGGGTTTTGAAATCATCTCCACCGGCGGCACCCGCAAGGCGTTGGAGGCCGCGGGCGTGAAGACCATCGGCATCAGCGAGGTGACGGGCTTCCCGGAAATCATGGACGGCCGGGTGAAAACCCTGCATCCGAAGGTGCACGGCGGACTGCTCTCCGTGCGCACGAACCCCGAGCATGTCAAGGAGATGGAAACCAACGGCATCGCCCCCATCGACATGGTGGTGGTGAACCTTTACCCGTTCAAACAGACCATCGAGAAAGAGGGTACCACGTTTGAGGATGCCATCGAGAACATCGACATCGGCGGTCCCTCCATGTTGCGCAGCGCGGCCAAGAACCATGCTTTCGTGACCGTGGTCGTCGATAACGCCGACTATGCCACAGTGCTGGAGGAATTGAAGGCCCATGGCGACACCACCTTGGAGACGCGCCGCCGTCTGGCCGCCAAGGTGTTCCGCCACACCGCCGCCTACGATACGTACATTTCCACCTATCTGACTGAGAAAGTCGGCGAGAAAGAGCCTGAGAATCTGACGCTTACATTTACGAAGAAGCAGTCGCTGCGCTACGGCGAGAACCCGCACCAGGAGGCCGCTTTCTATGCCGGCAAGAAGCAGGGCTATTCGATGGCTTGGGCGGAACAACTTCATGGTAAAGAACTGTCATACAATAACATACAAGATGCGGATGCCGCATTGCAGATTCTTCGCGAATTCGACAGCCCGACGATGGTGGCTGTGAAGCACAAGAATCCCTGCGGCGTGGGCATCGGCGAGACCGCCCTGGAGGCGTGGACCCGCGCTTACGAGGCCGACAGCGTCTCTATTTTCGGCGGCATCGTGGCTTCCAACCGCGAAATCGACCTGCCGACGGCTGAGGCGATGAAGCCCGTTTTCCTCGAAATCATCCTCGCTCCTTCGTTCACGCAGGAGGCCTTCGACCACCTTTCCACCAAGAAGAACATCCGGCTGATGACGTTCAGCACCGACAAAGCCAACGCCGACGAGCGCATGTTCGTCAGTGTGGCGGGCGGCATGCTCAGCCAGTCGATCGACCGCAAGCGCTTTGAGGACTACGAGATCAATGTGGTGACCGAAAAGGCCCCGACGGCGGAGGAGATGGAGAACCTGAAGTTGGCGATGACCATCTGCAAACATGTGCGCTCCAACGCCATCACGGTGGCCTGCGACGGCCGGATCGCCGGTGTCGGCGCGGGACAGATGAACCGTGTGGGTGCCGCGCATATCGCTTTGGAAGAAGCTAAGGAAAAGGGACTTACCGCCAATCTGTGTCTCGCCAGCGATGCCTTCTTCCCCTTCGACGACGTGGTGAAGATGGCCAAGGAGTACGGCGTCACCGCCATCATCCAACCTGGCGGCAGCGTCCGCGACGAGGATTCCATCAAAGCCTGCAACGAATTCGGGATCGCGATGGTGTTCACGGGAGTGCGGCATTTTAGGCATTAGACTATGACTTAGACTAGTGACTATGACTTAGACTAGTGACTATGACTTAGACTAATGACTATGACTTAGACTAATGACTATGACTTAGACTTGGTGCTTGGACTGAGATTTGTCTTTGGATTTGTTGGGGTGAGAAGTTGAATCATTTCGAAGAGCTGTCTTTCGATAGAGTCGATTTTGGTCAATAGGGCATCCAGTGTTTCTTGTGAAATGTAACCGAGTCGATGTGCGATATGTAATTGTGTTTCTACTTCGTATGTTGAGCCTAAGCTGATTTGCAAAAAGTAAGCGAAGTCTTTTTCCGATCTTCTGCCTGCTCCTTCTGCAATGTTTGATACTATTGAGACCGCTGCTCTCCTTAATTGATCACCTAAACCATAGGTTTCAAACGAAGGGAATTTTCGTGTCACCTGATAAATTTCCAAACATATCTCTAAAGAATTCTGCCACATGCTGTAGTTTCTGAAATTTCTCATATTTACTATTATTAGTTAAAATTTACATTGTTTGTATTAATTTTATTGCAAAAATATAAAATTTTCGAATATACCCCCCCCCAAAAAAAAAGTTTATGTCTAAGTTCTAAGTCTAAGTCTAAGTCTAAGTTTAAGTCTAAGTTTAAGTTTAAGTTCTAAGTTTAAGTTCTAAGTCTAAGTCCTTCAATCACATACCGTCATGCACGAACCCATCAACCCCCAAATAGAACCAACCTGGAAGCAAGTCCTCTGGGATCAGTTCCAGGCGCCGTATTTCGCGGAATTGAAAGCCTTTTTGGTAGAAGAAAAGAAGCATTATGTGGTGTTCCCGCCGGGACCGAAGATTTTCAACGCGTTCAACTCGACGCCGTTCGACAAGGTGAAGGTGGTGATCATCGGGCAGGACCCGTACCATGGGGAAGGGCAGGCGCACGGCCTGTGTTTCTCGGTGCAGGACGGGGTGCCGATTCCGAAGTCGCTGCAGAACATCTTCAAGGAGTTGGTCGCGGATGTTGGGTTTGTGCCGCCGAGAAGCGGGAATCTGCAGTCGTGGGCCAACCAAGGGGTGCTGTTGCTCAACGCGACGCTCACGGTGCGGGCGCATCAGGCGGGCTCGCACCAGCGGCACGGCTGGGAGACCTTCACTGACTGCGCCATCCAGCGGCTGTCGGAGCAGCGTGAGGGGCTCGTCTTCCTGCTTTGGGGCAACTACGCCATCGAGAAGCAGCGGCTCATCGACACCCGCAAGCATTACGTGCTCACCGCGCCGCACCCGTCGCCGCTCTCCGCCTCCCGAGGCTTCTTCGGTTGCCGGCATTTCTCAAAAACAAACGAAATCTTGATGTCGATGGGGAAAACGCCCATCAATTGGCAGCTTTAGCTGTTGGCTTTTGGCTTTTGGCTTTTGGCTGTTAGCTCTAAAACTTGAACGTCCACATCACCGACGGGATGATGGGGAAGAGGCTCATTTGGTAGGCGTGGTTCTGCATGGAGAAACTCGTCAGGTCGCCGTTTTCGGTGTTGACGGAGGTCTCGAAGAAAACGAGGAACGGGTTTTTGCGGTTATAGACGTTGTAAATGGAAAAGTTCAGCCCTGTTTCGAACTTGGTGGTCTTCTTGATGGTCCAGTCCACCGCGAGGTCCAGCCGATGATACGGGTTCACGCGGTACTCGTTGCGTCCGCTGTATTCCGTCACCACCGATCCCATGTAGAGATAGTAGCCGAGCGGCACCGTCATGGTGTTGCCGGACTGAAACACCCACAACGCTGAGACACTCAACTTGTTACGCAGAATCTCGTATGTCAGGCTGATGGAAACGTCGTGCCGGCGGTCGTATTTTGCCCAATAGGGTTTTCCGCCGTTGAGGTCGTCGAATTGCCTCCGCGTGAACCCGAGCGTGTAGCCGATGAAGCCCGTGAACCGTCCTTTCGCCTTCTTGACGTAGAACTCCGCACCCGCCGACCAGCCTTTCCCGAAGACGTACAGTTGGTCGGGGTTGATGGTGAAAACGCTGAAGTCCAGTCCGTCCCGATACTCAGCAAGATTATACATCTGCTTGTAATACAGGTCGATATAAGTCTCGAACATGTCGTGGTGGAAATTCTTGAAAACCCCTAAGGAGTATTGGAGCACCGTCTGCGGTTTCAGCAGGTCGGTGGAGGGCATCCAGACATCGGTAGGCAGCGAGATGTTGGCGATGGAAATCTGGTGCATGAACTGATAATTCAATGTGGCAGAGGCTTTTATGGATGTCGTGGAGTCGATAAGCCAGCGCACGGAAAGACGTGGTTCGGCTCTGTTGTACTGGTTGACAGAAGCGGCCGGCTTATAGAGGATGGAGTCGCAAACATGACCTAATTCGTCGAGCACATAGCGGGTGAAAGGGCCGAGATGTTGGAAGTTGGTGTACCGCACCCCGATGTTGAGTTTCCAGTGCTTGGAGATGTCCCATTCGTCGTGGGCGTAAATGGCCAGTTCGTTGCCGATGTAGTGCTGTACCGGCGGCAGGGAGAAACTGTTTCCCACGCCGGCTTCAACGGCGTATTGTCCTGGGATACAGTCGTGTACGATGTCGTGAATGCCGAAACGAATGTTGTGTTTCGGGGTGGGGATCCAGGTGAGCTCGCTCTTCAGACTGTAGTCGCGCACGCCGGAGGTCAGCTCCAGAGAGTAGGGGTCGATGCGCATTTCCGTGCCGAAGTTGTAGTAGCTGAAAGTGGCGGAGGTGTTGAGGAACATGCGGTTGCCGATGAGGTAGTTCCATCGCGCCGAAGCCGCGGCGTTGCCCCACTGGAAGGTCATTTTCGTCTGCTGCGAGCTGGATTTGAAACCATAGACGTCGTTGCCGTAGTAGGCGCCGAAGTAAAGCCGATGCTTGGGGTTGATGACGATGTTGAACTTGGCGTTGACATCGTAGAAGTAGAAGTTGGTGCCCTTCATCGGCGAGGTTTTCTTCAGGAACGGCTGTATGAGCACGTCGGCGTAGGTGCGGCGGGCGGAAATGAGGAACGAGGCGCGGTTTTTCTTGATGGGGCCCTGCACGGTGAGGTGCGAGAAGACGAGCCCGAGGCCCCCGTCCACCTCATATTTCTTGAGATTGCCCTCCTTCTGATAGACGTTCAGGATGGAGGCCGCGCGACCGCCGAAGTAGGCGGGCATGCCGGATTTGACAAGGTCGATGCTTTTCACGGCGTCGGCGTTGAAGATGGAGAAGAAACCGAAGAGATGGTCGGCGTTGTAGATGGTGGCCTCGTCTAGGAGGATGAGGTTCTGGTCGGTGCCGCTGCCGCGCACGTAGAAGCCGGAGTTGCCTTCGCCGGACGCCTGCACGCCGGGCAGCAGCTGTACGGACTTGATGACGTCGGCCTCGCCCATCAGCGCGGGCAGCGCCTTGATGGTCTCGATGCTCATCTCCATGCGGCCCACGTCGCCGCTGCTGACGTTGGCGTTGCCGCGCTCGCCCCGGATCACCACCTCCTCGCCCATGAACGCCGTCGGCTCCAACTCGAACTTCCGTGTGACATTCTTGCTGAGGACAATGGTGTCTTCTATTGTCTTGAAACTCATGTAGTTGACCTTCAGGACATACTTGCCGGGCAGCACCGAAACGGAGTAGTATCCGGCCTGGTTGGTGACACAGCCTTGCACGTTCGAGGGAGCTTTGACGTCGGATAGGATCACATAGGCGCCCAGCAGCGACTCCCCGTTGGAAGCGTCGGTCACGGTGCCCGACAGGGTCACACGCGATCCTTGCGCGAGAGCCGTGCCGCACAGTGCCATGAGTAGCAGTAGGATGTATGTTCGTTTCATCAGTTCGTATTCTTGATGCGTAGCTGGCTGAAGGTGACGCCGGCGACGATCACCAGGATGCCCCAGAATTTGATTGGGGTGAACGATTCCTGGCCGATGGCGGAGGCGGCAAGGAGGGTCACGATGGGGATGAGGTTGGTGAAGACGCTTGTCTTGCTGACCGTCAGTTGTTTGACGGAGTAGGAGTAGAGCATGTAGGCACCGGCGGAGCAGAGCAGGGCGAGACAGACCAGGCTGAGGATCGCGCTGGCGTCCCAGGTCAGGGCGGGCCACTGCTTGATGTCGAAAAACAGGATAAAGGGGATGTAGAACGGGATGGCGATGAAGTTCTGCCAGGTGGTCACCGAGGCGGGGCTGTACTTTCGGAGCAGGCGGGTGAGCTGCACGCTGTAGCCGGCGGCGGCCAGCACGGCGAGGCTGAGCAGCAACGTGCCCTTCAGGCTGAACACGATCTGGCCGTTCGGGCTCATGGTCAGCATCAGCACACCACCCACCGAAACGAGCGTGCCGACGACAAACTCCCAGCGGATGGGCGTGTGCTCGGCGAAATACATGGTGATGGAAATCACGATGGGGATCAACGCGATGATGACGGCGGCGTAGCTGGCGTCCACGTACTTCAGCCCGAAATCCTCCCCGATGAAATAGAGGAACGGCTCGAAGAAAGCCAGCAGCAGAAAATGCTTGAAATCGGCGCGTTCGATCTTCTGCAACTTTTTGCTGCACTTGAGCAGCGTGATGAACACCGCCGAAGCCAACACAAGGCGGATGAACACGATGGTGAACACCGGGAAGTTGTTGTTTAACAGCTGTTTGATCCAAACAAAACTGAACCCCCAGAAGAGCATGGCGAGCAAAATGGAAAGGTATCCTAAACCTTTTTCTTGAGTGTCTTTTTTCATGGCGGCAAAAATCCGAAAAATTTTTGAAACTTGCAATATTATTATGCTCTAATCGTTATAAGAAAACTAATTTTTTTATATGAATAAATATATATACTTGGTAGTAAGCGTAATAGCGGTAATAATTTTTTTCAATTCCTGCAAAAAACCGGATCTCACCCCGGTGTATATTCATGTCACCCCGGAAGATTTTGAAAACTGCATCGATGTCAGCAACTTCAACGAGACCCATGATCAGAACTTCGACCAGGAGCAGCTGGCGGCGCTCACAAGGCACAAATTCACGCATGTCAACGTGTATGTGAACAACAAGAACATAGGTTGTTGGGAACTGCCCTGCAAAGTGCCGGTGCTGGACGTCAACAGCAACGACTCCAGCACGCTGATTCTGTTGCCCGCATTCCCGCTGACGGGCATGGGCAACACCATCATGGGTTACCCGTTCCTGAACATCTGCCGGCAAAAAGTCATCCTGCAGAAGGGCACCACCTACGAGGTGTCGCAGAATCCGCCAAAATATGTCTATAGCGAATATGCCCGGGTTCCCTACTTCGAAACCTTTTCCAACAGTACCTCGTTCACTGCGAGTTACCCCGACCGAACCCCGTTGACCTTCCTGCCGGTGTCTGTTGACGGCAAGAATGTTGGGGAAATTGTCATGAACGATGCCTCCAGCCAGAGTTTCGACGTTTCGTCAACACCCTTCGTCGCTCCCGTGGGCAGTTACCGCGTGATGCTGGAGGTCCGCTATCGCTCCGACTGCAACATCGACGTCTCCATGAAGATGGCCACGGCCTACAACCCCCACAAGGCATACTCTGTCGGCGGGATTTTCAAGTCTCCCGACGAGTGGAAGACCATCCATTTCGATCTGACGCCCACCATCAACGGTTACCATAGTGGCGCCGGCAGTGCGACCGAGGTGACCCTTGTGCTTTCGGGCGCCGGTGACAAGGGCACGGAGTCCCGGGTGGACATTGACGATATCAAAGTGATTTACATCCGAACGGCATAATTTTTCGGCATGAACAAAACCAAACTGACCTGTATTTATCTGTTTTTCGATGTGATGGCCGCCATCCTCACATGGGTGGGGCTTTTCATGTACCGCAAACACGTGGGAGAGTCGGCGGATTTCGCCACCATTATAGCCGCCCTCCGCTCCGATTCCAAATTCTGGCTCGGAATGCTCCTTTTCCCGCTGTATTGGTTGGTTATCCACGCTTTTTTCGGCTATTACAACAAAATCATGCGCAAGTCGAGGCTTGACGAGCTGATGACCACCATCGGCGTGACGCTCTTCGGCTGCCTATTGTTTTTCTTCGTCTTCATACTCGACGATATCGTCACCTCGCCCAACGACTACCTGAAATACCTGCTTTTCCTCTTCTTTTCGCAATTCCTGCTGACGTACATCCCGCGCTTGTGTATCACTTCGTATGTCAACAACCGCATCCACGACGGCAAAATAGGGTTCAACACCATCATTGTCGGGCACGACGAGATGGCGTTGAAGGCATACGAGACCGTGCGGAAGCAGAGCAAACGGTCGGGACACTTTTTCATCGGATACATTCGTGTCGATGAGCAGAAAACCGACATGATGGAGGGAAAACTTCCTTGTGTCGGGAATATTGACGATATGGGACAGGTGGTTGATGACCAGCATGTTGAGGAGATTGTCGTGGCGTTGCACAACGGTCAGCGGAAATACCTCCAGCAGGTGTTGGCGCTCGTGCGGCGCAACCATAACCTCACCGTCAGTCTGGTGCCGCAGGAGCATGACGTGCTGTTGGGGTCGGTCAAGACCTCTTCCGTGCTTGACGAGCCTATGATCTCCATCTCGCCGGAATACCTGCCCACTTGGCAACGGTTCGTGAAGCGCGGCTGCGACATCGTGCTTTCCGCCCTGGCCATCGTTTTGCTCACGCCGCTCTACATCTGTCTGGCTATCGGGGTGAAACGGTCGTCCCCCGGACCGGTGTTTTACAAGCAAGAACGTATCGGTCATTTAGGCAAGCCGTTCAATATCATCAAGTTCCGCTCCATGTGCGAGAATGCCGAGGCGGACGGGCCGATGCTTTCCTCGCAACACGACAGTCGCATCACCCCATTCGGGAAGTTCATGCGGCAGTACCGTTTGGACGAGACCCCGCAGTTTTTCAACGTGCTGCGCGGCGACATGTCGTTGGTGGGCCCGCGTCCCGAACGTCAGTACTATATCGACCAAATCATGGAGCGTGCCCCTTACTACCAGCTGCTGCTCGGCATCAAGCCCGGCATCACCTCTTGGGGGCAGGTGCGCTTCGGCTATGCCGAAAATGTCGATGAAATGGTGGAACGCCTTCGCTGGGACATCCTTTACATCGAGAACATGTCTGTGCAGATGGACATCAAGATTCTGATCTACACGGTGCTGATTATCCTCAAACGCGAAGGGAAGTAGCTTTTGGCTGTTAGCTGTTGGCTTTTGGCTGTTAGCTGTTAGCTGTTGGCTTTTAGTTTGAAAGGGAACTCGGCTATTACAAAAAAAATGTATTTTTGCGCACCGAATCGAAAACGTAATTTTACCCGTATATGGAATATAATACCAAGCGTAACAAACTTATTATCAGAGAATACGGCAGAAATATCCAAAAACTTGTGGAGGATTGTGTGAAAATCGAGGATCGCAAGGAACGCACGCGTACGGCATACGCCGTTGTACGTATCATGAGCGATGTGGTCAACTCCAAGGAAAATAGCAACGAGACCAACCGCAACAATGAGGATTTCTGGAATAAATTGTGGGACCATCTCTTCATCATGTCTGATTATCAACTGGATGTGGACTCTCCATTCCCGAAACCTGTTCCGGACACTTCTGAGCGGGAATTCATCAAGCCGTCTTACAATAATAAGAATAAGGTACGGTTCCGCACCTATGGCGTGAATATGCAGAATCTCATCCGCAAGGTGTCTGAATATCCGGAGAATGTACGGCAACAGTATGCGCCTTCGTTGGCCAACTATCTGAAAATGATGTATTTGACATATAACCGGAATTCTGTCAACGACCAATTGATCCGTCATCAGCTGTCGGAACTTTCGAACGAAAAAATCAACCTGCCCGAAGATTTCAACTTTGTGAACACCAAGGAGTTGCTGAATCTTGTCAACTCCAACCAAGCCTTCTATGTGGCGCCTCAGTCCGGCACTAAGAAGAAGAAAAAGAAGAAAAAGAAGAAAAACAACAATGCCGCTTCCGTATGAATATAGTCGATGTACAACAAGTCACGAAATTCTACTCGAATTTCGCTGCGCTTGACGATGTTTCGCTTTCCATTCCTCAAGGTTGCGTTTTCGGTCTGTTGGGTCCCAACGGCGCCGGGAAAACGACCTTGATTCGTATTTTGATGCGCATTTCCTATCCCGACAAGGGAGGGATTCTCTTCAAGGGCCATCCGTTGAAGGATTCCGATATTTACGATATGGGGTATCTGCCGGAGGAGCGCGGTCTTTACAAGAAGATGAAGACGGGCGAGCAGGCTATGTATCTTGCTCAGCTGAAGGGACTTGAAAAGCAGGAAGCGTACAAACGTCTGCGCGAGAAGTTCGAACAGTTCAACATCATGGAGTGGTGGAACAAACCGGTGGAGGAACTCTCCAAAGGAATGCAGCAGAAGGTGCAGTTCGTCACCACCATTCTGCACAAGCCTTCTTTCCTGATCCTCGACGAGCCGTTCAGCGGTTTCGACCCCATCAACGCCAACCTGCTGAAAGACGAGATTCTGAAACTCAAGCGCGAGGGCACGACTGTCGTGCTTTCCACGCACAACATGGCCTCTGTGGAGGAGATATGCGACAACATCGCGTTGATCAATCGTTCCCGGAAGATCCTGGAAGGGGATATCTTCGAGGTGAAAAACCGTTTCAAGAAGCATCTTTTCTCCATTGAAATCCCTTGTGGTTCTGAGGATTTCGAGCGAGAACTCCAGGAACAGCAGTTCGAATGCTGCTCGCAACAGTCCAACGACTACTTCACCCGTCTCGAAGTCAGGATTCCGGAAAACCGCTCGTCCAACGATTTGCTGAATTTCTTCATGCAACGCACTGAAATCCATTCTTTTAATGAAATTTTACCCACTATGAACGAGATTTTCATCGAGCAGGTGGAGAAAGCCAACCAACAGCATAGCCATGAGGAATAAGACCTTTTTGATCATTTCGCGCGAATATTTGACGCGCATCCAGAAGAAGTCCTTCATCATCATCACCATTCTGATGCCCATCCTGCTGGTGGCCATGATCGTGCTGCCCGTGCTGTTGATCACCATTAGCGAGAAAAAGCAGTTTTCCAAAATCTTGGTGGTCGATGAAAGCGAGATTTTCATCAATAATTTCAAAGACAATACCCATTATGCCTTCAGTTACCGCTCCGGCGACATCGAACAGATCAAAAAGGAGGCCTTCGACCAGGAGTACGATGTGGTGTTGCAGATTCTGGACAACTCGCAAGCGGTGAAATCCAACATTTATTATAAGAAGAATTTGCCGTCCGGGTTGCAGTCGGAGGTGGAAAAACAGATGGACGACATCTTCTTCAACCAGTTGCTGAAAGATTCCCTTCACATCGACCCGGTTCGTTTCGAAAACATGCAGAATTTGGCGAAATCGGAATCGGTAACCATCCAGATCACCGACAAGGGGGAGGAAAAGGAGCATGATGCGGAGGTGAATCAGATTTTCGGCATGATGTGCGGTATCATCATCTACTTCATCATCATCATGTTCGCCAGCCAGGTGCTGCGCGGCGTGTTGGAGGAGAAGTCGAACCGCATCGTGGAGGTGCTTATTTCCTCGGTGAAGCCGACGCAGCTGCTTATCGGCAAAATCGTGGGCATTGCCTTGGTGGGACTTACACAGCTGGTCATCTGGATTGCCCTTTCCGTTGCTATCCTCGGCGGCATCCAGTTGGCGGCTCCCAATCTGTTCGCTCCCGACACAGTTGAGACGTTGGCGGAGACTCCCGGGGTCAACGTGCCCAACACGGCGCCCGTAGATGTCGCGCCGGACAACATCTTCGAGATGATCCAGAACTACTTCTCCGTTTCTTTCGGGACCATCATCCTCTCGTTCATCTTCTTCTTTGTCGTGGGTTACCTGATTTATTCGACCCTTTACGCGGCGACGGGCTCGGTGGTGGACAGCGAAAGCGACTCGCAGCAATACACGATGCCGATCACCATCCCGCTGATCCTGGCCATCGTGTTCGTGCCGACCATCTCCACCAACCCCGACGGTGCAATGGCCTTTTGGCTTTCCATGATTCCGCTCACTTCGCCCATTGCCATGATGGTGCGGCTCCCATCCGGCGTGCAAGCCTGGGAACTGCTCCTCTCGATGGGACTTGCCCTCGCTTTCCTCGTGTTCTGCATCTGGTTCGCGGCCAAAGTCTATCGCATCGGCATCATGACCTACGGCAAGAAACCCTCGTGGGGCACGATTTTCAAGTGGCTGCGAGAATGACGGCTGTTGGCTTTTAGCTGTTGGCTTTTAGCTTTTCGCTTGCGAGACATTGACGCCTTAAAACTTAAACTATAACTTAAACTTAGACTATAACTTAAACTTAAACTTAGACTTAGACTTAAACTTAGACTTAGACTTAAACTTAAACTTAGACAATGACTATTAACGATGACCTTGAACTATAAACCTTAAACCCTAAACCCTAAACCTTAAACTATAAACTCAACAAGCAATGGCTAACGAACAACGAGGGTTCACCTCGAACATTGGAGCGATTTTGGCGGCGGCAGGTGGTGCCGTCGGATTAGGCAATATTTGGCGTTACCCGTATATGTTAGGACAGAACGGGGGCGGGGCGTTTCTGCTCGTCAACCTGTTGTTCGTGTTGATGATCGGCATCCCGCTGATGATGACGGAGTTCGTCATCGGACGGCGCACGCAAAGCAACGTGGTCGGCGCGTATAAGAAGTTGGAACGGAAGAAGGGATGGGCTGCGATTGGCTATTTCAGCATTTTGGCGGCAATTCTCATCTACGCCTTTTACAGCGTGGTGGCCGGCTGGACGCTCAACTATATCGTCTTGGCGTGCACCAACCAGCTTTCGGGACTGACGCCCAATGAGGTCGCCGATGCTTTCGCCTCTTTCACCGCCGGCTCGTTCTGGCCGCTGCTGTATCAATTTTGTTTCCTGATACTCACCGCGTTAGTGATTTCCTTCGGTGTGCAGAAAGGCATCGAGAAAATCTCCAAGATTCTGATGCCGGTGCTCTTTATCCTGTTGTTGCTGATGGTTGTCCGTTCATTGACGTTGCCTGGCGCGAAAGAGGGGTTGCATTTCCTCTTCAAACCCGATTTCAGCAAACTGACCGGCGCGGGCGTGTTGGGCGCGTTGGGACAGTCGTTCTTCTCGCTCAGCCTCGGCATGGGCGCGATGGTGACCTACGGTTCTTACATCCGCAAGGAAGACTCTCTGTTCAAGACGAGCTTGTGGATTTCCGTGTGCGACCTCTTGGTGGCGATATTGGCGGGTGTGGTGATTTTCCCGGCCGTCTTCTCCTTCGGGATGGATCCCGCAGGTGGCCCGCAACTCGTCTATGTGGTGCTTCCCAACGTCTTCAACAGCATGCCGATGGGCGGATTGTTCGCCGCGGTCTTCTTCCTGTTATTAGGTATTGCCGCACTCACTTCCACCATTTCCCTGCAGGAAATCATTGTGGCATTCAATGTTGAGGAACTCCACTGGAGCCGCCGCAAAAGCTCGATTATCAGCATGATCAGCATCTTCGTCATCGGTATATTCTGCACCTTGTCGTTCGGTCCAATCAAGCACTGGAAGCTTTTCGACCGTACCATCTTCGACCTTTTCGACCTCATCACCGCCTCCTACCTGATGCCTATCGGGGCGCTGGCGACGACCATCTTCCTCGGCTGGTTCTACCCGAAAGTCGAAGTCAAGGACGAAATCACCAACAGCGGCGCACTGAAAGGGAGGCTTTTCGAACTGTATTACTTCATCCTGCGCTTCGTCGCCCCGCTCGCCCTGATTGTAATTTTAGTGTCGGGAATCATAGGGTAATGCAGAATGAAGAATGAAGAATGAAGAATGAAGAATGAAGAATGAAGAATGAAGAATGAAGAATGAAGAATGAAGAATGCTGTACCGACCATCTACCTTCTAACCTTCTGACCCTCTAACCTTCTAACCCTCTAACCTTTTGACCTTCTAACCTTTTAACCTTCTAACCCTCCGCACAGATATCCTGCATCACCAGTCCGGCGAGAGTGAAGCCGAAGATGGCGGTGATGTGGGAGGTGGTGCCGTTGATTTGTGCTTTGGAGGAGCACCATTCGTGGTTGATGAGGTCGGGGTTGCCTGCCGCGATGATGGCTTTCGGGCAGAGGCAGGCGCTGGTGCCGCAGGTCGTCACGGTGCCTTTGTTGGGCAGCACTTCGGGCGAATAGACGCATTGGAACTTTTTGTGCGGGTACTCGCCTATCCGTTTGAACCGTTTGCGCAGGGCACGCGCCAGCGGGCATCCCAGCACTTTCCAGAACTCGGTCACCGACACCTTGGTGGGGTCCATCTTGAGGGCGGCTCCCATGGCGGAGTAGAACTTGCCCGGGCATTCGGTGGCGTGCAGGATCAGCCGTGCCTTGTGCTCCAAGCTGTCGATGGCGTCGATGATGTAGTCGTAGGTTTCCAGATGGAATTGCGCGGCGTTCTCGGCGGAGTAGATTTCCTGGATGGCGTTGATTTCCGCCTGCGGGTTGATGTCGAGCAGCCGTTCCTTGAGCGTTTCGACCTTGACCTGTCCCACCGTCTTGGTGGTGGCCTGGAGCTGCCGGTTGACGTTGGTGACGCACACGCGGTCGCTATCGACGATGGTGAGGTGGCGGATGCCGTTGCGCACCAAGCTCTCGGCGCACCAGCTCCCGACACCGCCGACACCGAAGATGATGACCCGCCGGTTGGCGATGCGTTCCATCGCTGTCTCCCCGACGAGCAGGGTCATGCGGTTGAATATGGCGTTTTCTATGCCCATGCGATTACGCGGACTCCTCTGTTTGCCGAACAATGGCCGCAGCGCCCGCCATGCGGAGTCCGTTGAACATGACCGGCCTGCAATCGCCGCGCAAAAATAACATAATTTTCGATAATCGCGGATGGGTGCGTAGCCGAGGGCGTTGCCCACGCGGTTGTCGAAGAGTTGCACGCGCGATTGGGGCCGGAAGAATTTCGGGGGAACGTCCAACGCCCAGTGGGTGAAGCCGAGGATGCCTCCTACGAGCTGTTACAAATCAAAACCATCTGGAAAAAAGTGTCCATACTCAGCGGAATCTATAAAAATTCAACACTTTCCGCTGAGTATAAGAATATTTTTCCTACTTTTGCGCTCAGTAAAATTTATCCGGTATGTTCATAGGAAGAGAAAAAGAGAAAAGGAGTCTGGCCCAAGCCGTTCAAGAAGAAGACTCAATGTTTGTGGCACTTTACGGTCGTCGTCGTGTGGGGAAAACCTATTTGGTTCGAGAAACGTTCAACAACCGATTCACCTTCTACCATACGGGTCTTGCCAACTCGACTATGAAGAAGCAACTTGCTGCGTGGCGGCTCTCTCTGCGCGAATACGGCCTCCAGAAAGCCACCTTGCCTCACACTTGGCTTGATGCTTTCGATGCGTTGAAGGAAATCATCCGTCAATCCGATGAGCCTAAGAAACTCATTTTTATAGATGAGCTTCCATGGCTGGACACTCAGCGTTCCGGATTCGTCCCCGCTCTCGAAAACTTTTGGAATGGTTGGGCATCGGCACGTAAGGACGTTGTCCTTATCGTTTGCGGCAGTGCCACATCTTGGATTATCAAGAAAATCCTCAAAAACAAAGGAGGCCTCCACAACCGCGTCAACACCAAGATTCATCTTCAGCCGTTCACCCTCCACGAATGCGAGCAGTATGCTATCCACCGCAAACTTGGCATGAACCGCAGGCAGCTTATGGAGTGCTATATGGTTATGGGTGGTATTCCGTTCTACTGGTCGAAATTAGAACGCGGTCTGAGCCTCTCTCAAAACATCGACAACCTTTTCTTCAATCCCGACGGCGGCCTGTATGATGAATTTGACGAGTTGTATGCGTCACTCTTCAAAAACCCCGACCCTTATATTACCATTGTACAGACGCTTGGCCATAAACGAATCGGGATGACCCGAGAAGAGCTTATATCGGAAGCTCATCTTCAGGATAACGGGCGTCTTTCGGAGATGTTGCAAGACCTCGAAGCCTGCGGTTTTATTCGCAAATACAACAACCTTGGTCTTAAATCCAAATTTGCCGTTTTCCAACTGATAGACTCTTACACATTGTTCTATTACCGGTTTATCCAGCAGAACAGCGGCGGCGATGAGTGTTTTTGGTCTCGTCAGACAGGTTCGCCCTTATACTACAACTGGTGCGGGCTCGCTTTTGAGCGTGTTTGTCTTCTGCACGTCACTCAAATCAAGAAAGCCCTCAGTATCTTCGGCACCATAAGCAGGGTCTGCTCGTGGTATCAACCCGCCACTTTCGAAAGAAAAGGTGCGCAAATTGATCTGCTCATCGACCGCAATGACGGTATTATAGACATTTGTGAGATGAAATACACCAAGCAGCCCTACGAGATGACATCCGAGGAAGAACAGAAAGTCCAAAACCGTCGGAACAGTTTCAGAATCGCGACGGGGACAGACAAGTCCATCCATCTCATCCTCATTTCGGCCAATGAAGTAAAGCAGAATTCTTATTCTGTTGAATTTCAAGACATAATCACCGCGGATGCCCTCTTTGAGAAGTAAGTAGGCGATTTCCTAAATTTCATCAAACATACAACCCCTAATGGGGGTAAAGGCGGGTTCATTCGCTGGAATCGTTGCCGCGGATATGCATTTCCCTACGAGGATGATGGCGGGTTCGTTCCGTCATTCCCGTGAACCCCGTTAGGGGTTCAATGTCTGTAGCCCGGTGCGGTCCCCCACGATGTTCCGCAGAACCTCCGTTAGGGGTTCCATCACCATTTTTCCGCCACAACCGCCACCCCCGCCACGAAGAACGGCAGCAGGAAGAAGATGACGGCGTGTAGAGACGTGCCATGGCGCGTCTCCTATGGGGCGTTGCCCACGCGGTTGTCGAAGAGTTGCACGCGCGATTGGGGCCGGAAGAATTTCGGGGGGATGTCTAATGACTAGTGGGTAAATTCACCATCATTTTGCAGTTTTCAACAGTTGTATCACCGTTTTGACCCCGTCAATCGTCACCTTGTTTCCATCGACGGCGGCCAAAATAAAAACGTAGTCATCGTTTCTTTCCGCAAAGTCTTCGCAACGGGTGATTTCCACCACCTCATAATCCCAGCCCATGTCCTTCACCGCTATTTCCGCAACGGATCCGACCAACGACAACGACAGCGGGACACCACCATCTTTGTCGAAGAGCGTGACGGCCCACGTTGTGAACTGCTCGTCTTCATTGATGCAAAATGTCCCACCATGCTTTTTCAACAACTCTAAGAGCTGGACATTCAACTTGCCACACGGCCCAGTGTTTTCGAGGATTGTACTCATTGAAGTCTCATAATTGTTTTACCGTCCAACCGTTGGCATTCGTGATTTTAGAAGGCCTGCCGAAGCCGCTTCTCCATTTACAACCAGTCTGCTTTAAGAAATCATCAGCGGAAATGCCGTTTGATTCGTTCGATTCAACCACAAAGCTCCATTCTTCACTGGAACTTCTGACGGTGCTCCCGTCGGGTTTTTCTATCCACTGCAACGCAGACAAGCCCTTTCCTGTTACTAAAAGTTTATACCTCATAACAATACGATTTTAAGTTGCCTACTCTTTTACGGATTTTCGGCTAGTTCTATGATACTTTTTCAAATACAAACATGAACTATAGACAGGAAAGAGTGCCTTTAATCATCAACTAACTAAATCTCAATGATGTAATATTTTGCTGGTACAGACTTGATTGGATCTGCTGCTTTATCTCTGTCCCAAAAGTTTGTTGAATTCCAAATCGCATTATACGAGTTGTTGATTGTAAGCTGTTTCGGCCCTTTGGTCGTAGGATTAGAAATTACACCTTGGATTGAAGTTCCGACACGGAAATAGCTATAAATACCTTTGGTTTTTAATCCTTGTTTGGTGCAAAAATTCATATTATCGACAAGAGAAACTGCACAACCGCCAGTAAACCCATTATGTTTCAACTGCTCAATAAAACAAATATCTTCAACGAATTGGAACATTCTTCTTGGATATGCACCATTACGTGGAAACTTTAGTTCAATGGCGAACTTTTCGTTCTTGTCAAACACCGCAATGTCAATCTCTTGTTTTACAGTGGCTGTATTTATTCCAAAGAAGTTAGTGTTTCTCTCAAATTGCACACTGTAATTGGGACATTTATTGCGTAAGAATATGCCAAGTTCGTGCTGCAATGAATATTCATTATAGAGTTCGATTTTTTGGCTGTACGCGTAACTGAGAAAATCGCTGATGTAAATAGATAAATCTTGTGATGTCATAATAATTTGAACTAAATTAATGGCTGAAATATGAATGAACTGATGCGTTTTTTGTGGAGTACGCCAACATAAAATAATACTTATTGTTTCGCCTTTGCTATCCCATAAGCAATTACAATGAAAATCAACACCAACAAACCGGCCACAATGATGAAGGCGGGTGGGGTGAATTGTATGAAGGCATACACGATGCAACAAATGAGCATAATGAAGGTGAACGCGCCGCCCAGTGCGGCAATGTTGCCGGAAGTGCGGGATTGTTCAAATCGGACACCCAAAGCGGTGGCCAACGGGATGAAGGTGGCGATGCCGCCGCCGATGGCTAAAAGCAGTTCCTGGCCTTCGGTCTTGCAAAGGGCATACAAGGCATAGCCGATCAATGCACTGATGGCTAATGCAATAATAGTGGGAATAAGGTTTATTTTCATACTCTCGTTATTTTGGTTGGTTAAACGCTGGCGGTGCCAACAAAACTAATTTTAAAACTTCTGGCGTGTTTTCCACTGTCTGCCATTCGCTCATACCCGGCTTCCAGACATAAGTGTCTTTGGTGATTTGTTTGGAGGAAATGAGTTTCATTACTTCGGTTTCGGACAAAGGCCCGACGGAATTGCCGTTAATGACGACATAGAAAACTTGTGGAAGAGGTTGTGGCATTGGCGCAGCTTGCGAAGGCTGTGCCGGTGTCATCGGGTTCATCGTCCCTGGGATGTACATACTTTGCATCGTTTGGTTCATTGTTTGAACCATCTGCTGGGCAACGGCCATACTCATACCGAACTCGATTAGCCGGTCGATGGAGAAGAAATTGTTATTGTCCATATTTCACTGTTTTATTAAATGTTACGGCATTGGAGGGGTTGGGGGCATAGGCGGCGGAACGGCTCCAAACAGATTGGCAAGTTCTTGTACGTTACCTGCAAACTCCCAGTTGGGCATACCTTGCTTCCAAACATACGTTTGCGCAGTAAGTTGTCCGTTCTGCACTAATTGTTGCAACTGTTGCATATTGTAAGGACCAAATTGTTGTCCATTGACAGAAACCAGGTAAGCCACATTCACGGCACCAGGCATGGGCGGAGGTGTCATCTGTGGCTGTGTCTGTTGCTGAGGTTGTTGCGGCATATTCGCTTGTTGCATCTGTTGCCCCATTCGATTCATCATATTCCCCATTTGGCCTCCCATTGCGCCACCCATTGCCATACCCATCATCATCCCTGCAGGATTCATTCCGCCCACATTGCCATTCTCCAAGTTCACTTGGCTCATCTCACCGAGATTCTGTGCTGCAGTTGAGAGCACTTCAGTTTGTTTGTCTATGCTGTGAGCGGCAATGTTTGCATTCTCTGTCTGCAGACGTTGCGCGCGTTGAGCTTCTTCACGCTGTACACGGAGCGACTCCTCCATATTTTCAGCATTGATACGCTGCATCTCTTGCATATTCTTGAGATTGATTTCTGTTTGTGTTTCTATGGTCTTGGTTTGTTGACCAGCGGTGATTTTGCGTAGTTCAAGGTAACCGTCGCTTTCCTTGTCAGGTTCAATAGCAGCGATGTCAACTGCTTTCATATTTACTCCGAAGTCATTCTCCAATCTGGGTTTCAAATGTTGAACCACGATTTCGTTGATTTCCAATATTTTCCTTTCCATTTGCAAGACAGGGATGCCGTTTTCTTGCGGCACGTTGGTCACTACCCCTTTCACATATTTAACGATGGCGTCCTTAATCTGTTTGCTGAAATCTTCCAACTCAAAATTGATGAGGCGATGTAGTTTAATAAACGCCTTGTAATCAGAAATGTTAAATGTCAGAGTCCCCCTCACAGCCATAGGCACAGGATAGTCAAGAAATCGCGGATCAAAGACATCAAAGTAAGGTACAGCGAACCTGACCTGCATCACTTGGGAGAGGTTGATGAAAAAGACCTCGGCTTGGAATGGAGAGTTGCCCCCGAACGCCAAGCCAACGATGCTCGTAAGTATTGGGAAATTTGCAGTTTTGATAGTGTCATCGTATGGTCCCTCGATGAAATCCTGCATAATGCCACCATCCTGTTTGTAAACAAAAACCGCAACTTCACCATCTTTCACCCGCAGACTGCTGCCGTAGCGGATGGCGTTCTCTTTTTTTGTGCTGTTTGCGTCTTGCCCTGCAGGACGCCATTTCCAAATTAAATATTCCGGTTCATCGCAGCGGATGACATCCATCAATCCGCCTTCTTTTCTGTTAAATATTCCCATAATTTTGCATTTGTGATTCTAACTCTTTGATTCTTTTTTTGATCCGGGCAGGTTCGCAATGGCTGCTGATAATTCTATCCCTCCGTGCCTTCAATTTGCTTATTTCCGCTTCTTCCAACAGCATTTTTTCTTCTTCAAGCAACTGTAAGACATCCTGATAAAGTTGAAGCAACTCCTTCTTTGTCCGAATTATTTCGCTCTTCCTTTTCCGAGGAACGTAACCCAGCAATACCGAAATCCCTATTCCGGATACACCCAATATTAAAGCGATAATAACACTTGCTATTCCAATGTCCATAAGTTTAACTAAAAATATGTCCTTTGAACAAAGTAAACCAAAATATGATTTGAACATTAATCGAAAAAAGAACGTATATCGGCCCAAGTCCACCAATGTAAAATAAGTCCCAATATTACAATTATAACAATTATAACAAGCAATCCCAAACACCCAGCTTTGTGCAGCGCCCAATATCTATCATCTTTTTTCTTTTCTTCAGCTATTTCTGCAGAAATTTTCTCAAACACAGGTTCATCAGGAAACAATATTTTCGCTTTGGTTAAACATTGATCACGTTTTTTAGAATAGCCTTCCACTCTCAAGAATGAAATGAAATCTAATAAATCATTTTTTGTATTTGGTATTGGAAATGACTCTATGAATGAATCAATCTTGTATTGACTGTCCCAGTAAACATCTTTTTCCGCTTTTTCTAGAGGAGAATAGCTCTCTCCTTCTTTTTTTTCTGCTGAATACAAACCGCTCATTCTCAGTTCTTGCTTTTTTCGAGCACTCTCCTCTTTTATCTTTTTTATTTCATCTGCCACTAATTGGGATGTGGTGGACACGCCTACATTCGAGAATTCATAGCCACATTCTTTGCAAAAACCTGTTAATTGAGGTACTATTGCCCCACATGCCGGGCATTTTCTTATGTCTCCATGTTTGTTGCTTTTAGGAGCTGATGAAGCTACTTTTTCCTCAACTTCCTTTTTAAGTTTGATTAGTCTTGCTTCGAGGACCATTTCAAACTCGTCTAAGTCCACGCCCATTACCATGGCTTTTTTATAAAGAATCTGCTTTTCTTTTTCAGTCAACGTGCCATCCGTTAACGCCGCATCAATTAACTGTTCCAATTGTTCGTTATACATATCATTTTATTTTAATCTATTTCAAAAAAGAACTTTTCTATGCCGCTTGCTCGCACACCAATCCTCATATCACATTGTTATTCGTCGAAAGTTTGTAACTTCATATTTTGAATATTTAGGGTTAGCAACGACCGTTCCATTGCTTTTGCTATGAAACTGGATGGAATATTTTCCAATGTGTTTTCCTTTTTTATTTTGCGAAGCTTCTGCAACAAACTCTTGCGAGGATAAAATCCAAAACACATCTAATTCTTCGGAATAGAAGATAAACCAATAATTATTATTCCGAGGTTTCTTTTGTGGCTTATGAGAAATAGCAGCAAACAAAGCTCCTTTTGTTACGGCTTTTACTTGTATCTCGTTAAAATGGTTCGTCGGTGTTTTGACCAAAATATCTATAGCTTTATCATTCACTTCCGGTGTATATACGTCAGCTCCTTCTTTTAACAACAATGTTTTTACATATAGTTCGATTTGCTTTCCAAAAGCAGCTTTACTCCGCTTAATAGTCTTTGCCATATTGCAGTGATTACTGATTAGATGAATTCTGAACTGATCTATTAAATAGTATCGTTTGCTTTAACATTTCGATTGTGGTTGTTAGGACAGATAGCCAAGTATCATCAAAACTATAAACAATACAATCGCAATAATCAACAGAATTCCTGCTATTTTTAATATCACCCACACTACACGTCCTATTCCACCCATTACCATCCCTGTCTTTTTCATAGTGCCTCGGAATTTTCCCCAATTGTTTTTCTTAACTTTTGAACCGATAATCTTTTCAAAATCGGGGTCTTCGGGATAAAGTATTTCCACCTTTTCCACACATTCATTATATTTCATCAGGAAGGCATCGCTATGTTCGGAATGTTGGATTTTAGGTTTCAGATAAAGCATAAAGTCAAGGAGGTCGTCTTTGTCGGATGGGGTGGGAAATTGTACAAGAGCCTCTTTAATTCGTTTTTTTTGTGCCTTAAGTTCTCTAAAGTCATCCATGTCTTCACAATCAGCAGATGTCATATACTCACCATTGACAATGTCGTCAAGAACCTCATTCAATTTTTTTGAAGACAGATTTCCGCTATTGAGAAGTTGGGCAAAATTGCTCCTGTTGGACGAATTTGATGTCAAAGGAGTTTTATTAATCTTGGAGGTGGTTTTTTGAGACTTCTTTTGACTCGCCGCTGAAGACTTGATTGTATGTTTGGGATCCCCTATAATATCGTGTAAGATATCGGAAACATCTGATTTTATGTCGCTAACAACGTCTTTGAAATCGTTTACAATATCACCAACTAACGAGTCGTTGTCTTCATCGTACTCCTCCGTATCTTCCTCATCTTCTGTATCTTCTTCGTCTTCCTCATCTCTTTCTTTTATTTTTCCTCCGTTTTCCTCGAATTCTTCTATCTCATCTTTTGTCTCTTCCTCCTCTTTTTTCTCCTCTCTTTCCTTCTCACTTATCCCTATGCTTTCTTCGTTTTGTTTTGGTTGTTCTACTTTGTTAGAAACAGAATTATTATTGTTACCGCTTAGAGAATCTGAAACACTTTCATTTTTGCGCGATAATATACGCCTATTTAGTTCGTTTTCAAACTCAAGAAGATCGATACCCAAAGATTGAGCTTCGTTGAAAAGGACTTGTCTTTCCTTTCCTGACATCATACCGTCTTTTAAGGCCGCTTCAATCAATTGTTCTAACTGTTCATTGTACATAATAAATGGCTATATTTGAAATTCAATTTAAACATTATCACCTTTCCAATCCCCATCTTTTCCACCCGCAAAATAAAAACTTTCCCGTCAAACCGCCATAACCCATTTTGACCCATTTTAATGGGCTATGCGCTTCATGGGATGGCGCTTTCTTTCCCGTTCTTATCAGGGGTCAAAAATATACAATATATAATTATGATTATCAGATGTTTAGCAAAGTATTGCTTGGCGGATTGCACAAAATTAATGGGCGGAAGCGGCGGGATGTTATGCTTTTACAGTTTGAACTATAAAAATAGTGGAGATTTTTGCAGTTTAAAATATAAACCGACAGCGGCAGGGTAACATACCGCACCTTAACTTTTCCCCATTCCGTTTATATATCCCCAAGCTGTCCCTGCTGCTCGTGGTAGGAGCGGCTCAGGTCTGCGAAGAAGTCGTGGCCGAGGATTTGGGCGAGCTTCATCAGCGTGTTCGTGTCAATCCACTGGCGGGAGAAAATGAGATAGACGTTGTTGCGGTGGCAGCCTAACTGCTGCGCCAACCATGGCACCTTGATCCCCTTCCGGATCACCACCCGACGGATGACTTGCCCTATGTGCAGACCCTCTTCGCTCATTGCGCTACCGTTTGTGACACAAAAATGGCGTGGAATTTCGCTTGTCCGACTCTCGGGTTTCCACTCCCACACATCTGACAAGCACTCCACGCCGTTACAAACGGCTTGCGGAATCTGCCCTTGATGTGTGTTGCCCCCGATTCGACGGAGAGCGTGTGGAAAATGAGAGTCAAGGATAGCTGCAAACGCTATTTTATATGTTCGATTGTTTCTTTTTTGTTCTTTTTCTACTATCTATTTTGGTGACACTGACAAACGGGGATGAAATTCCGCCCGTCCATTTTGACCCGCAAAACTACAATTTTTTCGGATAGGATGGAATGGGTCAAAATGGAGAAAAAAAAATAGTATTTGGTTTTGTGGGTTAAGAAATAAAATGTATTTTTGCAGACTGAAAATACAAATTATTCGTATTATGAGTTCTCAAAATAATGTGCTGAGGTTGATGTTAGAATCCGAAAGAACTGTATTCCAGATCCAATCAATGGTTCTGCTGACTGGCATTTCAGATGGTGTGAGATTGACGAAAATGCTGAACTACTACGTCAAGAAAGGGGAAATCCTTAATCCAAGACGCGGAATTTACACGAAACGTACTTTCAATGCTGAAGAACTGGCCTGTTCGATTTTTCATCCTTCCTACCTCTCTCTGGAATATGTTCTGAAGCGAGCCGGGGTCATTTTCCAATACGACTCTGCCCTGACTTCGGTGAGCTATCTCTCGCGCACTGTGGAGATTTCAGGACAAGTGTACTCCTATAGACAAATAAAGCCAGAATTGTGGTTGGGTGGAGAAGGGATTATGCAAAAGGATAATGTATGTATTGCCTCGGCGGAACGGGCGTTTTTGGACATGGTGTATTTAAGTGCCGGAAACTGTTATTTTGACAACCTTCGACCTCTTGATAAGAAGAAAATCAATGCTCTAATTCCTTCATATCGTTCCAAATCACTGGAGAAACACACAAAACAAATCCTAAACATTTGATATTATGGATATCGCAAAACACCGTTATTTCATGATGCAGGTTTTACTTGCCATTTTCCGAGATAAAGAACTGTCGAACCAACTGGCCTTTAAGGGAGGAACCTCGCTTTTGTTGTTTCATCAATTGCCAAGATTCTCCACGGATCTGGATTTCAACTTATTAGACAGCACAAAAACGGAGAATGTCTTCCATAAATTACATAATCTGCTGTCGAAATTTGGGAAGATTGATGACGAGGCTATGAAATTTTACGGTCCGTTGCTAGTTCTCAACTATGGTGGTGGAAATCGAATGTTGAAAGTTGAGGTCTCCACACGGCAGTATGACAACCATTACGAAATCAAGACTTTGGCAGGTACGGATATACGGGTAATGACACTTCCAGACATGTTTGCCCATAAGCTGTGCGCATTAGGAGAGCGCGTCACCCCACGAGACATTTTCGATGTTTGGTTTTTCCTTCAGAAAAGCACGGCAATCAATCCAAACATTGTCCGATTGCGAACGGGCATGAGTGTGGCGGACTATGCTGTGCAATGCGCAGAAAGTGTTCGAAAGACAAGCCCGAAAATGCTAATGCAGGGTATTGGTGAACTTATTGGAGACGAAAAGCAAAAATCTTTCGTGAAAAGCCACTTGATTGAAGAAACAGCTTCCAATCTGGAATTGTTTTCTCTATCGCCCATTTTATCTGATCAACCAATGACCGAACGGATGCGTCTGCTTGCGGACAATCCGACAATATCAGACCTGATGTCGCAAAACGATGTTGATCTCAGCATTGTAAGTGAGAGACAGTTGCATCTGCTTGTTGAAGAACATGCCACTCTGGTGTTTCCGACGCGAAGTGGCATAAAAGTAAGCATACGTATTTGAGACCATCCAAATGGGCCAAAATGGGCAACACGGACAACCCGCAAAATGTTTATTTTTGCCGCCGAAAAACGGATTTCTCATGGACGACAGCGACAAAATCTATATCGAACACTTGAAAAAACTCCTTTGCGAGGCCTTGGACCGGCAGATGAACCGCTCCTCCGACTTCGTGTTCCTGCAGGCATACGTTTTCGAGCGCACCCGCGAGAACATCGGTCTCAACACACTGAAACGGATCTGGAAATATGGCAACACGCCCGTGACACCCCGCAGCTTCACCTTAGATGTCCTGTCGAGAGCCATCGGCTACCGCAATTTCGACGATCTGAAACAGTTTTATGGCGACGAAGGAAACGAATCCTCCGACAAGGTGCTCGGCAAGGTGGTGAGCAGTCAGGATTTGCGTCCCGGCGACCGCGTGACGCTCTGCTGGGACCCCGGCCGCCGCTGCACCGTGGAGTACCTCGGCAGCAACGCCTACCGCGTGGTCAGCAGCGAACGCACCAAGCTGAAACCCGGCAACACCTTCCAGACCGCCTTCTTCGCCACCGGCTCCCCTCTGATCCTCTCCAACCTCGTCCAAGACGACTCCTTCGCCACCCTCTATGAAATCGGCCGCAAAAGCGGTGTGACACAAATCTCGGTGGAAACAGGGAAATAGCTTTTAGCTTTTGGCTTTTGGCTTTTGGCTGATTTGTGGGAGTTCTCCCGATAATAGCCAACAGCTAACGGCCAATAGCTTCTATCCTCCTGAACTTCCCCCACACCTCGTGTTTCCGGTATTTCTCCACCGACTGGGCGGGCACGTACAGCACTGCGCTGTCGGGGATGTTGAACAGAGAGTTCAGCAGCATCGCGGGCGGTTCCTCGCAATGGACGATCATCGTCCGTAAGGCTGCATTGTCGTTGAATGCATAGCTCTCAATCCGCTTCATTCCGCTTCCGATTTCCACTTCACGCAAATTCTGGCAGTAGGAATAGCTGTAGGCTCCCAACAATTCCGTTTTGTCGGGGATGACAACACGCTCGAGGCTGCTCATGTAGAATGCGCCGTGACTGATTTTGCGTAACGAGTCGGGGAGACGGCAGTCGCGGAGATTGTAGGTGTTCGATGCGAACTCGATGGGCAGTTCACGTATATGGTTCGGCATCACAATCACCTCCAGCCAGCCCATGTCGTTGAATATGCGCGGTGGCAGGACATAGACCGAGTCGTCTATGATGGCTTTTTTCAGGGAACTGCAACGATAAAAGAAATGGTTGTCCAAATGGGGCTGCTTGCCGGTACTGCAGTCCAGCGCCTTCCATACCAGCGTGGTCAGCGAGTGACAGTCTGAAAAGGGGCCGTTTTCCAGCACCTTCAGAGAACGTGGTATGACGAGCGTGTCCGCAATCCTGTTGTCTCCGACGAAAGCCCCTTCCCCGATTCGTTGGAGGCCTTCGGGAAGCGTCAAATGGGTGAGTTCAACACAGTTTTGGAATGCGCAGGTGTCCAGATCGGTGACGCGGTAGCGGACGCCTCGGCATCGGATGTGCGAGGGGATGACCATGTCGCCGGAGGGGGCGTTGGGGATGCCGTTCCAATTCTTCGCCTCGCTGGGACATACGAAGGCCACGGTGCGGTGCCAGTGCGACAGCACCTTGGCATAGACCGTCTGCCCGGAATCCAGCGTGACGGGGAATTTTTTGCCGTCGGGGTGCATCCAGAAGCAGAAGAGGCCGATGAGAAGCACTGGCAGCAGCCACAATTCCCATCGCGGTCGCATCAGCTTGGCCAATGCCGCCACCGACTGTGGGCGTTTGTTGGGGTCTTGGCGTTGCGCTCGGCGGACGGCGCGACCGTAACGGTGCGGGAACATCCGCTTCAGCAGGCCGCCCAAGGCGTAGATGTCGCTGCGGTGGTCGGCGACCTGTCCGGCCAGTTGCTCGGGCGCGGCGTACTTGCGCGTGCCGCCCGTCTGCCGGAAGGCGAAGCCGCTGTTGTCGGAAAGCCCGAAGTCGATGATCTTGGCGGTAAGTCCGTCTTTGGTAATCAGGATGTTGGAGGGCTTGAGGTCCAAATGCCAGATTTGCCGGTCGTGGCAGTAGTCCATGGCGTCCAGAATCTGTCGGAAGATCCGTTTGCGGGCGGCAGCGGACGGTCGCGTGGCCAGCCATTCGTCGAGACTTTGGCCGTCCACGTACTCCATCACGATGCAGAGCCCCGTTTTGGGATCCTCTTCCAGGCTGTTCACCCGCACAATATGGGGATGGTCGAGCTGCACCCCGATCTGGTACTCTTTGGAAAGATACTCGCGCATAGCGGGGTCGTCGCGATACTCGGGCGCAAGTCCTTTGAGCACATAGTAACGACCGAAACGGCGGGCACGGTAGAGCACATTGCCCGGCTGCCGGCTCCGACCAGGCAACTTCTCGTAGCCGGTGAACTCCGCCGACAGAGCATCCAGGGAACCCGAAATGGCCCCTGAAGCGTAATAATACTCCTCGTGTACTATCTTTCCGGCATCTATCATAGCAAGGGCAAAAGTACACATTTTTCAATAATACGAGACCAATCCCTATTTTTTGTATTTTTGCGGCCTGTTTAAGACGTAAGACGTGAGACGTAAGACACTCAGGAATCGTGGGGTAATTAGGTATTAAAATTGCTTCCTTGAGCAGCCCCGAAGGGGCAAGACGCGCGAAGCGCTAATAACCCCACACAAGCGAAGCGCAGTGTGGGGGTGACAACAACGATAACAAATAAAGTAAGATAATGACCACATCCGACCAAATCAAAGCGGTTCAAACGAGGCTCAGTGAGCTAAGGAGGTATCTTTGACGTAGATGCCAAAGAACTGGAAATCAAACAGAAAGAAGAAATAACCCAACAGGACGGCTTTTGGGACGACCCGAAGGCTGCCGAGAAGTTGCTGAAGGAGATTAGCGGCATCAAGGCGTGGGTGGCCGACTACTACAAGGCCGCCGAGCTGAATGATGAGCTGCTGGTAGTCAGCGAGTTTCAGCAGTCTGGCGACGCCACCGAGGCGGAACTTGACGAGGCTTACGCCAAAACGATGGAGGCCGTGGAGAAGTTGGAGTTCAAGAACATGATGCGCGACGAGGAGGACTCCTTCGACGCGATCCTGAACATCAACTCCGGCGCGGGCGGCACCGAAAGCTGCGACTGGGCCGAGATGCTCCTGCGTATGTACATGCGTTGGGCCGAGCGCCACAACTTCTCCGTGAAACTCATTGACCGTCAGGAAGGTGACGTGGCGGGCATCAAGTCCGCGTCCATCGAAATCGAGGGTTCCTACGCTTACGGCTTCCTCAAGAGCGAGAACGGCGTGCACCGGTTGGTGCGCATCTCGCCGTTCGACTCCGCGGCGCGGCGCCACACCTCCTTCGCCTCCGTCTTCGCCTATCCCATCATCAACGACGACATCGAGATCGAAGTCAGTCCGGCGGACATCTCGTGGGACACCTATCGCAGCAGCGGCCCCGGCGGACAAAACGTCAACAAGGTGGAGACGGCCGTGCGCCTGCACCACCACCCCACGGGCATTATCATCGAATGCCAGGTGACCCGCTCGCAGTCGCAGAACCGCGAGAAGGCCATGCAGATGCTGAAGTCGCAGCTCTACCAAATCGAGTTGGAGAAGAAGCGCGCGAAGCTCAACGAGATTGAGAGCTCCAAGAAACGGATAGAGTGGGGGAGTCAGATCCGCAGCTACGTGATGCAGCCCTACAAGTTGGTGAAGGATCTGCGCACGCAGTACGAGGTCGGCAACGTCAACGCGGTGATGGACGGCGACATCGACGGCTTCATCAAGGCGTACCTGATGCAGTTTCACTGAGCCTTCTGCTTCTCCGTCAAGTATTTCCAATACCGCCGCGGCATGTCCTGCAGCTGCTTCCGTGGATTCATTCGCTCGCGGATGCATATTGTCTTGAAGTAGGTGCGCCATAAATCCTGCAGGAGTTGGTCGTCGTCGCTCAGCACATCGTCGTTCAGACGGCCGTTGGCGAGGTTGAATGTCACCGATGACTCGTCGGCGAAGGTGATGCGCACCGGCTCCCCTGTCCCGTCGTAGTAGAATCCGTAGTGGCGCTTGGCGTCGTAGATGAGCCACGGTTGGTCGTTGAAGCGGTCCGTGAAATGGTCAATGACGAGCGGCAGGACGTTGTGGTCGGGGGAAATGACGGCGAGGTAGGTGCCGTCTTTGGCTTTCTGGAAACGGATGAACTGCTTCATCCGCAGCTGTTCATGGCTCACCTTACGGGCGATGTTGGTCACGGTTAGGATGTCGGGATCGGCGAAATTGCGTTCGATTCCCTCAGTGCCTTCCGGCTGCCGGAACACCTTGCAGATGTATTGGAACAGCGGGTTGTTAAGCTCGCGCATTTCCGACAAAAAGCTGACGGCGAGCATCCTGACCACATTTTTCGGAAGCCGTTTCTCCAACCCCTTCCACACACGACCGGCCTTTTCCGTATTGGTGGGAACGGCATACAACCGATCGCAGAACAACGGCACGGGGTCGCCTTCCGACAACAGCATCTCCGGCTGTTCGTGCAGGGCGAAAGCCTCGAAAACGGCGGTGAGGAGTCCGTCAAAGGTGTTGTCGAAAGAGTAGTAGGTCATTTAATGGTTATGGGTTATTGAAGGTTGGTAGTTAGTAGTTAGCAGTTAGTAGTAAGCGGCGGTTCTGGCAGGAAGAAGAAATCGGGGGATTTTCTGGTTGCAAAGATACAACTTTTAGAAATATTTCTTCGGAATATGAAAACAATTACTATTTTTTCACTCTAGAAACAAAAAGAACAATAGAAGATGTGCACATATAATAGTTGCGTGTCTCCGACACGCTGACTCCGTGTGTGCACGCCCAACCCCACACGAAACGAACGAAGTGAGTGCCGTGTGGGGTTACTAAAATGACATCATCCCCATTGCCGCTACCAAGCTTCTGCCCCTGTCGGGGCTCCTCGTGAACACGACAGCAAATCAACAGCCAACGACCATCGGAACGGGAAGCGGATTTTCGAGGTGATAGTGTAAAACGGCTACCGCATTACACTGTAGGGTTGCCGCAACGCGACAACCCTACTTTTTATTTCTTGCTTTTTTGCTTAGCATCCACGATGGTAAACTATGGGATGAGAACCAGACGCAAGCCGAGGTCGTCGTTCCGATAGTCGGGGGGGGAGTAGCCCCGATAGGAGGAACGGCAGTTTCCGGCGAGGTTGTACCAGCTGCCACCACGGTTCACGCGGGCGGAGCCCGAAGGCGCGCCCTGCGGATTCGTCTGCGTAGCACTCGTATAATCGCCGTACCAGTCAGAACACCATTCCCAAACGTTGCCAGACATATCGTATATGCCCAACTCGTTCGGCTTCTTGGTTTTGACCACGTGTGTGCCGTAGCCCGGGCTGTTTTTTCCTTTATCGTAGGCGTTAACATCGTACCATGCCACCGCATTGATATCGTTGCTGCCGCTGTACTTATAGCCTGCGCTCTTCGTGCCGCCGCGTGCCGCAAACTCCCACTCAGCCTCGGTGGGCAAGCGGAATTTCTTGCCCGTGAGTTCGTTCAGCTTGCGGATGAACGTCTGACAGTCTTCCCAGCTCACTTGCTCCACAGGACGTTTCAGCGAACCGCTTTTGAAGTAAGACGGATTGTCTCCCATCACGGCTTTCCACAGTTCCTGCGTCACTTCGGTCTCGCCGATGTAGTAGGTGGAGAGTGTCACCGTGTCGGCAGGTTTCTCGTCATCTTCGCAGTCGCTCCCTTGTGCCGGGGTGCAGCCCATGGTGAAGGAGTCGCCTTGCACGCGAATCATATTGAAGCTCACACCCTTCACCGTGATGGTGAGAGGACTTTGGGTCTGTTGTGCGAAAACAAGCGCCGGTGCCGCCACCAGCAGCGCCAACGCGATATAGAAACGTTTAGTCATATTTATTTGGGGACTTCTATTTTTTACTTCTTCGCGTTGCCGACGACCTTGATGCGAAGTCCGTTAAACATCAAGATAAGCAAACAACGCTGCAAAATTAATTCTTTCATCTATTCATAGGACACAAAAAGTCCAAAAGGTTGCAGCTTGTTGATGATTTTTTTGCTTATATTTGTTCAACTATTTGATTTTTAATTGTTTAATTCATTCCGAGTCGCATGACTTGCTCGTGCCGGCACAGGTTGTAGACCAGGTTTGTCAGGGTGTTGTAGGCCGCCTTTCTTCACCCATCGGGCATCCGTGTCCTTCTGCCTTTTCTTGTTGGCTTTGCGCCTCTTCTCCTCCTCGGTGTCGCCCTCTTCCGGATTCCACAACTCGCCGCCCCTGTCTTCTTTGATTATTTTGTTCTCTTCGCGTGTGTTGTGCTGGCGCGGTGCCTCCACGAAGCTCCCGTCTATCATGGTGCCCTCATGCAAGATCAGGTTGTTCTCCTCCAGGCTGTTTGTATGTTGGTTTGGTCTGATTCATCGTCCTTTCTAATTTGCGGCAAATATACAAATAATTCTTTGAATGACAATGGGTTGCGAGAAATTTTCATCATAAAATGTTCATCTGTCGCAAGTTGACCGAAACGGGGATTTTGGGTGTCGTTTTCAGCGGATTTTAGCTCATAAGAAGCTGTTAATCAGGAAGAAATAATTAGAAGCCCCCTAACTATTTTTGCACTCTAGAGACAAAAAGAACGATAGAAGATGTGCACATATAATAGTTGCGTGTCTCCGACACGAGGAGGGATGTTGAACAGAATATGAGTATGGACATTATCCGGCGTGACGGTTGACCATTGCGGATTCCGCCCGTGCCGCAGGCACGAAACCTCAATAACCCCACACTCGCAGTGTGGGGTGGACGATGCGCGGGAGGGGCGGCGTGCCGGAGACACGCAACAATTTACAAGTAGAGAGATTCCTAATCAATTCTGCGTCTTTCCTCACACAAAGGCCACCTTCCGAATGAAGACTAGTGTCTTCGGTATACCACATCCCTACCGCCACATCCACCTTCACAATCTGTTAAAATATTAGCTTTTCCATCTTTTTCAGCAGCAGCGATTGATCGGTAATCAGAGTTTCCTAATGCTTCATAATTTTTTTCACAATTTGCTCTACCTACCAATTTGTCCTTTTCTGGTATGTACCGTAATGATAGTGTATAGGCTTTAACGAGAAGGTAACTTTGATATTGCCATTGGTTGCTTACCATTGTTTTAATAGTTATCATATACTTTAAAAAGAAATCAAACGAGGTCTCTGATTGAAAGGTGATTTTTGATTTATCCGTACCGACGTGTTTGTTGTTCCAATCTATAGCTTGGTTGGGGCGAGTAAAGACAAAAGTCATGGCATCGTATTGCGCATAATACGCTTCAATATCTTCGTTATAGAATATACGAATATCTAAATTTTCTATTCGCTTACCATCAGCGTCGTATGCATACCACTTTCCACTGATGTCGTATTTGGTGTTAGGTTGAGCGAAAACAGACAACACTGTCGTTGTCAGCAGCAAAGAGAATAAAAATGTTCTTTTCATATCAGCTCTGATTTATTGACATATTATATTATATAACAACATAATAAGAATACTGTTTGGTTACTCTACAACTTCACAATTAACAGAAATCGTTTCACAATAGCTATCCTCATGATACCCATGGTCAACTATAGTCTCGGAATACTCTCGAATGTGATTCGTAACTGTCTTCGTTTTTATTGTACCATTTTGATAGTGAATCTTGTAAATGCATGTGGCTTTCACCATTTTGTCACATTTATTTCTGCATTTCAAATACCAAAGACCTGTGCCATTTTCCAGATAAAGTTCACATTCACACTGGTTATCAATGGGACCATTCTCGCTTTCAGCAAAGGTGATAGGCGAAGAAGTAAAGGTCTTCTCGCTTGTTATAGCAAATGCTTGTGTCGCAATAATAAGACCGACAACGAAGATTAACAAAAACAACTTTTTCATTCTAATCTTTTGCCGCGTTATATCCCATCCGGCACCGTCGGGTTTTTATTAATGAAGGAAAAAACATCAATCTGGCCATATTTAGTAGGGCAAACAACCTGTGCCGTAACTCTGGGTACCCTTATAAATAATAATGCTATTATCAGAATTTTCATATTCTAAAAATTTAACAATACGACCACGAGTGTCCCTAATATAAACCACTTCCCTATCTGTATTGATAGTTCCAGTTAAAATGGTCTCGCCGATGTATTCTCCTCGCGTCAATTTAGCTTGAACTGTGACATTTTTTTGAGAATCTCGATTAATGACTTCTAAGGAAAAAGAGCATATGTTAGGGCTTGACAAATTGATAAGGCATTCCCGCTGTACTCTATTCTCTCTATTTCCTAAATATCGAGCATAATACTGCTTTGCCTCGTGATTACAGTGAACTTCTATGTCATATTCATACAGGCGTTTCCCACTAATGGAATACGCTTCAAAACAACCAGCAAAGAACTCAGGCCTAACGTCAAAATCAAGTATTTTGCCATATTCGTACAAAGTATCTGGCAATCTCTCAACCACCCATTGTCTTTGATTGGGTTCAAGGCTCCAACTGACCGTATATATTCCCGTATGACCGGTTTTAATATTTGTCACTTCATACTTACACCACACGTCCACAGAAATTTCCGTATCATAAGCGCATGTCCTCTGAAAAACAAGGTTGTTGTATCCATTACTGTTATAGGAGAATATTCGGATACATGAATCTTTTGGATACCCTGCAATTTCAGTATTGAAGGACTTATTGCAAGAAACATTTGAAGAATATACAATATCATTTGGTAAGGTATTCTTTGCTGAACTTGACAGAATTAGAGGAACAATCAGAAATAATAAACAAACTTTTTTCATTATAGAATATGCCATGTTATATCCCATCCGGCACCATCGGTTTTTGTTAATAACTGTCTTTTTTTATATTTGGCAACCCACACGGATGCCGAATGAATGACCGTTCAGGAAGCTGGGCTGTGACCCAACAGCACCGCCAAATCCGCCCGTCCAATTCACAATGAGGTTGTGGCTGTGGTTGAACTCATAATATGCACTCAAGAACAACATATCCCCAATATACCCTGTGACTCCTGCATTCAGACTGCCCGCAATGTAGGTGCCACTGTCGAAGTTCTTCATTTTAACAAACTTCAGTGCATCCCAACCCAAATTTATTTCAATATGGTTAGAGACTGGAATATGCCATTGGGCGGCCGAAAAAGCCAATGCCAAAAGTATTCCTGCACCCGCACCAGACCCGCCTGTTTCACTTAAAGTTCGCATAAACACAGCGGGAGCAAACATAATTAATCCCACGGGGCTATACATGAAATAACCAGGTCCATAAGAAATGCTGGCCCGTGCCCCAAAAAAGCTAAACACGGCCTCCGCCGTTATATTTCCCGTGTGGAATTGGCTGCCTTCGTGAAACAACATCTGATATCCGCCTGTGAATAGGAGATTCATATAGTCGTGGCGTTTTGTCGGATGTCCACTCCAAAAACCAGATTCTCCATAATATGATGATTGTGCAAACAGGGGCACGGAAGAGAGTGCAAATGTCAAAATAATAATTGTCCTCTTCATTATAAGACTGCCTGTTATATCCCATCGGCTCGTCGGCTCTAATAAGGGGTCCGCTTGAAAAAGAGCAAAACTGGCAACCTATACCTAATAACTACTTGATTTTCGAATTTTGTTTTTTGCAAACCTTAGATTTACCGCCGCAAAAAAACACTTATTCAAGTGGACTTATATGAAAATGAATTATTCACAACAATGCTTATGGATTGATTTTCCCATGACCATTGCATCTAGGACAAGTCCTTTCAACGTCTTCATAATAAAATTTCTTCCCTTTACACGTATTACATGTCACATTACCTCTGGTGGTAGCAACACCATCATTACAATAAGAATTTGTGCAAGACCTCGTATACCAACTTCCGTTTTTGTAGTCTTGAACTTTTCCCGAACCTTTACAAACACGACATGTTTCTTTAATGTATCCGACCACTAATCCTGTTCCTTGGCAAGTGGTACACTTGAATTTTTCACGTTCAATAATCGAGCCGCGACCCCTACATTGCGGACAAGAGACTTGCGCAAAAAGTGTGGCAACAGAAAATGTAATAATAATGACAAATAATATTTTCCTCATCTCAATAATAGCCGTGTTATATCCCATCCGGCTCCATCGGTTTTTGACGACAAATTGCAATTATCTTTCGGAGCACAACAAGTTGCACTCTGGAAAAGAGAAAGCACTATTCTTCTGAATATGAATAAAGATGTTTTTCGTATCCCGTCGGAAGCCATGGAGTTGTTTTGCCAGCTCCTATTTCATAATAGATTGGGACTAACTTGTCGTTGTCGCTCCGATATTTATAATATATCTGTACGGTATGAGAACAATTGTTTTTGAATTTAACTTGATAAAGTGTCTTGTCACCCCATTTTTGTGACATCCATTCCAAAGAGCAGCATGAGCAAATGTCATTGGCTTCAATTATAATACATGGCGATTGATTGTTTAAAGATAATGTGCTTGTTGTTTGAAATGTCGGCTGCACTCCAAACAAAATGAAAGAAAAAAACACTATTAATAATTTCATCATACAAACACCGCGTTATATCCCATCCGGCACCTTCGGGTTTTGTGATAAACTTCATAAAGTGTGCCGAAAGAGTTCAGAAAGTTACGCGCACAAAAAAAGCGTGGCACTTTTTCGCCTTCATTGGATGCTTTGAGGTCTTCGACTACCTATATCTCCCAATTACAACGAGTAAAGCCCACGCCTTGAGGCGGGAGCGCCGTTGCTTTACCCTGGGAGATAATTTGAAAGTGTCGAAGTTTCAAAGCATCCAGTGTACAAGCTACTTTGCTTTTTCCTATTCTACGGTGTGCATAACGGAATTATGCGGTTCTGCTCATAGGCGATTTGTTTCGTTACTATTTATTGTTTTGTCAAAAATTTCGGGTGCAAAAGTACTAAAAATTCTGCTCTATTAAATTTTTTCTTCCCACTTATCCCAATCTGTTTCCTCCAAATATCGGGAAATCTGTTCTTTTAGTTCAATAAGATTCTTCGTGGCGACTTCCCAGACTACTATGTTATCAATTTGGAAATACTCATGGACAATATAATTTCGCATACCTTTCACTTTTTTTCCAGTCTTTCCTTGTCTCTACGCGGTTCTCTCATAAACCAATTTTCTATCTTGTTCTACACTTTTTCGGGCAAAAGAAGCCAATGACCGCTCTGTCACCAAATCCACATTTCGGCCTAAAAGTTCCTTTAATTCCTCATACATACCGAAAAAATCCATTCCTACTGTCTGGGAGTGGTCCAAAACAATGAGGATATCCACATCGCTTTGGGATGTTTCCTCTCCGCGGGCGAAGGAGCCAAACAGCCAAGCTTTCAAAACTGGTTTTGTCTTGAAATACTCCGCTAACATGTTCGACATCATTTCAGTACTCATAATCAGAATGTTTTTTTCAACCCGCAAAGATACAATTTTTTCCATATAACCGCAACCTCGGAAGTTTCAGGTTTCAGGGGAGTGTACTATCCCCTTTAGGAGGGGTGGGTGGGTCAAACTCCAACGACAGCTGTGCCTCCTTCGCGGCGAGTTTTTGTTCCGCTTTCGAGACGAGCAGCGGGCGGAGCCGTTCGGGCGTCAGCTCGTTGATGCCGAGAAAGGGCTGCAGGTTGGAGGCGCCGAGCTCGTGACAGGTGATGAAGTACTTCGCTTTCTTCATCACCACGCCCATCTTCTTGAGGTCGAAGGTGGTCAACCGGTTGAAGCGGCGGGAGTTGACGATGAGCCACGCCGACTTGGTGCCGAGACCGGGCACGCGGAGCAGCATTTCGTAGTCCGCCGTGTTGATATCGACGGGAAATGCCTCGGGATGCCGCAGCGCCCACGCCAACTTCGGATCCACCTCCAAGTCGAGGTTCGGGTGCAGATCATCGACGATTTCTTCCACCTTGAAATGGTAGAAACGCAGCAGCCAGTCGGCCTGGTAGAGGCGGTTCTCGCGCACGAGGGGCGGCTGCTTGAGTACCGGCAGGCGCGAGTCGAACGTGTTGACGCTCACGTAGCCCGAATAATAGACGCGGCGCATGGAGGGCTGGCCGTAGAGCAGCGACGACATGGTGAGAATTTCGCGGTCGGAGTCCCGGGTCGCGCCCACGATCATCTGGGTCGATTGCCCGGCGGGCACGAAACGGGGCGCGTGACGGTAGTGTTTGCGGTCCTCCTTGTTCTCGAGTACGCCCTGCTGGATGAGCTTCATCGGCTGGAAAACGCTCTGGTGGTCCTTCTCGGGCGCGAGCATCTTCAGCGACTCCTCTTTGGGGATTTCGATGTTCACGCTCATACGGTCGGCGTAGCGGCCGGCCTCGTTGAGCAGTTCCTGCGACGCGCCGGGGATGGCCTTCAGGTGGATGTAGCCGTTGAAGCGGTGGATGAGCCGCAGGTCGCGGACGATGGCGGTGAGCCGCTCCATCGTGTAGTCGGGATTGCGGACCACCCCACTGGACAGGAACAATCCCTCGATATAGTTGCGGCGGTAGAACTCCATCGTGATGGTCTCCAGTTCCGACACGGAGAGCGTGGCGCGTTTGATGTCGTTGCTGCGGCGGTTGACGCAGTAGGCGCAGTCGTACATGCAGTGGTTGGTCAGCATCACCTTGAGCAGGGAGATGCAGCGGCCGTCGTCGGCGAAGGAGTGGCAGATGCCGACACCGCCCACGGTGTTGCCCACCATGCCCTTCTTGCCGCCGCGCACGGTGCCGCTCGACGAGCACGATACATCGTATTTCGCCGACTCCGCGAGGACGCGCAGTTTCTCCAGTGTTTTTTCCGTCAACATTTTGGCTTTTGGCTGATGAAAATCGACGGCAAAAGTACACAAATTAGACACACGCCGACATCAGGAATCCGTTGTTTTTATGGAATTGCGTTGGAGCGACTTGATAAAATAATGACTCGCAAACTTTTGGGCACCTAATTTTTCAGCAACAATGTTTAGAAAAAAAATTATATCTTTGCAATTTGAAAAAATAATAAGGTCATGCCAACATCAACCATTTTGTATGCGGCTATTACTGTGGGACTTACGGGTCTTATCGCCGCCGTGATTTTATACTTTGTTTCGAAATTCTTCCATGTGGAGGAGGATCCTCGCATCGATTTGGTGCAGGCGTGTCTGCCGAACGCCAACTGTGGCGGTTGCGGATTCGCCGGTTGCCGCGCCATGGCCGAGGCCATCGTGAAGAACAACGACCTCAACGTGGCCTACTGTCCCGGCAGTGACACGGACAAGATCGCCGAGATCATGCACTTGAGCGCCGTCGCGCACGAGCCGCAGGTTTCCACGGTGCGTTGCAACGGCACCTGCGAGCACGCGCCCATGAAGTCGTTCTACGACTCCGCGCTCACCTGCGCGTTTGCCAATTCGCTGTTCGCCGGCGAGAAAGCATGCCCCTTCGGCTGCTTGGGTTGCGGCGACTGCGTGGCTGCTTGCCAGTTCGACGCCATCCACCTCAACCCTGAGACACACCTGCCTGAGGTCATCGAAGACCGATGCGTGGGCTGCAAGGCATGCGCCAACGCCTGCCCGCGCAAAGTGCTCGAGATCCGCGACAAGGGCAAGAACCACCGTCGCGTCTATGTGGCCTGCAACAACAAGGAGAAGGGCGCCGTGGCCAAGAAGAACTGCTCGTCGGCCTGCATCGGCTGCGGCAAGTGCGCCAAGGTGTGCCCGTTCGAGGCCATCACCGTGGAGAACAACCTCGCCTACATCGACTACCACAAGTGCAAGGCGTGCCGCAAGTGCGTCGATGAGTGCCCTTCCGGCGCCATCCTCACCGTCGGCTTCCCGCCCAAGAAGGAAACTCCGAAAACCGAACCCCAACCCGAACCCGTCGCCGAGCCCGCCCAATCATAATACTAATTCCAAGAGGGCTGCAGGCCCGACACGTGTCAACCCAGGGCGAAGCGCAGCGGAGCCCTGGGGTAGAACAGCCAGGGCGAACGCAGTGAGCCCTGGGGACAGAGCAGCCAGGGCGAAGCGCAGCGGAACCCTGGGAATAACAAACAAAAAGTCAAAGTCAAATGGAAAACACAGTCGCATCCATCGAACAAAGAATAGAGGACAACATCAAAGAAAGCGCCAAGCTGGTCAAGAAAATGCGCCACAAGACCTTCCACATGGGCGGCGTCCACCCCGATGCCAACAAATTCGCCCATTCCGCCCCCGTGGAGACTTTCCCGCTGCCTGACGAGGCCGTCGTCTATATGACCCAGCATCTCGGCTCGCCCGCCACCCCCGTCGTGCAAAAGGGCGACAAGGTGAAGGTGGGACAGCTCATCGGAAAAGCGGAGTCGTTCGTCTGCGCCAACATCCACGCGTCCATCTCCGGCACCGTCGTCAAAATCGACCAGGTGGCCGACATCACCGGCTACAAAAAACCGGCGGTGGTCATCAAACGCGAAGGCGACGAGTGGGACGAGAGCATCGACACCTCGTTGGACATCATCCACGACATCAAGTTGAAGACCAAGGAAGAGATCATCGAGCGCATGAAAGACCGCGGCATCGTCGGTCTCGGCGGCGCTTGTTTCCCGACCCATATTAAATATATGTTGAAGCCGGATCAGAAGTGCGAATACCTGATCATCAACGCTGCCGAGTGCGAGCCTTACATCTCCACCGACAACCGCGTCATTTTGGAGCGTTGCGAGCAGTGCATGATCGGCATCGAGATTGCCCTTATCGCTTCTGGCGCTCCGAAGGCCATCATCGGCATTGAGGAGAACAAGCCCCGCGCCATCGCCAAGCTGATGGAAGCCGCCAAGCGCTATCCCAACATCGAAGTGCAGCCGCTGAACATCAAATATCCGCAAGGTGCTGAAAAACAGTTGATCAAGGCCATCACGGGCAGAAGCGTGCCCAACGGCGCACTGCCGATTTCCGTGGGCTGCATCGTCAATAATATCACCACGATGTACACCATCTACTTGGCGGTGCAGAAGAACAAGCCGATTGTGCAGACCTACACGACGGTTTCCGGCCGTTCGCTGCGTCCCGACCAGTGCAAAAACTACCGTTTGCGTATCGGCACCCCGATTTTGAGTGTGCTGCAAGCTGTGGGCATCCCGGAGGACACCGGCAAGATCATCTCCGGCGGTCCGATGATGGGCAAGGCCATCGCCAACCTCGGCGCTTACACCGCGAAGGGTATGTCGAGCCTCCTGTTCATGAATGATGCGGAGAGCGTTCGCGGCGAGGTGCACCCGTGCCTGCGTTGCGGCAAGTGCGTGAGCGTCTGCCCGATGGGTCTCGAACCCTATATGCTGCACACCTTCACGGACCTGAAACGCTGGGACGACACGGAGAAATACGGCATCATGAACTGCATCGAGTGCGGCTCCTGCTCGTTCATCTGCCCCTCCAACCGCCCGATTCTTGACATGATCCGCGTCGGCAAAGCCAAGACCGGCGGAATCATCCGTGCGCGGAATGCGAAATAGGGAGACTGAACTCTCGAAACTTCTTTTTCCATAAAATGTCGGCAGAAGCGAAATTTTTTATACTTTTGCCGACATTTGTGTAAATGGATTATGGCAAAAAAATTAAGGATGATTTTAGTGGCGCTGATATTGTCGGTCGCCGCCGTTTCTGCGTGGGCGCAGGAATCTTTATTAACGTTGACTTTAAATGCCAATGACAGCCAATGGGGCAATGTGGAACTGCAGCCTTTCTCTCCGGAGGAAAAGTTGTTGACCACTATCACCAACACGGGCACCTATGGCCCCAACTTCAATTGCAGTGACTCCGGAAGAGTCACCCTTGAGTTCAGCGGCACTGTCAACAACAATGGCAACAATTGGGGCTGGTGGATGTATCTCGGGTCGCTCACTGTGGTTCCTGCCGAAGGTTACATCATCACCAGAATCAGCTTTGACATCAACAATGTCACGCACGAGATCACGAAAGCTCCCTTTGCGCTTTATTATGACCTTCCGAATGGCAGCAGTGTACCTCACTCGTACTCCGATTATTATGGTCAAGGTACCGACTTCGGTCCGTATGGCCCCACATGTATCAGAGTTTACGGCTATTTTCCTCTTACACAGAGCCTTGAGGTGTCTCCAGGGGTCTATAGGGTTTTGCCCGGCACTTCCGTGTCTGTCAAGGCCACGGCCAACGAAGACCACTATCTGGTCAGCTGGAGCAACGGTGCTGAGGTCACCAACCTCTATCAAGACAGCACCATCATCACCGTCAACGAGTCGATGACCTTGACGGCGAACTTTTCTCCCAATCCTGTTCTCACCTTGGCCGCCAACAACAGCAGCTGGGGTAGTGTGGAACTGCAGCCGTTCGTGCCGGTAGAACAATTGTTGACCACCATCACCAACACTGGTACCAGCGGATCCAATGCCCATTATACCGAAACGGGCAGAGCTTGGATGGAGTTCAGTAACCCTGACGTGGTCAATAACGACGGAGGTTCCCAAGGCTGGTGGACGCTCGAGGATTCCATCGTTGTGACCCCCGACAATGGCTTCGTCATCACGCGCGTCTCCTTTGTCGTGGGCGGCGAAACGTTCACCCTCACGGAGGCTCCCTTCAAGTTGTACTTCGATCAGGATGCCTACGATGGGTACACACCGCACCTCTATTCCGGTCCCGACGGCACTGGCACCGATTTCGGCCGATATGGTCCGACGAACGTTACAGTTTATGGTTATTTCCCTCTGCCTGAAGCGGTCACAGTTCTTTACGAGAATGTCTTTCGCTTTCCATACAACACACCGTTGTCCATTTTAGCCACCGCCAACGAGCATTACCATATCGACAGTTGGAGCAACGGGGTCGAGGTCAACGATCGAACGGTTGATTCCCAGTCCTTTGTCATCATCAAAGACTCTGCCATCACGGTCAATTTCGCCATCGACCAATTCGAGGTGACCGCCACGGCCAGTCCAAGTGTCGGCGGCACCGTGACCGGTGAGGGCATTTACGATTACGACGCCGTGGCCAACCTGATGGCCACGGCCAACGAAGGCTACACATTCGTCAACTGGACAGAGGAGGACACGGTGGTGACGACCAACCCCGCTTATGCGTTCCCCGTGTTGAAAGACAGGGACTTGGTGGCGAATTTCAGCTTGAACAGCTACGAAATCACGGCTGTCGCCAATTTGTCGGCGGGCGGTACGGTCAGCGGTGACGGTACCTACCACCACTTCGACACGTGCACGCTGACCGCCACTCCGGCAACGGGATATCATTTCATCAACTGGACAAAATACGGTGAAGTGGTCTCCAACAGCACCACGCTCAAGTTCATGGTGACGGAGGCGGAAGATTACACGGCCAACTTCGCCATCGACCAGTTCACCCTCACATTGGTCGGCAACGGCAATGGCAGCATCACTGTGGAGACCCCGTTGCCTGCGGGCGCCATTGACAACGGCGACGGCACCTATACGGTCAATTACGGCATCCCCAGCTTGAACGTCATAGCCAGCCCTGACGAGCACTACTATGTGCTACAGGTGAACGACGATGTTTTGTACAGCAATCTCCCTGTCGTTCGGAACATCACTGTCACCAAGGACACCACCTTCACCGCCACTTTCGCTGCCAGACCTGTTCTCACCTTGGCCGTCGACTACGAACAGTGGGGTAGTGTGGAAATACAGAAAGTCCCGGTAGGCGTTCCGGAGGTCATGGTCCTTCCCGGCAATGTGAAACAGATGGGGCCCAACACCTATTCGGTGGGTTACGGCACGGAGGTGACGGTGGCGGCCAACGCCACGGCCTTGCATTTCGTCAACGGTTGGCTGGATCAGGATGAGGTCGCCATCTCGGGGGCGACTTTCAGCGACTTTGCTGTGACGGAGCCCACGGACAAGTTCCCTGCCAAGTCGTTGTTGACGCTCACCATGACGGACGACATGACCGCCAAGGCACTCTTCGGCATCAATGATTATGTGGTGAGCGCCAACGTGGCGGAAGGACAGAGTGACCGGGGCTCGGTGCAGCTTTCCTACACCGATGGAGATGGACATGCGCAGATTACCGATCCCGTCGACGCCGCCCAGATCACCGCTTTGGGCGGCACCACCACCACCTTGATGGCGGCGCCGGCATACGGTTATGTGTTCGACCATTGGTCTGTCGGCACGCAAGTTTACAATACAACCACCACGACGGTGACAGCTGCTGCTACCGCCACCGCCCATTTCGGTTACGAGCAGTTCACCATTACCGCTGTTGTCGCCGACGGACAGGACACATGGGGCACGGTCAGCGGCAGTGCGACGGTGGATTACCTGACGCTGGTCACCCTCACGGCGTCCCAGACTGACCGTTACCACTTCCTCTATTGGACCAACGCCGCGGGCGACATTATCAGCACGATCCCCAGTCTCACGGTGCAGGCCTTGCGCGACAGCGTCATCACGGCTCATTTCGCGGTTAATCCGATCTTGACATTGACCGTTATCGGCGACGGAATCGTAGAACTTTCCGGCTCAGCTCTGCCCGAGGACGTTTTTGACACGGAAGAAGCAGGCAAATACAGCGTTCTGCCCGGCACCACGTTGGCTGTTGCTGCCATCCCGGCCACGAACCATTATATGCGGCAATGGAACAACGAGGAACCCCTGAACAGTAACGAGCCTGTCAGCAAGACGATCGTCGTTGACGAAGACATGACGCTCAGCGCTGTCTTTTGCACCAAGCCCGTCCTTACGTTGGCCACGGAAAACGACCGGCTCGGCAGTGTGGGGTTTGACGGCAGCACCCTTCCCGTCAATGCGGCAGAGACCGGTACGGCAAACACCTATTACATAGACTATGGCACTGAGGTGACACTCGAAGCCTCGTCCGTTCTCCGGCACCATGTCAGGGGCTGGGAGGACGAAGGTCAGCACTCCCTTGCCACGGCCGGCTACAGCGACTATGCTGAGACTTCTCCCGAGAATCTTTATCCGGCCAAGTCGTCGCTCACCTTCACCGTGACGGGTGATACCACAGCCAAAGTCCTTTTCGGCATCAACGGTGACAACCTCTATGACCTCACCCTTTCTGCCAACAACAGCCAATGGGGCGACGTGGAACTTCAGCCCTTTGCTCCGGAGGAAATGCTGTTGACCACCATTACCAACAGCGGCACCACTGCCGAGAACGCCAACTACGGCGAGCCGGGCAAAGCCTCCCTTGACTTCAGCGGCACTGTCAACAACAACGGCAACAATTGGGGCTGGTGGATGGAGCACGGCTCAATTGAGGTGGTTCCCGACGACGGCTACACGATCACCCGCATTTCTTTCGTTATCGACAACCATACGTACGAGCTTGACGAACCGCCTTTTGAACTTTATTTCTACACAGATCCGCAAAATGGCAATGTTCCTCACACTTACTCCAATCGTTTAGGCAATGGCGAAGATTACGGTCAGTATGGTCCGTCGAGCATCACGGTTTATGGTCACGCTCCTCTGTCGGAGGGTGTTTTGAAGGTTGCGGACGATGTCTATAACGTTCCCGCCGGCACTTCGTTGTCTGTCATGGCCACGGCGCACGACGGGTACTATCTGGCCAGTTGGAGTAACGGGAGCGAGGTTTCGGACCTCAGCAGAGCCACCACTGCCGTCACCATTGGCGAAACGATGAGCTTGACGGCCAACTTCGCCGCCAATCCCACCCTGACGTTGGTTGCCGATGGGGAGAACGACGGCGCGATGGAGCTTGTGGGATTCGGCAGCGACAACACCCTCGACCTTTCCACTATCACCACCAATGATCCCATCATTGTTGAAGACGGCTGGACCATCACCGGCACGCTCAATGTGGACGACCACCCGGTGCGGATTTCCATCGACAGGGGCGCGAGCGTGATACTTGACAATGTCACCATTCAGGGTGTTTGCACTTATGATGACGACAACGACGAATACACCAATTCCTGGGCGGGTCTCACCTGTCTGGGTGACGCCACCATTAATATTTCCGGAACAAACAGCATCAGAGGGTTCTCCGCCGAATATCCCGGCATCCAAGCAGGTCCGATGGGCTCGATGATTGTCATTCAAGGTACAGGTTCGCTCACAGCAAGTACTGGTGTGTTTGAAGATCAGGCGTTTGCGGCCGGTATTGGAACGGGCCGTTGGGTGAGTTGTGGTAGCATCGTGATCAACAGTGGTGACATCACCGCCATTTGCGGAAATCACGCTTACGGCATCGGCTATACCCGCGGTGAGTATATCAGCCCTTCCTGCGGGGCAATCGTGTTCGGCGATTCCACCGTGTTCAACGGTTCTTCGTGGGTTGACGGTTTAGAATCCGGTACTTGCGGCGGGATGCTTTTCACCAAAAACAGCAAAAAATGGCAGTTAACGCCCTCCTCCGACGGCAGCAAGCCCCTCAAAATCTTCAACGGGGTGTTAGCCAACGCTGACGGTACCTTCAGCGTGCGGCCCGGCACCGTTTTGAAGGTTGAAGCCACGCCGGCCGAAAATTTCTATTTGCATAAGTGGAATGAAGATGAGGTGGTGAACAGCAACGAGGCCGTTGTCAAAGAGGACGTCCTGGTCAACTATGACGATGTGACGCTCACCGCCCATTTTTCCGCCTATCCTGTCCTCACGTTGGCTACCAACAACGACAGTTGGGGCTCTGTGGAGCTGCAGCCTTTCGTGCCCGTCGAACAACCGTTGACCACCATCACCAACACTGGCACCACCGGTTCCAATGCCAACTACAGCGAGCCTGGCAGAGTTTCATTGGTGTTCAGCGACTCCGGCGCGGTCAATAACGACGGCGGTTCCCTGGGCTGGTGGACGCTCGAGGACACGCTCACCGTGACCCCTGCCGATGGCTTTGTCATCACGCGGGTCAGTTTTGTTGTCGGGAATGATACTTTTGAGCTCACAGAGGCTCCTTTCATGTTGTATTTTGATCAGGATGCCTACGACGGCTACGATCCGCATACTTACTCCGGTCCTGACGGCAGTGGCACCGATTTCGGCCGATTTGGCCCGAGATTTTTCTCTGTTTACGGATATTTCCCGTTGTCTGAGGAGGTTACGACTCTCTCCGAGGGAGTTTATCGTTGCCCGTATGGAACACAGTTGCCCATTTTGGCCACCGCCAATGAAAATTACCATATCGACAGTTGGAGCAATGGGGTAGAGGTCATCGACCGATTTGCTGACTCCCATTTGTTCGCCATCACCAAAGACTCCGCCATCACGGTTAACTTCGCCATGGGGCAATTCGAGGTGACGGCCGTTGCCAGCCCGGTCGCTGGCGGTACCGTGACCGGCAGTGGCATTTACAGTTACGACGCCACGGTCAACCTTACGGCCACGGCCAATACGGGCTATACGTTCATCAACTGGACGGAGGAAGACACGCTGGTGACGACCAACTCCGCCTACACATTTTCTGCGTCGAAAGACAGGGCTTTCGTGGCGAATTTCAGCTTGAACAGTTACGAAATCACGGTTACGGCCAACATGACGGAAGGAGGTTCTGTCAGCGGTGGCGGCATCTACCACCATTTTGACACTTGCACTCTGACCGCCACACCGGCAACGGGATACCATTTTGTCAACTGGACGAAGTCCGGTGAAGAGGTTTCCACCAGCAGTACCTTCAAGTTCATGGTGAAGGAAGTGGGAGACTACACGGCTAATTTCGCCATGGAACAATTCGAGGTGACGGCCGTTGCCAGCCCGGTCGCTGGCGGTACTGTGACTGGCAGTGGAATTTACAGTTACGATGCCATGGTCAACCTTACGGCCACGGCCAATACGGGCTATACGTTCGTTAGTTGGACGGAGGAAGACACGGTGGTGACGACCAACACTGCCTACACATTTTCCGTGTCGAAAGACAGAGCTTTTGTGGCGAATTTCAGCTTGAACAGTTACGAAATCACGGCTACGGTCAACTTGACGGAAGGAGGTTCTGTCAGCGGTGGCGGTACTTACCACCATTTCGACACCTGCACTCTGACTGCCACACCGGCAACGGGTTACCATTTCGTCAACTGGACAAAGTCCGGTGACGAGGTTTCCACCAGCAGTACCTTCAAATTCATGGTGAAGGAAGCGGGAGACTACACGGCTAATTTCGCCATCGACCAGTACACCGCTTGCACTTCCGTCAAAGACACCGACAACAACGTCTATCCCGCTGTCATGATCGGCAATAAATGTTGGATGGCTGCCAATTTAAGAGTCACCCGCTATGCCGACGGACGTGCGATAACGAACGTTTACGGGTATGAGAGCACCTCTTATCCGAATGTGGATGAGAATGTTGACATCTATGGTCGCCTGTACGATTGGTACGACGCCACGGATGCCAGCAGACCGACGAAGTCCAGCCATATCCGGGGTATCTGTCCTAAAGGTTGGTCTTTGCCCACCGAAGAAGATTTCGCCGCTCTCAGCAGTGAGGATCTTCACGCCCTGCGCTCGACCAGCTATTGGGTGAAGAACAACGGAAGCAACAGCTCCGGCTTCAATATGAAACCTGCCGGTATGTACAATTTCGTAAAGACAAGGTACGAAAGTTTGTGTTGCAGCACCTATTTCTGGTCGGTTTCCTCCGCCAGCGAGACGGATGCCCATTGCTGCATGTCAAGTTATTATTGCGACACGTTCATCCATCTTATCCTTGACAAGAAGCACGGCTTCAGCGTGCGTTGCGTCAAAGATTAACTTGATAGGGTGTGTTTATGAAAAAAAAACGGAATTTCGTTCGAAATTCCGTTTTTTTGTTTATCGTTTGGCAGTCGGCGTGACTGTGCCGCCGGATTGGATCCAGTCAGCCGCGGTCTCGATGATGTTGTCCTTGCCTTGGACCACGGCCGCGGGGTCGAGGAGAATGCGTACATCGGGCGGAACGCCGTTTTCGTAGTTGCCGCCGTCAAGGGCGATGGAGCGGGTGCAGCTGAAACGGTAAGTCCAGCCGTTGGGCAGTATGCCGCCATTGGGCAACCCCATGCCGCCACCGGTGTAATCGCCGAAGGTCTTCACGTTGTCGAATGCCTGGGTGCAGGCCGCGAAGTGGGAGGTTGCGCTGAAGGAGCCGCGGTCGATGAGCACCGCCACCGGCTTGGTGTAAGGCTCATCCAGGAAACTGGACGAGGGAGCGTAACAGGTCACTGGCGCGGTGAAGTCGTTGTGTGCGGGTCCTGCCTTGCGCTGTGTCGTATAGAGCGGCTGCTCGTGGCAGTCGAACATGCCGACCAGATGGTACATGTTGGAGATGCTGCCTCCACCGTTCTGCCGGAGATCCAGGATGATGCCGTCACAGTCCTTGTAGCGGTTCATAATGTACTTCAGGTCCTTTTCGCTGATCTGCGATGAGAATGAACTGTAACGCAGGTAAGCCACCTTGTCGTTGCGGATGGCGTTGTGCTTGATGGAGCCGGTCTGGTGGTATGCCAAGGTCAGATAGTGTTGCAAGACCACATCCTGATTGTAGCAATTGTACTCGCTCATCCAATAGGAGATGGTGTCGCTGCGCATGATGTCGAAATCGCTGAAGAGATTGGTGTGACCGTCGCGCAAGGTGTTGAGCATGGCGGCGCAGACGCTGAAGAGACTGTCGTCGGACATCCCGTCATAGACCATCGGACGATAGACGGAGTGCACGGAATCCCAATCAATCCCTTTGATGTCAAAATAGGTGTAAAGCTGGTCAACCCTGTTCCAAAGATATTCGAAAACGTTGACTGGGTCGCTGCTTTCGTCCGGTTTCATGAAGGCGCGCTCACAGGAGGAGAAAGCTATGGCTGTGAGGCATATCAGTATGATTGTATTGATCTTTTTCATAGTCTTCATTATTGGATTTTGAACATGAAGGATAATTTGACGGTGTGGAAGGCGTTGTCGTAGCGGTAATACCCCTTCTTGCCGGTGGTGAGGTAGTCCCAGGCGTAGGATAGACCGATGACATTGCCGTTTCGGAGGTTCAAGTTGAACCCGAGATCGGTGGTGCAGCCGGGGAAGAACTTGAATACCGGTCCGTTAGCGCCGAAGAGGATGTCGTAGGGCCTGTTCAGGGGATCCACCACGTAGGCGAAGTTGGGACGGGAGCCGGCGGCGTACAGCGGCAGGGAGAACCGGAAAAAGGCCGACATCCAAGGATGCGTGGCGTCTTTCTTGTCGTAGGCGAAATCGCACTGCACCAGCTCCTCCGCGAGGAGTTCATGGAAGAAGGAGAGCGAGAGGGCGGCGTTTTGGAGGTCATCCATTTTCTTCCAATCCAGGATGTTGTTCGTGGAGACGCCGCTCCAGAAATGCCACCGTTTGACCGTCGGTTTCAGGCAGCTGTAGAGGAACTCCAATTTCGCGGAATAGTAGCCGGAATTGCCGTTTACCGTGGGAAACTTGGTCTTGTAGCGCATCCCGAGGAGCTGGATGTGGCAACGTTTCCACTCGTCGGTGAAACCGATCTGCTCCATGTCATGGAACCCTTTGTAATGAAACGGGATTGTGCTCTCGTCGAAGCTGGTGGTACTGCCGATGCCTGCGTTGAGGTCAATCCAGAACTTGTTGCGCTCGGAACCGTACGCTTGCGTGCTTTGCGAAAATGCACTCCCGCACAAGGCAATCAAAGCCATTAGCAACAGCGATTGTCGGAATAAGTAGTTGATTTTCATTTAATTTTGGTTTAATGGATTAAAGAATTTGAATTTGAGAATATCTTTGATATTTTGGGCGGCAAAGATAGTATTTTTCATTTTCAACAAGACAGGCAAGGCTGGCTAAATTTGTGTATTTTTGCCGCGGAACATTTTGTGGAAAAAGAACGAGTGGAAACAGAACAAAAAGGAACGATGGACAGAAGCAGAAGCGCATTCAGTGAAGGTTTAAGAAAGAATTTCGGGTTCGAGCCGACAGCCAGCCAGACGGTGGCCATGGACCGGCTGGCCGATTTCATCTACGGCAAGGGCGAGAACTTCCTCTTCCAGCTGTCGGGTTACGCTGGCACTGGCAAAACCAGCCTGGTGAGCGCGTTGGTGAAGACCCTGGTCGGTATCGGGGTGCACATCGTGATGCTCGCCCCCACGGGCCGCGCCGCGAAGGTGCTGTCGCAGTATTCCGGGCGCAAGGCATACACCATCCACAAATGGATCTACCGCGTCTATAGCAAGGACGGGGTGCGCAAGTTCGTGCGCCGCGAGAACAAGGACGCCCACACGCTCTTCATCGTCGATGAGGCCTCCATGATTTCCGCGCAAGGGAGCGTCAACGACCTGACAGGCAATAGTTTGCTGGACGACTTGATGGAGTTCGTCTTTCTCGGCGACAGCAACCGGATGCTGCTTGTGGGCGACGACGCGCAGCTGCCGCCGGTCCACGCGGACGAGAGTCCTGCGCTCGACGCCGACTACCTGAAAAGTGCCTACAATGTGGAGGTTTTCGGGGCGCGGCTCACCGATGTGGTGCGGCAGTCGTTGGATTCGGGCATCCTCTACAACGCCACGCGGGTGCGCGACAAGCTCAACGCCGGCGACTACTATCCGCCGTTGTTCAGCGGGCGACCGTTCGAGGATTTCCGGCGCATCAGCGGCGGCGAGATGGAGGAACTGCTCAACACGCTCTACAACGACCACGACCACGACGAGATTGTCATCGTGACGCGCTCCAACAAGCGGGCGTTCCAGTTCAATAACGCCGTGCGAAGCCGTGTGCTCTTTCGCGAAAACATCATTGCCACAGGTGATTACATTATGGCGGTGAAGAACAACTACTACTGGTTGGACGAGGTGACCTCCGAGGCGGGCTTCTTGGCCAACGGCGACATCATGGAGATCATGTCCATCCACAAACAGCAGGAAATCTACGGTTTCCACTTCGCTGACGTCACCGTGCGGCTTTGCGACTACCCCGAACACCCGTACGTGGGCATCAAAATCATCTTGGAGAGCCTCGACTGTGACGGTCCCTCGCTCTCGCACGAAGCCAATCAGAAGCTGTATCAGGCTGTGGCCGAGGATTATATGGAGATACTGAATCCGCGAGCCCGCTTCCTGAAGATCAAAGAGGACCCCTTCTTGAACGCTGTACAAGTGAAGTTCGCCTATGCGCTGACCTGCCACAAGACGCAGGGCGGCCAGTGGAAGCATGTGCTCATCGACCAGGGTTACCTGCCTGACGACAGCACCGACAAGGAGTACCTCCGGTGGATCTACACGGCAGTCACGCGCGGCACGGAACGGGTCTATCTGCTCGGTTTCAATGACGAGATGTTTGCGGAAATGTAGAATGTAGAATGTGGAATGAAGAATAAGTAACAGCGAATATGCTGAAATACAGTTTGTTATGCAACTGGAAATTATTTTTTTCGAACAAGGTGCTGGTAAAAGAAAAAAGTGTATTTTTGCAGCCGCAAATGAGGGACGTTAGCCCAGTCGGTTCAGAGCGCTGCCTTCACACGGCAGAGGTCACTGGTTCGAGTCCAGTACGTCCCACAAAAAAACAGCTTCTTATGAAGCTGTTTTTTTTATGCTTGCTTGTTTTATCGTATCCAAGTAGGGCTTTAATCCACCGCCAGTCCCCCCATCGCCGTCTCCTTGTATAGGCTCGGCAGGTCTTTGCCCGTCAGGTTCATCGTTTTCACCACCTTGTCGAAGCTGATGAGGTGCTTGCCGTCGGACATCATGGCGAAGAGGTTGGCGTCGAGGGCGCGGAGGGCGGCGAAGGCGTTGCGCTCGATGCAGGGGATCTGCACGAGACCGCAGATGGGGTCGCAGGTGAGACCGAGGTGGTGTTCCAAGCCCATCTCGGCGGCGTATTCGATCTGTTGCGGCGAGCCGCCGAAGAGCTGGTTGGCGGCGGCAGCGGCCATAGCGCACGCGGAGCCGATTTCGCCTTGGCAGCCCACTTCCGCTCCGGACAGGGAAGCGTTGGTGCGGATGATGTTGCCGAAGAGTCCGGCCGTGGCCATCGCCTTCAGGATGAACTTGTCGCTATAGTCGTGGTTGTGCTTGAGGTGGTAGAGCACCGCCGGCAGCACGCCCGACGAGCCGCAGGTGGGCGCGGTGACGATCTTGCCGCCCGAGGCGTTCTCCTCCGCCGTGGCCAAAGCGTAGGCCGACACAAGACAGCGGCCCTGCAACGATGCCTTGTAGCTGCGCGCTTTCACGTAATATTGCGTGGCTTTTCGCTTGACGTACAGCCCGCCTGGCAGCACCCCGTCGTTTTGCAACCCTTTCTCGATAGTTGACTGCATCACCTTCCAGCGCTCCTCCAAAAAGTCCCAAAGGTCGGTGTCTTCGTGCTTTTCCACGTATTCCCAGAAATTCATGCCGTACTTCTCCACCAGCTTCACGATTTCCGACATACTGTTCTCATCGTAGCGCTCTTCGTGGTCCATCACGGAGTGCTCGTCCGCGATCTCGCCGCCACCGATGCTGTAGATTTTCCACTGGTCTGTAACCTCCTCGCCCTTGAGCGATTCGAAGAGCATGGCGTTGGTGTGGAACTCGTGCTGGATTTCGGGTTTCCAGAGGATTTCGGTGGGTTTTGGCGAAAGGGCGTCGATGATGGTCTTGTCGGTGAAGTGGCCCTTGCCGGTGGCCGCGAGGCTGCCGTAGAGGGTCACGCGGTAGCCGCTGGCGTCGGGGGTTCTCTCTTTGAAGATTTCGGCCGCGCGGTGCGGTCCCATGGTGTGGCTGCTCGACGGCCCGTAGCCGATTTTGAAGATTTTCTTGATGGATTCCATTTGGTTGGGGTTAAAGGGTTAAAGGGTTAGAAGGTTAGAAGGTTAGAAGGTTTAGGGTTATTTCCAAAATTCCACCCATTTCCTGTCCTCTGCGCTGAAAACATCCATATTCCCGTCGTAGTCGGGGTTGGGAACGTACCAATCCGTGTGTTCGAAGTAGTTTTGCAACTCTTTGTTCTTGAAGATATAGCCGCGATAGGCGAAGGGCAGGTTCTTCAAGATGCGCTTCAGTTCAGTAGTAACGAGTGTGTTAATACTGTGATTGTATATGGTGCTGTCGTTGGTGAAGGCTATCGACATCTCGTTGTTATAAATGGAGAGGATTTGTGGAAAAGGATAGTATTGGGAGGCCAAAGCGTACTTCTGCAATTCGCCAGTGGCAAAATCCTCATTGCCTTCAACAGTCCAGTCGATAAAAGACCAGATACGACGTTTCTCAATAGTCAATTCGCCTTCGGGGTGGAAATTGGCCTTGCGGAAAGAGACGCCACCCTCTTGGATATGGAATACAGGACTGGACAACTTTGCGGGGGAATCATTGTTATCCCAAACCCAAGTGCTGTCAATCGTGACTTTCCCCCGTCCGTTGATGACCCATTCGTCTGCGCTTTTGAAGAAATCAGGGTGAACCATAAACGACTCGCGATTGCCCATATTGATAAGCAGCAAGAAGTCGTCGATCTGGTGGTTGGCCCAGCGGTTAGCCGCAGTGAGGATATAGAGGAAGTAATACTCGTCGCCAGCCGAAAAAGAGAGGTCATACTCGTAGGTGTGTTGGATGATGTTCAGTCCTGGACGGAATTTTGTCTTGAAATGATAGACATAGTCTATCGGAATGCTCGGATAATCCCATACGGCCATAGTATCCATAATCTGTTGCTTTGTCCATCCCTGGATATTGCCGTTACGGTAGTAAGGCGGTGTGGTCGGGTATTTCTCCTCGTCATAGCGTACACTGCTCACGTTGGTCACTTCGAAAGGGAGCGGTTCACCGTTCATATAGACCTTGAAGTTGCGGATGTGCGGCTGAAAAGGAAGAATGTTTTCGAAGTCTTTCATATCGTTGTAGGGTGACATCGCCTCGAACCCGACCAACAGCTCCTTCTCGCCCACGGGGTTGAAAAACTCGTAATAGACGGTCACCTCGATATGGTCGCCCACGCGGTTTAAGGTCAGCACCTCCTTCTGCACGCTGATGTCGGTTTCCGTGATCGGGATCAGCTGGTTGCCGGAAGCGTAAAACACGCCGTCGTTGGCGGTAGCGAAAAGTGCTGATAGACAGCAGAATATGACAATGAAGAGTTTTCTCATGATGGATTTAATTTGCAGGTGCGAAATTACGAAAAAATTTTTTTCTCAACGAATGCAATATATAACTATTTTTTTCGTTGTGTGATTAAAAAATAAATTATATCTTTGCCGCGCCGTTCCAAGAGGGCTGCAAGCCCGGCACGTGTTAACCCAGGGTGAACGAAGTGAGCCCTGGGGGGTGTAACAGGGTGAGCGTAGCGAGCCCTGGGACGAATGACGATAAATAACGAACAATAAACAATAAGAACAATGAAAGAATTAACCAAAGCAGAAGAACAGGTGATGCAGGTGCTGTGGCAGATCAAACAGGGATTCGCCGCCGACATCATCGCCAATTTCCCGGAACCGAAGCCGGCCTACAACACCATGCTGACCGTGGT
>JAEEGL012875622.1_pt1 | contig 95206 bp, 59 predicted proteins | sample 9134231 | NCBI WGS metagenome assembly JAEEGL01 (sample SAMN16246548, study PRJNA631951) | gut metagenome | biome: gut microbiome; feature: rumen; material: fiber-attached | host: Bos | place: Iran: Karaj | collected 2018-10 | reverse complement strand
GCTTACGCAACTCTCCAGGCATGTTGAACGTGTCTGGCAGGGGATTCCTTGTATAAAAACCTGAAAAACTGTGCAAAAATGAACATATAACCGTTAAACAACACTAAAATATGACCCAATTATTTGGATTGCAACATAGAAGAGATACAGAGATACAGAGAATAAAAGATTAATGGGAATTTATATGGCAATTACTGGTTATCGTCGTTTTGCGTTTTTGATACCAGTTGATATTCCTTTCCTCTATTGTTGACGATATCCAAGTCTGACTGTTGGTGGAGAGAGGTTTTCAGACGGCTGATGAAGGTGTAGAGGGTATCTTCTGGTCTGTCTTTCTTAGGCCACAGTTCCGAACAAATCGTTTCCTTGGAGAGGACATGACCGGGAGCAGAGGCAAACAGATGAATCAGTTGCTCCTGCATGGGAGTCAGACGCATGGAAGGAAGAGCCAACCGATCTGGTTCGACAACCGCAGGAACCGCCCCCATGTTCTTTCTGAAGGCCAAAGCCATCAGTCCCAACAAGCCCATCATGATGCCGGTCAGTGGAAGACGCTGCTGGGAATGCCTCATCACCGACCACCAAGAAGGATTGGCAAAAGCCTTGATGGCGATCGTCAAATCACCTATGCCCGCACGGGATGGGACACAAAGCAAGGTGTCACTGCTGAGCATGGCACGCTCGCAGAATGGTTCATGTTGTCCGTTCCTGACCAAGCACAAGGAGACATGCGACGTATCCTTCAGGGAAGCGATGGTCAGTTGCCGGCAAAGCATGTCCTGTGCCTGCCCCAGTGTCAGCACCGCATCTCCCTGAAGTGCAGCAACCGAATCCATCAGTGCTTCTCGTTGTCCGGCATCCATCACCATCATGCGCAGGGCCTGATTGAGGTCGTGCTGCATGTCGGTCTTGGCCTTCTCATAATTGTTGCACCCCATGATGACGGAAACCACCATCAGCAACAGGGGTGCAAAAGTCATTTTCTGCAGTCCAGTCATGAATCCAAGAACAAAGTATGATTAATTGCGGAAAAACCGACGTCCCTGTCCGGGAGTTGGTCCCTGCTGAGGTCTTTGGGGATTGCCCTGCCCCTGCTGAGGCCGCTGTGGAGGATTTTGTCCCTGTTGTGGCCGCTGTGAAGTGGTTTGTCCGGGACGATAGCCATTGTTGGGCATGCCCTGTCCTGGACGATAACCGTTGTTGGGATTGTGGATACCCTGACCTGGCCGATGACCATTCCGAGGATTTGCTCCGGGAATATGACCATTGCCCGGCCTTCCCCCATTAGCAGGTGCGAAGTAATTGCGTCCCATATAGAAACTCCTTGTCCCCACATTGCGACCGCCGCGGAAAGACACCCACGCTCTTGGTCGGGCATAATAAAAAAGGTGTGGGTCGGTGTAACGCCCATAGATAGCCAACCTCCATGCTCCCCTGATCCAGTTGAGCGGACGGTAGAAATAGTTGGCACTCATGTATGCCTGAAACTGATAAGGATTCAGCACATACTGCAGGTCAAGGTTGCGGCGTTCCCAGAAGATGCTGTAAAGGTCGCTGCTGCGGTTGACATTGAGCAAGTAGTCGAGATTGATCTCATATACAGCCTCCATTTGCTCTATGGAGAGAGCCAGTTCATATGCCATCTTGTCGGTGAGGTAAAGAGCCTCATGACGTGCCTCGTCGAAAGAGAGCGCACTGGCGTTGATGGCCATTGTAAGGAATGTGAAGAATGCGAAGAAATGTTGCTTCATAAGGTTAATGAATTGTTGATGGATGATTTTAGTGCGAAGATACACTTTTTTTGCGTAACAGGAAAATTTGCTATCATATTTTTCCATTTTTTGAGAAATATTTGTAATTTTGCGTTTCACAACAAACCATCTATCAAAAACACGACATCATGATACAAGTAGGAGACAAGGCCCCTGAGGTATTGGGGCACGATGAGAACGGCAACGAGATCCGTCTGAGCGATTTTGCCGGCAAGAAATTAGTTCTTTATTTCTATCCCAAGGACATGACTTCCGGCTGCACCACCGAGGCCTGCAACCTGCGCGACAACATGGGTGCACTGAGTGAGGCCGGCTATGCCGTGCTGGGAGCCAGTGTAGATGATGCCAAGTCACATCAGAAATTCATCGCCAAGCACGAACTACCCTTCCACCTCATCGCAGACACGGAAAAGACCCTCGTGGAGCAGTTTGGTGTCTGGGGCGAGAAGAGCATGTATGGCCGAAAGTATTTCGGTACGTTCCGCACCACCTTCATCATCAATGAGGAAGGTATCGTGGAGCGCATCATCGGGCCGAAACAAATCAAGACCAAGGAACACGCCAAACAAATTATTGAAAATTGAAAATTGAAGATTGAAGATTAAGGCCATGATCAACAGACAGTTATTACAGCCAGAGAGCATTGTGGTGATTGGAGGCAGCAACAACATCCACAAACCTGGTGGCGCCGTTGTGCGCAACCTTCTCAACGGAGGCTACAAGGGAGTGCTGCGTGTGGTCAACCCCAAGGAAGACGAGGTGCAGGGCATCAAAGTGTTCCACGACGCCAAGGAACTCCCTCCCACCGATCTTGCCGTCGTGGTGATTCCAGCCAAGTTGTGCCCAGCCACTGTTAAGTTGCTCGCATCGGAGAAAGGCGTCAGGGCATTCATCATCATCTCAGCCGGTTTTGGCGAGGAGACCCCCGCAGGAGCCGCGTTGGAGAAAGAGATTCTTGATATCTGCGAGCAATATGGCGCCGCTCTGATCGGTCCCAACTGCATCGGACTGCTCAACTCGTGGCACCACAGCGTGTTCACCAAGCCGATACCCCATCTCAACCCACAAGGCGTAGATTTCATCTCAGGATCGGGAGCCACCGCGGTGTTCATCCTCGAGTCTGCTGTCATCAAAGGCTTGCAGTTCAACTCAGTCTGGAGCATCGGCAACGGCAAGCAGATTGGCATTGAGGATGTCTTGCAGTATATGGACGAGAATTTCGACTCAGATAAGGACTCCAAGGTCAAACTGCTCTACATTGAGAACATCAGCAATCCTGACAAACTGCTCTTCCATGCCGCATCACTCATCCGCAAGGGCTGCCGCATCGCAGCCATCAAAGCCGGCAGTTCGGAGAGTGGCAGCCGTGCCGCCTCCTCACACACCGGAGCCATCGCCAGCAGCGACTCCGCTGTCGAGGCTTTGTTCCGCAAGGCCGGTATCGTGAGGTGTTTTTCCCGTGAGGAACTCACCACGGTGGGCTGCATCTTCACCCTCCCCCCCATCAAGGGCAAGAATGTTGCCATCGTCACCCATGCCGGTGGTCCGGGCGTGATGCTCACCGATGCCCTTTCCAAGGGAGGGCTGTCGGTGCCTCCTGTCGACCCTGCCGTGGGAGAGGAACTCAAGGAAAAACTATTTCCCGGAGCCTCCGTGGCCAACCCCATCGACATCCTTGCCACAGGCACCCCAGAGCAGTTGGGCACCGCCATCGACTTCTGCGAGAACCGTTTTGACAATATCGATGCCATCATGGTGATATTCGGCACACCAGGCCTCGTGCAACTCTACGAGACCTATGATGTGCTGCACAAGAAGATATTGGAGTGCAAGAAGCCCGTTTTCCCCATCCTTCCGAGTCTGCACACCGCCGGTCCCGAGGTGGAGGAGTTTCTCAAGAAAGGCCATGTGAACTTCAGCGATGAGGTGACGCTCGCCACCGCACTCACCCAGGTGATGCGCACTCCGCCACCCGCCCCGCCAGAGATCGAGTTGTTCGGTGTCGACGTACCGCGCATCCGCGACATCATCTCAGGCATCCAAGAGAGCGGCTACATCTCCCCCACCCTCGTGCATGAGTTGCTCGACTGCGCCCGCATCCCCATGGTGCCAGAGATGGTGAGTGAGAATGTGGACGACCTTGTGGCATTCGCCGAGCGTATCGGCTACCCAGTGGTTGCCAAGGTGGTGGGACCTGTCCACAAGAGTGATGTGGGCGGTGTGTCGCTTGACATCAAGAGCGCGAAGCACCTGCGGTTGGAGTTTGAACGGATGATGCAGATTGAGGGTGCCACCTCGGTGATGGTACAGAAGATGATCAAGGGAACGGAACTATTTGTCGGTGCCAAGTACGAACCGAGGTTCGGTCATGTCGTTCTCTGCGGTCTTGGCGGCATCTTCGTCGAGGTGCTCAAGGACGTGAGCAGCGGTTTGGCCCCACTTTCATACGCCGAGGCCTATTCAATGATCAAGTCGCTGCGTGCCTACAAGATCATCAAAGGAACACGTGGTCAGGCCGGCATCAATGAGGCCCGTTTCGCAGAAGTGATCGTCCGTCTGTCCACCCTGCTGCGCTTTGCCACCGAAATCAAGGAGATGGACATCAACCCATTGTTGGCCGACGAGACCAGCGTCACCGCGGTGGACGCTCGAATCTTCGTGCAAAAAGGATGATTTCAATTGAAGATTGAAAATTGAAAATTGAAAATTGAAAATTGAAAATTGAAAATTATAATCCGAATGTCTAAAAAACTTAACTCCTTCAACTCGGTCGAGTTGAAGGAGTTAAGTTTTTATCCGCAGTGGAAATAAGTTTGGACGAGGTTGAGCACCTTTTTCAGGTCATGTCCGATGTCCTTGCGGAGAGTGCGGTCATTGTATGACCTGAGTTGGCTGATGATGCTGTCGATCATCGCCGGACTGAACACGCCATCGCGCTCATAATACTCCCGCTGCTGCTCCAGACAATCGGCTGAGGCGGCACAACTGTCGGGCAGTTGGGCGAGTTGGGCGAGTTTCTCACGATTGGCTTCATCATGGATATTCACATTGACGTAGGTGCGCTCAGCCACCTTCAGGGCATCTTCCATCTCAAATCCCCAGCGGCATGCCACGCATAGTCCGGCAATCAACTGGTAGAGGTCAGCCGACCCGTCGGGCGAGCGCATCTCCACGGTCTGTTTCATCGAAGTGTCCACCTGGCTGACCTGCTGTGCAGGATTGGCTGTGTGGCACATGTCAACTCCCGAACTCCAACCCAGTGGCACCCGTACGAGCACCGACCTGTTGCGGTCGCCCCAGCACACATTGGTGGGCGCCTCCTGATGAGGTACGAGGCGGAAATACGACATGGGATTCTTGTTGCCGAATGCGGTGATGCTGGGCGCCAGTTTCATCATTCCAGCAATCATACGGCGAGCGTCATCACTGAGTCTGCCCTCATGCAACATGCAGTTGTGCCCGTCGCGCATCATCCGCATGTGGATATGCAGACCTGAACCCGCCTTCCCTGCCGTGATCTTTGGGGCGAAAGTGACTTCCAACCCCATGCGGTAGGCCAAATTGCGGATGACCCATTTGGCGAGCATCAACTGGTCGGCAGCCTTCTCTGCCCTGACCGGCAGAAACTCTATCTCATTCTGTTCATACACCTTGTCGTTGAGGATGAAGTTGCCCACCTCGGAGTGACCATATTTGATCTGTCCACCGGTCTGGGCGATGTAGAGCATGCACTTGGCACGGAACTCGTTTGCCTTGGCGTAGGGAGCAGACTCATGGTAGCCATGCTGGTCGATGGCGGGGAAGCGTCCGTCATCGCCGAAAATGACGTAATACTCCAGTTCGCCCATGGCATGAAACTCCATTCCCGTCACTTTCGTGAACGACCGGCATGCTTTGGCCAGTGTCTGTTCCGGAGCGCTTGCCAGCAAAGCCCCATCCTTGTCAAAGAATGAGCAGAGCATGCAAAGCGTGGGAATCTCTGCAAAGGGATCCAGAAAGGCGGTCGCATATCTTGGAATCACATAGAGGTCGCTGCTTCCAGCCTCAACAAAGGAGAACAGGCTGCTGCCATCCACCCTCTCCCCACAGGTCAGGATGGTATCGAGGTATGCCCCGTCGGTGATGACGAAATTGAGTGTCTTGAGTTTTCCGTCTCCGCCCGGATACATGAAATTGACCATCCGGACCTCGTTTTCAGAAATGAAGCGGATGATGTCGGACTTGGTGAACTCTTCGGGATCTTTTTGCAGGAATGCCACCACTGGGTTAGCATTCATCTTCAGGTGTAGTTGGTCCATAGTGCGTTATGTCAAGGTTTGTAGAATAATTTTTGCAAAATTATTAATTATTATTGAAACGGCCAAATTTACCAGCAGAAGAAATAGGAGAAAGAAATCACGCGCATTTCGGATTATTTGAATGATTGTTGGGAGATTGTCGCAAATCAGGTGTCAACGTAAACATTTTTTAAGGTTGACAGGGATAGAAAAAGCATTTATTATTGGAATTTTCATAAAATCTTTGTAATTTCGCAGCCGCTAAAGCAAAAAACACCCATCATGCGATACAAGATAACGGCACCGGAGGCACTTGACACCTCCATCAAGTTGCCAGCCTCAAAAAGCATCAGCAACCGTGCGCTGGTGATACATGCTCTCACCGGAGGGAACCAGATGCCCGCCAACCTCTCCGACTGTGACGACACGGAAGTGATCGTGCGCGCACTGCGCGACATGCCTTACACCATTGACATCAAGGCAGCAGGAACAGCCATGCGTTTCATGACCGCCTATCTGGCTGTCACCGACAGCGGTGAGCACGTCATCACTGGAACGGAGCGTATGCAGCACCGTCCCATCGGCATCCTCGTGGAGGCCCTCCGCCGTCTCGGAGCCGACATCGAGTATGTGGGAGCGGAGGGTTATCCCCCACTTCGCATCCGCGGCAGGCAGTTGGAAGGCGGTGCCGTCGAAATGGAAGGCAACGTGAGTTCTCAGTTCATCTCCGCGATGCTCATCGCCGGAGCCGCGATGCGCCAAGGCATGGAACTTCGTTTGACCGGCAGCATCATCTCCCGTCCCTATATTGACCTCACACTCTGCACGATGCGTGACTTTGGAGCCGAGGTAGAGTGGACAGGTCCCAATACCATTCGGGTGAGTGCCCGTCCCTACCGCCCCACCCCCTATTTCATTGAGAATGACTGGAGTGCCGCTTCCTATTGGTATGAGATGGTGGCATTGAGCGATGGCGAATATCAGGTGAAATTGGAAGGTCTCACCGACGGATCGCGCCAAGGTGACTCGGTGGTGCGTTATCTGATGAGTCTTCTTGGTGTTCGCACCAAGTTCGGTGTGCTCGACAAAGGAGTTCCCACCACCGTCACACTGAGCAGTCACCCCATCAAACTACCACGGATGGAATACAATCTCGTCAACCAGCCCGATTTGGCTCAGACCATGATTGTGACCTGTGCCCTGAAGGATATCCCCTTCCATTTCCGTGGTCTGGGCACCCTGCGCATCAAGGAGACCGACCGCATTGAGGCACTCAAGCGCGAGTTGGCCAAATTGGGGTATGTGGTGAAGAGCAATGCCGACAACGACCTCATCTGGGACGGCAGCCGTTGCCAAGCAGACATTCACCCGGTGATTGAAACCTACGATGACCACCGCATGGCACTCGCCTTTGCCCCCGCAGCCCTGCGTTTCCCTGATCTACGCATCAACAATCCATCTGTAGTGACGAAGTCATACCCCCAGTATTGGGACCACCTGCGATCTGCCGGTTTTGTCATTGAGGAAGAGGCATGAGCACTATCACGATGGTCATTTTTGCAGGTATAGGTGCTGTTGCCATCCTGCTCATTGCCCTTGTCCTCCTTGGAGGCATAGCCGCACTTTTGGGCTGGCTCTCCAAAGACGATGGCAAGAGCATCACCGAAGGGCCTTCGTGCGACACCTGTAACGGCCATGACACACGTTGCGAGCAGGTTTGCATGATGGAAGCCTCCGTGAAACCCATTGAATATTTTGAAGACGAAGAACTCGACTCCTTTGCCGGTCGCCGCAGTGACAGCTATACCGACGAAGAAGCCGAGTTGTTTGAGGAAGTGCTCACCACGTTGCGTCCTGAGGAGGTGCCAGCGTGGAACCGCAGCCTCATCCTTCGCGGCATCAGCGTGCCCGACCAGATCAAAGACGAGCTGCTGATGCTATTAGAAGGATGATTAGTGTTGTCCTGTAATTGCCTTGACCATCAGCATCACGTCGGCCACAGACAACCTGCCGTCATTATTCATATCGGCATTTCCCTCATTGAAAATGGAAACGGGATGTACCAACAGCCGGTTGACTGTCAACATCACATCAGCCACAGACAACCTCCCGTCTTCATTGACATCACCCATGGGAGAAACGATGAAATAGCCACTCTTCCACTTCATCCATTTGCCATCAGAATCTTCCTCCTCAGGTACAGGATTGAAGCCATCTGAACAAATCAGTATGCAGGGAGTTGTTTCTGTGCCTACACCCACACATGAGCCGGAATCAAAAGGATCGTTACCCGTGTCATAAGTGCGCAGGTTGGCTGCTGAAGAAGAAACATAAAGCTTGTTCAAGGAGGTGCAATCCTGGAACATGTTGTTGTTGATACAACCTTCCTTGAATTCGAAGTTGCTGATATTGGCAGAGGTCAGGCTGCTACAGTCTATAAACATAAATGCCATGTTTTCCACCTTGGAGGTATTGAAATGACTCAGGTCCACTTGTTGAAGATGGCTGCATTCGTAAAACATCTGATACATGGTGGTCGCATTCGACGTGTCAAACTTGTCAAGGCCTTCAATAGAAGTCAGCTTGTTACTTTTCATGAACATACAGCTCATATCCTCCACCAAGGAAGTGTCAAAATGACTCAAGTCGAGACTTTCGAGTGCTTTGCATCCATGGAACATAGCATACATGGTGGTCACCTTTGAGGTGTCGAAATGGCTCAGATCGAGACTTTCGAGTCGGGTGCACCCATTGAACATGTTACGCATAGTGGTCACCTTTGAGGTGTTAAAATGACTCAGGTCAACCTTGCCAAGTCGTTCACATCCATAAAACATGGCATGCATGGTGGTCACTTCCGATGTGTTCAGATTCTCAATGCCCTCAATCTTTTGAAGATTAAACATACCATAGAACCAGCTGCGGCATGAGACGGGTCTGGCACGTGCGAAAGACTCATCAAATATCACCTTGGTGACAACATTCCTGTTATTATACCATGCCGGGGCTGTTTCCGTGTCATTCAAGTCAAAGACCGTATAACCATCGGTTATATACTTTTGTTTCTTGAGATCATACATGAAGGTAAGCACATTGTCTTCCAAAATGGCGTATAGATCCTTCTGTACTGCCGTGAAATAGCCGCCCTTCCATAAAATCCAATTGCCATCTAGATCTGTTTCCTGAGGCTCCGGGGTGAAGCCGGCAGGACATATCAGTTGCCAAGGATTCTCCTGAGAACCCATACCCTGGCAGGCATTGGCGCTGAGGACTTCCGCGCATACTGGAACTGTCAGATAGTTGATAGAAGATTTTACGAACATCTGATCCGTGTTTTCTGTAGGCAAATCAAAATTGCTGATGTCCAGGATGAACAGATTCGAACATTCATAGAACATGTAGTTCATGTTTTCCACCTTAGAGGTATTGAAATGGCTCACATCAACCTCCCTCAATTTTTTGCAAGATGTAAACATCTGCTCCATGGTGGTCACCTCTGAGGTATTGAGGTACTCCAAGCCCTCGATGGACTTAAGTTTGTACATCTGATTGAACCAGTAAGCGCAAGATACAGGTTTTACCTTGGCGAAAGATGCATTGAACACCACTTTTGTCACATTAGCAGCTACGGATGGGTTTCGTGTCCAGTCCGGCAAATCGTATCCTTCATTCAAACTATAGACACTTGCTCCCTGACCAGAAAGCTCATTCTTTTTGGCATCATAGCGGAAGGTGAGCACACTGTCTTTCAGTGCGGCGTATGGCTCCATCTGCGATACGAAGAAGTAGCCGCCCTTCCACTTGATCCAGTTGCCTTCGGGATCCACTTCCTGAGGCACAGGAGTGAAGCCGGCAGGACAAATCAGTTCCCAGGGATTTACCTGATAGCCCAAACCTTCGCAGGCATTCTCATTAAGGATTTCCGCACACTCAGGGACAGTCAGATGGTTAATGGAAGATCCTTTGAACATACTATAAGTATTCCCCTCAGGCAAGTCGAAATTGCTGACATCCAAATTAAACAGGTTCCAACATTCATAGAACATGTAGTTCATGTTTTCCACCTTGGAGGTATTGAAATGGCTCACATCGACTTTCCTCAAATTATCACAGTAGGAAAACATCATGTACATGTTGGTCACCTCAGAAGTATTGAGATACTTCATGTCCGTGATAGAATCGAGTTCTGTCATGTTATAGAACCAAAAGGCGCACGACGATGGCCTTGCCTCTGCAAACGAAGGATCAAACACTACTTTGGTGGCACTGCATCCTCTCCATCCAGGCTGAACGAGAGCCTCATTCAAAGGATATACATCTGCCCCCGCACTGAAAAGCGCCATTTTCTGGTCATCATAGCGGAAAGTGAGAACATTGTCTTTCAAAGCAGCGTATGGCATCGCAATTAAGGATTCGGTAAAATAGCCACCTTTCCATTTGAACCAACCTGCACCTGTTTCCTCGGGCGAAGGAGTAAATCCGACGCAAATAAGATAGCATGGAGATAACTTTGTGCCTACGCCGATCAATGAACCTGAGTTCGGAGTATCATCAGAAGGTCTCAGATTGGCCGCTGTGGCAGAGACGGTCAACTGCGATAGTGCAGTGCAACCCATAAACAAATCATAAGAGTTAAGATCAGGAAAGTCAAAACTGCTGATATCGGCAGCAACAAGACTGGTGCATTCCGCAAACATAAATGACATGATCTCCACACTTGAGGTATTAAAGGGAAGATTCAACTGCTTCAAACCCGAACACCAGGCAAACATCTGCTGCATCGTGGTGACATTCGACGTATCGAAATTGTCGAGGCCAACGATTGTTTGCAATTTGTTGCATTTCATGAACATAAATCCCATATCCTCCACCAAAGAGGTGTTGAAATTGCCCAATCTGAGTGTGGTGAGGCTACTGCAATTGTAGAACATAGTTCTCATACTGGTCACCTTATCTGTGTTGAACTTGGTGAGATTAAGACTGGTCAAACTACTGCAATTGTAGAACATGGATGCCATCGTGGTCACATTCGCCGTTATGAATCGTGATTGAACATTGACTCTTTCATTATCTATCATGATAGAATGATCTGCCAAATTAAGGCTGGTCAAGGCCGAACAATTTTTAAACATGCCCGACATATCGGTCACATTGCTGGTACTCAGCCGATAAAGATCAGGGAGTGTTTCCAACTTTGAGCAGCCACTGAACATGCTGTTCATCGTCGTCACCTCTGAGGTATTGAGATTCATATAGTTGGTAGCGGAGGGGTCGGAAACCGACGGGTTCTTCATTTCGATGGTCGTCAGTTCACTCATCCCTTCAAACCATTTATAGCACGACGTGGGTGTTGCTTCCCTGAATGAGCTGTCGAAAACCACAGTTGTGATTGTTTCTTTATTCTCAAGCCAGCCAGGAGCCTCGGTACCAGAGTTAAGCATATATACCTTAGTCCTAAGGGGATTATACTTTTGATCGTTATATTCGAAAGTCAGAGTCTTCCCATCAAACGACAACACGGCTTTGGCAGTCTTTGTTGCCGCCTGGACACCAATGGCTCCCATGAGCAACATGGCCATGAGGAACAGTAGTTTTGTAGTCTTCATATTCTTATGGTTTTGGTTTTCTGAATGAATAGTTGGGTAAAGATTGTTATGTAATATGTGCAAAGATAGCATTTTTTACTTTTCATTGCAAATAATATGGGGATTTTTGTACTTATGCAGGTCACACAAGTCACCATTGTTGCCAAAATCTCAATGAAATCCAACCAAAAGGCAATAAAAAAGCCTTTTCCGTGTTATTATAAAAGATGCGAAAGACCAAAGCCATCATTCCACTGTTGCTGGCAGTCATACTGCTGGCGGGTGCGTCGTGCTCTTCAAAGAAGAACACGGCGAAGAGTCGTTTCTGGCAGGCGTTCACCGCGAGGTACAACACCTACTACAACGGCACACTCGCCTATATTGACGGTTCATTGGAAAAGGAGAACGGCAACAAGGACAACTTCACAGAGATCATCCCTCTCTACACAGTAGGCAACAAGCAAAGTCAGCAACTGGGGTCCGGCAACTTCGACCGCGCCATCGAGAAGAGTCAGAAGGCCATCAAACTCCACAGCATCAACAAGCGTCCTGAATGGACGAAAAACCGCCGCAAGACCGCCCGGGACATCGAATGGCTCAACCGCCGCGAGTACAACCCCATGATGTGGAAGGCTTGGATGCTGATGGGCCGCTCGCAATTCCATAAAGGTGCCTTCGACGAGGCAGCCGCCACCTTCTCTTACATGAGCCGCCTCTATCAGACCCAGCCTGCCATCTACGGTAAGGCCCGTGCCTGGCTCGCCAAATGCTACATCGAGCAAGACTGGCTCTACGATGCTGAGGATGTGATCCGCAACATGAGCCGTGACAGCATCGACTACCATGCCGTGAAGGAATGGGACTACACCTACGCCGACTACTATATCCATACAGGCGAGTATGAGAAAGCCATCCCCTACCTGCGCAAAGTGATCAAGCATGAGATGCGCAAGAAGCAGCGCGCCCGCGAGTGGTTCCTTTTGGGACAAATGGAGGCTGCCCTCGGTCACCGCGACCTGGCTTACAAAGCCTACAAGAAAGTGGTAGCCCAGAACCCCTCGTATGAACTCGCCTTCAACGCCCGCATCGCCATGACCGAGGTGATGGCAGCCGGTCAGGCGAAGAAGACCATCAGCCAACTGAAACGCATGGCCGCCTCGGACAACAACAAAGACTATCTTGACCAGGTGTATTATGCCATGGGCAATGTCTATCTGTTGGAGAAAGACACCGCCAATGCCATCGGAGCCTACGAGAAAGGCAATGAGAAATCCACTCGCAACGGGGTGGAAAAAGGCGTGCTGCTGCTCCGCCTCGGCGACCTTTATTGGGAGAAAGAGAAATTCGGCGATGCACAGCGCTGCTACGGAGCCGCCATCGGCATGCTCGACAAGGAACGTGAGGATTACGAGGAACTCTCCCACCGCTCCAAGATACTCGACGAACTGGCTCCCCATACCGAAGCCATTCACTTGCAGGACTCGCTGCTCGCCCTCTCTGAAATGCCAGAGAAGGAACGCAACGAAGCCATCGACCGCGTGATTGAGGCCCTGAAGAAGAAAGAGAAGGAAGAGAAGCGCAACCAGGCCGAGGCGGCTGTGCAGCAGGCACAGGCCAGGAACGGAGGCAACATGAACCGCCAGCAGCCCCCCACCACGCCCCAAGCCAACCAACAGCAAAAAGGCGAATGGTATTTCTATAACCAAATGGCCGTGACGCAGGGAAAGACCGCTTTCCAGCGGCAATGGGGCAAGCGTGAGAACGAGGACAACTGGCAGCGGGCCAACAAGACCGTGGTGAGCGGCCTCTTCGACGAGGAAGGACAAACCGAAGCCATCAGCGACTCCCTCGCCGCGCTGCAGACGGCCGAGGACTCCCTCGCCACCGTGCAGGACAGCGCACAGAACGATCCCCACAAACGCGAGTACTACCTCAAGGACATTCCCTTCACCGAAGAACAGAAAGAAGGGTGCCACGCCATCATCGCTGACGGACTTTACAACTCCGGCATCATTTTCAAGGACAAGTTCGACAACCTCCGCCTGAGTGAGAAGCAGTTCAACCGCCTCACCACATCCTATCCCGAATTTGAGAAGATGGACGATGTGTACTACCATCTCTTCCTGCTGTATTCCCGCAAGGGTGACACAATGACCGCAGATTCATACGTAACGCTGCTCAAGGAAAAATTCCCCGAGAGTCAGTGGACCACCATCCTCACCGACCCCAACTTCGCAGAAAACTCCAAATGGGGCGAACAGATAGAAGACTCGCTCTATGCAGCCACCTACAATGCCTTCAAGGCCAGCCGCTACGAGGAGGTATTCGGCAACGCCCATGTGTCGGAAACCCGTTTCCCTCTGGGCGCCAACCGCGACAAGTTCATTTTTATCCGAGGGTTGAGCCGCCTCAACAACGATGATGCCGACGGATGCCTGGAGGACATGAACGACGTGGTGAAGAACTATCCCAACAGCCGCATCAGTGAGATGGCAGGCATGATTGTCAACGGCGTGAAGGCCGGCAAGCAACTGAGAGGTGGGTCCTTCGACCTCAGCGATGTATGGAGCCGTCGCTCCGTGGTGCTGAGCGACAGCGATTCCATCGCCGCACGCACCTTCGTCGCCGACCGCAACAAGGATTTCCTGTTCATCCTCGCCTACCATCCCGATTCTCTCAACGAGAACCAGTTGCTCTATGAGATGGCACGTTTCAACTTCACCACCTTCATCGTGCGCAACTTCGACATCCAGTTGGTCGATGCCGACGGCATTCACCTCATGGAAATTTCCGGATTCCGCAATTTCGACGAGGCACACCAATATGCCACTGAAGTGCACAAGAACGCCAATGTGGTCAACAGGATGAAGAACGCACGAACCATCGTCATCAGCAGCGACAACCTTGAACTCCTGGGCAAGCAATACAGTTATGACGATTATGATGAGTTCTACGCCAAACATTTCGCCCCGTTGCGCGTGAACACCGAAAATCTACTCAACGAACCAGCAGAGATCGGCTATGAAAAGGAGCCTGACCTCAAAAAGCCACAGGCAGAGGAAGACGGCGACGGTAAACTACCCTCTGATGACGGGCAAGTCATCGATGAAGGCGGATTCGATGTCAACGAAGGCGGCGGTCAGGATGTCAACGTGGATGACGGATTGGACATCAATGATGAAGGCGGACAGAATGTGGATGTGGAAGAAGGGATAAATGTCGATGACAACGAGGTAAAAGAATCCAACCGCATCAAAGGAAACTTCGAAACACCCGGAAACACTGGAGCATCTGGAAACACTGGAGTATCTCGAAATACCGGGGTATCTGGAAACACCGGGGTATCATCTGGAAACAATCAACTGACCCTGCCCGATGACAACACAGGCATCACACTGCCCAATAACGACGACGGCTTTGTCATCGAAGACGATAGAGGAAACAATCCTAACAACAATGACGACGGCTTTGTCATTGAAGACAATGGCGGAAACAACCCCAACAACAATGACGACGGTTTTGTCATTGAAGACAATGGAGAAAACAACACAAATAGCAATGACGATGACGGTCTCATCATTGACGAGCGCCGTGAGGTGAAGAAGCAGAATCCCACCCTGCCTCCCACCATACAAAGCGACCTTGAGCAAAAGGCCATCACCCTGCCCACCTCCACCAAGAAGACTACACCTGTGGTGAAGCAGGAAAGACCGGTTATAAAGCAAGAGCGTCCAGTCGTGAAGCAAGAGAGACCGGTTGTGAAGCAAGAGAAGCCAGTCGTCAAGCAGGAGAAGCCAGTCAAGAAGACTGAGCAGAAGACTGAGCCTATCAATCCGGAGCGGGAGGATACGGGTATCGAGTTCGATGACGGTTTCGGAGAGGAACCAGTTCCTGCTACGCCAAAGAAAGAGAAGAAAAAGGAAAAGGAACTGGAGGACCTGTTCCTCGACGATGAGTATTACGAATTGGATGGTTTTTAAATCATCTGTACGTATCAGATAAATACAGTTATTACAGTCAGTATCAGACCATATCAGTTATGAGCAACGGACAATTGCTGTGGGTGGACGATGAGATAGAAGTGCTCAAGGCCCACATTCTGTTTTTAGAGAAAAAAGGCTATGACGTGACCACCGTGAGCAACGGGACCGACGCCATCGACCAATGCCGGCAGCAAACCTTTGACCTGGTATTGCTCGATGAGATGATGCCCGGCCTCTCGGGATTGGAAACGTTGCAGAAAATCAAGGAGTTGCAACCCTCCACCCCCATCGTGATGGTGACCAAGAGCGAGGAAGAGAACATCATGGACCAAGCCATTGGTTCCAAAATCGCCGATTACCTCATCAAACCCGTCAACCCCAACCAAATTTTGCTGACACTGAAGAAAAATATCCATCGCAAGGAGATTGTCACGGAAGTGACGCAAAGCGGATATCAACAGAATTTCCTTGATATCTCGACAAAAATCAGCGACTGCCGCAACATCAGCGACTGGATAGACATCTATCGGACGCTGGTGCACTGGGAACTCGAACTGAGCAGCACCGACAGCAACATGACAGAGATGCTGAAGACGCAAAAAGAGGACGCCAACAATGGTTTCGCCAAATTCGTCAAGAACAACTACCTCAACTGGGTCTCGCCGTCGCAAAAAGGCAGCGATACAGGTCGCCCGATGATGAGTCCGGATATCTTCAAGCAGAAAGTATTTCCCTTGCTTAGCAATGGCGAAAAAGTATTCCTCATCGTCATCGACAATTTCCGCTTCGACCAATGGCGCGTGCTGTCCGAGGAAATCGGCGACCTTTTTGACATCGACGAGGACCTGTATTGCAGTATTCTCCCCACAGCGACCCAATATGCCCGCAATGCCATTTTCAGCGGTCTGATGCCCGACCAGATAGCCAAGATGTTTCCCGACCTCTGGGTGGACGAAGATGAGGAGGAAGGCAAGAACCTCAACGAGGGTCCACTCGTACAGACCCAAATAGACAGATACCGCCGGCATCACAGTTTCTCATATCACAAGATCAACGACTCCGCAGGAGCAGAGAACCTCATGCAGCAATATCGCAGTCTGGAGAAGAACGACCTCAACGTGGTGGTCATCAATTTCATCGACATGCTGTCGCATGCCCGCACAGAGTCGAAGATGGTGCGCGAACTCGCCAGCAATGAGTCCGCCTACCGCTCCATCACCCTCAGTTGGTTCCGTCACTCTGTCATCTCCGAACTATTCAAAGTGCTCTCCCAGTCGGACTACAAGGTGGTGCTCACCACCGACCACGGCAGTATACGAGCCTCGAAGCCCATCAAAATTATCGGTGACCGCAACACCAACACCAATCTCCGCTACAAATTGGGCAAGAACCTGAGTTACAACCAGAAAGATGTCTTTGTGGTGAAGAATCCCAGGGCTGCACAGTTGCCCGCCCCCAACCTGAGCACCACCTACGTGTTTGCCACAGGAGCAGACTTCTTCGCCTATCCCAACAACTACAATTATTACGTGTCGTATTACAAGGACACATTCCAGCACGGAGGCATTTCTTTGGAAGAAATGCTCATCCCCATCGTCACCCTTACTCCCCGAAAACGCTGATGAAAACCACCATTCTGATACCCACTTTAGAGCGCATTCACGAAAGCGCCCGTTCTTTCATCGAACAGATGGGAGACCACACCATTTTCGCCTTCTATGGAAAAATGGGGACAGGCAAGACCACATTCATCAAGGCACTGTGCGAGGAACTGGGAGTGGAAGACGGCATCACATCACCCTCCTTTGCCATCGTGAACGAATACCATTCCCCCACCGTCGGTCCTATCTTCCACTTCGACTTCTACCGCATCAAGAAGTTGGAAGAGGTTTACGACATGGGATACGAAGACTATTTCTACAGCGGACACCTGTGCCTGATAGAATGGCCGGAACTGATTGAGGATCTGCTGCCCGACGATGCCGTCAGGATACATATTGAAGAACAGACAGATGGGCAGAGGGAGATGAAAATTGAAGATTGAAAATTGAAGATTGAAAATTGAAAATTGAAAATTGAAGATTGAAGATTGAAAATTGAAAATTAGGTCATTCTTTGTTAGGTTTTTTCGCAGAAAAGGATTTGCGATGCCGGTAGAAATAACAAAACACTTTATAGATACCAAAACCGAAGAGTGCCCAAATGCCAATTGAGATTATCCATGTCTTGGGAGAATCAGGAATGCTCAATAGGCTATGCAATAGGTCATAGAGGTCGTTTAGTCCGGAGAAAACTGCCAACAACAAAACGCTGAGTGTGATATACACCCCAAAACGCTCTTTGGCATCAGCATTCTGCTGACGCAATCTGTCAATATCTTTTTGCATCCTTTCTTTCTCCTCATCATACTCCTGCTGCAGGCATTTGCTGAGGATATTCATCTTATTGTCCACCTCATTGAGCAACAGTTCAACCCCCAAATTGTGAGTGCAAAGACGATAGAACTGATTATGCTGTGAGATGTCGGACACCGCAGAGTAGAAAGTGTTGACCTGAATTCTCGACAGGCGCTTGTAGAGGTCGCGAAGGTTGCGCAGCGGCACGATGATATTTCCGTCTTTCGTGTTGTCGATGCCTCCTAATTCCCGAACCATGTTGAGCAGCGACATCCGCTGCACATAAGCAAGGATATATATCCAAATGTAGCGCTTGTCTACTGACTTTTCCTTAAATCTCTCAATGAATCCGCCGTCGTCGATTTTAGTGCGGATGGTGAGGATGGATCCCCCCTCCACACTTGAGCCTACAAAAATATTCCTAAAGGTCTGCATATAGACCCGCTCATGCTCATCATCAATAATCTGGAAGTTGGCATGTTCGCCCCTGACGATACGGATGAAATCGCAGTGAAAATCGGCATTGCCCAAACCACCTTCCGGGACATCTTCTTCGTTGATTTGCAGATATGTGAAGATATGACTCTTTTTCTTGTTGAACCGATCATAACGGATATGCATCAGACTGAGCATGAAGTCGATGATGTCGGAAAAACTAAAAGAGAAGTTTTCATAATCTGAAACGCCATTTCCACTGGTAGGATTGTCCATATTGAGTACCTGATAGATGGTGTTGCAGGTATTCACCAATGCCTTTCTCTCTGCACTGAGAAACCGCTCCATCTGCGGGTTTCGCTCCATCTTCTCCATTATTTGGATGCCGCAGGAGCGAAGCGGCATCACACGTTTGCGAGTTTTCTTGCTCCGCACCAGCACATTGTTTGCCGCCATGAAATCATACATGGTGATGGGGGTCTTCAACTCATCAGGCATACTCAACTTGCTGACAATCTGTCCTTTAGTCGTATTGAAGGCAACAGGAATGACCAGCATCCCCACAGAGGCATCCGGATAAATCATCAACTTGGGTGAGTCGAAAGTTTGGGTTTTCATGTTCTCGGCAATCTTGAACGGAACGTATCGGGAATTGTCTCTTACATTTTTCCCTCCGACATGATTTCTGTCCTCAAGCCTCAGACAAAACACCTGCTCCAAGAGTTTGTGGACCATGATTTTCTGCAATGCCTGCGCATCGTGCTGGAGATAATAGTCCATGAGCACCTCTCTTCTGACCGACTTGTCAATCGCTCCCCATTTCTCATACAGCATATCGGAATCCTCTGGCGTCAGACCGAGCGAGGGATGATGAAGCATGAAATCCCTGAACTCAGCATCACCCCTCAGCATTTCGGTAATATCCTTTCTCATCGGTGACTCTTTCAAGGAATAAACAAGGAATTCATAATTTGGGCGTTCTCCCGTGCTCATTCCTTCAGTGACCGAAGACATCAGGAAATCCTGTATGTGTCTGTAGAAAACATTGCTGTCGAGTCTAAGCGGAGTGCGCTCCCAAAAGGAATCTTCGGGCATGGTGAAATGATCGGCACCAATCTTTCCGTCAAGGGCGAAGGGAATGATATGGTAACTGATGGCCTCATAGGCGACTACATTCTTCAAATCATAACTCATAGGATATGGTCTTTTCATGCAAAATTAAAGAATAAAAACGAGAGGCCAACTTTTTCCACCAATTATTTTGTCATACGGCCAAAATGTTTTAACTTTGTCAACTTGTAAAGCAAGTAAAATCATCAACATCTACTTTTACAATCATGTCCCCATCCATCAGAGCGACATTATTTACCCTTCTGCTCAACATCATTGGCATCTCGACCTCCATCGCTCAGGTATCATGGACTGCCGACAACGGCAACGGCACCTTTACCAACCCACTGTTCTACGACGAGTTCAGCGACCCCGACATCCTCCGCGTAAGCGACGATTACTACCTCGCCGGCACCACTATGCACAGTGTGCCGGGGCTGGTCATCCTTCACTCCAAGGATTTGGTCAACTGGGAAAACATCTCTTACTGTTTCGACCGCTTCGATTTCACCGAGGACCGTTTCTCGCTGAAGAACCATGAGGAGATCTATGGGCAAGGCGTGTGGGCACCCTGTATCCGCTATGCCAACGGCCAATTCTATGTCTATACAAACGTCAACGGGAAAGGTCTGCAGTGCTATACCTCAAAAGACATCCGCGGACCATGGGAGCACCACAACATGAAAGGCAACATCTATGACCTGAGCGTGCTCTTCGACGATGACGGGAAGATCTACGCCATCCACGGTTATGGAGAAGTGAAATGCACCGAACTGGAGCCAAACATGAGCGGTCCGAAGGACGGCACCACCAGAACCATCATCCCAGAGGGCAACGGAGTGGGCGAAGGACACCACATGTATAAAATCAACGGTATGTACTACCTGATTTCCACCGACTACCGACCCAACGGCCGCACCCTCTGCTCACGCTCAAAATCTATTTGGGGACCCTATGAGACCCGTGTCATCACTGCCGACGAGACCTATGGCTACCACGCAGCCTCACTCACCCAGGTGCCCAGAGGCGAGAAATACCGCATCGGGCAAGACGGCACCAAGTTTGGCCTTGGTCCGCTGGACAAAGATGCCACCGCCTGTTCCAATGCCCACCAGGGAGGCATCGTACAGGCCACTGACGGAACATGGTGGGCCTTGCTCATGCAGGACTTCCACTCCATCGGCCGCACAGTATGCCTGATGCCCATAACCTGGGAAGACGGTTGGCCGATGGTGGGTCTCAAAGGCAACTTTGGACGCGCTCCTCGCACCTGGTTCAATCCCGGCACCCAGATGGGCCGTCCTTCCACCGGGCAGTCCTTGGAGAAGCCACATGCCCCATACATGCGCAGCGACAACTTCGACAGCAAGACACTTGGCCGTGTGTGGCAGTGGAACCACAACCCCGATGACAGGATGTGGAGTCTGAAAGGCGGACGTCTGCGCCTGAACGCCCTGCCCGCAGAACAACTGATGTGGGCCCGGAACACCCTCACCCAACGTGTCATAGGTCCCAAGAGTACCACTACCGTAGAACTCAGCGTGAAAGGTCTGAAGGATGGCGATGTGGCCGGACTGGGCAACATCAACGTTCCCTGTTCATGGATTGGCGTAGTGAAAAGCGGCAAGGCACTCACCCTGAGATGCTTTGAGCAACTCACCAATGACACCACCGACACAGAAATCAGCCTGCCCAAGGGCAAAATCTGGTTGCGCTGCATCGGCGACTACGACAACGACCAGGCACAGTATGCCTATTCTACCGACGGCATCACCTTCCAGACCATGGGCCGCATGATGCCACTCAGTTACCAACTCATCTCATTCCAAGGTTCGCGCCATGCCCTTTTTGCCTTCAATATCAAGGGGAAGAACGGTGGCTACGCCGATTTTGACAATTTCACCGTCGAAGAACCGTTGGCCAATCGCTCATGCAACATTCCCTTTGGCAAGACATTCCGTATCATCAATCTGGCTACAGGCCGTCCTGCCGTCTGCGATCCCCATGGTCTGCTCTACGACACCCGTGCGGAGGACAGAAGTCCGCGGACACAGTTCCAACTCATTGACCGAGGTGCAGGAATGGTGTCTCTGAAGTGTGTTGACGGCCGATATGTCAAGGTATATGGTGAAGGGCTCCCTGGCGATGTCCGCTTCACCACCAATCCCGATGAGGCAGAGGTCTTCCTCTGGCAAGACTATCTCAACCAAGAGTTTATGCTCCTCTCCCTGCGCAACCACCTGTATGTCGGTAAAAGTCCCACCACAGGAAGCCCATACTCCATGGACTTCAAAGGCAGTGACCCAGCGCGACGCAACGGCAGTGTGCTCAAGTGGGAAGAGACGGAGCAATGATGACAGCAATCTATCAAAAACTAAAGCATACACAAAAAGAACATGAAACGACTACTTACATTTTTGGGGATGATCGTCCCTCTTGCCTTGATGGGACAGGGCAACATCACGATGAAGCGTGTGTCAGTGCACGACCCTTCGATTGTGTTCAACCAAAACACCAACTATTGGTATGTCTTTGGCAGCCACCGTGCCTCTGCCCGTACCAGAGACCTGATGAGTTGGACCGCATTCACCGCACCCTGGGCAAACGCCACCAACAATAATGCCCCTAACCGTCTTGCCTTCATGACCCAGGAAGTCACCAAGGTGACCATCAATGGGAAAGAGGTAGATTTTCCCAATTTCAATGCCATGCAATGGTCGGCAACCTATGGCAACGGTTACAACATTGACGGCAACATGTGGGCACCAGACGTCATCTGGAACAAGAAGATGGAGAAATGGTGCATGTATCTGAGCATCAACGGACCGCAGTGGAACTCCAGCATCATCCTTCTAACAAGCAACAACATTGAGGGACCCTACCGCTACCAGGCCCCCGTCGTCATCAGCGGATTCAACGTCACCAGCGATGCAGGCGTGAGTTATAAGAATACCGACCTGGAGATGGTCATCGGGAAACAGAACTCATTGCCAACACGTTACAACCGAGGCAACAAATGGGGCAGTTTTTTCCCCCACTGCATCGACCCCTGCGTGTTCTATGATGAGGAAGGGCAACTGTGGATGTCGTACGGTTCCTGGAGCGGAGGCATCTGGATACTGAAACTCAATGGAGACAACGGTCTGCGCGACTACGACACCACCTACTCTGTACAAGGATCGGGCGAGAACATGACCAGCGACCCCTATTTCGGCAAAAAGATCGGCGGAGGATGGTATGTGTCGGGCGAGGCCAGTTACATCGAGCACATCGGCGACCACTATTACCTGTTCATCACCAACGGAGGACTGGAACAAACCAAAGGTTATCAGATGCGCGTCTTCCGCTCTGACAATCCCGACGGTCCATACACCGACCCCAAAGGCACCAGCGCCATCTACACCTCCTACAAACTCAATTATGGTCCTAATGGAGACACCCGAGGCGAGAACATTTTTGGTGCCTACGGCAGTTGGGGCAATATGAGCGACGGAGAACGCTCACAGGGCCACAACTCCATCATCGCCGCCCCAGACGGACGGACCTATCTCGTTTACCACACGCGATTCCAGAATGGAGGCGAAGGACATCAGGTGCGTGTGCATCAGGTGTTCCTCAATCAGGACGGATGGCTCTGCGCCGCACCTTTTGAGTACACGGGAGAGAAGACAACGGACACCGACATCGCCACAACAGAACTGTTCAGCAAAGACTACATCATCGGCGACTATCAACTGCTCGTCCACCGCTATGGCCTCAACCATGACAAGAAGGAACTCGCCACCCCGGTGACTATCAAACTCAATGCCGACGGTTCCGTCAGCGGCGACCGCACCGGAACATGGGAAATCATTCCCGGCACCTGTTATATGAACTTGAAAATCAACAACATCATATACAAGGGTTTGTTGGTGATGCAACTGATGGAGCCCAAGCGCCAGAAGGCTGTGGCCTTCACGGGAATGACCACTTCGGGCAGCACTGCATGGGCCTACAAGGAAGTCAGCGAAGAGCCCAGCAGCATCACAGAGATTACTCCCGTTGCCAAGGTTGCCAAGGGCATCTATGACTTACAGGGCCGCCGTATAGCCAATGGCCAAAAGCCAACAACTAAGGGCATCTACATCATTAATGGCAAAAAGGTCGTGATAAAGTGAGAAAAAAACTGATATTGGTGGCCATGGTAGCCTACATGGCCATCCCCTGTCTCAACGCGCAGGAAATAACAAAAATCGGTCATGCAACGCTGAGATGGAGCGATGCGCCCGGAGATGTGTCTGGATTTTACGACCAAGGCACCTACAGGGTGTTCAGCATATGCTGGTTTTCGTTCAACTACCCCTCAACAAGCGGCGACGGCCAACCTGTGACACTCTCAGCGTTGGCCTGTATGCCCGACGGGGGAGGTGACGGGGAAGAGATCAACAATGTCATCGCCGGATGCCACATCACCATCACCGCCAACAAAGACTGTCCTACCGAATACAATACCTCGGGAGACATTTTCAGCGACCTCTTCCTTACCATGTCCCTCGCCAGCAACAATCTCGGCGCTCAAGAAAACCTTGCCTACCACAACCTCGTCATCTTGCCCGACTACGAGGGCTATGGCATCACACGCAACAGGGCACACCCCTATCTGTGCGGTGAGATCACAGCAAGGCAAGTGACCGATGCTGTGCGCTATGGCATTCAACTCTACCAGAACGACATCCAACTGGAGAATATCAGGCTACCTTTCCGCCAGAACTGGCGCACCATCTGCACAGGATACTCACAGGGCGGTGCCGTGGCCATGGTCACCCAGCGCTACATCGAGGAGCAGGGCCTCAGCAGTGAACTGCATCTGGCAGGTTCTCTCTGCGGCGACGGCCCCTACTCCCCACTTGTCACCATCCTCGATTATATGGAGCAGGACCGCCAAGGAAAGGAGGTATCGATGCCCGTGGTCATTCCCCTCATGCTGAAAGGTCTATGCGACTATGATGAGAATTTGTCAGACCACCAGGTAAGTGATTTCCTGAATGAGCGTTTTCTGGAGACAGGAATACTGAACTGGATAGCCAGCAAGGACATGACTATCGATGACATCACGTACGCATGGAAATACTATTATAAAAATGGCAAGGACGGCGACAACACCTATTACCGGTCGGTGCTGACCAGCGGTGGCGGTGCGATGCTGAGGAACATTCTGAAGCCTGACTTATATGACTATCTCAGTGAGTTGCTGGACAAATATCCCGACTTTTCTGCCAGAAACATTCCTTTGCCTGAAGGCGGAACTCCTGCAAAAGACCTGCACAGGGCTCTTGAAAACAACAATCTCACCACGGGATGGAAGCCCACTCACCCCGTCTGCCTCTACCACAGCACCCATGATGAGGTGGTGCCTTTCCAGAATTACCAAATTGCGGAATGCAACTTCGGAGAGCAGGTGAAGTTCTATCCGTCACTACTCAACGGCATGCATGTGGACACCGGCATGGAGTTCTTTGTCAGCGACCAACGATACGATGCCATACGCTTCCTCGCTTCTGTGGATAACGATGACAGCGGAATAGCATCCATTACCTTGCCGCCCACCACGCAGAAATGGTATGACCTTTCTGGCCGTCCCATCAAGGGAGAACCCACCTCAAAAGGCATCTATATCACTGGCGGAAGAAAGATACTTCGTTAATATTCATTAAATATTCAGAAACCCGTTGATTTTGAGAAAATAAAAAGGTGGAAAATGATGTTTTCTGATGTTTTTTCAGTACCTTTGCAGCCGATTTTCGATCAACATAAAGTCCAACTTTATTAATTTATTTATTTTTTTAATTCACATTTATGTCTAACTTAAAAAATGTCCAGCCGCTCGAGGACTTCAACTGGGAAGAATTTGAGAACGGCACAATGGGCGAAACAAGCCAAGAAGAGCTTGCAAAAGCGTACGACGAGACACTCAACAAAGTGAGCGAACATCAGGTTGTTGAAGGCCGCGTCATCTCTTTCGACAAGAAAGAAGTAGTCGTGAACATCGGCTACAAAAGCGACGGTATTATCCCCGCCAGCGAATTCCGCTACAATCCCGACCTGAAGGTGGGTGACATGGTAGAGGTTTACGTAGAAAATCAGGAAGACAAAAAAGGTCAGTTGATTCTTTCCCACAAGAAGGCTCGCCTGAGCAAGAGTTGGGAGCGTGTCAACGCCGCCCTCGACAACGAGGAAGTCATCACCGGTTACATCAAGTGCCGCACCAAGGGTGGCATGATTGTCGACGTATTCGGCATCGAGGCATTCCTTCCCGGCAGCCAGATTGATGTGCATCCCATCCGCGACTACGACGTGTTCGTAGGCAAGACCATGGAGTTCAAGGTGGTGAAGATCAACCAGGAGTTCCGCAACGTGGTGGTTTCACACAAGGCCCTCATCGAGGCCGAACTCGAGGCACAGAAGAAGGAGATCATCTCCAAGATGGAGAAGGGTCAGATCTACGAAGGAACCGTCAAGAACATCACCACTTACGGTGTGTTTGTTGACTTGGGCGGCGTAGACGGACTCATCCACATCACCGACCTGTCATGGGGCCGCGTGAGCGATCCTCATGAGGTAGTGGAACTCGACCAGAAGATCAACGTGGTGATTCTCGACTTCGACGACGAGAAGAAGCGCATTGCCCTCGGTCTGAAGCAACTCACTCCGCATCCATGGGATGCTCTCGATGAGAACCTGAAGGTGGGCGACCACGTGAAGGGCAAGGTAGTCGTCATCGCCGACTACGGTGCATTTGTCGAGATTGCTCCGGGTGTTGAAGGTCTGATCCACGTATCCGAGATGAGTTGGAGCCAGCACCTGCGCTCTGCTCAGGAGTTCATGCACGTGGGTGACGAGGTAGAGGCAGTGATCCTCACACTCGACCGCAACGAGCGCAAGATGTCTCTCGGCATCAAGCAGTTGAAGGAAGACCCATGGGAGAACATCGAGGTGAAATATCCTCTCGGTTCGAAGCACACCGCAAAGGTTCGCAACTTCACCAACTTCGGTATCTTTGTCGAACTTGAGGAAGGTGTTGACGGTCTGATTCACATCAGCGACCTGTCATGGACCAAGAAGGTGAAGCACCCGTCAGAGTTCACACAGGTGGGTTCTCCCATCGATGTGATGGTGCTTGAGATTGACAAGGAGAACCGTCGTCTGAGCCTTGGCCACAAGCAACTCGAGGACAATCCTTGGGACACCTATGAGACCATCTACACTCCCGGATCAGTACACGTTGGCAAGATCACCGAGTCCATGGACAAGGGTGCTGTCATTGCACTGAACGAGGGTGGCGAGGGATTTGCCACACCGAAGCACCTGGTGAAGGAAGACGGCACTCAGGCCCAACAGGGCGAGGAACTCCCCTTCAAGGTGATTGAGTTCGTGAAGGAGACCAAGCGCATCATCCTCTCCCACAGCCGCACCTTCGAGGAGGCCAAGGAAGAGAAGAAGCCGCGTGCTGCTGCCCGCCGCCAGGCTCCGAAAGCCGAGGAAGCACCTGCCATCAACAATGTGGCTGCCGGCACAACCCTCGGCGATCTCGACGCTCTCGCAGCGCTGAAAGCCAAGATGGAGAACGGCGACTAATCTGCCGCTATCAATAAATGACAAGAGCCTGTCCTCACAGACAGGCTCTTTCAGTAAAACAACTATTTAATAACTCAACTTTCTCAAGTTGAAAGGAGTGTAGGAGTGTGGTAGTTTAGGAGTGTAGACATTACTCACGCTCGGGAGAGAAAACTGTTTTCTTTCCACTTGCTCAATCGAACTATTGTCTAAACTCCAAATCTCCTAAACTCCTAAACTCCCAAAGTTGAACAAATGCGAAACTTGAATTTAATAATTAATTAACATCTATTATTATGGAAAGAACATGGCGATGGTTTGGCAAGAAAGACAAGATCACACTTGCCATGCTCCGACAGATTGGTGTCGAGGGCATTGTGACCGCCCTGCACGACGTGCCTCTGGGCGAAGTTTGGACTCGCGAGAAGATCCGAGACCTGCGTGAATATATCGAAAGTTACGGTATGCGCTGGAGCGTGGTGGAGTCACTCCCCGTAGTGGAGACCATCAAATACGGCGGGAAAGACCGTGACCATCAGATTGAGGTCTACAAGGAGTCGCTGCGCAACCTCTCGTCCGAGGGCATCCATACTATCTGCTACAATTTCATGCCTGTGCTCGACTGGGCACGCACAGACCTGCTGCACGAGAACCCCAACGGCTCGACCAACCTTTACTTCAACTATGCCGAGTTTGCCTATTTCGACATTTATATACTCAAGCGCGCGGGCGCGCGCGAGGAATGGGCGAAGTTTGAGTTCCCTGCCGGTGTCGGCGAGGGTCGCAACGTGCTGGCTGAGGCCGACGCACTGGCCAAGACCATGACTCCGGAGAAAGACCACGCTTTGGTGGAGAACATCGTCATCAAGACACAGGGCTTCGTCAGCGGCAATTTCAAGGAAGACGACGAGGCGCCGATACAGAAATTCCGTGAGTTCCTCGACTTGTACAAGGGAATTGACAAGGCACAGTTGCGTGCCAACATGAAATACTTCCTCGAAGCCATCATGCCCACCTGCGAGGAATGTGGCATGAACATGTGCGTACACCCCGATGACCCGCCAATTGAGATCCTGGGTCTGCCGCGCATCGTCCGCACCGAGGAGGACATCCAGTGGTTCCTCGATGCTGTGCCCAACAAGCACAATGGCCTGACCTTCTGTGCGGGTTCACTCTCTGCAGGAGCCTACAACAATGTGGTTGAGATGGCGAAGAAATTTGCATCGCGCACCCATTTCGTGCACCTGCGCTCCTGTCATATCTTCCCCAGCGGAGACTTCACCGAAGCCAGTCATCTTGGTGGCCGTGCCGACATCATCGAACTCGCCCGCATCTTCGAGAAGGAGAATCCCGAACTGCCGATGCGCGTGGACCATGGCATGACCTTTACCGACGAGCCTGGAGGCATCATGGATGAGAGCAGCCACGGTCACAATGCGGGCTACACCCTGTTGGGACGTATGTTCGCTCTCGGACAGGTGCAAGGCATCCTTGCTACCGTCGACCGTGAGTTAGGCATAGAATACAAACAACCCGGTTTCTTTGATTGAAAATTGAAAATTGAAAATTTCATGATGAAACTAACGGATATACTGAGCGGCCAGTTCAATGCCGCAGAATGGGAAGCAAAAGGTTACCTGCTTCCTCAGTTTGACAGGGCAGCCGTTGTGAAGAAGACCCACGACGAGCCCACATGGGTGCATTTTGGAGGAGGAAACATCTTCCGTGCCTTCCCCGCTGCCATCCTCAACGATGCCCTCAACACGGGCAAGTACGACCGTGGCGTGATTGTCGCCGAGACCTTCGACTTCGAGGTCATCGACAAGGCCTACGCCCCTTACGGCAACCTCTCGTTGCTCGTCAGCCTGCAGTCGACAGGCACCATCGAGAAAAAAGTCATCGCCTCCGTCACCGAAGCCCTCAAAGCCGACTACCAGTTTGCCGACTGGCAGCGGTTGGTGGAGATTTTCCGCAACCCGTCACTACAGATGATTTCTTTCACCATCACCGAGAAAGGCTACAGCGTGGCACCCGCCGATCTGGAGCGCGGCCTTAAGCCCGTGCTCGCCATGGGTAAGGTGACCGCCCTGCTCCTGGAGCGTTTCCAAGCCGGGGCACTGCCACTGACCGTTCAGAGCATGGACAACTGCTCACACAACGGCGACAAGGTGAAAGCCGGTGTCTTCGCATACGCAGAGAAATGGGTGAAGGACGGTCTCGTTCCCGCTGCCTTCCTTGACTACCTGAGAGATGAGACAAAGATTACCTTCCCCTGGTCGATGATCGACAAGATCACGCCACGTCCCCACCAGAAGGTGCAGGAGATGCTTGCTGCCGACGGTTTTGAAGACAACAACTACATCGAGACGGAGAAGCACACTTTCACCGCCCCGTTTGTCAATGCCGAGGAGGTGCAGTATCTCGTCATCGAGGACAATTATACCAACGGCCGTCCCCCACTCGACCTCGGCGGTGCCCTCTACACCACCCGTGAGACCGTGGACAAGGTGGAGACCATGAAGGTGACCACCTGCCTCAACCCCCTCCACACGGCGATGTCCATCTACGGTTGCATGCTGGGCTATACCCTCATCTCCGCCGAGATGGCCGACGACGACCTGCGCAGTTTTATCCAGAAAATCGGCTATATGGAAGCCATGCCTGTGGTGACCGACCCGGGTGTGCTCAATCCTTACGAGTTCATCGGTGCCGTCATCAACCGCCGTCTGCCCAACCCCTTCATGCCCGACGCTCCTCAGCGCATCGCCATGGACACCAGCCAGAAGTTGCCCATCCGCTTTGGCGAGACCATCAAGAAATACATTGCCCGCGGACTTGACATGAGCAACCTCCAACTCATCCCGCTGACGCTGGCAGGCTATGCCCGTTACCTGAAAGGCATCAAGGACGACGGCACACCGTTCGACCCCTCTCCCGATCCCATGCTGGAAGAGATGCAGGCTATCGTCAAGCCTTTGGAGATTGGCAAGCCCGACCAAGACTACTCCTGCCTGCGCCAACTCTACAGCCGTGCCGATGTCTTCGGCCTCGACCTCTATGAGGCCGGACTGGGCGAGCAGATAGAGGGCATGGTCAAGGAACTCTATGCCGGACCCGGTGCCGTGCGAGCCACCCTGCATAAATACGTGGCAGCAAGATAAAGACCAGATACTTTTTATGATATGCCAGGATGTGAACAAAAACGCATCCTGGCATATATTATTGAAGATTGAAAATTGAAAATTGAGATACGCGTTCGGGCGGATTTGCAATCTGCCCGCATTGAATATAGGCATTTACAATGCCGAAAGCAAGAATAAACCTATTGAAAATCAGTATTTTATCGGATTACAAATCCTAATAATAATTGCGGACGGATTGCAAATCCGTCCAAACTGCGAACAAAAACGCATCCTGGCTTTTTTAATTTGCAGGAAACGTTTTGCCATGTCACGACTATTTGCTAACTTAGCGGCGGAAATGAATAACAACAAGGCAAAACAACCGGAGGAGACCCCATGACCCATCCAAGCAACCCCTATCCAGACGAGCGCCGGTATCCCGTCGGCATACAGACATTCTCCCGTCTGAGGGAGGATGGTTACGTCTATATCGACAAGACCGACCTGATGTGGAAGATGACCCGAGTAAGTCCCTTCATTTTCCTGAGCCGCCCGAGGCGATTCGGCAAATCGCTGCTCACCACCACGCTATGCTCCTTCTTTGAGGGCCGACGTGACCTTTTTGAGGGGCTCAAGGTGATGGAGTTGGAGAAGGAGTGGCTGAGTTATCCTGTGCTCCACATCGACGTGAGCATGGCCAAAGGGCAAGAGAATGTCGAGATGCTCCGCAATGCACTGCTCCGCCGGTTGGAACCCTTGACCCAAAAATATGGCTCCATGCCCAACGAACTCACTCCTGGGGCGGTATTCGACGGTCTTATCCGCCGAGCCTACGAGCAGACAGGCCGCCAGGTGGTGGTGGTCATCGACGAATACGATGCACCACTGTTGGAAGTGCTCCATGAGGAGGAGCAACTCGATGGATACCGCCGCGTGATGCAGGAATTCTACCAGTGTCTCAAGGCCGATGAGGCGATGATCCGGTTCTGCTTCATCACCGGCATCACCAAGTTCTCGCAACTCAGCATCTTCTCCACCCTCAACAACATCACCAACATCTCGCTCCTCCCCGAGTTTGCTGCCATCTGCGGCATTACCGGCGAGGAGATTGACACGCAGATGAAAACCGACGTGGAACGTTTGGCAGAGCGTTACAAATGCACTCCTGAGGAAATGCGCGAGATGCTGCGTTCTACCTACGACGGCTATCATTTTTCTGAAGAGTCGCCCGATATCTACAACCCCTTCAGTCTGATGAAGGCTTTTAATGAGCGTCGGCTGAACAACTTTTGGTTTGAGAGTGGCACACCGTCCTACCTCATCCGCCAGATGCGCCATTTTCGCACAGATATCACCAAACTCGATGGGCTTGAAGTGCCAGCGTCGGCTTTCGACCAGCCCACGGAGAATATGCTTGACGCCCTCCCCCTGCTCTACCAGAGCGGATACATGACCATCAAGGACTACGACTTTTACAGCCAGATTTATACACTGGGCCTCCCCAACAAGGAAGTGCGTGTGGGCTTCACGGAGGGACTGCTGCCAGTTGTCGCCGGAGTACGCGGCAGCGATGTGCAAGCAGGCTTTGCCGTGCGTTTCTGGCGCGCCCTGCGGCAATCGGATACCGACCTGGCCCTGCGCGAACTGCAGGCATATCTTGAGGAATTGCCCTACGTAGAGGGGTTCAAGAAGAAATTAGAAGAGGTCTCCACCGCCGAGGGTTTCTACGAATGGTCGTTCTACCTCATCTTCTCCATGCTCAACGTCTACGTGCAGACGCAAGTGAAGTGCGCCCGTGGGCGTACAGACATGGTGGTATTCATGCCCGACACCATCTACGTGATGGAACTCAAGATCAACGGCACGGCACAGGATGCCCTTGACCAAATCAACGACAAGGGCTATGCCCTGCGCTATGCCACCGACGGCCGCCGCATCGTGAAGGCCGGCATTGGTTTCGACGTGGAAAAGCGCGCCATGACGGAATTTATTATTGAAGATTGAAAATTGAAGATTGAAAATTGAAAATTAAGATATCATTGTTCGTAAACCTTTTCGTGTAAAAATACAAGAATAACGCTTGCGATTTGGGAATTAATGCCTACCTTTGCAATACGAAAAACAAACATCAACTTAATCTATAAAACAAATGAAAAGATTGCAAGAATTGAACAAGCGGACAGCACCGAAGAGCGTCATGCCCGAGAAAGTCATTCAGTTTGGTGAGGGTAACTTCCTCCGTGCCTTTGTAGACTGGATTCTGTGGAAGATGAACCAGCGCACCGATTTCAACGGCAGCGTAGTGGTGGTGCAGCCCATCGAGCGCGGTATGGTCGACTGGCTCAACGGTCAGGACTGTCTCTATCACGTCAACCTTCAGGGCCGCGAGAACGGTGAGGCCGTCAACAGCCTCGAGCGCATCGACGTTGTCTCACGCGCCATCAACCCCTATACCCAGAACTGGGCATACATGGCTCTCGCTGACCAGCCCGAGATCCGCTTTGTGATTTCCAATACCACAGAGGCAGGCATCGCTTTCGACCCCGCCTGCAAACTCAGCGACGCTCCCGCCAGCAGTTACCCCGGCAAACTCGTGCAGTTGCTCTACCGCCGCTATCAGACCTTCGAGGGTGACCCCACCAAGGGCCTCATCATCATGCCCTGCGAACTCATCTTCCTCAACGGCCATCACCTGAAGGAGTGCATCTATCAGTATATCGAACTGTGGAAGGACGACTTCGGAGCCGACTACGAGGGATTCAAGGAGTGGTTCACCAAATATTGCTATGTCTGCGCCACTCTCGTCGACCGTATCGTACCGGGCTTCCCCCGCAAGGAGATTGCCGAGATCCAGCAGAAGATCAGTTACAAGGACAACCTCGTCGTACAGGCAGAAGTGTTCCACCTCTGGGTGATTGAGAAAGCAGAGAACATGACCTGCGAAGAACTGCGTGCTGAGTTCCCGGCAGAGAAGGCCGGTTTGCATGTGCTCATCGCAGAGAGCGAGAAGCCTTATCACGAGCGCAAGGTGACCCTGCTCAACGGTCCGCATACCGTACTCTCCCCCGTCGCCTACCTGAGCGGTGTCGATATCGTGCGCGATGCTTGCAACCATGAGGTCATCGGCAAATATATCCACAAGGTGCAGTTTGAGGAACTCATGGAGACCCTCAACCTCCCGATGGACGAACTGAAGAAGTTTGCCGCCGATGTGCTGGAGCGCTTCAACAACCCGTTCGTCGATCATCAGGTGACCAGCATCATGCTCAACTCCTTCCCGAAGTTCTGCGCCCGCGACCTCCCCGGCGTGAAGGTGTATCTCGAGCGCAAGGGCGTACTGCCCCAGGGCCTCGTGATGGGTCTGGCTGCCATCATCACCTACTACAAGGGTGGAAAGCGTGCCGATGGCGCAGAGATCACACCCAATGACGACCAGAAGATCATGGACCTGCTGAAAGAACTGTGGGCTACCGGCGACACCCAGAAGGTGACCGACGGCGTGCTTGGCGCCACCAGCATCTGGGGTGAGGATCTCCATGCTGTTCCCGGTCTGGCAGAACTCGTGAAGAAAGACCTTGACCTGATTCAGGAGAAGGGCATGCTCGAGGCAGTGAAGACTATTCTGTAGATACAATAATAAGCAGGTGTAATAACACGAATTACCACGCGCTCGGCTCTGCCGCTTGGCTCGTCCAAGAATTGTTCATTAATTTCATACCTAAAAATTCATGAATTATTAATGGTAATTATATGTTAACAACATCAACGTCCTGACTTACAGATTATCGTTAAAACTTTTGCGATGAGCAAAGAGCGCGAAACAGCGAACGCATACCGCAAACAAGCGAATGAAGGCGACCCCAAGGCGATGAACAACCTTGGGGTCTGCTATATGCGTGGCCACGGTGTCACCGAAGACCATGAGATGGCTTTCCAATGGTATCTTCGGGCTGCCTCCGCCGATGACCTCTATGGCTGTTTCAATGTTGCCGAATGTTATTACCGAGGCGACGGTGTGGAGCAGAACATGACGCTCGCCTTTGAGTGGTATCTCAAAGCGGCCCTGAAAGGTGATATGCAGTCGCAGGTGAATGTCGCCAACGCCTATTACCTCGGCAGCGGTGTCGAACAGGATCACACCAAGGCCTTCGAATGGTACCGCGAGGCGGCCTTCCAAGGACATGTGCAGTCACAGAAAAACGTGGGTGCCGCCTATTGGAACGGCGATGGTGTGGAGCGCAACCTGGAGGAGTGCGCCTTTTGGTATGAGTTGGCTGCCAATGGCGGTGATGCCCAGGCGCAGTTTGCCACCGGATGGTTTCTCATGACTGGCACCGGTGTCAAGGAGGACAAGGAGACCGGCCTGCGATGGATGAGGAAGGCGATGACACAAGGTTACCGTCCTGCCATCGACTGGTGCAAGGAGAATGGGTATAGGATTGTTTAAAATTGAAAATTGAAAATTGAAAATTAAAGATTGAAGATTGAAAATTGAAAATTGAAAATTGAAAATTTATAGTTTCTGCAAGGTCAATTCTATTCAACCTGTACGGTTGAAAAGTGACCGACCGCTGGCTTTTGTACGGACATGCATAAAGCAAGTTCCTACAGTTGCAACAGGCCCTTTGGCGGGTGCAAAAATGTCGTAGGGACTTGCTTTATGCATGTCCGAAAACCTTTTTCCCAATCCAATCGTACGGGTCGATTTTATTTGTTAAAGAGAGAAGATCAAAAACCGCTTCGCTTCAGAAAAAAATAGAAAAACATTATGGGAAAGCATTCGCGAAACGCTGATGCTTGCGAAATATTTAAGTAGAGAGAGCAGAGCGATGCTTTACAACGGTTATGCCGAAACACAACAAAAATCAACGAAGTAAAAAAGTGCCTACAATGAATGCCACCTGTGGAATGAGTAGGGACATTTGTGGGGAAGCGGACGCAATACATCGCGTCCCTACTTGCTGGCGGACATTTGTGGTGTGTCAAAAGCGGCAAATCCCACTCACGGCCTGCAGTGGGGCTGGATGTAGGCCTTGGGAGGCCTACGCCCCACCGCCTGTCCGTGAGTGGGATTTGCCGAATTAGACGTTGGGTCGGGGGCATTGATTCTTTTGGGAAGGATGCACTATTTTCTGACTACCGGGCGGACGCTTCGACCGTAGCTGCGGCTGAGGAAGTCCGCGCCAGTGCCGCCCGAATTGAAGTACAGGTAGTAGGCGTCGACCGCGTACGACGGGTACTGCGTGGACGACCAGTAGTAGCCGCGCGAGCCGGCATAGTAAAGGTCGGAGCCGAGGCGGTAGCCCGCCGCTGGCAAGAAGATAGTGCCACCGGATTTATAACTGGTAAATAGGCATCCTTTGATTCCATTCCGGCTTGTCCATTTGACATCACACCATTGGAGCAATTCCTCGATTTGGTCACATGTTGGCATCCGCCAAGGGCCGCCCCACTTCACATAGGCAACATCATACTGGGTGCCAGCGATGTCGGAACCAAGGTACTGCCAAACACCATACGCATCTGTATCACTATGGTGGTCATCATACCTGCCGTCACCATCATCGTCCACTCCGGTGGCATACTGATAATTAACTGAATTGTATACACTCTTCTCCTGTGTCTCGCCCCATGCGTAGTAACCGCCAACTGTCTCGGGCAAGGGAGCGCCTACGTTGCAGCATGCCCACTTTGTGCCGGAGGGCAGTCCGAGGTCAATCATGTGGGGGTGGTGGTTATCGGGGCAGGCAAGGTATGCTTGTGAGGTATCACCAATACCTCCCTCATTATTACCACCTCCTGTCCTCTCCCGGAAATAGGTGCGTATGATGTCCTCGGTGTTGACAACAATGTTCGAGCCGTCGGTCTTCTCAACGACCATTTCGTATTTCTTCTGAGCGTGGCAGAAAACGGTAAACAGGCATGTGAAGGCGGTGAGTAAAAAAATCTTTCTCATGATGAGTGGTTTTGATGAAGGTTACTACTTATTGGACATCTTAAATCTGGTATTCGGGGCACTGATAATATAGGTGCCTTTTGGCAGGTCACGCAGGTTGAAGGTCACTGTACCTAAGCCATTTGCATCAAATTCCCGGATGACCTTTCCGTCTATGGAATGGATATATGCCTTTGATCCCTTGGGCAAATCATTAATGGTGACCTGACCATTCAAGAGACGTGGCTGGGAGTGTATTTCCTTGACATCAGTCGAAGTGGACACACTATACTGGTCGACATCTGCGATGGGAAAGGAGATGGTGGCGAAGTCATTCTTTACAATCATGTACTCTCCCTCGAACGTGATAATGGGTTTGGAGTCGAGCGACAAAATAGTTTCGTTGCCCGCCTTCTGCTTGATGACCAGGTTAGTCGAATTGTCGGCATGAACCATGGAGAAAGCAAACAGCAATACAAGAATGGTCAAAAGTTTTTTCATTGGCATATAGTGATTTTAAGTTTTTCTCGTTATAAAGCAAGTCCATACAAATTCATAACATTTTTGCGCACACCAAAGGGGACATTTGTGGAGAAGCGGACGCGATACATCGCGTCCCTACTGGCTTCATTCGGATAAGCCGTCCATGAGATGATTGAGTTCTTTCTCTAAGTCGTTTCCCATTTTCTCGAAATCGCCGCCCATTTTCTCCAATTCGTTACCGAGTTTTTCGAAGTCTTTTTCATTAAATTCGCTCTCAATGCCTTCTTTTAAACCTTCGGAGAAGGAGCCGATGCTTTCCATGAATTCTTGCAGATGGCTGCCCACCTTCTTTGCACCTTCTTTGGCCAAGATAACGGCCAGTTTGCCCTCTTTGCGTCCGATTTCTCTTAGTTCTTCCTTGGTGAAATCACAGTCTGCCATTTCGTTGTGGATCTGCTCAAATTCCGCAATGGCATTTTTCCAGTCATCAGAATCAAATTTTTTACTGTCTTTCTCAACCCTTTCGGAGAGGTCGTCCAACTGGCTGATTACCTGTTCCTCCCTTGATTTACAAGAAGAAAGGAAGAGCAAGCCGAAAAATATGGCTGCTATAACAAATGTTTTTCTTTTCATAATGGTTGTTTCAAAATATAGTTAAACTGGTATCTACATCATTGTTTCAAAATCTTAATTATTCAGCGAAGAGTAAAAGAAGTCGCCTTCGGCGAAAAATCTTAAGAAAATTTTTAAGAAAATGGTAAGAAAATATTTTTCACTATTTTTTCATTTGACTTCCGCTTCGGTAACCATTCAGCGAATCATCTTTTTGAGTCGCCTACGGCGAGAAATCTTTCAAATCTTTACAAATCAAACAAATTTCTATTGCGAAAAATATAAAAATTTGACAGATTTGAATTGATTTGTAGGATTTCTGCCCGATAGGGCACTTCTTGATATTATTCGCTGAACAGATACCCGCTTCGCAGGTCGACCGTTGGTTTTGCCCGATAGGGCACTCTAAAACTCATTCACTGAATTGTTACTCAAATCCTTTATGCCGCAAATTTAATAAAAAGAATTGAATATCTTTCTTTTTTTCAAGTTTTAATTACCTTTGCAAAAAGAATGCTTTTATTGATGAGAAAGGAAACATGGATGATGCTTGTGGTGGCGATAGTCATGGCAGGCGTGGTGAAAGGGCAGACGGCTGGTGCATTGCAAGTGAAGGAGATGATGCTCAGCAACGGCATGAGGGTGTGGCTCAACGAGGACCACAGTCAGCCCAAGGTGTTCGGGGCCGTCGTGGTGAACGCCGGCGCCAAGGACTGCCCCGACACCGGCATCGCCCACTACTTTGAACATATCATGTTCAAGGGAACCGAGGAAATCGGCACCATCGACTATCAGGCAGAGAAGCCCTGGCTCGACTCCATCTCTGCCAAATACGACCAGTTGGCCGCCACCACCGACGAGGCACAAAGGCTCATCATCCAGAAAGACATCAACCGCCTAAGTCAGAAAGCAGGAGAGTATGCCATTCCCAACGAGTTCAACCGCTTGATATCCAAATACGGAGGTACCCAACTCAATGCCGGCACCAGTTGGGACTTCACCTACTACCACAACACATTTACGCCCCAATACCTGGAGCAATGGTGCCAGTTGAACAGCGACCGCCTCATCCGCCCCGTCTACCGGCTCTTCCAAGGAGAGTTGGAAGCCGTGTATGAGGAAAAGAACATGTATGCCGATGACATGCTCTCCACAGCCCTCGACCGGATGATGAAGGAGGTGTTTGACACCCTGCCCTATGCCTACCCCATCATCGGAAGTACAGAGAACCTGAAGAATCCACGGCAGTCGGCCATGCGTGATTTTTACGACAAATACTATGTGGGATGCAACATGGGTCTGGTGCTCTGCGGCGACATCGACAGCGAGCATATCCAACCCCTGTTGGAGCGCACTTTCGGACGCATCCCGCAAGGCACGCCCCCGGTTCATGTAAGTTCTGCCCTACCCGACCTTACCGCAGAGCGCACCGTGGAGGTGAAGATACCCATCCCCATCGTCAGCATTGAGATGCTGGCCTACAAGGCCCCCACTGAATTTGAGCCCGATGCCAATGCCATGCAGATCGCCATGTCGCTGCTGTATAATGAACAAGCCGGCATGCTCGACTCGCTCTGCCATGAAGGTACTCTCATGAATGCCATGGCCGCCACGCAAGGACTCAACGATGCCGGTGTGGCATTCATTCTCGTCGTGCCCAACCTGCTCGCCTCATCTGGAAAAGCGGAGAGAACCTGTCTCGCCCAAGTGCAGCGGCTCTGTCAAGGCGATTTCAGCGACGAGGCATTCATGGCACAGAAACAGGATGCTTACCGTGAGGCACAACGGGAACTGGAAACCATCAGCGAACGCGCCATGAAAATGGTCATGGTGATGTCGTCGGGCCATTCCTGGCAGGAATATCTCGACAAAGTGAACGGCATCAACGCCCTGAGCAAGAATGATGTCGTCGCAGCAGCGAAAAAATACTTAGGTGCGCCGTTTGTGAGATTCAAGAAAAAAAACGGCACATACCCGAAGGACAAAATCAGTCAGCCCGGCTATACCCCCATCGTGCCCCGCAACAAAGATGCCGTATCGGCATACGCCAAGCGGTTGGACAGCACCGTCGTGGCAAACGTACCACCCCGCTTCATCGACTTCCAGAGAGACGCCACCACCACCCCACTCGGAGGAGAGGCCGTCCTCTACACCGTCAACAATCCCGTGAACGACCTGTTCAACCTCACGATCACCTGGAACAAAGGACTCAAGGCAGACCGCAGGTTGGAAGCCTCCTGCGCATTGCTCAACGTAGCCGGCACCGACTCACTCACCCGTCAGCAACTGGAGAAACGACTTCAGGCGTTAGGGTCATCCATGCTGTTCTCCACTGACAATCAGGCCACCCAACTCAGTATCAGTGGCACAGACCGTCATTTTGAGGAAACGATGCGCCTGGTCGACCATTTCATACACCATGTGCGCCCCACCTCCAAGAACCTGAGTCAGGTAAAAGAGACCAAGAAAGCCGAGTCGAAAGCCATCGGCAAGGAGAACACCGAGGTGCTGAAAGCCCTGCGCCTCAAGGTGATGTTCGGCGAGGCATCCAGTTATCTCAACCACCTCACGCTGTCAGAGACCAAGAAACTCACAGCAGACGAGATGCTGTCCTCTTTTGGCGAAATGCAGGAAAGCGCCTGCCACATCGTCTACAGCGGCACACTTGCCCAAGAACAGGTGGAGCAAGCAGTACGGCGGCACTTGCCAGTCAACCGGAGCACCAAACCCTACACCGACTACCCCACAGACCCACTCGGCTACGACCAACCCACTGTCTTTGTCTACGACATGCCCAAATCTCGCCAGACCCTATTTTTCACCTATGAGCAACTGTCCCCGCTCCCCACGCCAGAGGAACGGATACCGTTTATGCTGCTGAAAGACTATTTCGGAGGCAGCATGTCATCAGTGCTGTTCCAGGAGGTACGCGAATTCCGGTCCATGGCCTACAGCACACAGAGTTATTATTTCAGCCGTTCCCGGATATTGGCCCCCAACAGTCCGCTGGCATTCGGAGCCTTCGTCGGCACGCAAGGCGACAAAGCGATGAGCGCCATTGCGCTGGTAGACTCCCTGCTCCATGACATGCCGCTCATTGCCAACAACTTTGAGTCCATCAAACGTGAGGCAATCAACAACATCAACAACAGTTTCCCCTCGTTCCGGCAGATAGGCAACCACATTGCCTTACTCAGGTGGAACGGCCATGATCATGACAGCAATGTGGAACTGGCAGCGGGCTATGCCACAGCCACGATGGAAGACATGAAGCGATATTACGACACCCACATCCGCCACCATGAGGGGCATCGGGTGCTCGGCATCGTAGGCAACAAGAACCAACTGGACATGAACGCCCTCTCCCGCTATGGCAAAATCGTGATAGTGGATGAGAACGACTTGTTCAGGAAATGATGATGATCAGAAAATTTTAGGAACTCACACCCCCTCGTTGTCAGCCACGAAAGCAGAGTCGTTGTTCTCCGGCACTTTGAGGATGGCCTTCTCTATTCTCACCTCCCCCGTCTTGTTGATGTGCACATTGAAGGGAACAAACTCCTCGGTGAGAATGTCGGGATTGCCCACACTGCCCAGCAATTCAAGATCCTCTGCAGAACCATTGTAAACCAGTCCGAGCAACACGTTCCGGGCCATGCAATCATCGTCCAGATAAGGTTCAAAGGCTTTCTTGGTGAATTTCTTATCAAAGAAAACGCTGCCATCCTTTCGTTTGATGACCACATGGATGATATTGTTTCTCATGCGTTTCCCATTGTTGTCGGTAATATAAGAAAGGCTGTCGGAAGTATAGCGATGCGTACTGATCTCATAGACACTCCCCAGCCAGTGAGCCGTGTCCGTTGCCTCAATGACATTCATCTGATGAATCAAGGTATCGGGAGCGGCTTCCTCACGCGGAGGCACCAATATATTATGGACAGTGTTTTTTTTCTCTTTCTCACAGGCTACAAACAGCCCTGCGCAAAGGACTACAGCCAGAACGGCCTTCAGTTTTCTCATGATGCTCATTTGTTACATTTTCCAATACGCGAGCAAAGGTAGTGCAAATCATGGGAAAGCCCATGTCTGCATGGCACAAAAAATGTTAATGACAATGGTTCTCTACTTCTTGTACTCGCGCGGCGTCATCCCATAGAATTTCTTGAAAATGGTGGAGAACGACGCCAGATTGCTGAATCCGCAGGCATACATCACCTCTGTCACATTCATATCGCCCATCGAAAGCAGGCGTGCCGCCTGTTTGAGTCGAATATTGCGGATGAAGTCATGCGGAGTCTGCCCAGTGAGTTCCTTCATCTTCCTGTGCAGGTGCACGCGGCTGATGCCCACCTCTGCTGCGATGCTGTCGACACTCAGGTCGCTGTTGGATATATTCTGGTTGATGACCTTCATCACCCTCTCCAGCAGTTTCTCGTCCGGCGACTTCAGAGCCACCTCCTCCACCTGGCTCTCCAGTTGGTCATTGCGTCCGAACTTCAGTTGGAGTTGCCTGCGAGAGTTGATGAGGTTGGCGATGGTACGTTTGAGAATATCCAGGTTGAACGGTTTCACGATATAGGCGTCAGCACCCGTTTCCAGACCCTCAAGTTTGTCGTCATCTCGGTTTTTCGCCGTCAGGAGTACAACAGGAATATGGCTGGTCTGTGGATTGGTCTTCAATGTGGCCGAGAGCGTGTTGCCATCCATCTTCGGCATCATGATATCACTGATGACAAGGTCGGGCATCACCTTCAGAGACTCTGCAAGAGCCTCCTTTCCGTCGACACAGGCTTTCACCTCATAGTCAGAACTGAGCGTCTCAGCAAGATAGCCCCTGATCTCATCGTCGTCTTCAGCCAGCACAATGGTCGGTCTGCCGCTGACCGGCTGTGCAGGCATGGTCTCTTCCGGCATCAGTTCTTCAAGTTCATTGCTCAACAGAGCGTGTGGTTCCTCCTCCTCAACCAACATGATCTCATCATCTTTCAAATGAGCCTTTCCCAAAGGAATGGTCACGACAAACTCACATCCTTTCTCCAGATTGCGTGCAACGATGGTACCATGGTGGAGTTCCACCAACGAACGAGTCAGGTCGAGTCCGATGCCTGTGCCCGTATTGGTGTCATTCACAGAAGATGCCGTCTGATAGAACCTCTTGAAAATATGCTCCAACTTATCTTCAGGGATATGCTCACCGTCGTCACTGATGGCGATGGATGCATGCTTGGCGTCATGTTTCAGTTGTATATCAATTTCCCCACCCGATGGTGTGAATTTGAATGCATTGGAGAGGATATTGACAATCACTTTGTCAAATTGTTTCCTATCAATCCAGACAGGCAACTCCTCTGCATCATGCTCAAAGATGAAGTTGATGTTCTTGGCATGAGCCTGATGCTCAAACAGCGTGTGGATATCTTTGATAAAAGCCACCATATCCGTTTCAGACATCCGCATCTGCATCATGCCCTTGTCAATCTTCCGCAAGTCCATCAGTTGGTTGATGAGACTGAGTATTCGCTCCGCATTCCTCTTGATGATCACATAGACATTGCGCCGGTGCGGATCATCATCCTGCTTCATCAGGGTGAGCAACGGTGTGAGGATCAACGTCATAGGCGTGCGAATCTCATGACTGATGTTCATGAAGAAGCGCAGTTTGGCCTCACTCATCTCCTCAGCATGGATATGCTCCTGAAGCCGCAGTTTGTCCTGTTCCTGACGGTTGCGCAATTTCAGATACTGCCATACCGCAAATGCGATCAGAGCCAGATACAGGCAATAAGCCCACCATGTCTTGAACCACGGACTGTGGACGACCACCGTGAAAGTCCTTTCAGCGGTCTGCTGCGTATTGCGCTCCGCCTTGATGCGGAAATGATAGGTGCCCGGTGAGAGATGGGAGAAAGTGATATCATTCTGTCCAGGCTGCATACGCACGAACGGTTCGTTGTTGATGCTGTAGAGGTAGGTGATATGTTCAGGATTGTCATACGTCAGCGTAGACAACTGAATGTTGAATGAGTTGTCTCTGTAAGAGAGATTGAATCGGTCGCAGGAGATGACCGTTTTTTTGCACACCTGATAATGTCCAGACTTCGTTGACGGATCCACCGGATGGCCATTGATGAGGAATGCAGTCAGTTTCACACTGGTTTTCCACTCCGTAGGTTGGAGTTTGGTCGGGTCAAACCATGTGACGCCCCCTACTCCGCCGAACACCATCACGCCCTCCTTGGTAAACCACGACGCTCCATCGGAGAACTCATTCGACTGCAGTCCGTTGTCAACAAAATAGTTGGTAGCCTTTTCCGTTTTCGGGTCGAAACAGCAGAGGCCGTGGTCAGTAGAAAGCCACAGTTTACCCGCCTTGTCTTGCTCGATGGAAGCGATGCCATTGTCAGAGAGTCCGTTTTCCGTCCCATACCGAGCCTGAGCACGTGTCTTGATATCATAACAGAGCAGTCCGTCATTGGTACCCATCCACAGTTTATCTCCATACAATCTGACGATACGCATGGGAGTGCCATAATTGAGACAGTTGCCACCGAAGAAAGAAGTCCAACTGTTTTTCTCCGTATCAAAGCAGCATAAGCCCACAGTGGTGGCGAGAAAGATTTTCTTTCCGTCCTCAGCCACCATCATTTTAGAGATATAGTCATTGGGGATGCTGTTGATCTTGCGGTCGTTGTCCGCCCCTTTCTTCATCGTATAAGCCGTGACGGCACCATCAGCACCTACACGCAGCAGGCCATTGCCCATCGTAGCCAGCCATAAATTGCCCTTGGAATCGCTGGCGATGTCGAACACACTGACATTGGATCCTTGGGAAAGATTCAGAGGATGGTAGTTGCCACCGGCATCCACCCATCCGCATCCATCCTGGTAACTGCCCAGCCATACCCGGCCCTGATGGTCCTCAGCGAGTGACAGGATCGTGGCAGGCACGTTGGAGGAATAATGTCTGTAAAGTTGCTGGGGCCCACTGAGTTGGTATAATCCATCTTTGTCGGTTCCGACCCAAACATGTTTTTTGGAGTCAACGAGTGTACTGGTGACACACGCCTGTCCGATGAGGTTGTGTGTTCCCAGTTTGTCACCCATGTAATTGAAATCGGTCTGTGCAGCGGGCTGCATGTATACACCTTTCTGTCTGATGCCCAGCCAGACATTTCCACCCAAGTCCTCACTGATGGAAACAATCTTAGCCAAAGCCAGGTCCACCTCACGGCTGAAATATGGGTTGGAGGTCATGCTGCCACTCTGAGGGTCATATATACCCAGACCAAAGCCATCGTATCCCACCATGATGTTTCCGTCGTGGTTGCAGTAGAGAGCCGACACAGACTCTTTCTCTGAATTCTCCACGCGGACGAATGAATTGCCTTCCAAGCGGAAAAGTCCCTGATTGGTGATACCGGCATAAATGCGGCCATCATGGTCCTCACATACAGTGAGGACATTCTCACGCATGCTTTCTTCCTGCATATAGCGTGCCACCACCTTTCCCTTAGCATACACCAGAAGTCCGTTTTTATCGGTGACAAGCCACAAGCGGCCCTTTCTGTCCTCCATCATCTGGTGGATGGTCTCTATGTTCCTCAGGTCGCCGTTGACCTGATGGGCTTTCTCCGGCGAATCTATCTGCAGCAAGCCATGTCCTGACGTTCCCACCATGATCTCACCTGTCTTTCGCTCAACAAAAGAGGTAACGTAGCAAAACACCTTGTTGCCGTTGAGGTCGGTCACCGTGACATCCTTGAAAGCAGAACCGTCATAAGTTTGAAGCGCTCCGTACATACCAACATAGAACAATCCTTTGCTGTCCTGCATGATACAGTTGACATAGTTGCTCGCCATGCCGGTGCCGTTTTCTTTTTTATAAATACGTTGCTGATATCCGTCATAACGGCTCAGTCCATTGCGTGTGGCAGTCCAAATAAAACCGTCTCTGTCGAGATACACCTGATTGGTGAAACTGCTGGAAAGTTGGTTATCAGCATTGAACAGTTTTCCCATCTGCGCATAAAGGTACAGACACGGATATACAGACATGAAAATCACGCAAAACAGAACTTTACGCTTCATGGTAGGTTATTTCAATATGCAGTTATTATAGATTACGTGGCAAAGTTAAACAAAATTTGCGAAATGCAACAATTATTTTGTTACATTTCGCAAAAAAACTAATCAAATAAATAAAAAACCGGGGAGTTTATTTTATTTGAACAAAAGTTGAGCCATCTCGTACAAGGCACGGCGCCAGGTGAGGAACTCATGTGCTGTGCCTTCCGACACATGTGCATGCGCATTAAAACCAGCAGCCTTCAGGTCTTCCACCGACTTCTTGATAGCATCGGGCTGCTCTTTGCTGCCAGTGCTCTCGAAGATCAGTTTCACCTGCTTCGGGTCCTTGATATCGGAGGGAGCATACTGTCCACCGCTGAACAGGCCGTATGAGCCGAACAGTTCCGGACGGCGAAGAGTGATGAGTTTTGTCTCCATACCACCCATTGACAGACCGGCCATCGCGCGGTTCCACTTATCGGATTTTGTCTTGAAGTTGGCATCGATATAAGGAATCAACTCATCGCAGAGCACTTTCTCAAAGTCCTCAGCAGTGAACTGTCCGATAGTGCCGAACTTGAAGTCATTGGTCATACCGTAGGTCATGACGATGATGAACGGTTTGATCTTTCCGTCAGCGATGAGGTTGTCCATGATGAGGTTGGCATGTCCCTGATTGCTCCAAGCAGTCTCATCCTCACCCCATCCATGCTGGAGATAGAGTACGGGGAATTTTTCCTTCTTGTTCTTGCTGTATGTCGGAGGAGTATAGACGAATGCGCGGCGCACGCTGTTTGTGCTGGGCGACGGGAAGAGAACCTGCTGTACGTTGCCATGAGGAATGTCCAAGCGATTGGCATAGAAAGCCTTGTCGTGTGCAGGAATCTCGATGCCGCTCTCCCAACGTGTGGAACCGAAATAGTTGTGTGTGCCAGGATCATTCACCACGCCGCCATCGATAGTAAGATGGTAGTAGTGGAATCCTTCGTCCATCGGGCCGTCGGTTGTACCCATCCACACGCCATCTTTGTTCTTGTGGAGCACAGTTCCGCCGCGGCCACCAAGTCCGAGGCTGACGATGACCGACTTAGCGTCGGGAGCCTCCACGCGGAAACGAGCGAATCCCTCGGAGTTGACCATAGGATACTCCTGTCCGGGCTGATTGAGTTCGTTGGGCACGAAGTCCTCTTTGGGAACGATATTGTCCAATTCGGGCTTGAAGTTCTTGATAACATAGTACGACTGCTTCGGTCTGAAATTCTCATCAAATGGCAATGGGTGGTTGTTGACACCGAGCCAGGAGTCACGGTCGCTGAGATTCCAGAAGGTCACATTGTCGATGACATCCTTATGCTTGCGGAAGATCTTGAAGAGGCGTGCATACTGGTCGTTTTGCAGTGTAGCCATATAGGCAGGCTGCGGCTTAGCCTCTCCCCTTGAGAACATCAACTGTCCGCCACTCTCATTGTTCATTCTCAGGTCAAGTTCGGTGATATGGATATGCTTCACCAGTTCCTTGAACTTTGTGATGGTTAGATCGAGTTGGTCTTCATCCGGGAAGTAGATGTTGTAGTGGCCCTGCATGCCAATACCGTCGATGGGCACACCAGCATCCTTCATCTTCTTCACCATGTTGTAGATGCGCTCGCGTTTGCCCGGATCGACACAACTGTAATCGTTGTAGATGAGTGTGGCATTGGGGTCAGCCTCACGTGCGAAAATGAATGCTTTAGCAATGAATTCGTCGCCACAAAGTTTGAACGCAGTCGACTGGCGGTAGGGGCTAACCTCACGTCCGGGCCATCCCCGTCCGTCATCAGCCATGGCCTCATTCACCACGTCCCAAGCATAGACGATGTCCTTGTAACGGTTGACGACAGTGTGAATGTGTTCACGCAGACGCTCGTAGAACACCTCTTTCTTTACTGGTTTTCCTTTGCTATCGGTGAACATCCAGTCAGCAAACTGAGAGTGCCAGCAGAGGCAGTGTCCACGCATTTTGATCCCGTTCTGACGGCAGAAGTTGGCGATTTTGTCTGCTCTCTCCCAGTTCCATACACCCTCCTTCGGATGTATCTCACCTGGCTTCATGTCGTTCTCTGCAGTGACGCTGTTGAACTCTTTTAAGACCAGTGCTTTCTGGTTCTCATCGCTTACATTGCGTTGGTTCAAGGCAACACCTACAGTGAAATACCCTTTGTAGGTATCTTTAAAACCTAAGCCAGCATTTTCATCAACAGGTCTTCCCCACTGTGCGGAAGCGGTTCCACAGACTGTCATGAACAACAGTCCAAAGAGTGAACTTTTTAAATGTTTCATAAGATTTAATTATTTAAAGATGTGAGTTATAAACTGATTCAGTCCCCTACGCCAGGTGAGCCATTCGTGTGCAGTCCCCTCCGACTTGGAGTAGACAGCCTTGACGCCTAAGTCGTTGAGTTTCTTGACTGTTTCCTCTGTACGGAACATTTTGTCCATTCCCTCCGTACCACTGTTCATATAGAAATAATGTATCTTTTTGTTCAATTCGTCGGCTTTGGTGAACACCCCGTTGTAAGCATTATTCACGTCAAGGTTGAAGATGGCGCCGCTGAACGTTCCGAGCCATGCGAACTTGTCAAGATGATTAAACACTACGTCAAAGGTCTGATGTCCGCCCCATGACAGGCCAGCCATGGCACGGTTCTCACGGTCGGTCTTCACGCGGAAGTTAGCCTCGATATAAGGGATGAGGTCATTGAGCAGCACGGGGTAGAATGATGCGCCATAGTCGCCCATACTCTGTCCCCGTCCCATCGGAGCCTTGATGTCACCGCTCTCCATGACCACGATCATCGGCACAGCCTCTTTGCTGGCGATGGCATTGTCCATGATGTGCTGCATGTGTCCCTGTTTGCTCCATCCGGTCTCATCCTCGCCCATGCCATGCTGCAAGTAGAGCACGGGGTACTTTTTCTTGCCCTTCTCATACTCGGCGGGAGTATATACCATGGCATGTCTCCAAGCCTTGGAAGACTCCGACCAATAGTAGATGCTGCGCACCTGACCGGCAGGAACCCCCTTCTGCGGACGATAGTAGTTGCCCTCAGGTCCCTCAGGCACCTCAATGCCACCAGCCTCACGGTTGCAACCGAAGAAAGTCTCTGTGGCGGGATCGATGAAATTGACACCGTCGATATTCATGAAATAGTAGTGGAATCCCACAACGAGCGGATCGGTGACACACATCCATCCACCCTTTCCGTCGGGTTGCATGTCGTATTTCTTGTCGCAGATATCAAGCACCACTTTTTTGGCATCGGGAGCATTGAGGTAGAAATATCCACGCCGCTGGCTGTCGAGTTTTGGAAATTCGTTGCCAGGCACGGTGGTCTCGGCGATGAAGGCATCAGCAGGCACCTCTATCTTCTTGGCAATCTCCATCTTCGGGCGTCTGGGCTCATAACCCAGGAAGCGGGCAACAGCCTCACCGTAGCGACAACCCAGTTCACGGTATCCGGCAGCATCAAAGTGCAGGCGGTCGGGGCCGTTGGAACAGTTGTCTGAAGAGATGACCTGGCTGGTGTGTAGGGTCTGAGGCAATTCATCGATCTGCTTCTTGCAACCGATGCAGACACCCTTGCCGTCGGCCTGTACGATGTTTCCTGCATAGAGGTTCACCTCTTCAGGCTTCAACTGAAGGTCGCCACAGAGGTTATCATAGACCTCCTTCACCATACGTGCCCACTGCGGGTCACCGGTATTGGTTTCCCCCTGATGCATCAGGATTCCCTTGATGACGCCGTCCTTCTGTGCTTTCTTGGCAAGAGTAACCAGTCGTTGATAGGGATTGTTGTCGTATGCCGCAAGCATACCTTTCATCCACTGCGGGGCCCTCTTGATATAACTTGGGATGCTGTCGGGCAGGAATCCCTTAATGTCGATGCCACCGATAGCCACATGGATGACACCGATCTTGATATTCTCGGGCAGTGATGCCACCAATGTGCGGCCAAACCAATCGGCAGGAGTCAGACCGGTGTTGGGACGGCAGAGAGGCGGAACGGCCTCGCACCACTCACCCATTTTCCTGCCTCTCTGCGGGTCATCCACAGCAGGCATGAGAAGGAAACGCGGTCCCGGACTCACCAAGTCCTGGGCCTCTGGTCGGGCATTTCCCTCCATGTTGGACTGTCCGAAACAAAGGAAAATGTAAAAGTTTTCATCTACTGTAGCGTTGGCCGTCATGCCAAGCATCAGCAGCATTGCAATGAATAGTTTTCTCATCGTTTTTGTGTAATTGAGGTTATTTTTGAAAAACAAAAAATTTTGTAATTAGAACTTTTTTCTTTAATACTTTGCAAATTTATATATAAATATGGTACAAAAACTTTAAATATGTATCATTTTGTTGTGGTCTTTTTGCATTCGCACATCCGGTTACAAAGTGTAAAGTCTAAGTAACATTATAGTTTGACATGTCAGGAAATATGGACTATCTTTGCATCGTAGAAAGAAACAGCCATTGTTTCATGTTAGATTTGCTTTAGTAGGTTATTTTAGGTTATGCTTAAAAATTTGCGACATTCACGTTGCCGTGAGGCAATGAAGAATTAAAAGGTGTGCCGGAGAGGCACACCTTTTGTCATTTATTGGAGTTAGTGCTTTTTTAGTTGTTGTCATCTTGACCTCAGTGTTTCCACGATACGTGCCATCTGATTGGGAATACGTATCTGCTGGGGGCATTTTGACAGACAGGCTTCGCAGTCCTCACATCGTTGTGCCCATGTCTTCTGGTCAGCCAAGGCTTTCTCATATCCATCGATGAATTTCTGCTTTTTCTCTTTATAGTCAGCCGCAGTCTTTTCGGGCAGAGGCAACAAATGCTCGTTCACCGCCTCATTATAGTAAGCGAAGTTGCCTGGGATGTCCACGCCATAGGGACAAGGCATGCAGTATGCACAGGTAGTGCAGGGGATGGTGGGGAATCCAGCCATCTTATCGGCGATAGTGGCCAGCAGTGCTTTCTCTGCCTCTGTACAAGGATCAAGCGGCGAGAAGGTCGCCACGTTCTCCACCAGGTGATCCATTCTGTTCATGCCACTCAGTGCAGTGAGGATATTGGGATAAGACCCTACCCACCGGAAAGCCCATCGAGCGGGACTGTCATCAGGGTGCATGGCCTTCAGTTGATCCATCAGTTCGGAAGAGACCTTCCCCAGAGCACCACCCCGGAGCGGTTCCATGATCACACACTGTACGCCCGTTTTCTCGCATTTGTTGTACAGATACTCAGCATCGGCATCATGCCGGCGTCCTCCCCTGATGGAAGCATGACGCCAATCCAGGAAGTTCATCTGAATCTGTGCGAAGTCCCAATGATACTCCTCTTGGCGGTCGAGTAGCCAGTCAAACGCTCTCACGTCGCCATGATAGGAAAAGCCCAGATGCTTGATGCGTCCCGCCTTGCGCTGTTCGAGAATATAGTCGAGGATGCCATTGTCGAGGAAACGCTGGTGCAGGTTGTCCACGCCGCCGCCTCCTATACCATGCAGTAGGTAATAGTCGATATAATCCACTCTGAGTCTTTGGAGCGACTGCTCAAACATATTCTTGGCCGCCTCCAAGTTCCACATCTGTGGACTTTGGTTGGACATCTTAGTTGCCACCATGTATTTCTCACGAGGGTAGCGAGCAAGTGCATTGCCTGTCAGCACTTCCGACTGTCCTCCCATATACATCGGTGCGGTGTCGAAGTAATTGACGCCATGTGCGATGGCATAGTCTACCAGTTCGTTGACCTGTTCCTGGTTGTTGGGCAGTCTCATCATTCCAAATCCGAGCAGGGACACCTGTTCACCCGAACCATGCTGGATACGGTAGGTCATCTTGTTGTCCGCACTCTTGATTTGTTTTTCGCCCGCCAAGGCTGAGAAAGGTTCTAAGGTCATCAAGGCAAAGGCCGAACCAGCACCGAGTCCCAGTCTTTTGAGGAACTCGCGTCGGTTGATGTTGTGTTTTTTCTTGTCCATAGTGATGTAGGGGTATAGAGTTTTTTATAGATGATATAGATGATATAGATATGATAGATGATATAGATGATATAGATGATATAGATGTTATAGATGATATAGATATTATAATATTATAAGATGATATAGGGAGTCTTATTATCAACGAGAAATGAGCCACCCTATGACAAGGTGGCTCTGTTGTCCTGAATCAATAACTACCTAAAAATCGTCTATATATTACTAAAACCAAACTTTTCTTACTGATTCTGCTGCTGTTGCATCTGCTGCATCTGCTGCATCTGCTGCATACGCTCCATGAAACGCTTGCGTGCCTCTTCCTGGTCAGCCTGGTACTTGTTGAACTGCTCCTCGGTCATGATTTCCTTGAGTTGAGCGTTGTACTTCTCCATGGTCTCCGGGTCCGGCATTCTGAAACCGCCTCTGGGGCCTCTGGGGCCACCGCCACGTCCGAATCCCTGTCCTGGCTGGCCACCACCCTGTCTCATTCTCGGTGGGCGCTGTCCGTTCTCACCCGGTGCTCCTTGCGGGCCACCAGGTCTGTTGCCCATACCGGGTCTCGGGCCTCTCATGCCCATCCTTGGCATGGCTTCAGGGTATTGTTTGTTGAGTTCAAGCAGTTTCTCCTGCTGAGCCTCATCAAGACCATATTGCTTGGCTATCGCCTCTGTGCGCATCTTAATCATTTCGGATCTGTCCATCCGCTGTCCCATCTGGGGGTTCTCCTGTTGTGCATTGGCATTGAGCGAAAGGGCCACAGCCATGACAGCGATCATCATTAATTTTTTCATACGTTTGTTTTTTTGTTAGTTGGAATGAATTAGTTTTTATCATTTTCTGCTTATTTGATGCAGAAAGTAACAATTAGTTTAATCAGAACTGGAAAAAACTATCTTTTTATCATTCCATTGCAAAACTTTACATTTTTTGTGAAACACACATCACTCCACAACCAGACGGCGGTTCTTGGGATATTTCACCTTATATTCCACCATCAGTTCCTTCTGCTCATTGGGCATGAGACTGAGTTGCCAAGTGACGATGCCCTTCTCCTTATCCAGTTTTCCGCCACTCAATTCCTCAGTCGTCACGGTGATGCCGGAATTCTGGGAAACGGGTATCTGGTCCTTGAGCGTCAGGGCGACCGCCTCGTTGCGCGTGTTCTTCACCGTGATGCGCCAGGTCATGTTCTGCTCCTGAGAGGAAGCAAGCAGTTTGCGAGTCGATTTATCCGCCACCTTGGTGCGCTGGATACGGATGCTGTTGTCCCGTCCCAAAGAGAAGTGGAGGGTGTCGCCCATCTCGCTGGGATCCAAGATGGTCTTGCCCACGAAGGCATTATCGAAATACACGTTGGCCTCACCTTCGAGCAAGTTGACATTCTCCCACCCTGTGGCATCTGCCACGAGGAAGGCATCTTTATCCGCTCTTGGGATGCCCACATACTGGTAGGTGGCAGGCAACTCATAACGTGCAATCTCTGTAACGGTCACCTTGCCATTGGAAAGCAGCGTGAGCGGTTGCCGGATATCGAACTCATAGCCAAACTGAGCCTTCTGTTCCTGCACATCCATCATCGCACTTTCCTCCAGCGCCTCCATCTCCGGCATCTCCTTGGCTCCTGCTGTCATTGACATTCTCTCTTTTTTCTTTGATGAGTTGCTGACTTGCAAACCGGCGACTCTCCCCTGGAGAGCATCTGCTGTGGCATATCCCACCACCTCAACCTCATTGAGAGAAGCGGCATCCTCTCTCATCCTGACATTCAGGGTCGGACCATTCGCACGCCTTGTCTGCTGTTCATAACCGACGAAGGAGAACCGCAACTGCCTCTTGTCCTTAGGCAAAGTAATGGAATAGTGACCTTCAAAATCGGTCACAGTGCCGAGTTTTGTTCCCACCACCATCACGGTAGCACCGATGAGCGGACTTCCCGACTCATCCGTCACCAGTCCAGAGACGCCGCTCTCTTCGTCACTCTGGTCATAGCGAGGCGCCTGACGCCCATAGTCGAGCCAATACGTGCGCAGTTCGGGAGCCACATTCGAGCGGTTGGGGTTGGCAGAGGAAAGCGTCACCATCACATTGTTCCATTTTTCCCTGGTGTTTTGGAAGACGTTGGCCTTATAGGAGAGTTGCAGGGGATGCGAGATGCCCTCCGACCTGACATCATAGGTGGGATACCAACCCGCATTCTTCACGTAATAAGAAAGGTCGAACTCAGCGCGACAAGCCTGAGGCACGCTGACCTTCACATCCACCTCGGTCACAGTCTCAAGACGCAGGTGCCCGATGGAGTCTGCTTTCTGCTCCAACTTTTGCTTCTCCTCCCTCACCTTTCCAAGATCCTCATCGATGGAGATGAGTTTTTTCTTCAGTGAGAGCAGTTCCTGGGAGTAGTAGTTGTTGATTTCCTTGATACCAGCCAGTGGTGTGACCGCCGTGCGGTTGCCCACAGAACAATTGGTCTTCACCATTTCCGACTGTGACTCCACCACCTCACGCTGAGCCTTCAACTGGTTCTCCTGGTCCTCTGCAGCCTTCACTTTCTGCTGAGCCTCTTTCAGTTGTCTCACCTGCTTCACACTGTCGGGATGCGCCTTGCGGTAGTTCACGCCGATGACGGTCAGTTTGCCTTTTACCCGCATCTGTATGCTTTTCGTATCTGTATAGGGAGACAAGCCGGTGAACGTGACGACCTGTTCGCCCGCTGTAAGATTAAGCGACTGGGTGCGCTCCACCTGCGCACCGTTGGTGAAAACTGTCACATGCTTGATGAGAGCCTCATGTTTTTCTGCCGCCTGGATGCCCATGCCCATCATCATGAATGCCAACAATAGGAATAATCTTGATTTCATCATCTTCAGTTTTGGTTTGAATAGTTTGATTGCACAAATTTATTCTTTTTCTCAACAACACATGCTTTCTTCCAACTTTTTTGGGATTAATTGTGCTTCATTAACGATTACAAAAAAACATGGCAGCCTCTGAGAGAGAGACTGCCATGCTGAATATGGGAATGACCGATTACGGATTGACGATGACGAGACCGCCATTATTCGGGATGGTCACCTTCATCTGCTGCTTCTTGTTGATCTTGACCTGCTTCACGCTGCCGTTGAGTTGCGCATCGTCGCTATAGACCTGAAGCGCCGACCCTCCCTTGAACATCGGCAGGGTAATGGTGGCAGTGAGGGGTTGCTCCTGTGCATTGACACCCACCACAAACCATTTGTCAGCATGGCGGCGGGCGAGAATGACATACTTGCCAGGATAGCCGTCGATGAACTTCACCTCATCCCATGTCGTGGGCACCTTCTTCATGAAGTCGATGGCCCATGCCGGAGCATCGTCAAGGTTGTTGGGAGCCAGGGCGAAATGCTGCACCGCACTCTGGAAGAGGACAGCCACTGCGAGAGCGAACACATCGCTCGTCATTCTCTTGCTGCCGCGTTTGTTGTCTGCGCCATAGAACTTATTCAGCGCCGAGCCACCGAAGTCCATCGAGCCCACCGTGTTGCGGATGAAGGGATGGATGCAGGCGTTGCGCGCCTCCTTGTTGCAGAAGTCCTGCGAGAAATGCAGGTTCTCGCTGGCGAGCACCGCCTCGCTGGCGGCATAGTTGGGATACATCCTCTCCCACCCTCTCGGCAGCGTACAGCCATGGAAAATCACAAGCAGTCCGAAGTCATTGGCGTCGGTGAGGATGTCCTCATACAACTGCATCGTCTGCTGCTTGTCGCCGCCGAAGAAGTCGACCTTGATGCCTCTGATACCTACGCTCTTCATCCACGCCATCTCACGGCGGCGCTCACCGGAGCGGTCCATCTTGCCAATGGGAGTCTGAGGAGCGTCGTTCCAATGACCATTGCTGTTGTACCACAGGAAAAGGCCCACGCCGCGCTCACGGCCATAGGCAGCCAACTCCGCGATGCGATCACGTCCGATGCGCTGATCCCAGAACGCGTCAATCAGCACGCTCTGATAACCCATGGCGGCAGAGAAGTCGATGTATCTGCGCTGCTCGTCGAAGTTGCAACTGTTGTCCATGCCGATGATCCAACTCCATGAACCCTTGCCGTAAGTGTATGTCTGAGAAGCCTCATATTTGGGCTGCACGAGGTCGAATGGCACTGTGGTCTCCACGATATTGTGCAGCGACGGTCCGACGGTAATAGTGCGCCACGGAGTATATCCGGGCAGAGCGATGCCAGGAGTCACCGAACCCAGTCCGTTGTTCTCACCGGTTTGGGGGAAGCCGATATGATAAGAGCCGTCAACCTCACCAATCAGTCGGCTGGCGCAGTAGGCGCCATCCACGCCCGTCTCGCTCAGCAGCACCCATCCACTTTCACCGACCTTGAACAGACAAGGGAAGGAATAGCCTTCACCCCATCCGTTTTTTCCTGTCGGCACATCTGTGTCGTATGCCGTCTCATAACTTGGTGACGTACGTGCAAAGCCACCCATGGGCTTCGACTGCGGGCAGAGGAAGGTGGTCGTCCCCTGCGGCATGACAAAGCCGCTTGCCTCACGCTCCACCACGCACACGCGGGTGTCGCGTCTGGGATGCACCTGATAGCGGTATGCCACATCGCGGTTGCTCACCCTGAAAATGATGTCGAGCACATGCCTGTTGTCTTTCTCCAACACAGCAATGGCCTCATTGGCCTCATAACTGACGCTACTTTGCTTGATGTTGCGGAGTGAATAACTGTCCTTCACTGGGTTCTGCTCCATTTTCGTCAGTTTCAGACCGGTGGTATAGTCTCCGATGTTGGCCACGATGCCAAGAGGCGACTCCGCCACCATCGTCGTTCCGTCAAACGCCACGCTGTAACGAGGACTGCCGTCCTTCACGTCAAAGGTCAGGGTAATGTGTCCGTCAGGACTTTTCACCACGTTGTCTGCCCATCCCACCGAACTGACGAGGGATGTCACCAAAAAGAGAATGATTTTTTTCATAAGGAAGATAATTAGTCAGAATTTTTTGCAAAGTTACGATTAAGCGAGGGGAAAGCAAAATAAATACGTAGTTTTTATTTTCTTTCCCGAGCGGAAGTAACTTCAATGAAAATTAAAGTTACGATTAAGCGAGGGGAAAGCAAAATAAATAGCGAAGATTTTATTTTCTTTGCTTTACTTGGGGGTTCAACACAGAGACACAGAGATACAGAGTTTATTCTTTTTTTGCTTAATTTTGGGAGGGCAACACAGATGTACAGAGATACAGAGGATTTTCTTTTGAGGAGTCTACATGGAGATGCAGAGAACAGAGATTTTTCTTTGAAATGATGATGTCATTCATTTTTTTGCTTAAATTTGCGCAAAAGAAAGAGAGAAATATGTATTCACACATTGTAGAATTACCGGAAGAATTGCAAGAGAAAGTTGGCAATCGTCTATGCGACCTCCATAAAAGGATAGATGAGCAAGATGAGGATGTACAGTCTCTATTCAATGGTTTTGAGAAAGAATTGATGTCAGAAGAAGACCTGGAAGAAGATTTTCTTTATGTATTGTTTTCTTACTTAGACTCAGAGAAAATCCTCAGGATGGCTGATATGATGGCAGGACCTGTAGGACGTTTTGCAAGATTTATTCTGTCGGACAGTTATTTCAAGCAGTTTCAAGACTTCCTGCAAATAGAAGAGCATTGTGCAGTCTCTTTGAATGGCACCTGTGTGCCTGCTGGTGGCAAACGCCCTCTTTTGCATGTGAATGCGATTGATTGGGCTATAAAGGATTTTTTTGCCTTGGATGCCTTGGGATGGGATGACGAGCAATTGATGTATAGTTGTATTATAGAAGATAGTGGAGATGGTGAGGAATGGTATTTGCCAGACACCATTGATATCATATTAGAATGGTTGACCATAAAGATTGTATCTAGCGATCAAAAGATCATCGACTTTTTGGTTGCAGAATTAGATGAAGAAGATTATTCCGATGTGTCTTGCCAGATATTTATTACACCGATATTGAAGAGTGCCAATCCACAATTACTTCTATCAACCGTCAACCTTTTTCTTCATCAAGACGACTATTTTGAATCTTTTGTCAGTCAGGTATTTGAGCATCAATTAGGGATTGTTCCAGAGAGTATGTTGTTCTTGATTGACAGCATGAAGGAGAACGAAAAGTTGAAAGAAATCATGGCACCCTCGCTATACGCCATGCTCTTTCCCAAAACAGACATGGGAATAGAAAAAGATTCAGATGGTGAGATTCTTAGTCTGGCAGCAGATTGTCTGCGCAGTCCAGAGTTGAGGCAGCAATTGCTTGCCGACAGTCATCCTCACCAAGTTTACGTGGCTTTATGGGCCATTGGTTTCTACAATACAGATGATGCATGGGATGTGGCAAATGAACTGATCAAAGACGGGCGCTCCCTAAGCAAAGAAGTTGTATTGTCTTATTACCAAAACCATTGGGCAGAATTGAGTTTGGAGGTGATAACACAGCGGATCAATCAACTGGAATAGCCTTTATTTCCTCCTCAAGCATGTCGCGCCTTGACTTCGACTTCGTCACCATCCATACTCCTGCAAACACAAGCAGCACAGCCAAGCCCTGGCTCCATTTCACAGCCCCGATACCCATGGCAAGGCTGACGATGACAGCCACCAAGGGCTGTACGTAGTTGTAGATGGCAACGACCGTGGGGCGCAGCACCTTCTGAGCGTTGACGATGAGGATATATCCGATGAAGGTACCGAAGACCACCACATAAGCCGTCTCCATCCATGTCTTGGCATTCACGGCAGCCCAATCAGTCTGTACCACATGTAATCCGGTAAAAGGCCAGACAATGATGGTGGCCCACAGGAACATCCATTTGTTCACAGTAAAAATGGAATATTTCTTGATGAACTTATTGAAGAGTGAGAGAAACAAGGCATAGGAAAACTGTGCCCCCAGCACGAGGAGGTCGCCCCGGATATCCCCCACCTTGGCATCTGCTGCCGAGAGGCTGGTGAGGATAAGCGTCACTGCCCCGCAGCATCCAATGGCCACACCTCCCGCCTTTTTCCATGTGATAGGCTCATGGAGAATGAGGAAAGAGAGCAGCATAGCGAAGATGGGCATCGATGTCGTGACAATGCTCGCATTGACGGGCGAGGTAATGCTCAGTCCGATGGTGAAACAGCATTGGTTGCACACCAGTCCAAAGAGGGCTGCCCCGGCAAAGATGAACTTATCCCGGGTGGTGACATGCTCTTTAGGAAGAAAGAATGAGGAGAGCCAGAAGAGCAGCGCACCTCCCGCCACCCGAAACGACACCATGACGATGCCGTCGAGACCATGTGTCATCGCATCTTTCCCTATGGGTGACATCAGTCCCCAGATGGCACATGCCAAAAACATGCTCAAGTGAGCATAAAGAGGCCGGTTATTTTTTTCCATCTTCATCCTTTGATTAATAATATCCTCAAGTTACGCATTTGCTCAACTTTTTGGAGTTTAGGAGTTTAGGAGATCAGAAGTTTAGACAATAGAACCGATTGCTCATCCTCAGCAGTGGCTGTCACTTGCAGGAGTAATGTCTACACTCCTATACTCCCACACTCCTACACTCCTTTCAACTTGAGAAAGTTGAATAATATCCCCAATCATTCATTTCAGCCTGCAAAATTAGGCAAAAAATCCGATATAGCGAAAAATGTGAAAGGTTTACCGCGATGGCAACACATAAATACGGGCACAGCACCTGCCGGATTCATCGGGGCCTCAAAAAAAGCCGGCAAGCGCTTTTTGAATACGCCCACCGACTTACAAAAGATTTGGAACACAATCGTTTTTATTTCATCTTGGCTAACAATTCGGGTTTCATCTCCGGCATCGCGCCGTTTTGTGTACATACGTAGGCGGATACCTCCACAGCCAACTTATGAGCCTCAGCCACAGGTTTTCCGCTCAGGATGGCAGCACAGAAGGAACCAGTGAACGAATCGCCGGCACCTACGGTATCGGCCACCTCCACCTTTGGAGTCGCCTGGAATGACATCTGTCCTGGAGTGAATACATAGGAGCCATTGGTGCCACAGGTGAGCACGAGCATATCGAGGTTGTACTTGCCCAGGATGAGCCAGCACTTGTTCTCGATGTCCAGACCTGGATAACCGAACATACGGCCAATCAGCACCAGTTCCTCATCATTGATTTTGAGAATGTTGCAGCGAAGCAGTGATTCTTTGATGATCTCCTTGGTGTAGAACTGCTGGCGCAGGTTGATGTCGAAAATCTTCACACAGTCGGCAGGTGTGGCATCAAGGAACTTTTGGATGGTCTCACGGCTCACCACGTTGCGCTGAGCCAAGGAGCCGAAGCAAACGGCGCGGCAGTTGCGGGCGATGGCAGCGATATCATCGTCGAAGGGAATGTTGTCCCATGCCACATTCTCCTTGATATCATACGTAGGTATGCCCTGCTCATCGAGTTGCACCTGTACAGTTCCTGTCGGATAAGGCACGCGGGGCAACAGGTCGTTCAGTCCATGCTCCTTCAGGGCTTCGATGGTCTCGTCGCCCAATTTGTCGTTACCCAATGCGCTCACTGCAATGGTATTGTCAATGCCCAGGAACTGTCCGGCATGATAGGCAAAGTTGGCAGGGGCACCACCGAGTTTCTTTCCTTCGGGAAGTACATCCCACAGGACTTCTCCGAGTCCTACTACATAGCGTTTTTGATTCATATTCGTATAGGATTAGTGTTTGATCTGACAATCAGTGTTTGACTTGAGGAATATAGGTAAAGAGGTAGATGACACCAATAGCCATCACCGCCACAGCACCGGCTTGTCCCATGGCATCGCTCATGAAGCCCATGATGAGGGGGAAGATCGTGCCTCCGAAGAGACCCATGATCATCAGTCCGCTGACCTCATTCTGCTTGTCAGGCACGGAGAGCAGAGCCTCAGAGAAGGCCATGGAGAAGATGTTGGAGTTGCCGTATCCCACCAATGCGATGGCCACGTACAGCATCATCTTCGACTGTCCGCCGAACATGAGAGCCATGCTGGCCGCCATGAGCAGCACGCTGAAGATAAAGAACCAGCGTGTCTTCATCACTCTCAGGAAGAAAGAGCCTGTGAGCGCACCTATGGTACGGAAGATAAAATAGAGCGAAGTGGCAAACGCAGCCTCATTGAGCGACATGCCCACGCGCTCCATGAGCAGTTTAGGAGCAGTGGTATTGGTGCCCACATCGATGCCCACGTGGCACATGATGGCGAGGAATGAGAGCAGCACGATGGGTTTGCTCAACAGTTTGATACAGTCCATGAACGACGAAGACTTGCCTTCGCTCAACTCCTCATGGATGGGTGTGAGCCAGAGAATCAACGATGCCAGCACACCGACTACCAAATAGATGAGGAAGAGCACACGCCAGTCGTATCCCAGCGAAGGAATGACCTTGGTGGCACCCCACATGGCCAGGTAGGGAGCGAGGAAAGAGGCAATGGCCTTGACAAACTGTCCGAAAGTGAGCGTAGAAGCCAGGTTCTTGTCACCGATGATGAGCATGGCGAGCGGATTGATACTCGTCTGCATCAGGGCGTTACCGATTCCCAGGAGCGAGAAAGCCACCAGCATCACGCCGAAACTGTTTCCAAAAAGAGGTATCAGCAGTGAGATGACCGTGACGATGAGCGACAGCAGCACCGTATTCTTACGTCCGATCTTGTTCATCAGCATCCCGGTGGGAACACTGAAGATGAGGAACCAGAAGAACACCAGCGACGGGAACACGTTGGCTACAGAGTCTGTGAGTCCCAGGTCTTCCTTCACATAGTTGGAGGCTATGCCCACGAGGTCGACGAAGCCCATGCAGAAGAAGCAGAGCATCACTGGGATGAGATAGATAGATTTATTTTGCTTGCTCATTGTTAAGAATTTTGTTGTCTGGTTAGTAGAAGATCATTATTTAGAATCCTGCCAGTTGATAGACAGAGGCTTTGCCACCCTTGACCGTCAGTTTGCTGTAGGGTTCTGTGGGGAACACGAGATTGGTCATTGCCAGGCGGCCTTCGGCATCGAACACCTCGATGCTGCATCGGTCGATGAAGATCCTGAATTGTCGGATATTGCCATAGACGGGGGCAGTGGTCTCCCCGGGGAATGCCTCACTGAAAGCAGTGTCACCACTTTTTTCGCGGTTCATGGTGAAGGTCTTGGCTGCCTTATCGTAGCGCATGGTCACCTGCTCACCTTTGGTATTCGACAGTGTCAGTGTCATCGGTCCTTTGGCATCCACCACGATCTCACATGCCTCAGTGGGATTTGCCGTCTTCTTGCCACGCAGAGCGAGCAATTCCTTTGACGGGGTTACGCCACAATAATACTGTCCGTTGTATTCAAAGAGGTCGAGGTCGCGTGGCACGCTGTTGGCAGAACGGAACTGCTTGGTAGGCACTTCGTTGGCATATTGCCAGTTGGACATCCACGCCAGAGCCACTCTCCGTCCGTCGGGAGCGTTGTCGAAGGTGACGGTGGCATAGTGGTCCTTGCCGTAATCCATCCACCGTGTGTCCTTGTGGTCGCAAGTGAATGTATGGCCGTCGAAATCACCCACAAAATACTGTGTGGCACTGCCACCAAATGGTCCGCCAGGATTGATGTTGCAGATGAGCATCCACTTCTGTGTGTCGGTGCCTCGCACCTGCAGTTTCATCAAGTCGGGACACTCCCAAACACCTTCATGGTTGCCATATCCTTTTCCAAAGGCACTCTCAAACTTCCAGTTTTTCAAGTCCTTTGAAGAGAAAATGCGCATCTCCTGTCCTACAGCCAGCACCAGGTTCCAAGCCTGCAGTTCTGGGTTCCAGAATGCCTTGGGATCACGGAAGTCAGGTTCGTTGGAGGTGAGGATAGGATTGTCGATTTCTTTGACAAAGGTCTTGCCATTGTCTTTGGAGACAGCCATTGACTGTACCTGATGCTGTCCTGCAGAGGTGTAGAAAGCCACCACGCGGTCATTTTTCTTGTCGACCACACATGAGCCACTAAAAATGGTTCCCAGTGCATCTGGCTCTACAGCCGTGGGCTGGGCATCCCAATGAAGGAGGTCACGGCTGGTGGAATGTCCCCATGTCATGTTCTCCCATTGAGAGCCATAAGGATTCCACTGGTAATAAAGATGCCATTGGCCATCTTTGTAGAACATGCCGTTGGGATCGTTCATCCATCCATATTCCGGGGTGTGGTGATAAATGGGACGGAAACGCTCTCTGTTGGTCGTGTCGAACTCATCACTTAGTTTCATCTCACGCCAGCAGATGAAATCCTTGACAGCCCCTGTGGCTCGCCGGTCACCGTGGAATGTGATGTCGAGCAGCACATCCTTGCTCTTGAGCCGGCCGAGGTCAAGTGGCACGAAATAGTCCACTTTATCCACTGCCAGTTTCACATTGAACGACTGCATTTGTTGGTTATCCACCAACACACGCACGTTGGCATTCTCTACTTTCTCCTGCACAGGCAGCAGCAGATACTTGCTACTGACCTTCACCCTTTTCATGGCATGGCTGTCGCCGAGAACCTGGGGGGCTTGCGCATAGACAGCCAATGTCATCATCAAGGTTGCCACAATTGCCGTTAATTTCCTTGTCATGCTCATAATAGTTATATGTTTTTAGTCATCTGTCACTTTCAAAATGTTATCCTAAAAAACAATCTCTCACCTAACAAAAACCTAAAATACTACTTATACTAAGCTATGTGATTGACTTTTCTGTGGCAAAGATAGCCTAATTTTTGCTACACTACGATAAATCTTGTTTCAATTAATAACATAAATCGTTCATGTAACAATTTTTCCCTTAAGGGTTCATTATCGCCAAACGCTCTTGAGTTGGCGCACCTGAGCCTCATAGTCCCCTCCTGTTACGGAGAGCGTGTTGTAGATGGACTGTGGGAACACCAAGTTGGTCATCGACATGCTTCCGTCGCTGGTGAGCAACTCCACTGAGGACTGATCGACAAAGAAGTCGAGCGTAACCTTGGAGCCCACCGTATTGAGCGGAGCCAGGATGGAGGGAAGAGAGAACGTCCCCGAGAAACGTGTTTGTCCCGTCTGTGCATTGCGGTGAGCAGCGACGGTGCGTGTTGCAGCGTTGACATCGACCACATATTTCTCACCCTGGCCATTTTCGAGTGTTATCGTGCTGTTATGTTCCAGGCTGACGGTGACACGCAACTGATAGGCATCGCTCACATCGAGGGTAGCGGTGGCAGGTTGCCATGCTCCGGCAATCTTGTCGATCTCACTCACGACGGCGCTGGTGAGCAGCGGCTTGCCATCTCTTTCCACCAGTTTCAGTTCACGGGGCAGCGTCATGGCCGAACGCCAAGGTTTGCAAGGCACGGCTCCCGCATACTCCCAGTTGTTCATCCATCCGATGAGCAGCCTACGATTGCCAGTGTTGCTCCAAGTGACGCCGGCATAGTTGTCCATGCCATAGTCAAGCCAAAGCGGATAATCGAGGGCATCAGGAGTGAAGTTGGTGCCATCAAACTGTCCCACGAAATACATGGTGCCCGAGCCCAAGACCGGGCCGCCAGGATTGACGCTCACGATGAGCACCCACTTCTTCTGTCCGTTGTAATCGAGTGAGATGAGGTCGGGACATTCCCACTGCAGACTGGGTCTTCCTGCCAGAGGCGTAAAGAAATTGCTCAGGAAAGTCCAATTCTTCAGGTCAGATGAAGCATAGAAATCGATTCCCATTTTCCATCCCTTGGCCAGCGCCATCACCCATTTCTTAGACTCCTCGTGCCAGAACACCTTGGGGTCGCGCAGGTTGTCATCATTGTTGGCGATAACAGGGTTATGATTATATCTGGTGAATGATTTTCCACCGTCGGTGCTGTAGGCCAAGGACTGTTGCTGTGCTCCGCTTGCCGAAGTATAGAGCGCCACCATGGCGTTGGCTCCAAATCCAGCCGTGTTGTCCTTGTCAATCACCGCTGACCCAGAGAAGACATCACCCAAATCGTCGCGTGTCAAAGCCACGGCTTGCTCAATCCAATGCAGCATATCGGTAGAAGTGGCATGTCCCCACGACATATTGCCCCAGTCGTTGCCCTGTGGGTTGTACTGATAGAAAAGATGGTAAGTGCCATCGGCATACACCATGCCATTGGGGTCATTCATCCAATTGCGGTCAGGTGTGAAATGAATCTGAGGACGGTATTGCTCATTGCGTCCGCTGTTGGCTGGTGGCTGAGGATTGTCAACGGGTTGCTCCTCTTTCGGGTCATCGATAAGAGGGTTGTAGTCAGGTTTATAATCGTCATCCTTAGAACAGCCAGTAATGATAGCCGCCAGTGCGACGGCTATCATTAGAGGAGACTTGAAAAAAAATTTTCTCATTTTTTTCACGTATTATTTTTATCTTGTCTTCAGGTATTCCAAAGAGTTTTTGGCAAGAGTAAGCACATTGTCTTGATATCTGTTGTTTTTCGGACGGGCACTCTTGTCGGGTGTGCCATCAGGATTCTTCATCGAGAACTCGCATCCACCGTTGCCGATGCAGAGCACAGTACCCTTGTAGTCAGTGTTGCCCTGCTGTGCCTCAAACACGTTGAACTGGCTGACCCAATCGATCTGGGAGTCCCAGGTGCCGAGCGGATAGATGCCGAAGGTCTGGGTGAGTTGTGCATAGCAACTTTCCTCCTGGTTGCCGATGCCTGTGTACAATGACGGCAAGTTGAAGAAGAGGCAGTTGTGGTCTTCTGTCCATCCCGGTCCCTTGAAGGCGATGAGTTTGGTGCGGTCGTTCGACTCCACCTCGAGTCCCTTGTAGATGGGATGTGATGAATGATCCTTGGAGAAGCGTCCACCCGGGTTGAGTTGGACAGCCATCTTCCACACGTCGTTGTTGATACCACCCACTCCCGTGCCAATGACATGGTCGTTGGCTTTCATGTCATCGAGGTTGAGGCGTCCGAGAAGTCCGATATAGGTAGTGGCATGGCTCCAGAGCAAGAGGCTTCCGCCCTCCTTATACCATTGCTTGATGATGGGTGTGGCAGCAGTCACCACTTCGGGCACATTCCATACGGCATCCTCGCCCACTCCCTCAAGGTCACGCAACCAGAAGAGCACACGGAATGGATCCACATCACTGGCCTGTTTCACGTCGCCGAAATAGACATACTGTGCGGTGGGATAGGTGTCATGCAGCCAGAGCCATGCTGAAGCCTCGTCGTCATCACCCTCATTGATGAGTTGCTCGGGTGTGGGATAGATGCTCAGGAAGCCGATGGCCGTCTTTCCGATGCGGAGTGAAGACTTTGTGGAAAGAGCCGTACCTTTTTCATTCACAGCAGTGAGCGTCACATCCCAGATGTCACCTGTCTGCACATCGCTGATGGTGTAACTTGTAGCCGAACCAGGCAGTGTCTCATTGATGGTCCGTTTGCCGTTGGTGGCAGTGAACTTGATGTTTGTGGCATCAGCGGCCCTGTTCCATTCCACCAGTGCGTCGTATCCTCCGGTCTTGTCGACTTGTCTCATCTGCAGTCCGCTGATGCTGGTGGCACCCTCTCGCATGTAACTCTTCACCACACCGTTGGAGAAATTGTTGCCATCGGTCAGTTTGAACACATATTCGAAAGGCACGTTAGTGGGCACATTGGTCTGAGTGTAACTTGTGCCTGAGACGATCTCGCTGGAGAAGAGTGTACCATTGCGATAAATGATTACCTGCATCTGTCCTCCCTGCGAAGGCCATGTCCAAGTATAGTCATCGCCATTGAGTTGGCCATTGATCTGGCTGGCATCGGGAGCGCTGAGCACCATGGCCTCACGCTCGTAGTCCTTGTCCTGGCAAGATGTCATCATCATGCCCACAATGCATTGACAAATGATCAGAGGGATACTTATCAGTGCTTGTCTGTTTATCTTTGTAGTCATAATAATCGATGATTAAAGTTTTGATTCTAATAGCCTTTGTTCTGAGTATAAAGTCCGGGCACGTAGAAGAGTTGGATGTAAGGGATGGGGAAGTACTCGTTTTTGCCCGGTGTGTAATGGGCATCCTTGTAGTACTGTGCATAAGCCTGTCCGTCGTACACGCTGTTCTGCTCTTTCTCGAAGAATTCGTTGAGGGTCTTCGAAGCAATACCCCAGCGGCGGAGGTCGAAGTAGCGTCCGTTCTCCATGGCCAGTTCGAGTCGACGCTCCCACTGCAAGCACTGGCGAGCCTGTTCCTTGCTCTGGAAATAAGAGGCAGGATAGAGGGCGATGTCGCACTGGTCGGCGGCATACTGGATATGCTTGGCCACTGAATTCTTGGCACGCTGGCGAATATCATTGATGATGGTGCGAGCAGCCTCCAGAGCCCCTGTCTCGATGAGTGCCTCGGCACGCATGAGCATCACGTCGGTATAGCGGAGCACGTAGTCGTTCATGGCGAAAGCCTGCCATGGATTGTCGAATGTCTCGCCCTTGGAGCGCTGCGGCACTTCCTTCAGCGATGCGTAGTAGCCATAGGTGCTGGGGTTACGCGAGTTGTCCTTGGTCATGGTGTATTCGGTCTCGTATTTGTACGGGAAGGAAGGCAGACCTACAGTATGGAAGAGGCGCGGATCCCATTTCTGTGCTGTCGGCACACCGTTCACAGGATAGGCGATCTCATCGTTGTAGTTGTTGAACATGGGCAGTCCGTCCTTGGTCTTGAACGCATTGACGAGGTTCTGAGATGGCTTATGGAAGTCCCATCCGCAAGACCACATTCCCCAGCAGCCATTGAGCATGTTGCTCCAGTTGCCACGTCCGAAGAGTGTATTGTCGTCCTGATAGTCGGAATGCTGCACAGCGAAGATGCTCTCCTTTGAGTTTTTGTACTCAGGCAGGAAGATGTCGCCGAAGTCCTCCAGATAGCCATAGTTGGACTGCTGCACCTCCTGGGTGTATTTCAACACTTCCTGCATATACTGGCTGTTGATATGGCTGACACCTGTGCTTGCTTCATATCCGTCGCCCCATGCCATAGTGAGATAGCACTTGGCCAGGTAAGCGGCAGCAGCAATCTTGTTGGCTCTTCCGCCTTCAGCCTGTGTCACAGGCAGTACGTCATAGGCTGCCTTGAAGTCGGCCACAATCTTATCCATGAGTTCTGCGTGTGTAAACGCGTTGTTGGGAGTTTGCTCCTCGGTATGATTGCTGTAAACCTCCTCATCGACCCAGGGCACCTGGTTCCAGAGTTGCACCAGTTTGAAGTAGAAATGGGCACGGAGGAACCTCACCTCACCCTCACGGATGGCCTTAGTGGCAGCACCGAGTTTCTCGTCACCATATTCCTTGAGCGACACCAGTGCGCGGTTGCAGCGGCTGATGGAGCAATAGAGATGGTACCACATCTCGTCCATGTGGTCGGGGGTGGAAGCAGTGAGTGTCGACCACACCTCGAAGGGATGGTAGTTGGTGTCAGTAGTACCCGACCCGCCTTTGAATGCGTCATCACTGGTAAGGTCGCCGTATGGCCAAAGGTTGAAGGGATAGGTATACCAGTCATCGCCAAGTTTTGCGTATGCTGATGTCACCATCTCGTTGGGCTGGCTCATGGCGAGGTCCTCGCTGATGACACCCTTTGGCTCAACGTCGATGAAATCGTCGCAAGAAGTCAGCGTACCGCAGAGCAGGAGTCCTGCACAGAATGCTTGATATATTGCTTTCATAATTGATTTCCTTTAATAGTGATTAGAACGATGTTTGAATTCCGAATGAGAACGAGGTACTGTTAGGATAAGCCCAGTTGGGGTTCTCCGGGTCAGAGCAGGTCAGGCTGCTACTCTTGATGGTGAGGAGGTTATGACCTGAGAAGTAAATGCGTGCGCTGCTCATCTTGAGTTTCTCGATGAATGAGGTAGGCAGGTTGTAACCAATCTGTACCTGGCGCAGTTTTGCATAAGAACCGTTCTCCACGAAGTAACTGCTTGCCCTTCCTTCATTGCCAGTGTTGTTGGTGGTAAGTGCAGGTATGGTTGAACTGGTGTTGTCTTTTGTCCAGGCACCGAGCATGCGGTTACCCTTGTTGGAGCCTGCATCTGTGATGCTGTAGAAGTCGGTCTGGAATTTCTGGTTGTTGTAGACATCCTGTCCTGCCACTCCTTGCCAGAACATCGAGAAATCGAAGTTCTTATAACTCAGGTCTACGTTGAGACCCCATGAGAAATTGGGCACGGGATTGAAAATCCAGGTTTGGTCGTTCTCGTTGATCACACCGTTACCGTCGAGGTCGGCATATTTGAGTCCGCCCACGCGAGCATTCTCCTGTCCGCAAGCCAGCACTTCCTCACGGCTTTGATAGAGTCCGTCGACCACATATCCCACGATGGAGCCATAAGGCTTCTTGGCCTCCACAAGATTCTGCTTGGATGTATGCACATACGAGCCAGTGGTGGTCTCGGGCAGATAAGTCACCTTGTTGCGGAAGAAGTCGAGGTTGCCGTTTATATTGTACCTCAGACCATAGGAAGTAGTTCCGCGGTATCCGGCGGCGAACTCCATTCCCCAGTTCTGCAGACTTGGTCCATTGAGCCAAGAAGCACCACCCTCACCCATTGATCCGAGGTAGGCAGGATTGATCAGCATGTCCTTCACTTTCTTGACATAAGCATCGATGCTTCCATAGAAAGAACTGCGGAAGAGGTTGAAGTCAACACCGAAGTTCCACTGTGTGGTGGTTTCCCATTTCAGGTCGTTGTTCTGAGCCTGTGTGGCACGGTATCCTGATGGGAAGATGCCGGAACCTGCAAGTGCGAGGTCGTAGGCTGTTGACTCGTTGCGTCCGCCTCCGTAAGTAGCAGCGTAAAGTCCGTAGCGTGCGTAGTTGGAAATGGCCTGGTTACCGGTAGCACCCCATGAGGCACGGAGTTTCATGTCGCTGATCCACTCTTGGTTGAGATGCTGTGACACACGGTATCCGAGTGTGAAAGCGGGGAAGGTACCATAGCGGTTGTTAGAACCGAATCTTGAGGAACCATCTCGGCGAATGGTGAATGAAGCGAGCACCAAGTCTTTATAGTTGTAGTTGGCCTTGCCGAAGAGTGACACAAGGTTGTAGCCTTCCTCGATACCCGAGGCACGCTGTGTTCCTGTGGCGGCATTGGGCCACATATAATTATAGTTCTCGATGGCATACATCTGAGCATAACTGGCGAAGTCGTCGCGGGTCTGGCTGTAAAGTTCAAGACCGGCGAGGAGGTCGAATGTATGCTCAGGACCGATATTGAAGTTGTAGGTGGCAGTGTTCGACCAAGTCCACTTCATGTCGTTGCCCTGTGACACGTTGGCCGACGGTGTGCTGTTGTTCACCACATCTGAGTGCCATGTATAGGTGACGCTGTGAATGAAACCTGCATCGTAGTCGATGCCGAAACTTGAGCGAAGCACCAAGCCCTTGATGGGGGTGATGTTGACAAATGCATTGCCGAAGATACGCCAAATCTTGAGACGGTTGTCGCGGTTGTGATAAAGTTCGCGCAGCGGGTTCTGACGGGCGCTCATGCCACCCACAGGACCGGAGAAGGTCTCACCGTCTTCCTCATAAACAGGCACTGTAGGAGCCATCTTCAGGGCATTCTCCAGCGGTTGGCAATCCACCTGATTGGAATAAGTGATGGTAAGGTTCTCGCCGAGAGTGATGAGTTTGTTCACATTGTAACTGGTATTGATACGTCCTGAGAAACTCTCAAAGTCGGTGTATTTGAGGATACCGTTGTTTTTCTTGTATCCGAATGACACCAATGCCGAGTACTTATCTGTGGCGTTGGAGATAGACAGGTCATAGTTCTGTGAGAAGCCTGTGCGTGAGATGACATCGAGCCAGTCGGTATCAGAGAACCGCATGGTCTTCTTAGAGTTGATATAACCATCGTAGAGACCGTTCACCGTGTAGTCGACATACTGACCTGTTGCGGGGTTGTATGCACGGATAGGTGTGCCAGCCGAGGCGTTGAGGTTCAGGCCATAGTTGGAAGCATAGACCACAGGGTCAAGACCATCGTTCAAGGCAGCCTGAGCCATGGAAGTGGCATACTCTGCAGTATTGGCCAATTTCATCATGGTCTGCGAGTTATAGAACTGAGCGGTAAGGTTGGCCGAGAAGTCCACCTTTACCTTTTCACCCTTCTTGCCCGAACGTGTGGTGATGATGATCACACCATTGGCAGCGCGCGATCCGTAGATAGAAGCGGAGGCAGCGTCCTTCAGCACCTGCATCGACTCGATATCGTTCATATTGAGCGTATTGAGGTTGGTGGTCGTAGGAACGCCGTCGATGATGAAGAGCGGATCCTGTGAGGTATTGAACGAGCCAATACCACGGATACGCACCCTACCAGCACCCACAGGTGAGCCGTCGCTGGTGACGGTCATGCCCGGCACCTTTCCTTGCAATGCACGCATGGGGTCGGTGTCAGACGAAGTCTTCAGTTCATCCGTTTTCACGACAGCCACCGAACCAGTGAGGTCGGCCTTGCGCTGTGTCTGGTAACCGGTCACCACCAATTCAGCCAGTTCGCTGGCATTTTCCTTGAGTTGGATTTGCATCCCCGATGCTGCCGGCATCTCCACTGCGTCATATCCTATATAGGTAATGACGATAGTTGCTCCGGCTGCCACATTCAGTTTGAAATTACCGTCGAGATCGGTCACCGTTCCATTGGAAGTGCCCTTCTCCATGACGGTTGCTCCAATGACTCCCTCACCGGTCTCATCGATGACCGTTCCGGAAGCCTCAGTTTGTGCGTACATTACTGTACTCACGATGAGAAGCATCATGCTGAGAAGAGTCTTTTTGCCCCAGTTGCACGCAACTGACACAAAATCACCCCATCCGCATGGTGTGTTCTTAGTCGCAGTTTTCAGTTCTTTCATTGCTTCAACTTTTTGGTTAGTACTATGTGTTGTTAGATTTACGGCAAAATTACAGTTAACAATAGGTTGTTTCTGTCAATTATCGTTCTTTAGGTTGCAAAATTGTTTCTATGCAACAATTTTAGGGTATAACGAACGATTTCTTTCATTCGTCTCATCCGCCTCTACCTACCTTTGCAAAAGGAAACGAAAAAGGTGTGGATGATATGTTTCACTTTCGAACCTGGTCTGCGACAACCAAAGAATAGATGAAACGTCAGTCCACACCTATATTATATATATGGTATAGTTCCGAACTCCCTATTCTATTCCCAAGGTCGCAGTTTGGTCCGATAAGAGTCAGTGCTTTTTTACCCACGAAGATGAGCCGATTTAAGGCTATTTGCTTAGACAGTTATTGATAGAACTGTCATATCAATCGCAAAGATAATATTTTATTTTGTAACTTGTGACAAAAAAACAGAAAATTATAAATTTCGAGCCTCTCCTGGCACTTTTCCGTATTCATCTTTGAAACATTTGGCAAAATAACTGGGTGAGGTGAATCCCACCTGATAGGCAATTTCGCTCACAGACAATGAAGTGTCCGCGAGCATACCCTGAGCCCTTGAGAGTCTTGCCTTGCGCAGGAGGTCTACCGGAGATTTTCCGGTAAGCGCCTTTACCTTGCGGTATAGTTGCACCCTGCTCAAGTGCATTTCTGCCCCTATATCCTCGACAGAGAGGTCGCTGTCTGCCATTCTCTCTTCCACCACAGTCTTGAAACGGCAGATGAAGGGATCTTCCTTAGCCACTGTTTGTTTCTTTTCCTGTTGCTCCTCCTTGCTCCAAAGGTCATGAAGCAGGGTGCGGTTTTTCAGCAGGTTGGAGATGCGCGCCAAGAACACATCAGCATTGAATGGTTTGGTGATATAAGCATCAGCCCCACTCTGATAGCCTTCTATCTGGTGCTTGCTGAGAGCACGTGCTGTCAGCAGGACGACAGGTACATGACTGGTGAGGAAATCGGCCTTCACCTCCTGGCAGAACTCCAGTCCGTTCATGACGGGCATCATCACATCACTGACAATGAGGTCGGGCACCTGTTCATGAGCCATGCGCAGTCCCTCCTTTCCATCTGCAGCCTCGAGCAGTTGATAATGAGGTTGGAGGATTGTTCTCAGATAGGAACGTATGTCGGCATTGTCGTCCACGATGAGCAATGTGGGTGCTTCGGCACCCGCTGCTTTCGGTGTTGTAGTCTCTTCGGTCTGGCCCTCATTACCCTGCAACACGGTGAGTTCATCCAACTGCTGTGAAGAGAGGTCTTTGGCCGGAGCCCCCACCTGTACGTCAAGGATTTTGTTGACGAGTTGTGATAGATTGGCAGTATTTCTCTGAACGATGCCGAACATCTCCGCTGCCTTGTTGTCAGCCTTGCGTATGGTTTCTGTGGAGGCCAGTTCGTTGAGAGGTCCTTCGATCAATGTAAGTGGTGTGCGCAGTTCATGTGCTGCCTGTGTATAGAAATCGAGTTTCTCACGCTCCATTTTTCCCCTTTCCTCCTCCATCCGCAGTTTTTGGATATGGTATCGGTAGAGCAAGGCAGCGACAATGAGGAGGAGGACCACCAACACGATGAACATTGCATTGATGACACGTTGAGTGTCGAGTTTCTGCAGATAGTTGTCAGCCTGTTCGTGCAACTGATCGACATATTTGGACTGTCTGACGATTTCCTCATTCTGCATCAGCAGAACATGGGCATTCTGACGGGTGACCAAGGCCGACATCAGTCTCACTTCCTTCTCATAAGGCTTTCCTTCCAAGATATTGACCGCCATCTGCAGCAGTTGGTCGCCATGTGTGGGATAAATATAGGTGGCATCGAGCACAGAGTCACGTACCAACCGGATGCCGCCATCCTCGCCCGGAAGCCCATCGATACCGCAGAAAAGAGTTTTGGCGGAAAGTTGTCCCTTTTCTTCCAAAGCCTTTCTGACTCCCACCGCCATCCTATCGTTCTGTCCAAAGACGAAATCCACTTGCGACAAGTCGCCCTTGTAGTTTTTTACAGCCTGATAGGCGCTTTGCTCCGTCCAGTCGCCCTGCAGGGTGGCGATTTTCTCCATATTGGGATGATCTTTCAGTGCCTCCTCAAATCCATTATGTCGCTCTATCGCTGGTGAAGAACCTTTCAGTCCCATCACCTCCAGCACACGTCCTTTTCCCTGGAGCCTCGAGGCAATATAATCACCCATGACACGCCCCATCTCATAATTGTCCGCTCCCATATAAGCCGTGTACTTTTGCGAATTCGTCTTACGCTCAAATACGATCACCGGGATACCCTTGTCGTAAGCCCTGTCGATGGCCGGAGAGATGGTAGCCACCTGGTTGGGAGCCACAATCAGCAAATCGATGCCTGTAGCCACGAGGCTGTCGATCTGCTGCACTTGCCGCTCATCACTGTCATAGGCAGCAGCAAAGCACAGTTTCACATTGCGATGGAAATAGGCCCCCATGCGCAGTTCTGAGTTCTGCTTCTCACGCCAGATATCATCAGAGCATTGCGAAATGCCTATTTTATACTGCTTTCCGCCATTGGAGCAAGCAGTCAGGATAGATATGAATAAGATAAATAGATAGTATTTACTCTGCATGTCGCTATTTTTTTGGCAAAGATAATGCAAATTTTTATTATTTCCTTGTGCCAAAGCATGAATTTGACTACTTTTGCACAGTCAAACCTTCATAGGGAGGATATGAGATGAATCGCATCAATTGGAGAAGAACATGGATGTCACGGATACTATTGGCAGTATTCGTACCCATGCTGATGCTCTCCGTATTCCATATTCACACCGAAGGGTTGGCCGACGACATCGGATGCAATGAGTGCATGCACCATGTGCGTCACAGCCACCTATCCACTGCCGACTTCTGCTCTCTTCAATGCGTGCTGTGTCAGTTTCAGACACTGCCGTTCATCGTAGCGAGCCTTACCATCATCTGCATCCCTTTAGCGGCACAAGGTCATATTACCTCAAGTGTCTGCCATGGAGTCATTGCCCGCTCTGCAGAAGTCATTTCTCTGCGCGCTCCCCCATTTGCTGATTGAATTAATATTATCTTGATTGATGCACATCGAAGAAAGTCTCCCTTGTGCACCACCTTTCTATTATTAATCATCATCAACCATCAGCAAAATGAGTAAAACATTCATCATTCTGCTGCTCACATGCGTCAGTCTGTGTGTGAGCGCAGAGCATGTCATACCCATCACCACACTCAGCGGCAGGGTGACCGATGCCGTTGACGGTGAGCCACTTATAGGTGTCACCATCCAAATCACCGAACTTAGTCTGGCCACCATGACGGACGTAGACGGGCGTTATGTATTTGAAAACCTGCCCCAAAAGAATGTCACCGTCCAAGTAAGTTACATCGGGCACCAGACTATTATAAAGAAAGTGAATCTCGCCGAGACATCCCGTCTTGACTTCGTCATGCGAGAGAGCAACGCCATGATCAATGAGGTGGTTGTCACCGGCATCGCCGGCAATACCTTGCTCAAAGAGTCACCGGCACCCGTTTCCATCGTCACCCTGCGTGACCTCCAGACCACCTCATCCACCAACATCATCGATGCCATTGCCCGCAAGCCCGGCATGGCGCAGATCACCACAGGCAGCGGTATCTCCAAACCCGTGATCCGCGGCCTGGGCTACAACCGCCTCGTGACCGTCAACGACGGCATCCGTCAGGAGGGACAGCAATGGGGCGACGAGCACGGCATTGAAATTGACCCACAGAGCGTGCGGAGCATCGAAATTCTGAAAGGCCCCGCCTCATTGATGTACGGTTCCGACGCCATGGCCGGGGTTGTCATTTTTCACGGAAACCCCATTGTGCCCAACGGAAAGGTGCTGGGCAACGCCAACATGGAGTATCAGACCAACAACGGATTGGTGGGCTACTCCCTCAATATGGGCGGCAACCACCACGGATTCGTATGGAATGCCCGCTACTCTGGCAAACTCGCCCATGCCTATAAGAACAAATACGACGGCCGGGTGCTGGGGTCGCAGTTCCATGAAAACGCCGCCAACGGCATGCTGGGCATCAACAAGCGATGGGGGTTCAGCCACCTCAACCTGAGTTATTATCACCTCACCCCCGGCATGACCGAAGGAGAGCGAGATGAGGCCACAGGAGAGTTCATCATGCCCGTCTGCATCAACGGAGAGGCATCCGAGCGCATCGCCACCCATCACGACCTCACCACCTATGGCCATGGTTTTCCATATCAGCAGATTCACCACTACAAGGCTGTGCTCGACCAATCGGTCTACATCGGAGAAGGTACATTGAAGGTATTGCTCGGCTACCAGCAAAACCGCCGACAGGAATTTGAGGAGGTAGAGACGCCCGATGAGAGCGGTCTCGACTTCCTGCTCCACACCGTCAACTACGACACACGCTATGCCTGGGAGAACCATGCTGGATGGAAATTCAACACCGGCATTGCCGGAATGTACCAGAGGTCGCTCAACGAAGGAGAGGAATTTCTCATCCCTGCCTACATGCTGTTTGATATCGGTGCCTACGTCACCACAGGTTACAATGTGGGGAAATGGATGCTCAGCGGAGGACTGCGGATGGACCATCGCCACCTCCATTCTTTTGCCGAGGAAGACCGCTTTGAGAAATTCTCGCGATCTTTCAATGCAATGACTGGCAGTCTCGGAGCCGTCTATGAACTGCGTGATGACATGCGGCTGAAGATCAATCTGGCACGCGGCTTCCGTGCTCCCAACCTCAGTGAATTAGGGTCGAACGGAGAGCATGAGGGCACTTTCCGCTATGAGGTCGGCAACAAAGACCTGAATCCTGAATACAGTTGGCAGGGAGATATCGGATGGGATTATACCTCCGCCGTGGTATCAAGCCAGGTATCGCTCTTCGCCAACCTGATCGACAATTATGTCTTTGCCCACCGATTGCCAGGCGTGGAGACCGACGGCCTTCCCACCTACCAGTTCACCCAGGGCGACGCCCGGCTGTGGGGAGCAGAGGTGAGCCTCGATATCCACCCCATCGAACCCCTGCACTTCGAAAACAGTTTTTCCTTTGTCAACGCAGTGCAGTTGCATCAGGGTGCCGACCGCAAATACCTGCCATTCACCCCTGCCCCACGCTTTGTTTCCGAACTGAGTTACGACCTGATCCGCGACGGGCGCGTGCTCAACAACACTTATGTCAAACTGGGGGTGGAGTGCAACCTCAGGCAGAGCCATTTCTATGCCGCCGATGACACGGAGACCGCCACGCCATCATATACGCTGCTCAGTCTCTCTGCCGGTACCGACATCCGTTACCACAACCGCACCGCATGCACCATCAGCATCATTGGTGATAACCTGACCGACCGGGCCTACCAGAATCACCTGAGCCGCCTGAAATATGCTGGGTTCAATGCCGTCACGGGCCGCAGGGGCATCTACAACATGGGGCGAAGCGTCACCGTGAAGGTCAGTGTGCCTTTCTGAACTTGGTCAAGTAGTCAAATCATCTTTTACAGGCTGAAAGTTATTATTGGAGCAAAGGAGTTAAAGGAGTTGATCAACAACTTTTATAACTCCTTAGTTTCAATTCTGTTTATGCATATATACAATTAATTCTTTTCATTTAATGTCATTTCTAAAAACTTTTCTCCGATTTACTGATTGTTTCTTCGTATTATTAAGTAAATTTGTACCCTTGAATCATCATTGAATGGTAGGAAAAAGAAATGGATTGCTTCAAGTTAGTGTTTGCTGGAATAACAGACTTACATAATTCACCATTTTGCAGAAGTGCCCGTTTAAGGACCATTATAACCTGATTATGGGATAATCCCAAGTTAGAGCATCATCATATCTTCTAGTAAAACTAGTGTTAAAGATGGAAGAAAACAGTATATATGACAAAAAGTCACTACGCACAGTGTATGGAAAAACAGCCGATTTTAATGAATTGGCCAAAGACTGTGTGGCATTCAGCAATGCAGAAGGTGGCTATATTGACATAGGTATAGAAGATGGCCAAGCCCTTCCACCAAAAGGACAAATAATTCCAGAAGGTCTCGCTACAGACATTGTTAATAAGATTAGTGGTAAAACACAAGGCGTGACCCTCACTGCGGAAGTTTTTGTGGCAGAAAATGGTGGAAAGTACATCAAACTGCATATTTTGAGGAATCCCAATTCTCCATCTGCTACGAGTTCCGGCAAGTTCTTCCTGCGCATCGGCAACAACAGTATGCCCGTTGGCCCTGAAGACATTTCACGTCTGGCAGAAGATAAAGGCTGTATCAGTTGGGAAGATACAGAGACAAAATACAGTTGGCAGGATGCAGACTCGGAAAAACTCTCTGCTTTAATCGGACTATTGAAAAAGTCTGATCGTGTTTCAAACTTTGTCAAGCAGAAAGAGACAAAAGAAATTTTGGATTTCTATTATCTCACAGACCCTGACTCTGACAAGATGACCAATCTTGGCGTACTCTTTATCGGTAAACAGACACAGCGGGGAAGAATACAAAATGCCCCTGTCATTCAGTGCATCAAATATGATCAATACGGTGAAAAGGTGAACAAATGGTTATGGGATGACTATATGCAGAACCCTTACGAAATGATCAGCAGTGTATGGGAACGTGTGCCAGAATGGAAAGAAAGTACTGAAATAACAGAAGGCTTGTTCAGACGCAATATTTTGGCTTACCCAGAGAAGGTTATACGAGAATTGCTTGCAAATGCACTGGTCCATAGACCGTACACGGTAAGAGGCGACATCTTCATTAACATCCATCCTGACCATATAGAAGTTGTAAATCCTGGCAGGTTGCCATTAGGTGTCACGGTGAAGAATATCTTGCATACAACAAAGAAGAGGAATGAGCACATGGCTGCATTATTCTATGCTCTACATTTAATGGAGCGTGAAGGATCGGGCTATGATATGATGTATGAAACTCTGTTGGCAAACGGCAAGCCAATACCAGTGGTGACCGAAGGTGAGGATAGCGTGTCTGTTCGAATTGACAGACGAATTATCAATGAAGAAGTGATTAAGGTGATGCAATATGCCGACAAACATTTTGATGTAAAACAAAAGCAACTGATATGTCTTGGATTAATCGCCATGCATGAAAGCCTTACTGCATCAGAACTAATAAGAATCCTCAATCTAAAAGATGCAGATGCACTTCGTTCTTGGTTGCGTTTGTTGATAGACAAAGAACTTGTCATCGGCACCAAAAATCGCTCAAAGTCCAAAGAATATCAGGTGAACCCCTTATTGCTAAAAAACAGCCAATTCATGGGAAAAACGTCTCTGAAACGTATTGAGGACTACCGTATCAAGGAACTCATAAAGGAAGATTTGCGAATATATAAGATAGCATCGGCAATGGAAATTCAGAAACGTATAGGCGAAGAAATCCCATCAAAGAAAATTTGGAGGCAACTCCAAGCCTTGGTAGAAGAAGGCCATATCCGCAAAATAGGTTCAAACAGATGGCTAAAATACGAAATGATGGAATAGCAATCGCATATCAATTCCAAAAAAATGCGTCGAAATACTAAAATGGAATTGAGGAATGGAATTGAGAAAGATACTATATTGATATAGATTAGATATTGATATACAGTGATTTAAGAGGGTTCTTGAGACCCAATTATCGATTCCTTAGAGGAAATAGATGGAATAGAGACAATGATTACACGATTAGAACAAGAGATTTATCGATATGATAGGAATTAGGTTCAAAGAAAACATCAAGCACATATTTGCAAAGGAAAACATCAAGAACACCTATAACTATATGCCAATACCCAGATGCTGATACAGAAGATGATATGAGAGAAAATATTTTGCAACCTAAACACAAGACATACAACCATATGCAACAATTCAACAAAGGATTTCTCTTTTTTATCTGCCTGGTGTCGGCGATGGGCGGTCTGCTCTTCGGATACGACTGGGTGGTGATTGGTGGTGCTAAGCCATTTTATGAACTCTATTTCGGCATTACAGACTCGCCCCTGATGCAGGGTGTGGCGATGACCACCGCCCTCGTAGGTTGTCTGATAGGAGCCATGGTGGCAGGTGCCGCCGCAGACAAGTACGGGCGCAAGCCCTTGCTCATGCTGTCGGCCATTCTATTCACCGTATCGGCCATTGCCACGGGATTGTTCAACGACTTCACCTTATTTAACTTGGCCCGCTTCGTGGGAGGTGTGGGCATCGGCGTAGCCTCGGCACTGGCACCGATGTACATCGCTGAGGTGAGTCCGGCTGAGATTCGCGGCCGCATGGTGAGTCTCAACCAGATGACCATCGTGCTGGGCATCCTATCCGCCCAGATAGTCAACATGCTGCTCGCCCGCGACACTGCCGATGCCACCAACATGGCATGGAATCAGGAATGGGGCTGGCGCTGGATGTTCTGGGCAGAGACATTCCCTGCCGCACTGTTCCTGTTCCTGAGTTTCTTCATTCCGGAAAGTCCTGTTTTCCTGAAACTCAAAGCAGTGAAAGAAGCACAGCCCGCCAAGAAGGAGGCTGGGCTACGCGAACTCTTCCAGCACAAGTACAGCAAGGTGCTCATACTGGGAATCGTCATTGCCGTCTTCCAACAATGGTGCGGAACGAATGTCATCTTCAACTACGCGCAAGAAATCTTTGTGGGAGCAGGCTTCAATGTCGACGGGATGTTCATCAACATCGTCATCACGGGCATTGCCAACGTGCTGTTCACCTTTGTGGCCCTCTACACCATTGAGAAATGGGGTCGCCGCACACTGATTCTGATTGGTGCCGGTGGGTTGGGACTCATCTACCTGATACTCGGCACCTGTTACTTCATGGGGGTGACCGGATTCATGATGGTGGCGCTGGTGGTGGCAGCCATCTCCGTCTATGCCATGACCCTTGCCCCTGTCACCTGGACACTACTGGCAGAGATATTCCCCCACCGCGTCAGGGGCATTGCCATGGCGACCTGCACCTTTGCCCTGTGGGTGGGCTGCTGCACGCTGACATTCTCATTCCCCTCGATGAACGCCGCCCTTGGCAGCAGCGGTTCTTTCTGGATTTACAGTGCCATCTGCTTCTGTGCCTTCATTTTCCTGCTGCGCAACTGTCCTGAGACCAAGGGAAAGAGCCTGGAGCAACTGGAACAGGAACTGGTGAATCAGAGTGAAGAGTGAAGAGTGAAGAGTGAAGAGTGAAGAATGAAGAATGGCTTCTCTGTATGTTGCGTTTTCGACGCAACCCAAACAAAAAGGACTATTGTCTAAACTCCCGAACTAAAAATATATACAAAATGAAAGAGACGGTAAAAGCATGGAGAGAACTGGTGACGATTCCGACCTATGAGGTGGGGAAGCCAGAAAAGAACCCTATATTCCTGGAGAAACGCGTCTATCAAGGTTCGAGCGGAGTGGTGTATCCCTACCCTGTCATAGAAAACATCGCAGACGAGAAGACCGACAAGGAATATCTGGCCATCTGGATGGAAAATGAGTACATCAAGGTGATGGTGCTGCCCGAGTTGGGCGGACGTGTGCAGATGGCATACGACAAGATTGCCAAGCGCCACTTCGTCTATTACAACCATGTCGTCAAACCGGCACTGGTAGGTCTGACTGGTCCGTGGATTTCCGGCGGGATTGAGTTCAACTGGCCCCAACACCACCGTCCCTCCACCTTCATGCCCGTCGACACCGCCATTGAAGCCAACGATGACGGTTCAGTGACTGTATGGGTGAGCGAGATGGAAAAAATGTTCCATCAAAAAGGAGCCGCCGGTTTCACGCTCCGTCCCGGTTGTGCGTATCTTGAAATAAAAGGACGCCTCTACAACCGCACTGACCTGCCGCAGACATTCCTGTGGTGGGCCAACCCTGCCGTGGAAGTCAACGACGCCTACCAAAGTGTGTTCCCGCCCGACATCAATGCCGTCTTCGACCACGGGAAGCGTGCCGTTTCATCATTTCCCATCGCCACGGGCACATATTATAAAATGGACTACTCAGCCGGAGTGGACATCTCCAACTACCGCAACATCCCTGTTCCCACTTCCTACATGGGCGTCAACAGCCGCTTCAACTTTGAGGGAGGTTATGAGAACGACACCCAAGCCGGCATGCTCCATGTGGCCAGTCATCATTTCTCGCCCGGCAAAAAGCAGTGGACCTGGGGCAATGGTGACTTCGGACGAGCCTGGGACCGCAATCTGACCGACGAGGCATCGCCAGAGGAGATGAAACGCTGGAACCTCAACCGCGAGGGATTCCGTCCATATATCGAACTGATGGCCGGTGTCTATACGGAAAACCAGCCCGATTTCTCATGGCTCATGCCTTACGAGGAAAAGCAGTTTGTGCAGTATTTCATGCCCTACCGCGAGATTGGCATCGTGAAGGAAGCGTCAAAGGACTTGGTCTTCAATATCGACGAGGCCGATGACGGAAAGGTTGGCTTCAAGGTCTTTGCTACCAGCAAACAAGAAGTATGCCTCATCCTCAGAAACGACAACGGTGAGGTGTATTATCAGCAGGAACATATCCTGTCGCCGGAAGAAGTGCTTTCCGAGACGGTTGATGTCAACGGAGCCAAGTGGGGAGAACTCACTTTTGAAATCCGCAAGACCTTCGTCTACGGACAGCGCACCGTGCTCAGTTGGCATGCCGAAGCCGACGAGATCCGTCCCATCCCCGACAGCGCCGAGGCCGCGCTCCTGCCCGAACAAGTAAAGACCAACGAGCAACTCTATCTCACAGGTCTGCATCTGGAGCAATACCGCCATGCCACATGGAGTCCCACCGACTATTACGAAGAGGCTCTGCGCCGTGACCCGAACGATATCCGATGCCTCAACGCCCTGGGCCTGTGGTATATCCGCAAAGGTCGCTTTGCCAAGGCAGAGGAATTGCTGCGCAAGGCTGTGCGGCTCATCACCAAGCGCAATCCCAATCCCTATGACGGCGAACCCATCTACAATCTCGCTCTCGCCCTGAAATATCAAGGAAAAATAGAAGAGGCTTACGAACTATTCTGGAAATCCACCTGGAACAAGGCATGGGCTGATGCCGGCTATTTCGAGGCCGCCAAGATCAGCGTAGCGCAAGGCCGGTTTGAGGATGCGCTCGACGAACTGGACCGTTGCCTCATCTTCAATGCCCACAACCAGAAGGCCTTGGCTATGAAGGCCACCGTTCTCCGCAAAATGGGCTGTTCAGACAAGATGCTCGCCACCTGCAAGAAGGCGCTCTCCACCGACCTGTTCAACTATGGTTGCCTCTTCGAGCAGCACTTGCTCACAGGCAACATTCAGGCGCTCGATGAGATGTTGGATATGATGCACGGGATGTCCAACAACTATGATGAGGTGGCTCTCGACTACTGTGCCGCAGGCTGTTTTGAGGAAGCCGTCACCCTCTGGCAACACGCCATCGAACGGCAGGCCGCCACCCCCATGACCTATTATTATATCGGTTGGTGCCTGATGCGCCAAGGTGATGCGGTAGAAGCCAACGATTGGTTTGAGAAAGCAGAGAAGCAGTCTCCCGCCTACTGCTTCCCCAACCGTCTGGAAGACGTGCAAGTGCTTGGCATGGCTATCGTGATGAATCCAGACGGAGCACGCGCGCCCTATTATCTGGGATGCCTGTACTATGCCGCACGTCAGTATGACCTTGCCATCAAAAACTGGGAACTGTCTGCCCGGCTCGACCCGACCTTCCCCACGGTGTGGCGCAACCTGGCCTTAGCCCGATTCAACAAGCAAGACCGTCAGGAAGAGGCTCTCGATTTTATGGAACGAGCCTTCCGTCTTGATGAGAGTGATGAACGAGTGCTCATGGAACTCGACCAACTCTACAAGCGACTGCACCGGTCCCATCAGGAGCGTCTCAACTTCTTGCAGCAATATCCCCAACTGGTTGAGCGCCGTGATGACCTCGTATTGGAGGAAATCACCCTGCTCAATCAGACTGGCCGTCATGAGGAAGCCATGCAACGACTCGATGCCCATATCTTCCATCCCTGGGAAGGCGGTGAGGGCAAGGTGTCGGCGCAATATCAGATCTGTCGGGTTGAACTGGCCAAGAAAGCGATAGCCGCCAAGGATTATCCAAAAGCCATCAAGTGGCTCAACGAGTGTCTGGAATATCCCCACCACCTTGGCGAAGGCAAACTTTTCGGTGCACAGGAGAATGATTTCCATTATTTGCTTGGCATCGCCTATGATGCACTTGGACAACATGAGAAAGCCCTTGAAAGTTGGGAGGAAGCCACCAAAGGACCGCAGGAGCCCGCCGCCGCCATGTACTATAACGACGCCAAACCCGACAAGATTTTCTATCAGGGAATGGCACTCCTCCAACTCAGGCGAGAAGCAGAAGCCCACGGACGGTTCTACAAACTCATCAACTATGGCAAGCAGCACCTCTTTGAGAAGCAGACAATGGACTACTTCGCCGTCTCTCTGCCCGACCTGCTGATCTGGGAAGACTCCCTTGACACGAAGAACATCATCCACTGCAAGTATATGCTCGCCCTGGGCTATTACGGCATGGGTGACATGGAACATGCGATGAAATATCTCGACGAGGTGGAAGCACTTGACAACAACCATCAGGGAATCCAGCAGTTCCGCTCACTGATTGAAGCACATTTGTAGGAATAACAAGACATAGATCATCATTAAAACCAACAGAATATGAAAAAAACATTTTTACTCCTGATCACCCTGATGACCGCCATCATCAGCCATGCGAAAATGACACTTGGTGAACAAATATGGTGGGGGTACTTTAGTGAGAATGATGCAGCCAACCTGCCGTATGAAGGACACTTGGGGTATGGCCAATCTACCACCATCGATGCCGCCATTTTCATCCCAGCCCATCATCCCATAGCCGGTTCTGCCTCCATTAATGCCATACGTCTATGGCTCGGCAATGACATTTCATCTGTGGGCGACATGACGTTGTGGATTTCAAAGAAACTGCCCTCAAATATTTCGAATGCAGATTATACACAATCAGTCCCAAGATCCTCATTAGTTTCAAAACTCAATGAGATACAACTGACATCCCCCTATTCCATCAATAATGAGGGAATCTATGTCGGATATTCATTTCGTATCTCAGGAAAGGCGTATCCCATCATGGGTGGAGGAAAAGATGTGGCCAATGGTTTCTATTATCGCGTCACAGGGAATGACTGGATGGATTTCTATGGTGAAGGGTATGGAAATCTCGCCATACAGGTACTGTTAAGCGGTGTTACTCTCAACGACAACGAAGCCACGCCTTTGGATTTTGGCACATCATATGTGTTAAAAGGCGGGACAGCGACAGTGCCAGTTGAGATATATAATACGGGAAAAGAACCTATCTCATCCATCAGTTACACCATCACAACAAATGGAGCAGAGTCGGCAGAGCAAAGTGTAAATACGGACAAGATACCCTTTGCCGCCACAGGAACCGCCTATATTCCATTTTCGGCAGATGCAGAAGCCAAGAAATACAGCAAGATACTGACCATCAGCAAGGTGAACGGCAGCGCCAACACATCCAGCAAGAAAACCGCTTCAGGCAACTTGATCACCATCTCCGAAAAGCCTGCTGCCTTGCCTGTTGTAGAGGAATTCACGGGCACATGGTGCGGATATTGCCCCTACGGATTTGTCGGAATGGAAAAGACCCATGAAACATATGGTGACAAAGTGGCCCTGATTGCAGTTCACAAAGGTGACGTGATGGAAATCATTGATTACTCAGCCATCGACTCGCCCTCTGGTTATCCTGGAGCAAGGATTAACAGGGAATATGATTTGTATCCATCAGCAGATTATCTGAAATATTATCTTGATTACATTTTGGAGAACTATGTGTCAATAGCAAGCATAGAGGCCACAGCCTCATGGACAGGACCGGAAATGACGGCCATCAAACTTGACACCAAGACCAAGTTTGTCTATTCAGATGAAAACGGTCAGTATGGTCTTGCCTTTGTTCTTGTGGAAGACGGATTGAAGGGTTCTGGCAGCGATTGGAGGCAAGCCAACTACCTGTCCGGCGGCAGTGGCGACAGCGATATGCAGTTCTGGTACAATTCTGGTTCTTATGTTTCAGGTTTGGAGTTCAACCATGTACCTGTGGCAGCGTGGAATGTCAAGAAAGGCATAGACGGATCCGTGAATCCCAACATTGTAGATGGCGCTGTACAAGATTTTTCATACGAGGTCAACATCTCCAACAAGAAACTCATTCAGGACAAGTCCAAACTGAAGGTCATCGCCATGCTGATAGACAGGACAACAGGCTATATTATCAATGCCGCACAGACGGCCATCGGTGATGCTTCGGCCATTCATCATGAAAGTGCCGAGGAAGCCACCGTCATCTCACGATATACTATTGACGGACGTGCCATCAAGAATCCTCAAAAAGGATTGAACATTATCAGGATGAGTGACGGCACCACCAAGAAAGTATTGGTAAAATAAGCAAATACATGTTTTGCTTTCACTCGTCTTTTGGAGTTTAGCAAAAAAATGTATACATTTGCAAGTGATAAACAAACAAAGGAGACAAAACAGACAGCGAACATGATCAAAAGGCTGACACCAATACTCTTTCTGCTGTTGCTGACCGGCTGCCACAGCACCCCGAAAGCCGAAGATTCCGGCACCAAGACAGCGACAGAAGCCCCCAAGACCCGCACCGACTCCATCGGCATGCTGGTCGCTGCAGTGCGCAACAACTCTCGGCTTTATACCAGCGAGTTCCATGTCCACAAAATCATCACACACAGCGATGAGTCGAGGCTGAAGGGCAGCATCCTGGGCATGAAATACGACATCGGCATCCCTGTCGGCAGCCGCCGCATCGCTATCCCCATCGATGCCACGCTCAAGGGCTATATCGACTTCAGCGACTTCAGCAGCGGCAACGTCATCTTTGATGAAAACCGCATCGAGATCATCCTGCCCGACCCCGCCGTGGAAATCACCAGCGCGAAGATCAACCACGATGAGATCAAGTCGTATGTGGCACTGCTTCGCAAGGACTTCAGCGACAAGGAACTTTCGCAGTTTGAGGCACAGGGTCGCGACAGCATCCTTGCCGACGTACCCTCATTGAAAATTGCTGAGCGCACCCGCAGCAGTGCTGCCAACATCCTTGTGCCAATGATGCGGAAACTGGGATTCAGCAACGACGACATCGTCGTCACTTTCAACAAGAATTTTGACGAGCAACATCTGCGAACAACCATCAATTAATCATCATGCAAGCATCCCCGACCCCTAAAGAGCATCCCCTGCTGCGCCTGATCCTCACTGCCGCCACACTGATCGCATTGGTATCGATGGTGGTGGTGCTCGCCACCAAAGGAACAGTCAACACCATCAGTTTCGGACCCGACAACAGCGGCATCAGTATCGAAGCCACCCAACTGAAATCTGTGAGGGACATCGGCCAATGGGAATTTCTCGCCGTATCTGATGAGGAACTCGTCGATTCCACCGCAGGCCGTATCCTGGGCAGCGACAAGCAAATCACCCGCATCTATTACGGAACCCTGCGTATGGGCATCGACATGACACAGTTGGGCGAAGATGCCATCCGCATGCATGAAGACACGCTGGATGTGAAGTTGCCCCCCGTGCAACTGCTCGACAAGGAGTTCATTGATGAGACCCGCACCCGTTCATTCTTTGAGAAAGGCAGTTGGGACAACTCAGCGAGGAAAGCGCTGTATGAGAAAGCCAAGCGGCAGATGGAGTCGCGCTGCATGACCGAAGACAATCTCAACGTCGCCCAGGCCAGGGCAGTGGAAGAGGTGACCCGCCTGTTCGAATCGATGGGATATGCCTACGTGGATGTTCACTTTTAATTCAGGAAAAAGCTATGGAAGTCATCAATGATATCATCAGCAGCATCAACGGCGTGCTTTGGGGTTGGCCCATGATCATCCTGCTGCTCGGCACCCACATTTATCTCACCATCATCCTGCGCTTTCCCCAGCGCAAGATTTTCAAGGCCATCAAACTCTCCGTGACCAAAGACCCCGGGTCGGAAGGTGACGTGTCGCAGTTTGGCGCCCTCGCCACGGCCCTTGCCGCCACCATCGGCACCGGCAACATCGTAGGTGTGGGCACAGCCATCGCCTTGGGCGGACCCGGTGCCGTCTTCTGGTGCTGGCTCACCGGTGTTTTCGGCATATCCACGAAATATGCCGAGGGACTGCTTGCCATCAAATACCGTGTCAAGACCTCCAACGGCAAGATGCTCGGCGGTCCGATGTATGCCCTGGAGAGAGGATTGGGTTGGAAATGGATGGGCGTGCTGTTTGCCCTCTTCTGCGCCCTTGCCTCTTTCGGCATCGGCTGCACGGTGCAGGCCAACGCTATCTCCACCCTGTCGTTTGAAAGTTACCAGATACCCACCTATGTGATGGGCGCCATCATCTGTCTGCTCACCGCATTAGTCATCATCGGTGGAGTGCACAGCATCGCCAGGGTGTGCGGAGCACTGGTTCCCTTCATGGCCGTCTTCTACATTGTGGGCTGCTTCTACATCATGTTCATCAATTCCGCCTACCTGCTGCCCGCCCTGAAACTCATCATGGAATGCGCGTTCAACCCCTCCGCAGCCGGTGGCGGATTCGTAGGCGGCACATTCATGATTGCCTGCCGCTATGGCATCTCCCGAGGTCTGTTCTCCAACGAGTCGGGTATGGGATCGGCTCCCATCGTAGCCGCTGCCGCACAAACCCGCAACCCCGTGCGCCAAGCCCTTGTGTCTAGTTCCGGCACGTTCTGGGACACCGTGGTGATCTGCGCCATCACCGGTCTGGTAATTGTCAGCAGTTCCCTCGCCCACCCCGACATCAACTTCACCGACGGAGCCATCCTCACCAAGTCGGCCTTTTCCAAAATTCCCATGGGAGCGCTGTTGCTCAACATCGGCCAATTCACCTTTGCTTTCAGCACCATCCTCGGATGGAGTTATTACGGAGAGCGAGCCGTGGAGTATCTTGGCGGCAAGCGTTTCAACCTGCCCTACCGCATCCTCTACATCATCGCCGTCTTCGCAGGCAGTATCATCAGTCTCAACATCGTATGGAACATGGCCGACTGCTTCAATGCCCTGATGGCCATCCCCAACCTTCTCTCGCTTCTCTTCCTGAGCAAGATCCTCATCAGCGAGACCCGCAAATACCTTTGGGAAGGCAATCTAGATGGAGTGATGGAAGATTGAAAATTGAAAATTGAAGATTATTATCAACAACCATGGGTATACGATTACTACTGGCGTGCGGGCTGATGTTTTTAGCCGCATGCGGCAACAAAAGCACCAATGCCACAAACGACAATATCAGCAACAACAATAACCTCAATTCTAACAATATGGATACTTTTAAGACAAAAAACGGCAAGACCGTTACATTCACGCCCATCAAACATGCGAGCATGGAGATCAACTTCGACGGGCGCATCATCCAGGTAGACCCTGTCATCAATGGAGCACTGCCTGAGACCGACTACACGGAATGGCCAAAAGCCGATTTCATTCTCATCACCCATGATCATTATGACCACCTCGACACACAGGCCGTGGCTGACCTCAGCAAAGAATCTACCGTCATTGTGACCAATGCCAGTTCAGCGGAGGCTTTGGGAGAAGGCAAAGTGATGTCCAATGGCGACAGCCTTCGTCTCGCCGATGACCTGATGGTGTATGCCGTTCCCGCCTACAACATCACCCCCGGCCACACACAGTTCCACCCCAAAGACCGCGACAACGGTTTTATCCTTGTGGCAGACGGTCTGCGCATCTACATCGCCGGTGACACTGAGGACATCGAAGAGATGGCCGATGTAAAAGACATCGACATCGCTTTCATGCCCTGCAACCAGCCTTACACGATGACTCCCGCCCAACTGCGCCACGCAGCCGACATGGTAAAGCCACGCGTGCTCTACCCCTACCACTACGGAGATACCGACCCCGAAGCGATAAAGGATGCCCTTGAGGGCTCAGGCATCGATGTGAGAATCAGAGATTTCCAGTAAAGACGTAAGTTTTTCCTGCCTTGGTGTCGATGTCGTATTCATAGACCTTGCGCAAAGGCAGTACAGAGAAGTCCTTCAGTTCAGCCGATTTCAGCGGCGACTTGATATCAGGAGTTTGCAGCAGAGCATTGCTGCAGGCTCCTTTTGCTTCACGGAGGCCCTTGCCCTTCAGCGGGACATACGAGCGCAGACGGAGCGTACCACCGATGGAGGACTTCACTGTTGCTTTTGTGACATGGCCATTATCCCATGCCATGGATACCTCAAAGCCTCCACGTGCCCTCAGACCGCTGACGCTGCCCTTCTGCCATACTGATGGCAAAGCGGGGAGCAGATGCACGGCACCATCGTGGCTCTGCAAGAGCATCTCAGCCACACCCGCAGCAAAGCCGAAGTTGCCGTCAATCTGGAAAGGCGGATGAGCATCAAAGAGGTTGGGATATGTGCGCCCGTCGGGGTGGGTTCTCATCGCCCTGTCATTAGGCAAGAGGTGCAGCATGTTGCTGATGATTTTGAAGGCATGGTCACCATCCAGCATACGAGCCCAGAAATTGATTTTCCATCCGAGGCTCCATCCCGTCGCCATGTCACCACGCTGATTGAGTGTGTTGGCAGCCGCCGTGAACAAGTCGGGATGGCTGTAGGGAGAAATCTGGTTGGAGGGATAGAGTCCGTAGAGATGTGAGATATGGCGATGCTCGTCACGAGGGTCATCCCCATCCTGCAGCCACTCCTGCAACTGTCCGTAGCGTCCTATCTGCATCGGCGGCAGTTGGGCGATGGTTTTCCTCAGTTGACTCTGATATCCAGCATCCACGCCGAGGATTCCCGCTGCCAGCAGGGTGTTGTTGAGAGCGTCAAAGACAATCTGGTTGTCCATGGTACAGCCAGCGGTGACCGGCGTGCGCTTGCCCATCGGTCCATGCTCCGGTGACACCGACGGCACCACCACGAGCCAGCCATACTGCGGATGCACCTGCATATAGTCGAGATAGAAATCAGCAGCACCCTTCATGATGGGATACCACTCGCGGAGGAACGCCTTGTCACCTGTGAAGAGATAATGCTGCCAGATGTGCGTCGTCAGCCATGCCCCACCATTGGGGAACATGCCCCATGGTGCGCCATCCACCACTCCTGCGATGCGCCACAGGTCAGTGTTGTGGTGCGCCACCCATCCGCGGCACCCATACATATCCTGAGCGGTCTTTTTACCTGTCACGCTGAGGTCACGGATCATGTCGAACAGCGGCATCTGCGTCTCACCGATGTTACCCACATCAGCAATCCAGTAGTTCATCTCTGCATTGATGTTGATGGTGTATTTGCTGTCCCACGGTGCATTCGCGCTGTTGTTCCATACACCCTGGAGGTTGGCTGGCTGTCCGCCCGGCTGGGATGAACTGATTAGGAGGTAGCGTCCGTATTGGAACATCAGTTCCACTAGTCCCAAGTCATTGCTTTGGACAAAAGCCGCCACTCGTTTGTCGGTGTCCATCTCATTGTCGCCGCCCAGATGGAGGTTCACCCGGTTGAATTGCTCCTGGTATTTGCGGAGATGATTTGCCAACAGTTTTTTGTAAGGCGTGCCCGTCACACTTGCCAGCGACTGCAGGTTGCGCTCTGTCGCATTGCCCGAGATATCGTGGTAGTTGACATAATTGGTAGCCGCCACGATATAGAGTGTCGCCTCCGTGGCGTTGGACACCTGCACCTGGTCGGCTGCGTCGGATACCTGACCGTCGCTCTTCACCAGGATGCGGCACTCCGCCTTCAGACCAGCCTTGATGCCCTCGTGATCCACGCCGTCGATCTCTGCGATGAGGCAATGATTCTCTACTTGATGACGAGTCTTGAACTCACATTGATGACCAAGTTTGAACGCCAAAACTCCTTTCTTGCTCGCAGTGATGCGCACAATGATGGCATTCTTGTCCATTGAGGCAAAAGTCTCATGTGCATAACGCACGTCACCCTTGTTGTATGTCGTCGTGGAAAGCGCTTTCACGAGACTGAGTTCACGCTTGTAATCCGTCGGTACCGACTTATCGTCAAAGTCAATCATCACATCGCCAAGCGTGAGGTACTTCATTCCATGAGGTCCGGGGATGAAAAACTTGTCGATGAGGCTGGCTGCCGCCTCCTCCTTCCCTGCAAAGATGGAGTCGCGCACCTGCTGCAAATGCGCTTTTGCCTCCTTGCTGTCGTTGTTGTGTGGCGAGCCCGACCAGAAGGTCTCCTCATTGAGTTGTATGCGCTCCACATCGGTACCTCCATATATCATGGCACCAAGGTGTGAGTTGCCGATAGGCAGCGCCTCCAGCCATTGTGTGGCGGGTTGACTGTAACGGAGGGTCTCATTAACGGGATTCGCCACTTTGGAGCAGAAGCCAATGGCGGGGACGGCCATACAAGCCAAGATGACAAGAAGTCGGAGTGTTCTCTTCATAGGAGTTTCAATGATTAGTGGATGATGGTACAAAAGTAATCATTATTTCGGGAAATGGCAAAAAAATGCTTCGCTTCATCAAAAAGCGAAGCATTTTTTACAAAACAAGTCACCATGACAACAGTGGTAGCACTCATATCATTGCTTTGCATAAAAAAGGTTCAACGCTTTTTCACTACGACAAATAGTCGTTGGCACGATTCGATGGGGATATTCCACATCCTATCAAACGTTTCGATGTCGACCGACTCATTGTAGGCTTCGTTGTCGGCTGTGTTCCTATATTTCTCCACGGAATCCTGAATGAAGAAGTGCGATTCGTCATAGCCCACCACTGGGATATAGTGAAGTGTCTTGCCATTGAAGACCAAAACGATAACGGGAATTCCCTTGCTGATGGCATTCTTCAAATCATCAGTTGTTCCCGTATAATACTCTGTCGTGTATGTTTTGTACTGTTCTTCAAAAAGTATCTTGAAACATTTGGGATAGGCACCGTCTTCATACTTACAGGGAAAAGAAGACTGTTGATAGAGTGACACGCCATCTACTTCCTTTCCATAGAATCGCAGCAAATAGGCACTGGAGCATGCTGCACATTCAATTCCTTGTTGTGTGTCAGGTCTGGGGTTAGGAAAGATGATATAGGATGAAGGATGATCGTGCTGGTTGACATAAGCAGTTGGAGCCACAAGAAAATTGGCACGCGCATACGCCTTTTGTTCGTCTGTCATGTTGTTGAGCATGTTCAACAACTTGTTGAGGCTATTCCCCTGATTCTCCGACAGGCCATCTTGGTTTTGGGCATGGAGTGGAATAGCGCACGAAAGCAGTATCATCAGCAATGCTGACATTATAATGGATTTCTTGTTCATCACTATTTAACTTAAAAACAGTCAATCAAGATTTCATCCACCGTCTGTAGAGTCGTCTTACTGCTCTTTCAAGTGACTGATTTATTGGTCAAGGTTGATGTCTGTGGTGGCTTTCCCGTTCACACTCTGGAACACGAACACCAATTTTTCCTTGGGCAGTCCCTTCAAGGAGAGATCAAACACCTTCTTGCCTCCAAGCGTGAAGGTTTTGACTGTCTGACCAGAAAAACTCACCACATCCACCTTCTCTACGGGTTCCGACGCAACAATACTGAGTATATCGCCTTTCCTGTTGGTTTTGATTGTCAGCCCCGATGAGGGTAAGGATATCTTGTCAAATCCGGCAGCGGCCAATCTCTGACGGCACACATCAGCCAAGCCAGGATTTGTCACCTCCAAATAGCGCAAGGCATAATGACGGCCCAACTGGCGATACCCCTCACTGCTGAAATGGAGATTGTCGTCGCTGGGAAGACAACCTTCGGAAGAGACGACATAGGTGTTCGGATAATGATTGGAGATGTCGTTGATGGTAGGATTGGCATGGCCACAGATACCGCCATACTCTCCACGCACCACCTCACCGACAAGCAGGGGCACTGCTGTCGAGTCGAACCGCAGTTCCTGTTGCAGGTCGCGGTAAATCTTCCTCAGCGTCTTACGCCATTTTTCATTATAGGCATCTGTCTCGCCCTGATGAAGCAAGACCCCTTTGACGACTCCGTCTTTGGCTGCTATCTTGGCCATCGACACCAGACGCTCATAGGGATCACGTCCATACTGGTCCAGGATTCCATTCATCCAGTCTCGGTCCTCTTTGGCGATAAGGGCAGCATTCTGGTCTTTGTCGAAAAAGGTGATGGGACAGCCCTCCACGGCCACAGACACGATGCCGATGCGCACATTTTCCGGCACCACATCTATCAACGTGCGTCCGAACCAGTCAGCCGGGCCAAGATGGGCATCAGCACGACACAATGGCGGTACTGCTTTTCGCCAAGTGCCTAACTGACGGTCTGGCCCATCGGTGGTTGCCATACTGAGATAACGGTCATTTACCATCAGGTCCTGCTCTTCTATGGGAGCCTGTCCTGCCATGTTCGACTGTCCGAAACAGAGGAAAATCCAGAAATTCTGGTCTTGCGCTTGTAAGTGTAATGCCCCCATAATCAACATGAATGTAATTACATAAACCTTTTTCATCGTATTTATTTGATGCTAATTTCTGGGGACAAATTTACAAAAATTTTTTATCAACACAAAGACACAGAGGGACAGAGAATAAAAAAAATGTAGTTAAAGAGGTTAACCTTCACCTCTTTAACTACTTAACTGCTGATCATCGAGCAAGCAAAAGACCTGGAAAAGTTCTTATAGTTGAACTTCCGGCACTACCTGACCGTCGAGGAGGTTGATGATGCGCTGGGCATAGCCGGCATCACGCTCAGAGTGTGTCACCATTACCACGGTGGTGCCCTCTTGGTTGAGTTGGGTGAGAAGTTGCATCACCTCCAAACCGTTTTTGGAGTCGAGGTTACCTGTCGGCTCGTCGGCGAGAATCAGTTTGGGATTCATCACCACGGCACGGGCGATGGCGACTCGCTGCTGCTGGCCACCGGAGAGTTGCTGAGGGAAATGGTGAGCACGGTGCGAGATGGCCATACGGCGCAGCACCTCCTCCACACGCTGTTTGCGCTCCTTCTTGGGAACGCCCAGATAAGTTAATGGCAACTCCACATTCTCCTCCACGTTCAACTCGTCTATCAGGTTGAAACTTTGGAATACAAAGCCAATCTTTCCTTTGCGAACCTTCGTACGCTGACTTTCCTTCAGTTTGCCCACTTCCTCACCATCGAGAAAGTAGGTTCCGCTGGTGGGGTTGTCGAGCAGTCCCAAGATGTTGAGCAACGTAGACTTGCCACAGCCCGAAGGGCCCATGATGGCCACGAACTCCCCTTTCTTTACTTCAAGCGACACACCGCTCAATGCTACGGTTTCCACCTCTTCGGTGCGAAACACCTTCTGAATGTTTTCTAACTTAATCATGATTTATTCTGTTTTAATATTGTTAATTGGATTCTCTGAAGCAGCGCGCCAACTTTGGATGATGACGGTGAGCAGGGAAAAGATGAAGCAGGAAAAACCAGCAACAGCGAATATCCAGGGACTGAGAGCGATGCGATAGCTGAAGTTCGAGAGCCAGTCGTTGCCGATATAATATATAATAGGTGCAGCGATGACGAAGGCCACAACGACGTATGCCATGAATCGGCAGAGCAGTCGGGTCAGCACCTCACAGCTTGTTGCTCCAAACGCCTTGCGCACAGCAATCTCCTTTCGGCGTTTCTGCAGGTAGTAGACAGACATGGCCAGCAGACCCAGCATGGCGATCAGGAAGGCCACGACGGTGAACACTTCGACCAAAGAAAGAATGCGATGCTCCTTGTCGTAGCAGGAACGCAACTGGTCGTCGTAGAAATTGAAGTTGTT
>JAEEGL011167554.1_pt1 | contig 95382 bp, 77 predicted proteins | sample 9134231 | NCBI WGS metagenome assembly JAEEGL01 (sample SAMN16246548, study PRJNA631951) | gut metagenome | biome: gut microbiome; feature: rumen; material: fiber-attached | host: Bos | place: Iran: Karaj | collected 2018-10 | reverse complement strand
TAAGCCGTTTCTGGAAAAACACGTTTTTCCAGAAACGGCTTAATAACGGCAACTTCTGCGTTGCAGAAGTCCGCGTGGAACACGCGGCGCGAGCATCAATCACTGTAAAACGGTGACCTTTTATATCGTGTGAACAGTAACGAGGGGTCCTGATATAATCAAAAACGCTTGCAAACAAACTCAATGTCTGCAAGCGTTAACTTGTCGTTATACGTAACCTATTTAATCATATACGCATCGTTTATACCGAAATTAAAGTTATCGGAAACATATGCCTCTCCGTTGATCCTGAACACAACCGCAGTGCAGCTTTCGTAGTTTTCGATAATGCTCTGTGCTATACAATCGAGGAGTGAAGATTCGTAATTCGGAGAAGTAAAACCGGGTGCGCCTTCAGGCTCAAAGTCAACGATGGCTTTGGTCTTTTCGAAAAACGCATTCTTGACTTCTACGGTAAAAGACTCGTCTCCGAGACTTACCGTGATCTTTTTTACCAGATCGAACAAGGTGATCTTTTCGGCATCAACCTTAACCTGTATGGCTATCTTTTCAAAGTTATCGGAATCAAGACTGTAGATAATGATATCTGCTTTGGGTACGGGGATCTCTTCTTTAATGTCGGGAGTGGTTACGGAAGGTGTTGCAGACGGTGTTTCAGTGGCAGGAACAGAGACTGTGGGCGTGGGATTCTTTTCTTTCCCGTCCTCTCCCCGAGGAGCAAGACACCCTGCCAGCCATATCACAAATACTATTCCAATTATAAAAAAAACCGTCTTTTTCTTCAAAACCGAAACGCCTCCAACTCTATACAAAAATCGCACTCCAGCAAGATTCTAAGCGGTCTTTTTGTCAAAAATAAGGCAGTTTCCTGTCATAATTCAGTCATTAAAAGGATTTCACTCCTTTAATACCCCTCTGTTATTCCAAATATAATCCGCAAGGGAGATCAGGGTCAAAGCTACCGAAGCCCAGACAAGAACCTGCTCGGTAACGGCAAACCACGGATAATCCCAGTGAAGCAAAAGGGCTATGGCCATTATCATCTGCACTGTGGTCTTTACCTTTCCCCACATTCCCGCAGCAATGACCACTCCCTTATCCGATGCCACAAGTCTGAAGCCGGAAACAATGAATTCTCTTGCCACTATGATGATCAAGGCAACGGCGCTGAGCCTTCCCGACTCCGTGAAAAGGATGAGTGCAGTGATGACAAGTATCTTATCCGCCAACGGATCCATAAATTTACCGAAGGTTGTAACAAGGTTGTATCTTCTGGCAATCTTTCCGTCAGCCAGATCCGTAAGGCAAGCGACTATATATATGCCCAGAGCTATATATCCGTTATAGGGTATCTGTTTTGCGTAAAAGAAAAAAACAAAAAAAGGTATGAGCAGTATTCTGATGATTGTAAGTTGATTCGGTAAATTCATTTTCATGAAACATTCTCCCTTTTAATTGTCATTGATGGCTTCACCGATAAGGTCATATTCCTTTGAGCCCGTTATCCTGACTCTGACAATGTCCCCGGACATATGATCGGCCGAAGATCTGAAAAACACATATCCGTCCACTCCGGGGGCATCCATATAGCTCCTGCCTATCCAAACATTGTCTTCGGGAAGCTTTCCTTCCACGATCACATCCAGGACTTCGCCTTTTCTCGCTTTACCCTTCTCAGCGGAAATCCTCTGCTGAAGCATCATGATCTCTTTTCTTCTCTTATTCTTCACTCTTTGAGGTATCTGTCCGCCAAACCCGGCAGCCGGTGTTCCTTCTTCCTTCGAGTATGTGAAATCCCCGAGTCGCTCAAATCCGATCTTCTTAACGAAATCCATGAGCACTGCATGATCCTCCTCGGTCTCTCCCGGAAACCCGGAAATGAGAGACGTTCTGAGAGTTACGTCCGGAATTCTCTTTCTTATCTTTGCAATGACCGTTTCAAGTGCTTTCCTGTCCGTCCTTCTGCCCATCCTTCTTAAGATCGCATCCGACGCATGCTGTATCGGAAGGTCGAAGTAGTGGCAGATCTTGGGTTCGGACGCCATTGTTTCAATGAGCTCGTCATCTATTTCCTCAGGATAGCAATACATTACCCTTATCCATGAAAGTCCTTCAATCCTGCACAGCCTTTTCAGAAGCTCCGGCAGGCTCTTTTTTCCGTAAATATCCGTACCGTATACGGTTGTTTCCTGAGCAACGAGGATCAGTTCCTTCGTTCCTGCCTCCGCAAGAAATTCCGCTTCTTTGACCAGTCTTTCCATGGGAATGCTTCTGTACTTTCCTCGTAAATGAGGGATTATACAGTAGCTGCAATGCTTGTCACATCCTTCGGCGATCTTAAGGTAGGAATAATACCCTCCGGTAGTGACTACTCTTGTAGTATCAGGCAACGGAAGGCGATCCACGTTTTCAACATAGTCTCCTTTTCCTTCGATCGCATCGCATATACGGTCAATGGCTGTAGTCCCGACGATCGCATCAACTTCGGGTATTTCTTTTTTTATCGCATCGGCATATCTTTGAGCAAGACAACCGGCAACAACCAGTTTTTTCAGGCTGCCCGTCTTTTTGTATTCGGCCGCTTCAAGTATGGCATTTATGCTCTCCTGTTGAGCGTCCTTTATGAAGGCACAGGAGTTTATCACCGTAATATCCGCTTCCGCTTCGTCATTTGTCAAAGAATAACCTCTGTCTCTCAACAGGCCCAGCATGAATTCCGTATCAACGGTATTCTTGTCGCACCCCAAAGATATAAACATGATCTTATTCATTCAATAATCCGTTCTGTCTCAGACATCCCTCGAGACAATTCTTCATCAACATTGCTATGGTCATGGGACCTACACCGCCGGGAACAGGCGTTATCTTCGAAGCAACCGGTTCAACGCTTTCAAAGTCCACATCTCCGCAAAGCTTCTTGCCCTCAAGCCGGTGAATGCCGACATCTATTACCACCGCGCCCTCCTTCACATAGGATGCGTCGATCATTTTGGGCTTTCCGACGGCTACGATCAGAATGTCCGCTCTCTTGCATACTTCACGGAGCTCCTTTGTTCTCGAATGGCATACGGTTACCGTGGCATTTTCTCTGAGCATCAGTACGGACATGGGTTTCCCGACAATGTTGCTTCTGCCGATGACCACGCATTCCTTACCGCAGATCTCAACTCCCGAACGCTTCAGAAGCTGTATGACTCCTGCGGGTGTGCAGGAAACAAAGCCGGGTCTTCCGATCAAAAGATTACCGACACTCACGGCATTAAAGCCGTCCACGTCCTTTTTCGGAGCGATCGCGGCTATGATCGCATTTTCATCGATCTGCTTCGGAACAGGAAGCTGAACAAGGATACCGTTGACCTTTTTGTCTTCGTTCAATTCGTATATCTTTTTAAGAAGTTCCTCCTGAGTCGTATCCTCGGGCAATTCTATGGATATTGAATCAAACCCGCAATACTCGCAGGCCTTCTTCTTGTTTGCGACATAAACCGTACTTGCGGGATCGTTGCCGCATAATATGACCGCAAGACAGGGTTTGATGCCCTTCTCTTTGAGTTTTGCTGTTTCCTCTCCGATCTCATCCTTGATCGCCTGTGAAATGGCTTTTCCGTCAATAAGCTCTGCCATTTTGTCCTCCTTAAGTTTTATTTAAAAAGCATATATAAGAGCGTAATTACAAGACCTGTACTGAAAAGCAGCATAGAAAGACTCAAACTTCTCTCGATCATTCTCGCCATTGCGGCCGTCTGCTCGTTAAACAGTGCAAGTACCGTTACAAAAGAAACCTTGCCGGGGTTCTTTTGTCTGCCGGTGATCTTATCGAGTACCGTGCCCATCCCGTAAGTAAATCCGTTGCCGACAGCAACCGGTCTCTTTTTCTTTAAAGGCTTGAAAACCTTTTTTCTGAAGAAGTATATGATAAGATCGAGCAATTTGTCAAATACTCTGGCAACAAAGGCGCAAACAAAGGGAAGGAATACCATGAATATGGGTCTGTACAGGTACTTTTCCAGATCTATCCATTTCGGGAATATATCCTTGTAAACTCTTTCGCCCTTGTTGTTGCCTATGATAACCTTCCTTACGAAGAAGAAATACAATATAAGTCCCACAGCTACGGATATCAGTGTCGCTCTGATCGTCGCAAAGGAGAACAGGCTGAGATCGGCGATCTCAGCAAAAGTCTTTTCGTTCGCCCATGGAAGATAGCAGTCTGACAAAGCATGAACGGGAAACAGCTTGTAAAGATTCCGGATCAAGCCCGTTACAAGAACGACAACCGTCGGAACGGCAGCAAACATCTGTTTTCCCAGATCAACCTCAGGATTTTTTGCCGCAAACCCTTTATCACCAAAAAGACTGATGAACAATTTAAGCATATAGCACAAGGTCAAACCTCCGGTCACGGTGAAGATCACTGACACTATGCTTGCGGTAACCGAGGTCTTTGCAACCGCATCAAGAGCCTCATGCATCATATTTTTGGACACAAAGCCCGAGAATGCGGGGATTCCCGCAAGGCTGAATCCGCATATGCCAAAGACGCCCTTTAAAACGGGCATATTTTTTCCGTACCCCTTGAGTTTGTTAAGATCATAGGTTCCGGTCTTCTCATATATGACAGCCACAGCAAGGAAAAGCGCAGTTTTGATCAGTGTATGGTTTACCATATGAAGCACGGTTCCAGAATAAGCTACGGGACCCGGCTCAAGCACCATAGCCGAAACACCTGTCAGAATGAAACCCATCTGGGACAACGAAGAACAGGCAACCGTTGTCTTTAAGTTGTTGCTGAAAACAGCCAACAAGGCTCCGGTCACCATGGTCAGGGCTCCGAAGATCATCAAAAGGTTGCCCCACTTCTCGTTGGAGATAAGTCCCAAAGCCGAGGTAGTCCAAATTATGCCTATAATACCCGTCTTTGAAAGAATTGCGGACAAGAATGCGCTGCCCGGGTCCACAGCCTCCGTATAGCCCTTAGGAAGCCAGACATGAAGCAAAAAGACACCTGCTTTGGCTCCGAAGCCGATTGAGATCAGAAGCGCCGGCAAAAACAGATCGTTATCGGGTCCCTTTAACATATTGGATCTTATCATGTCATTATCAAAAAGCCTGACAAAGTCAATGCCCGTTTTCTTTTTGAGCATAATAAGCCCCATCAGCATGACCATTCCGCAGATCACCGATATCCTGAGATACACTCTTCCGGCAGAATAACTCTCAGGGGTTTCTCTTTGAAATACCCATATACAGGAGGTGAGGGACATTATCTCAAAAAACATGAAGCACGTAATGAAATCTCCCGCAAACAGGAAGCCCACGGTGCACAAAAAGGTAACTGCCCATGAAATATAGAATCTCTTCTTTTTGGGATCATTCTTAAGATGATCGATAGCAAACAAGGTACAGATCAGGAACACGAAAAGAGAAATCCCGAAATACATAAGCCTGAAGCCGTCAACCTTAAAGCTTATTTGAAAATATGTATAAATAAAGAGCAGCAGTCTCATATGATACTTCCTTCGGCAACTTTTGAAATGTATTCAACCAACGGTGACGAGAATATCCCAAGTACAATGATGATCACTGAGAGGACCAGGAGCGGCATCTTCATAAAGAGTCCCGGATCCCTGACCTCGGAAATGGAATCATAGTTAAAGCCCGGGCCGGGGAAATAGGCTCTGAAAACAAGCGAAAAAATGTACAAAGCAGTGAGCACGGCTGATGCAAGAATGGCTGCGATCCCAATCTTTGAAATGACCGTACCCGCTCGCGCAGCTCCCAACAGCAGCTGCCACTTACTCGAAAAGCCTATCGTGGGCGGAACTCCCATAAGCGCAAGTCCCGCAACGGTGAAGGCGGCAAAGGTGATCTTCATCTTCCGTCCGTAACCGTAAAGCTCGTCCACATATGCTTTTTCATATTTGCAAAGAACGATACCCGCCACAAAGAACAGGGTGATCTTAATGATGCCGTGAAAAACAAAGTGGGAAAGACTGCCCGTAAGTCCTTCGGGAGTCATCAGCGCCGCTCCGAAGATCATATAGGACAGATTACTGATGGTTGAATAAGCCAGTCTGCGCTTAAAATGCTGTTCCTTAAGCGCCATCGAGGATCCGAACAGGATCGTTACGATGCTCACCGCAAGGCAAAGATTCTGCGCCCAGCTTCCGTAAAGCAGTTCGGTTCCGAAGATATAGTATATGACTCTGATGATCGCAAAAGCACCGCAGTTGACCACAGCCACGGCATGTAACAGAGCCGTCACGGGCGTTGGTGCGACCGAAGCCGAGGGAAGCCAGCCGTGCAAAGGAAACAATGCGGCTTTAACTCCGAAGCCGAAAAAGGTCATGACAAAGATCACTCTTAAGATCTCCGCCTCTCCTTCGATCAGCGTTCCGGTAAAAAGACCGCCGTAGACAAAATCGGTACTTCCCGCATAGTTAAGCGCCACAACCATGCCAATGAAGGCAAAGGCCGCTCCGCCTATGGAATAAAGCACATACTTTCTGCCTGCCGCAATATTCTTGCTCTTCATGCCGTGCATTACTATGGGCAGCGTCACCAATGTCAGGAATTCGTAGAAAAGGTACAGTGTCAGCAGGTTTGCGGAAAAAGCTATGCCGCAGGTGATCCCGTAGGTCATCAGATAAAATGTATAGAATACATTCTCTCCGCCTTCATGTTCCATATATTCAACCGCATATGAAACGGCGATGGGCCAAAGCAAGGCAATGAGCCCGGCAAATATCCTGCTCATCCCGTCAGCGGAAAGAGCCAAAGGCAGGCCTTTACTGATATCCAAAAAATGCAGGGTTCCGATCTTGTCTGAAAAGATCAGCACAAGCAGGATCAAAAGAGAATTAAAAACGGAAGCCGCAAGAATATATATGTTTCTTGCAGTCCTGTTCTTAAAGCCGATCAAAAAGATCAAAGCTCCTGCGATTATGGGAAATATGATCGGAAGTATTAGTAAAAGATTCATACTCATCTCCTGTTTCGGGGTTACTATGATTTAAAACAGCATTTCGCATATCTTGAACAGATCGATATTCAAAACTGTGTAGAAAATGCCGAGTAAAACGGACACTACAGCAAGGATCACCATTACAACGATCATTCCGGTCGTAACCTTCTTATCCTTTTCGAGATTATCCTCACAGCCCTTGAAATCCGCTCCGGGGAAGAAGCCCGCGATAACAACGGAAAAAAGGTAGCCCGCTGTGAGCAGCGCACTGAGCAGCAATATGACGATGCCCAGATAGCCTATCGCCGTATTTTCCATTTCCAGAGCACCGGTGCAGAGGTACCATTTGCTTATAAATCCGCTTACGGGCGGAATTCCCACAAGTCCGAGTGCCGCGGTCGTGAAGGTCATCATCGTTATAGGCAGGGCCTTTCCGATCCCGCAGAGTTCGGTGCATTCATGCTTATCCGTGGAATATATGATCGTTCCCGCATTCATGAACAAAAGTGATTTGAGGCATGCATGGAAAACCGTATGAAGCATTGCTCCGAACAGCGAAAGCGGATTGAGGCAGGCAAGTCCGAAGATTATATACGAAACCTGACTCACGGTGGAGTAAGCCAGACGTTTCTTTAAAACGTTTTCTTTATAAGCAAGCATTGAACCCATGAAAACCGTAATAAGCGAAAGCGAGATCAAAGTGTACTGAACCCATGTTCCTTTGATCACATTCGGTCCGGCAACAAAATACAGGGTTCTGAGTATTCCGAGAACGCCCGCCTTGCATATTATTCCCGAAAGGACTGCGGAAGCAGGTCCGGGTGCAACGGGATGTGCAGTGGGAAGCCAGCCGTGCATGGGAAACATTCCCGCTTTGGTGCCAAAACCGATACAGATAAACAACACAGCGATCAATATTACGGGCATATTTTCAGGGGTTACGTTGACGCTTCCCCCGACGGTGAATTCCAAGGACCCTCCGGACACGCCCGCCAGCAGTGCAAAACCGAAAAGTGCAAGTGCTGCGCCCGCTATCGAGTAATAGATGTACTTCTTTGTCGCAAAAACCGCCTTTCTCGTCATCTCATGAATGACAAGGACCGAAGAAGTAACCGTCATCAGTTCGTAAAACATATAGAAGGTGAGGAGGTTTCCGGACAAGGACAGTCCTATGAGAACACCCCAGACCATAAAATAAAAGCCGAAAAAGGTTTTGCCGGAAAGGGTTGTAACCTTTTGTTCCTCTTCATCCTTAAGATCGTCGTGACGCATGTAGTCCGTTGCGAATATGGCTGTGAGAAGAAAAATACCGGAGATCATCAGCACAAAGAGATCTGTGAAAATGTCTTTTTTGAACAGAGCAGAGATCATCTCCGTGAAGGAAAAGAACACGATCTTTTCACTGCCCGCAAAAAACATCAAAAGCGTTAAGCCTGCTTCGACCGCGGAAAAGAAGATGATCTGCGGCTTTGAAAAGCTGTGCCTGTGCTCTCCTTTCCGTTTTTCAAGCACAAGATAAACGCCCGCAAATACAGGAAAGATTACAGGCAGGATCGTAATTAGGTTTTTAAAAAATTCAATCATTCAACAACCTCTTATCGGATAGTTTATGAAAACATCGAAAGTCCCTTGCTTATCAAACTCATGATCATATCACTGAAGGTACCCGCAAACAGATTGATGGCGATGAGGCAGGCCATGGCCGCCACATACTTGAAGGCAGGCTTTTCTGTTTCCCGGATTTCCACGTTCTGTAAAGCTCCTTTCTTTATGGGCGTGTAAAGTGCAATAAGCGCCCTGAAGAAATAGAGACAGTTAAGTATTGTACTGATAGCAAGTGCTACCAGGATAACTATCATTTTGGTGCTTCCCGCCTCCGCCGCCGCACTTGCAAAGTTCAGCTTTGAAACAAAACCCGGAAAGAAAGGAATGCCGACCATCGAGAATGCTCCCACAGCAAAGGAGACTCCCGCGACCTTGTTCCTGTACCCCGCTCCCGTGATCTTGTCCAGCTTCGTGGAGTGCTCGGAAACCTCTTTTATGCCTCCGAGAGAGGTAAAGATCATCGATTTTGTTGCTCCGTGAGCAAAGATATGGAAGACAGCCGCCATAACACCGGCCGCGTTGCCTATGCCTATGCCCATGAAAATATAGCCGATCTGAGCAACCGAGGAATAGGCGGTCATTCGCTTTACATCCTTTTGTGCTATAGCGAAGATCGAACCGAAGATCATAGCCAAGATACCGAACACAAAGATGATATCGTTAACCCCTGTCTCAAGCACAATATCCCAGCCTATGGCTCTGTAATAAACCTTTATCAGGAGTACAATGTAGGCCTTTAAAACAAGGCTCGAAAGTATGGCACTTGAGGAAATGGTGGATGCTGTGTGGGCATCCGGCAGCCACGAATGGAACGGGAAAAGTGCGCTCTTGATCGACAGACCTATGGTGATCAATGCAATAATGATCGTAAAAGGCTCAGCATATTCCTTTATCGCTATGGTTGCAACGGCTTCCTTAATGTCGGACAGCAAAAGATGTCCGGTAACGTCATAAAGAAGTGTGATCCCGATAAGCAAAAGACCGGAACCCAAAAGGCTCATGATCATATATTTTGCGGAAGAAAAATAGGCTCTTCCGTTACCCATCACAGCAACAAGTCCCGCAGCCGTGATCGTGTTGATCTCAACAAATACATAAGCCGTGAATATATCGTTTGTATAGGTGAGCGCAAGGAGCGAGCTCATCATCAAACAGATCAGGGTGTAATAAAGATTTATCTTGTTCTCTTCCACATCCTGATCTATATGTTTTTCTCCCGCAAGGACCGAGAAAAACATGATGACCGAAAAGAATATCGCAAGTACCCCTTCAAGGACTCCCGCTCTCAATTCATTACCGAAGGGAGCTCCGAAATGACCCATGCGGTAAATGAATTCCCCGTCGATCTTTAAGGCGTAAGCCAGTACACCTCCCGAAAGAGCTATGAGAAAAGCCAGCAGCCCGTAGGTGAGACAACGTGCAGCCTTCTTCCCGAGCACCGAGCATATGACTCCGCACATGAGGCAGGCAATAATTGAGAACATGGGAAAGTTGGTGCAAAATTTCATCATTTGCCCTCCTTCCGGATGATCTGCATGATCTCATCCATTTCCAGGGTATGGTAACGCCAATAAAGCCTGATCGTAAGTGCAAGCATTACAGCGGTAACGCTGACCGAAACAACTATGCCAGTAAGAACAAGGCCCGTAGGAATGGGATTTATGTATTTTTCCGCACTCGTTTCTCCGTCGGTAACTATAGGTGCCACTCTGCCGAAAATGTATCCCTTGGCCGCCAGAAAAAGGTAAACCGAAGAATCCATTATGTTGAGTCCCATGATCTTTTTGATAAGATTGGGATGCAAAAACAAAGCGGTAAACCCTATTCCGAAAAGGATGATGGCTACACCTTCAAAAAGGTTTGAACTGATATAATCAAATATAGCATCCATATCACAGCCCTCCTTTTCTGAACATCGCATAGAAGGAATACATGGTGCAGGCAACCACCGCTCCGACACAGATGTTGAGCGGCAAAATGAGACCCGCACTTAAGATCTCCCCGGGTGTTCCCTTTGATATAATATTATGTATGCCGTTTGCCCCTGTAAAGAAGGCATAGGTCTTGGAAATCGAATAAAACAAAAGCGCACTGACGGAAACTACCGAAAAGGTCTTTTCCGTGAAGAACGTCTCGGTCTTTTTAAAGCCGAAGGCATTCAGGTAAAGTATGAGTCCCGCACCTATGATCGCACCGCCGGAAAACCCTCCGCCGGGACTGAGATGGCCGTTTAAGATCACGTATATGCCGAAGGTGATGATAAGAGGCACAAGTATACGTGTCGCCCATACAAGTATCGGATCGTTCTTCGGTTCATATGCCCTGTCGTTCTCGAGACTGATGAACCGCTTTCCTTTTTCGGAATTCGGATCGATCTTTAAGAGTATCATAACGCAAACAACGGCTATAAAGAGCACATGGGATTCTCCGAGAGTATCAAAGGCTCTGTAATCCAGGATCATTCCGGCAACTATGTTTACGGCACCTGTATCCTTAATGCCGTCTTCGATATATTTGGCGCGCACTTCGTTGTTTGCGGGATTATCCGCTGCACCGTAATCCGGAAGATTTGCAACGGTCGCAAGAAGTATGGCTATAATGGCCACACATGTAACTATGGCAAACAGACGGTAAAATCTTTCATAGAATTTTGCCGCTCTTCTGTCCGTCTCCTCCGATCTTTCTTCGATGAGTTCTTCTATCCTGACCTTCTTTTTGTTCCATTCGGCTTCTTCAAAAAACTGATTGTGCCTTCTTGCAACTATCTCTTCTTCCTCGATGTTAAATCCGGACTTCTCGTCAAAATAGTCTTTTTCACCGTTAACAAAACGGACGATCTTTCTCCATAGTGTTTTTTCGTAATCACTTCTGACTTTGCTCATATGACATCTCCGTTACATATCCGCAGAACGGTCCTTCTCTTTTTCATCCAAAGGAGCCGTATTGTCTTCATTTTTCTTGTCGTTCATGGCGTGGATCTTTTTCAGGGTCACAAAGAAAAGAACCGATGTCACTCCTGCCCCCACTGCCGCTTCTGTGATCGCCAGGTCCGGAGACTCAAGCACCATCCAAAGTATGGACATGATAACGCTGTAGGACATGAAAATAATTACGGAAGTGAGGAAATTCCTGCATAAACACGCAGAAAGCGCGCATACGATCAAAAAACTTAAAAGTACAACTGTAAAGGGATCGATCATTTTGTTTCCTCCTTCTCCAGATCCTTTAGGGTCATGGTCTTGAACTCTTCACCTTCAGCTTCGGGATCGGTAGTGTATTCCAGTTTTGCAATGAAATGACTTGCCACGGGACTTGCGATCCAGAGAAAGACTAAGGTCAGGATCAGCTTTAAAGAAATAAAAGCAAAACCGTAATAAACCACTCCGCCCGAAACCACCAAAAGGATACCGAGCGTATCACCTATGGCTGCGGCGTGCATACGGTTAAGAACATATTTGAATTTATAAACGCCGAAGGTAGCGGTAATAAATACCATTACACCGAGAATAAAAAGTACGGCCGCTATGATCTCTCTTATCATTTGCTCTCCTCCTTTTCTTCCTCTTCGGAGTCCTCAAGAGTGGTCTCGTTGTAAACTCCCATATAGACCTTTGTCAGAACAATTACCGAAAGGAATGAAATCAATGTATAAAGAATGGTAACATCAATAAGCCACCCTTCCTTAAGGATGATAGAAAGCATGATCATTATAACATCGGCCATAGTGCCGATCATGTTTACGGCCACTATGCGGTCGGCAAGACGCGGTCCTCTGATCACCCTGATCAGGGCAAGCAGCATGCATACTCCCAAAACGCATATACAGCCTTTTAAGATAGCGGTAAGAATAATGCTCATTTAGCCTCACTCTCCAATTTTCTGAGCTGTTTTACAAAGACCGATTCTCCGAGACCTATCCCCATATCCTTGTCCAGGCAATGCACCGTATACTTGTTGCCCTCCAAATGAACGGTAATGGTTCCGGGTGTAAGTGTGATACACTGGGCAAGCAATGCCTTGTGTGCATCTTCTTTAAACTTTTTTCTGAAGGTGACAACTCTCGGCTCCACCTCCAGTTTTGAATTGTAGATGTAGTATATGACCTTGCAATTTGCTACAATGACTTCTTTGATCAGAATCACGATATACAGGACAAACCTCGGAACCCTCCTTAAAAGGACAAGTTCTCTCCGAGGTGAATAGCCCGCAAAACGATATAAAAACAGATAAAGGGCTCCGCAAACAAGGGTCCCTATCATAAAAATCTCCCACGTGAATTTACCGTTGAGAATTATCCAAAAAAGAAGAAGCAATATGAACATATCCGTCCCCTTAAAAGTATTTCCTTAAAAAAGCACCAAGCGCTATTGAGTGTCGCCGGTGCTCAGTAATTAATCATTATTTCTTGTTTTTCAGAAACTCGGGAATGTTGATCCCGTTTTTATCGTTCGATGCAGCCGCATTGCTCGGCGCCGAAAGGTTTTTCTGGATGTTGGTCTGCGGTCTTACAGGCTGTGAGAATGATGAAGTCCTGTTTTCCGCAGGCTGCGCCGGTTTCGGAGAGGACTGTGCCGTTCCGGAGCCCTGAGTCGATCCCGCCGGTCTGGATCCCGTAAAAGAACCTGTCTTCTGCATGAAGGAAGGAATTCCGCCGGAATAGGATCTGGGCTGACTTCCCGTTCCTTCCGGTGCTTTTCCGAAGGATGAACCTCCCGTACTCTTACCAAGGAAAGAGAATCTGGGCTCGGTAAAACTGAAGCCGTAGGTCGAAGCAAGTCCGGGTGTGGAATCGATGCCTGTAGCAATAACCGTTACCGAAACGGTGTCTGTCATTGATAAATTGTCATCTGCACCAAAGATGATATTTGCGCTCTTGTCCGCAAGCTCGCGAACCTTGTCCGCAGCTTCCTGAACTTCAAGCAATGCAATGTCTCCGGAGAAACTCAGGATGATATCCTTTGCTCCGTTGATCGTTGTCTCGAGCAGAGGTGATGAAATAGCTTCCTCAATAGCCTTGATACACTTGTCGTCACCGGAACCGTATCCGATACCGATGTGTGCAATGCCCTTGTCCTTCATTACCTTTGAAACATCTGCAAAGTCAAGGTTGATCAGAGCTTCCTTGGTCATGAGATCCGTGATGCCCTGAACGGACTGTTTAAGAACTTCATCAGCCTTTTTAAGAGCTTCTCTCATGGAGGTTCTCTTATCAACTATCTGAAGAAGCTTATCGTTGGGAATTACGATCAAAGTATCGACATTGTGGCGAAGCTTTTCAATACCGCCCACCGCATTGTCCATACGTACTTTTCCTTCAAATGTAAAGGGTTTGGTAACCACACCGACGGTAAGAATACCCATTTCCTTAGCGATCTGAGCCACTACAGGTGTAGCACCCGTTCCGGTTCCGCCACCCATACCGCAGGTCACGAAAACCATATCCGCGCCGCGGATAACTTCAGCGATCTCTTCGCGGCTTTCCTCGGCACTCTTCTCACCCTTTTCGGGATCGGCACCGCAACCGAGTCCTTTGGTAAGTTTTTCACCTATCTGTATACATGTGGAAGCCTTGCAATTGCTAAGCTGCTGCTTATCAGTATTGGCGCAGACAAAATCAATTCCGTTGATGCCTTCATCTATCATTCTGTTGACGGCATTATTACCTGCACCGCCGACTCCTATTACAAGAATCCTTGCCGTACTCGAAAAATTGTCACTGGTAATCTCGATCACGAGTCCGCCCTCCTTAATTCTCAATAATCTTTCAAAAAAACTGTACTTGAACCCCAAAAAACACAATATCTTGTGTTTTTAACGATTTCCATACAAAACTAAAGTATATAATATAGGTATTTCAATCAGAAATCAAGACCCTTTTTCAAAAAATATCAAGTGATAAACCTTTGTTATTCTACGCTTGTCGCACTCTCGACGCCCGTCTCATCTTCCTCTTTTTCGTAGGGTTTCAGTATGATATCCGTATGATCTTCCGAGTAGTTGCGCATATCAAGTACCCCTCCTATCTCCGATGCTTTTTCATACACACCACCCAAAGCAGCGATCTTGATATCGTAATTCTTATTTCTTCCCAGTTCAACCTCAATATTTTTGCCGTAAAGAGTAACCTCTCCGGCATCGCTGAAATTTATCTCGTAAACGGGGACCTTGTATTTTCTCAGCATCAGAGTGATCTGCAATACGTCTGCAAAGATGGATTGTTTTTTTATGTTCAACCTTTTAAAAACAACCGCTTCATCAAAATCCAGTCCCGTAACGCAGGGTACATCGGCCGGTCTTTCGGCGAGGCTTTCCGTAATAAAACCGTCTTTGTCAAAACACAGGAAGCTGCCCATGATCTCTATGCATCCGGTCACTTCATTCTCGTACACCCTGATATGTACGGTGTTTCGGTCTATAAGAGTAACTTTATAGTCATCTACAAAAGGGATGTCTTTCTTCTTCCTGCAGGTGTTTTTCAAATAAAAAATCAAGGTGTTTTTCATAACACCATCGTTTCCGAGCGTTTCACAGAACTCCCCGGGCGTATATCTCGTGACGCCTTCAACGATGACACTTTTCAAGCCCGTTGATGCCACAATGCCCGATGCCAGAATTACAATCAAAACGAAAAGCGCAAGATTAATGCGCTTTCCGCTTGCTATATGCTTTTCTTTAAACGATCTCTTTGACATTTTTTATACGAAATGAAACCGATAGGACCATACCTATCTCACACAGAAGCAGAACAAGGGATGTTCCGCCGTAGCTGATGAAAGGCAATGCTATGCCTGTTGCAGGTATGGAATTGGTCACGACCGCAATATTCATCAACAACTGGATCGAAATGTGCGCCATTACGCCCACACACAAAAGACTTCCGAAGAGGTCCTCGGCATGGAATGCGACAATATATATCCTCCAGATCAAAAGCACATAAAGGAAAATGATGCAGATCGCTCCTACTATGCCCAGCTCCTCACAGATGATGGAAAAGATCATATCATTGTGAGATTCGGGAACATAACCCAGTTTCATGGAACTTTCTCCCAGCCCTTTGCCGGTAAGCCCTCCGGAGGAAATGGCATACAACCCGCGTCTGATCTGGTAACCGTAAGGTGAATTGTCAACATCCAGCCACCCCGAGATCCTGGAAGCTCTGAAGCTTTCGCCGAGAAAAATGTATCCCGCAACGGCTCCGACTCCCATCATAACGGTAAGCATAAAATACCACACTCTTTTACTCGTAATAAAGCATATCAGGAAAAATATGCCCATAATTACAAGTGCGGTACTCAGATCCTCAATTCCCACGAGAAGCGCAAGCGGAGCAATGTATACCCCCGCCCGGATAAAGCCTTTTATGCTGTTTAGCCTTTTGGGAGCCATATAGCATATAAAAGCCGTGAACACAATGACGCAGATCTTTGTGACCTCCGAAGGCTGAAAGCTTCCGATCTTTGGTATATCGATCCATCTTTTGGCGCCGTATATGTTTTCTCCGACGATCAAAACAATGGTCTGCAGGAACAGTGACATCAGATAAAGGGCATATATGGGACGGATATTGAAGAACCGTAGTTTATCAATATACATCTTGTAATCGATACCCGAGATTATGACCATGGCGATGATACCTATTACCGCAAAGCTGCCCTGTCTTTTCAGGTAATAGGCAGGATTTCCGAACTTCTGAGTTGCTGTATAGGCGCTTGTAGAGTACAAAAACACAAGTCCCAGACCGACCATGAAAACAGTGAGCATCAGAAGCCCAAAATCATAGGTACGATAAGTACGCCTCCTTTTAACAGGCGCTTCGGGGGGCATTTCATCAATATTATCCTGTTGTAAGATATCATCTGGTGAAGACATTTACAGCTCCCTCGTTATTCTCCGGATCATATTGTTCATTGGAAGGATCCACCGTCAGCTGATCCTCTGTAATGGTTCTCAATTTATAGGTGATCTCTCCCGTGGGATAGATCTTTAAGTACGGAAGTATCTCCTCCGCCGTTTTCTTGAATATATCCATGGCGGGAGCGCATTTTCCGTAATACTCCTCCGCATGACATTCGTCCACAACAACATAGATTATAACATCCGTCTCTTCGGATTCAATGAAACCGAGGAAGGATACAAGGTACTTTTCGGCTTCTCTGGGGAGCTTCTGGCTTGTACCGGTTTTTCCTCCGATCATATACCCCTTGACCGATGCTTTTGTGCCCGTCCCCTCGTTCACCGTCATGTAAAGCGCTTCCTTCACATAGTCGGCGGTATTTTCTGAAATCGTCTTTCTGACGGCAACAGGTTCGATCTTCTTTAAGGTGTTTCCTTCGGCGCTTACGATCCTCTTGATAATGTGAGGCTCGTAATAAACACCTCCGTTAATAAGAGATGAAAAAGCAGATGACATCTGGATCATGGTTGCCGTAAAGCCTTGTCCGAAAGAACTGGTGGCAAGCTCCGTATCATTCAGTTCGCTGACGGAAAAGCATTGTCCGATAGCTTCGCCGGGAAGGTCTATGCCCGTAAGCTGCCCGATGCCGAACTTTTTCTGATATTTTGCGAAGACATCCCGTCCTTCCGCCCTTGCAACCTGCATGAGAACGTCATTGCAGGAAAACATGACGGACTGTGCGAGGGAGATGTGCCCATGTCCCATGATGTTTGAGCATCTGATCCTGACATTGCCCGGAAAATCCTCATAACCGTCACAGACCCACATACTGTCTTTTTCAACGCAATCTTCTTCCAGAGCGGAAGCTATGGTAAAGGGCTTGTAAATGGATCCCGGTTCATAGGCATCGCTAATGCAGAAATTCCTCCACATGTCAAACAGAGCGGAGGTTTTCTGTTCATCGCTCATGCCCGCTATCTCCTCTGCCGAATATGCAAAAGAAAGATCCCTGGGCGAATTCAGATCGTAGCTGTGGTTTGACTGCATTGCATATATCTCGCCGCTGTTGGCATCCATGATAACGGCCCCGACATTATTGGCGCCGTACAGACTGTAGAACTCCTCAACATATCTCTGCAGTACGTTCTGCACATTGGCATCAAGCGTAGAAACAAGAGTATTTCCGTCAACGGGTGGCTTTACGGTGTTCACTATATTAAGAGTACTGTCATAATAGCCGTAGTTCCTTCCGTTGAGCCCGTCCAGAGTATCGTTGTAATACTGTTCGATCCCGTAATTGCCCTTACCTTCGGAATCGGTAAAGCCTATGGCGTGAGAAGCAAGACGTCCGAAAGGATAGACACGCTTGTAATCCTCTTCAAACCATATTCCGCGTACATTTACGGAAGCCTTCCCGAGACTGTCCACATAATCTGAAAATGCTTTTTTTTCATCGTAAGAAAGAGTACGTTTGAGTACAACATAAGAGGATTGGGATTTTTGCTCCAAAACAGACCTGATCTCAGCTTCTTCAAAGCCGTATACCGTTTTCAGAGCAGTGATGCTCGCCTCAGTATAGGCATCCCTGTAAAGGACAACCTTGGGGTCGAGTATTAGATTGTAGACGATCTCTCCGGTAGCCAGAATGTTACCGTTTCTGTCAAGAATGTCACCCCTTTTGCAGGGGATCTCGGATGAAACATAGCTCTGCAGTTCCAGAGCACCTTTTTTATATTTATCCTGTCCGGTAATGTATACGACTCTGATAACCAGCGCGATAAGAAGAACCAATATAACACAAAAAACAAGCAATAATCTTGCTTGCATCCTGCGAATGATCTTTTTTTCAGTTTTCTTGGTTTTTGCTCTAACTCTTACGTCATCCATTATGATCCGAGGTTACCGGGATGCATAATCCCTGTAATAAGAACTTCCGTCGTTTTGATAATAAAGAACTTCGTTGTTGTTGGGATAAACCATGCCCAAAACGCCAACGGCGATATTGTAAACATAGTCAAGATCGTAGCTCTCCGAATTTACCGCTCTTTCGAGAGCATTATTCTCCTTCTCAACAGTCGAAATGTTCTGTTCGATCGAAGAAATCTGCTTTTCCAATTTTACAATATCCGACCGGATTTGTAAATAATTTATGCATATATACAGCGTAACCATAATGGCGATCGCGAGAACGGCTGCAAAAAAGAGATCGACAGCTCTGCCGTTTTTGGTCTGTATGCCCTGCTCATATTCGGGTTCCGGCTCATATCTCTTGATCTCATGTTCTCTGGGGATGCGAATGGGCTCGGTTGAATAGAAACCCGCTTCCTCAAGCACTCTCGCTGCGCTGCCGTTTTCAAACCCCTTGCCAACGTTGGGTATTTCAATTCTGTTGTTCTTTTCTGTTTCTTCGTTCTTCATAATCTCTCCCTTTATTTAGGCGAAGCTCATCAGCTTCTTTCAAATATTCTCAGCTTGGCACTTTTTGATCTGCTGTTCTCTTCCAGTTCCTCTTCGGAGGGAAGGATCGGTTTGTTCGTGATCACTTTGCCTTTGCTTACCTTTCCGCACACGCAGACCGGGAAGTTTGGCGGGCATGTACAGGGGTTTTCGTTTTTCTTAAATGCTGATTTAACAATTCTGTCTTCCAGCGAATGGAAGGTTATGATGCATATTCTTCCGCCGGGCTCCAGCAGATCGATCATTCCGTCTATGGAATTCTTTAAAACATCCAATTCTCTGTTCAGTTCGATCCTTATTGCCTGAAAGGTTTTCTTCGCGGGATGGCCGGTTGCCATTCTGATCTTTGCGGGAATGGCGGCTTTTATGCATTCCACCAGTTCAAAGGTGGTCTCGATCTCTTTTTCCTGTCTTGCTCTTACAATGTGTTTTGCTATGTTCTTTGCGAATTGATCCTCGCCGTAATCTCTGATGATACGAAAGAGCTCGTTTTCGGAATATCCGTTCACAATGTCCTTGGCGGTTCTCTCCGACCTGTCATCCATCCTCATGTCCAGAGGAGCGTCATTATGATAGCTGAATCCTCTTTCCGCGGTGTCAAGCTGATAGGAGGAAACTCCCAGATCCAGGAGTATTCCGGATACCTTTTCGAAGCCTGCGTTTCTGACAACGGAAACCATATTTTCGTAATTGTCTCTGACGATCCTTACGTTTTTGAATTCTTTCAGTCTTTCTCCCGCCGCTCTGATCGCATCCGAATCCTGATCGATACCGATGAAGTTTCCCGTGTTGTTAAGGAGGCTGCAAACTTCATGAGCGTGTCCCGCGCCTCCCAGCGTTCCGTCAACGTAAGTACCGCCTTTTCTGACGTTCAGGCCTTCAACGGTTTCTTTGAGCATTACCGAATAATGTTTAAACTCTCCCATTTTTCAACTCCTTAGTGCTTTAGAAGCTAAGGCCGAATTCCGACATGTGATCCGCTATATCATCCACTGAATCATAGGTGTTGTTGGACTCCCAACGTTCCTTGCTCCAGATCTCGATCTTGTTTACTACACCGACCGAAACAACGTCTTTGGTGATCCCTGCATGTTCTCTGAGTTTTGCGGGGATCATTACTCTTCCCTGCTTATCGCTCTCACATTCAACCGCACCTGCCATAAAGTAACGCTGCATCTGTCTTGCTTCTTTTGTACCGGGAAGTGCTTTCAGTTTTTCAACGAACTGTTCCCAGTCTTTTGTGGGGTAAATGAAGAGACAGCCGTCAATTCCGAGTGAAAGGACAAATTTATCGCCTAAAGCTTCACGGAACTTGGTCGGAACAATGATCCTGCCTTTTTCATCCAATCCGTGTTCGTATTCTCCCATAAACATAGGCTTTGTCCTCCTTTCTCAAAATTCTCCACTTCTCACCACTTTACTACCCTTTAACACCATTTTACACCACAATAAGTGTTTTTTCAAGTGTTTTTTTTACGAAACCCCATTATTTATGGGATTTTTACAAGTTTTCACAGGTGGAGGAAATTTTTAAGCATAAAAAAATAACGGGCATTTTTACCCGTTATCGAAGCAAAAAAATCACACGATCCAAAAAGACCGTGTGAAAGATCGATCATATCATATTATACATTGAACCTGAAAAGAACCACATCTCCATCCTGAATAACATAATCCTTGCCTTCGGAACGAACAAGTCCCTTTTCCTTTGCGGCATTCATGCTTCCGCATTCCATCAGCTGATCGTAGGAAACGATCTCTGCGCGGATGAAACCTCTTTCAAAATCGGAATGTATCTTTCCCGCAGCCTGAGGTGCTTTGGTACCTTTTTTGATCGTCCATGCTCTGCTTTCCTTGGGACCCGCGGTAAGATAGCTCATAAGTCCGAGGGTATCGTAGCTTGCGGCAATAAGCTTGTCCAATCCGCTTTCCTTGATGCCCAGATCCTCAAAGAACATTTCCTTGTCCTCATCACTGAGTTCACTCATTTCCTGTTCTATCTGAGCGCTGATAACGAAGACCTTGGAGCCTTCCTTCGCAGCTATCTCCCTGACCTTTGCCACATAAGGATTTGATGCTCCGTCATCCTTGAGATCGCTGTCCTTTACATTCGCGGCATATATGACCGGCTTAGCGGTCAGCAGATTGTATTCGGCAAAATAAGCTTCTTCGTCTTCATCGGCAAGCCCAAATGTTTTGGCCATGTTTCCGGCTTCAAGATGCTTTTTCAGTCTCTCGAGCATATCGGTTTCCTTGCCTGCGGCTTTGTCCATCTTTGCCATTCTCGCAACCTTTGAGTATCTTCTTTCAAGTACTTCAAGGTCTGAGAAGATCAATTCGAGATTGATGGTCTCAATATCACGTCCGGGATCGACGGAACCCTCAACATGAATAACATTGGAGTCATCGAAGCATCTTACCACATGAACAATGGCATCCACCTCACGAATATTGGCAAGGAACTGGTTACCCAGACCTTCGCCCTTTGATGCTCCCTTTACAAGGCCTGCAATATCAACGAACTCCACAATGGCCGGAGTGGTTTTCTCCGAGTTGTACAGCTTGGTAAGTTCATCAAGCCTCTTATCGGGTACCGCAACCACACCCACATTGGGATCGATGGTGCAGAAAGGATAGTTGGCGCTTTCCGCTCCCGCCTTTGTAAGCGAGTTGAACAATGTGCTTTTCCCGACATTGGGAAGTCCTACGATTCCTAATTTCATTTAAATCTTTTGCCTCCTAAAACATTATCTTTTCAAATTCGGTTATATTCTTTTCTATGTCCCCTCCGAAAACGGCTGTACCCGCAACAATGGTGTCAACACCTGCCGCAAGCACTTCTTTAAGGTTTTGGAGGTTTATGCCTCCGTCCATTTCAAGTCTGCACGAAGGGTTTGTCATTTCGATCTCTCTTTTGATCCTTTCGGCCTTTTTCAAGGTTTCGGGAATGAATTTCTGACCACCGAAGCCGGGATGAACGCTCATGACCAATACAAGATCGACATCCTTTACAAAGGGAAGGAGCTTCTCTGTATCGGTTTCGGGATTTAAGGATATGCCCGCTTTCATACCGCTTGCCTTAATATGCTTCAAAGTTGCGGAAACATCTTTACATGCCTCTACGTGAACGGTAAGCAGGTCACTTCCGGCTTTTTTGAAGTCATCGATGTATCTTTCGGGATCGATCACCATCAGGTGGGTGTCGAAGAAAAGCCCGGTCTGTTTTCTGATGGATGCGATCACTGGCATTCCGAAGGATATGCTGGGAACAAACATACCGTCCATCACATCAACATGTACCCATCCGGTATTCTTCTTCTCTACAATTTCAAGCTGTTTTGCCAGGTGACCGAAGTCCGCGGCAAGTATTGAGGGTGAAAGTATATTCATCAATATTTCCTTCTGTTTTTTATTTCGTTATAAAGCATAACGTAATTGTCATATCTGTTCTTAGAAATAAGGCCTTCTTTAAGTTTTTCCTTAACTTTGCAATCCGGCTCGCTGATGTGAGAGCATCCTGTAAAACGACATTCACCGATGCTTTCACGGATCTCCGGATAATATATCTCAAGTTCCCCCGCCTCTATTCCCATCACATCAAAGGATGTAAACCCGGGGGTGTCGAATATCCAGCTTTCTTCGTCTATCTTCATCAGTTCGGAATGTCGTGTGGTATTCTTTCCGCGCATTATCTTCTCGGAAAGCTGCCCTGTTTCCATCTTCCGCACGCCCAGCATTTGGTTTACGAGCGTGGATTTCCCAACTCCCGAAGGTCCGGCAAGAACGGTGGTCTTTCCCTGAAGGAGTTTCCTGACTTCATCCGTTCCCTGCTGCGTCTTTGCGGAAATAAAACGGATTTCATAGCCTGAGCCCAAAAATCCGTTTTTAATAGTCTGTATTTCTTCTTCGGTTGCTATATCTGCTTTATTGAATATCAGGATCGTGGGCACTCCCGCCATCTCCATATTGACGAGAAAGCGATCGGCAAGATTCAGATTGGGCTTTGGTGTATTAACGGCAAACACAAGCATGGCAAGCGTAGCATTGGCCACCTCCGGCCTTATCAATTCACTTTTTCTTTCATGGATCTCGGAGATCAGACCGGTTCCGTCGGAGAGCTGTTCAACCGAAACCTCATCTCCGACCAGCGGCTTGATCTTGTCTTTTCTGAATATGCCTTTAGGCTTGCACTCGATAACGCCTTCTAAGGTATCAACGTAATACAAGCCTCCTATCCCTTTAACTATCTTTCCTTTCATTCTTCTTCCACTAATTCCAGTACAACATCTTTTTCAAACATATCAAATGCTTCCAGGGTCTGAGGATCGCATATGGATATATTGATGGTTGCAGGACCTGCACTCAGTTTTCCGTAATCGACGAATTCATTCGCAAAATCAATATAGAACTTGAACTCGTAGATAGCCGGGAAGGTGTCAAAGTCAACCATGATCTGCTGAGATTCCAGAGCAGTATCGGTATAAGTCATATAAACAACATAAGGATGCTCCAGACCTTCCTGTTCTATTTCGAAATTCAGAACGGAGATCTGTCCGGGTGTGCATCTGTTCGGAATGTCTCTCGTATCCAAAAGCGTCCTGTAATAGCTTCTGGAGGTTTCCTGCTTGTGAGTCTGCTGTTCGGGAGCAGGTCCCATGCTTACGATAAGGTCCACAAAGGTGTTCTCATCCACCACTTCGTTGGGATTTACCGACTGAGAGATCACAAAACCATAGGGGATGTTTGAACTGTACTCGTAAGTGACATCCGCGCTTACATGAAGATTCATTTCATTAAGTCTCTCGGTGGCAACCGCAAGTGATTTGAGTCTTACATCGGGAACGGTTGTCTTTCCGCCGGTTGAGCCTTCACAATAATAGAGGATGATCTCATAGCCCTCGGGAACGGTCTGTCCAACCTGAGGCATTGTTCTGGTGACCTGACCGATCTGAACGGAATCGCTCTTCTCGGGATAAGGAATGACTTTAAACTTGTTGGCTTCCAAAATGACCTGAGCCTGAGCCCACGGTATACCGATGATGGTGTTGGGTATCTGTCTGGGCTGACCACCCAAAGAGATCGTAATGGTAACGACCTGATTTTCAAGCACATCACCATCGGGCAAAGGATACTGTTCCATAACACAGCCTTCCTTCACGTCTGTGCTGTAATCCTCTTCAAAACGGATAACAAACCCCGGATACTTGGTCTTAAGGAAATTCTCCGCATCCTCCTTGGTCCTTTCCATAATATTGGGCATCTTAACATTGACGACAGCAGGTGTGGGAGTAAGGGTAACCTCCGAAACAACTCCGGGTGTGGGTGTGGGAGTCAGATTCTTATTTTTCATCCCCAGCGGATCGAAAAGCTTGAAGAAAATGAGTACCGCTCCCGCAACAAGAAGTAGTGCCACAAATATCGTAATGATAATGATGACTTTTTCAAATTTCGAATCTATGGTGTCGAGTTCCTCGTAATCCTCATGTACGATCTTTCTGCTGTTGCTCTGATTGCGCTGCTCATGACGAGGCTCATTGTGAGGCTGGGGCCGGTAAGGTATCTCCGCAGCCCTGCTGTTGATCTCATCCTGTTCGGCACTTGTAAAGGTTCTTGTCCTGCCTTCCGAAAGGCTGTTGATCCTGACAAAATCCCCGTCCGGATTGGTGATGGAGCGCTTAAGGTCCGTGATAAGTTCCGATGCGGAACTGTATCTGTTCTCAGGATGCTTCTGCATACACTTCTGAACCACCTTGTCCAGCGAGAACGGAACCGAAGGAACAAGCTCCTTGGCAGGCTTAGCTTCGGTACGGATGTGCTTTAAGGCAACGGAAACATCGGAATCACCGCCGAAAGGCAGTTCTCCCGTCAACATTTCATATAAGGTGACACCAAGAGAATAGATATCGCTTCTTTCATCGTAATAGCCGCCTCTGGCCTGTTCGGGCGAAAGATAATGAACAGAACCTGCAGCATTCTGAGTATAGGTTTCCGATGAAACAGCCTTGGCAATACCGAAATCGGCTACCTTGACCTTGCCGTCACGTGAGATCATGATGTTTTGAGGCTTAATATCACGGTGAATGATGCCATGCTCATGCGCAGCCTCCATGCCCTGTGCGATCTGTATGCTGATACCTACCGCTTCGCGCACTTCGAGTCTGCCCTTTTTCTCGATAAATTTCTTCAGAGTGATCCCTTCGACCAACTCCATTACTATATAATGCAAGCCGTTGTTGTCGCCGACATCGTATACGCTTACTATGTTGGGATGAGAAAGTCCCGCAGCAGACTTCGCCTCATTCTTAAAACGAGTAATAAAATTCTTGTCATCGGAATACTCCGATTTAAGGATCTTGATTGCCACCGGACGATTGAGTCGCATGTCCACAGCCTTGTATACATCGGCCATTCCGCCTGCCCCAATCTTCTCTTTAAGCTCATATCTTTCGCTGAGTATTACGCCTGTTTCTGTCATGTTGCCCTCCGGTATAAAGGTTATGCTCATTAAATCTCAACCAAGACAACCGATATGTTGTCTTTTCCGCCTCTCTCATTTGCCAATTCCACAAGCTCTTCGGCTTTTTCATCAAGGCTCAATTCTTTTTTCCCGAGAAAATAACCGATCTTGTCGTCGTCCACCATATTGGACAAGCCGTCGGAGCACATTAGCAAAATGTCCCCCTCTTCGACATCTATTTCAAAGAAATCCGGCTCAACCACCGATTCCACTCCGATAGCTCTTGTGATTATATTCTTTTTCGGATGGTGAACAGCATCCTTTCTGTCCAGTTCTCCGCTTTGTACCATGGTTTCAACCAGAGAATGATCCACAGTGATCTGTTTTAAACCGTTCTCCGGGCTGAAAAGGTAAAGCCTGCTGTCTCCCACGTTTGAGACAGTGACTGTATTCCCGTTTACAACAGCTGTGACCAGTGTGGTCCCCATTCCGTTATATTCGGGTTTGCTCAGGGCTTTGTCGTACACATGTTCGTTTACATTTCCGATAATGCATTCAAGCCCGCCCAGCAGAGTTTTATATTTCCATTTCTCGGCTTCATTGATAAAATCTTCTACGCAAAATCGCGATGCATAGTCACCAGCCTTATGACCTCCCATTCCGTCTGCAACGATATACAGACTCGGGAGTCCGCCGATGGCCTCATCGCTGTTAAAGATAAAATCCTGATTTATAGAGCGTTGTTTCCCAATATCAGTTAATGCCGCGGATTTCAATTGCCTTCCTCCATGAAACTTCTTCTCAGCTGTCCGCATGCAGCATCTATGTCTGTGCCCATACTTCTTCTAATAGTAACATTTATTCGGTTTTTTTCAAGAGTATTTTTGAATTTAGATATGTTGTCATCCTTTGATCTTGAAAAACTTCTTTCTTTGATCTTATTGACCGGGATCAGATTCACGTGACAGTTTTTGCCTTTGATGAGACGCGCAAGCTCCTCCGCACAGGCAGTCGTGTCGTTTACCCCGTCTATCATGCTGTATTCAAAAGTTACTCTTCTCGAGGTCTTTTTAAAATAGTCATCGCAGGCTTTCATTATCTCAGCCACAGAAAAAGCCTTTGCCACAGGCATAATGGTTTTCCTGAGTTCATCGTTTGGAGCGTGTAAAGAAAGCGCAAGCGTTACGGGCAGGCCCTCATCCGCCAGCCTTTGTATGCCCGGAACAAGACCGCAGGTAGAAAGCGTAATGTTTCTGACACTGATGTTCTTGCCGTGTTCATCGGATATCAGTCGAATGAACTTTATGACATTGTCATAATTATCCATAGGCTCTCCGCTACCCATGATCACGATATTCGAAATGTTTACGTTACAGCTGCGCTCCGCTTCGTATACCTGTTCAAGAAGTTCCGAAGGCGTAAGATTTCTGACAAGGCCGTCAATGGTGGAGGCACAAAAAACGCAGCCCATCCTGCATCCCACCTGAGAAGAAACGCAGATGGAATGACCGTGCTTGTAGCTCATGAGCACCGATTCTATGACCTGGCCGTCCTTCAGCTTGTAAAGGAACTTAACCGTTCCGTCCTCCGACTTTAGACTTCTCACCTCGGAAAGAGCCGTGATCTCATAGTTTTTCGAAAGCTTTGTCCGCAGATCCTTGGACAGATTCGACATGTCCTCGAAGGAATTCACTTTCTTCTCATGAAGCCAGGAAAAGATCTGTTCCGCCCTGAATGAGGGTTCTCCGATCTCCTTCATTTCTGTCTTTAGTTCTTCGATATTAAACGATTTTATGTCTTTCATATTCTCACCGGGGCTGTCATCTGCCGAGAACAGTTCCCGTTTCCACCTTATATCCTCTGAGGAAATCCGCGGTATTCATCCGCTTCTTCCCTTCCATCTGCAAACTGTTGATCTTCAAAACGGAATCTTTGCATAAAACAAGTATCGCATCGTCGGTCACTCCAACCACGGTACCCTTTTCCGCTTTATGAAATTCTTTTCCGACAACGTTTACGGGTAATACATCCGCCTCACGTATCTTAAGAAGCTTTCCGTTGATCGAGGTAAAAGCCGTCGGCCAAGGATCGAGGCCTCTCACAAGCCTTTCCAGTTCCGTCGCGGTCTTATTGAAATCCATTTTCCCGAGAGACTTGTCTATTGTGGAAACATAAGTGGCTTCTTCCTCTTTTTGAGGTGTCCTCGGTGCATTTCCGGCCTCAAGCATTTCAAGAGCCTTAAGGAGCAAAGGTCCTCCCGCAGCCGCCATCTTATCATGAAGCGAGCCTGCTGTCTCCTTGGGCTCAAGAGGGATCTCCTCGGATATTATCATATCTCCGGTATCCAGTCCCTCAGCCATATGCATGATAGTCACGCCGCTCTTTTCTTCTCCGTTGATCACAGCCCATTGTATGGGTGCGGCTCCTCTGTACTTGGGGAGCAGCGAAGCATGAACGTTGATACAGCCATATTTGGGGATTTCAAGCAGCGCAGGCTTTAATATCTTACCGTAAGCCGCAACCACGATCACTTCAGGTGCCATTGCCCTGACAGAGTCGATAAATTCGGGCGCACCGGCTTTTTCAGGCTGTAAAACCGTAATACCGTGTTCAAGCGCAAGCTTTTTAACGGGCGGTGCATCCATCTCATGGCCGCGTCCCTTGGGTTTGTCGGTCCTTGTGACAACAGCAAGTACCTCATGCTTACCGGATTCAATTATGCTTTCCAATACACTTGCCGCGATCTCAGGTGTACCCATAAATACAAGTTTCATCAGATCAACCCCTTTGTCAATAACTCTATGCGTTAAATCATTCTTCATCCCCGTCATAGGATGTGGTCTTGAGTTCTCCCTCGACCTTTTCGATATACATATGTCCGTGAAGATGATCTATCTCGTGACAGAACGCTCTTGCCAGCAATTCCGTTCCTTCCACCGTGATCTCTTCCATTTTTTCATTGAAAGCTTTAACCACCACATGATTCGGTCTTGTAACCTGTCCCTGTTTTCCCGGGAGCGAAAGACAGCCTTCATCTCCCGTCTGTTCCCCATCCGCCTCGATTATCACTGGATTGATCAGAACATAGGGTTTTGTGCAGTCCTCGGAAGTGTCAACTACACAGATCTGTTTAAGAATACCGACCTGCGGAGCTGCAAGTCCTACTCCGCCTGCTTCGTACATTGTATCAAGCATGTCCTCGATAAGGATCTCTATGCGCTCCGTCATCTTTTCAACGGGCTTGCATTCCTTACTGAGAACAGGATCGGGATACTTTCTGATATTTCTGATAGCCATAACGTCTCCTTTCCTTCTTCACGGCTCGGTGAAGTTTGAACTGAGCGGATCAATAGCCGCTCATGGGATCGAAATCAGTCTGGCATATTATCCCTGCCGCCTTGATCTCATCCCTGTATTTATCAATCTCGGCGCAAATGTCTGTAAGCAGACTATAGCTCTGTGCCTTAAAATAAACTACATACCTGTAACGGTCATTAATCTTGGATACGCCCGCAGGTGCGGGACCAATCCTTGAAACCTTTTTATTATCAACTAAGTCGCTGAATTTGTCAATGATTTTCGCTGTGATCTCCTTCAGCAGTTCTGCGCACTTTGCCTCATCTTTACCCGAAAAAAGCACTGCCATGATGTGTCCCATGGGCGGATAGCAAAGAGTGCTCCTGTAAACTATCTCCTGCTCGTAAAACGAGTTATAGTCCTGCTCTGCTGCTGAAACTATGGCATAATGATCCGGTTTGTAGGTCTGGATCACAACGTTTCCCTTGAGATTTGCTCTGCCCGCTCTGCCCGCAGCCTGAGCGAGAAGCTGGAAGGTCTTTTCCGCCGCGCGATAGTCGGTCGCATGCAAAGAAAGGTCGGCAGCCAATATGCCCACCAGTGTAACACTCGGGAAATCATGCCCCTTAACTATCATCTGTGTTCCGATAAGAATGTCGGCCTCTTCGTTGGCAAAGGATGAAAGGATCCGCTCATAGCTTTCCTTTTCTCTGGTAGTGTCCGCATCCATGCGCAGGACTCTTGCCGAAGGGAAAAGCTTCTTAACCTCTTCTTCAATCTTCTGGGTACCTGTCCCGAAAGCCGCAATGTAAGGCGAGCCGCATTTCGGGCATTTTTTTGGCATAGGCATCTCGTACCCGCAATAGTGGCATCTGAGTTTTCCGTCCCTGTGTTGTGTGAGCGACACGGAGCAATGAGGACATTTTATTGCTTCACCGCAGCTGCGGCAGGAAACGAAGCCGGAGTATCCTCTTCTGTTTAAGAAAAGCATGATCTGCTCATTCTTACACAGTCTGTCTTTCATCAGGTTCACCAGTTCCAGAGAAAAGATGGAACGATTACCGAGTGCCAGTTCTTCCCTGAGGTCCACAATACTGACCTCAGGAAGCTCCGCTTCACGTTTGGCACGCTTCGTAAGCTTTAAAAGCGTATACTCCCCCGTTTCCGTTTTACGGAAGGATTCAAGGGAAGGTGTGGCAGATCCGAGCACAAGAGATGCTCCCGTCATCCTGCAGATCTGTTCGGCCACTTCTCTGGCATGATACTTGGGAGTCCCTTCGCTCTTGTATGCCCCTTCATGTTCCTCATCGATAACGATGAGACCGGGATTTTCAAACGGTGTGAACAGGGCGGACCTGGGTCCTATCATAATATCTATGGTTCCTTCTTTTGCCTTCAGGTACTGATCGTACTTTTCCCCGTCCGAAAGCTTGGAATTAAAAAACGCAACCCTGTTTCCGAAGCGTTTCGTAAATCTCAACACGGTCTGGAAAGTGAGGGCTATCTCAGGTATAAGAACGATGACCTGCTTACCGGAGCTCACCACGCGATCGATGATCTCCATGTAAACTTCGGTCTTTCCGCTGCCCGTAACTCCGAATATAAGGTAGGTCCCGCTGCGCCCGGCATCAAGGTTTTCTATCACGGTATCACAGGCTTTCCTTTGTTCCTCGTTAAGGTTTACGTTTGTAGAGCCTTCTTTTGTGCCGTAGCTTTTGTTCCTGTCCACCTTCTCGGCTCTCACTTCTATGATCCCCTGTTTCTCAAGGCTTACAAGTGTAGAATTAACTATATTCAGTTTGTTTGAGACCAGTTCCTTCGGAAGCACATCGTTTTCCAGAAGTTCCGAGATCAGTCTCGCTTTCGCCACGTAATGCTTTTTAAGGCATTCCCTTAAGACAGTTTCGGCAACAGTCTTGTCACAGGCAAGAGCTATCTCCTTCCTGACTGAAGGCCTTACACTTTTTTTAACGGGAAGGACTGTTTTCAAAGCATCGTTCATTGTCCCGCCGTAGTTGGTCTTTATCCATGCGGCAAGCTCAAGCATACGGGAATCTATGGATACACCCGAGGGAACTACGCTCAAAATGTCTCTTATGCGATCTTCCTCAATTTTGGGCACACAAGAAAGACCCACAACATATCCGGTCATTTCCTTTCTGTTTCCAAAGGGAATGTTTACTTTTGAACCGATGATAACGGATGCTTGCAGGTCTTCCGGTACTCTGTATTGAAATGTTCTGTCGATGTTCTCGTGAGAGATGTCGACAATAATGTCGGCGTAGATCATTTTGTCATTTCGTCATATAATTCTTCATATTTCTTTGCTGATGCGGTCCATGAGAAGTCGGAATCCATGGCCCTCTCTACTATCTTGTTCCAGGCTCTCTTCTTGTCATAGAAGGTGTTTTCCGCATAACGTATGGTCCTCAGCATTTCATGAGCATTGTAGTTCATGAAGCCGAAGCCCGTACCTTTGTTTTCATACTCATTGTAGGGTTCAACCGTATCCTTGAGACCGCCGGTCTCACGAACGATAGGCACGGTTCCGTAACGCATAGCCATGAGCTGGCTGAGTCCGCAGGGCTCAAAAAGCGAAGGCATGAGGAAAGCATCTGCGGAAGCATATATCTTGTGAGCCCTCTCCTCATTGTAATAAATGCTGGCGGAAACCTTGCCCTTGTACTTCCACTCATAATGCCTGAACAGGTTTTCGTACTTCTGTTCCCCTGTTCCGAGGATGACAAGCTGAAGATTTTCCGCGCATATCTGCTCTATTACGCATTCAACGAGATCAAAGCCCTTCTGGTCGGTAAGTCTTGAAACTATGCCAACCATGAATTTCTTTTCATCCACCTCAAGGCCCAACTCTTTCTGAAGATCGGTCTTGTCCTTCTTCTTGTTCTCCTTGAAGGTCTTTTTATTGAAATGATGTCCGATAAACCTGTCGGTCTCGGGGTTGTATTCTTTGTAATCGATACCGTTTACTATGCCCCTCAGACAGTTGTTTCTGGCTCTCATGAGTCCGTCCAGACCTTCACCGTAGTAAGGCATCTGTATCTCTTTTGCATATTGCTCGGAGACCGTCGTGACGTAATCGGCATAAACGATGCCGCCCTTAAGATAATTGGCATCTCCGTATGCCTCCAGCTTATCATCCGTGAAATAGTAAGGTGAAAGTCCCGCTATATCCATAACCGTCTTCTTGTTCCATATTCCCTGGAACTTGAGGTTGTGAATGGTCATTATGCTCTTGATGCCGCGGTAGTAATCTCCGCCATAGAAGGAGTCGTGAAGATAAACCGGAAGCAGACCCGTCTGCCAGTCATTGCAATGAATGATGTCGGGGCGGAAATTGATGAGCGGAAGCGCGGAAAGCACGGCTCTGTCAAAGAAAGCAAACTTCTCGATATCCTCATAGATGTTTCCGTAAGGCTTTTCGCCGTTAAAATAGAATTCATTGTCAACAAAATAGAATCTGACTCCGTCGATCACGGTTTCAAGGATACCGACGTATTGCCTTCTCCATCCGAGGTCCATATAAAAGCTCGTAACAAAATTCATGTTATCCTTGTGCTTTTGAGGAATGGCTTTGTAATTTGGCAGGATGACACGAACATCAAATTTTTCCCTGTCTGTATACTTGGGAAGTTCTCCGACCACATCGGCAAGGCCGCCTGTCTTAATGAACGGTACACACTCCGAGGATACAAGCAAAATATTCTTCATCTAATTGTACTCCTTAATGGTTTTTCTTTATCTGATCCGCAAGAGCGATCATCTCCCGCGCATTATCAAAAACTGTATTGGTGATCTCGGCTCCTCCGAGGATCCTTGCAAGCTCGCTCACTCTTTCTTCGGGTCCAAGCTCACGGATCTCGGTCTTAACGCTGTCTTTGCCGTTTGTTTTCTCTATGACATAATGAGCGTCCGCCATGGAAGCGATCTGTGCAAGGTGAGTAATGCATATGATCTGATGAGTTGCAGCCAGAACACCCAGTTTCTCCGAAACCTTTTGAGCCGTTCTTCCCGAGATACCCGTATCGATCTCATCAAAGATCAGGCTGGGGATCTCATCCTTGTCCGCAAGCACGGTTTTGATGGCCAGCATGATCCTGGACAATTCACCGCCCGAAGCCACCTTTACAAGAGGCTTAAGAGGCTCACCGGGGTTCAGTGAGATCATAAACTCACAGGAATCGGCGCCGTTTGAGGTGAACTTCGGAAGAGGCTCCATCTTTCCGACAAACCGGGCAGCAACGAAATTCAGGCTCTTAAGCTCTTCTCCTATCCTTTCGGAAAGCATGTCCGCAGCCTTCTTTCTGAGTGCGGTGATCTTCTCGCAAAGTCTGAGGCAGACCTTCCTTTCCCGTTCCTCTTTTTTCTTCAGTTCGTTTAGATACTCATCAAAATTTTCCAGTTTTTTGAGCTTGGCTTCGGCATCTGACGCATATTTCAGAACATCTTCCACGCTGCCGCTATGCCCTGCATATTTCTTTTTAAGATTGTTTATCGTGTCAAGTCTTTCGGACACTTCCGCAAAACGATCCGCGGAATTCTCCGCCTTGTTAATGTAGCTTTCCGCATCATGTTTAAAATCATAGATCAAAGAAGCCGCATTTTCAAGTATATCCGAAAGTCCGGACAGTTTCTCGTCATATTGAACCGCTTTGTTCATACATTTTACGGCTTCTCCGAGCATATCTCCCGCATTCCCGCTTTCCGAATCGTTAACCAGCTGCAGGCTTTGGGAAAGGGCCTCCATGATCTGCCTTGAATTGGAAAGCACCTTGAATTCCTCTTCAAGTTCTTCGTCCTCCCCGATCTTAAGCTCGGCCTTTTTGATCTCGTTCAGCGCAAACTCAAGATAGGTGGTGTCCGTATCCTTGGTAATGTCGGTATTCAGAGCACTTTCAAGTTCTTTTTCCGTCCTGTTCCATGTCTCATATTCATTTTTCAGTTCCGAAAGAAGCTTTTCATTCTCCGCTCCCGCGAACTTATCAAGGATCTTAATGTGTGAGGATGCTTTAAGAAGTGAATGATGTTCATTCTGCCCGTGAATATCAAGCAAAAGAGAGGAACAGTTTTTCAGTTCCTCCAAAGAAACGGTTTCTCCGTTTATCTTGCATATGCTTTTCCCTGCTGCCGTGATCTTTCTGGATATGAGTATCTCTCCGTCATCCGGAAAAATGTCAAGTCTTTTAAGTTCCTCGACGGTTTTGTCGGGGATATCCGTGAATGTAAGTTCTATCAGTGCATAATCAGCTCCGTATCTGATCATGTCTCTGGAGACTCTTTCTCCGAGAGCGGCATTTACGGAGCCGATCAATATGGATTTTCCCGCGCCGGTCTCACCGGTCAGGATGTTTAGTCTGTTTTTAAACTCAATCTCAGTTTCGTCTATGATCGCATAATTCTTGACGAATAATCTGCTAAGCATTTGAAGTCCTCCTAAAGTTTACTCCAATGTAACCTTTACTATGCACTCCAAAGTACGCCCGTTAACCTTTGCAGTAACAACCGTTGTTCCTATTCTTCTTGCCGTGATAACGCCGTTCTGAACCTCACAGGTCATATGATCCTGCACATCCCATCTGACTCTTGCGTTGACTCCGTCAAGATAGAGAGTGTAGGTTGTGTAGACCGGCATTTCAAGATATGTTCGGCTGAGTCCCAGGACAGTGACTGCAACCGTAGCTGTCTTACCGGATGTAGTTGTAACCGTAACCGTAGTTTCACCCACGGTATTGGCAGTGATCGTGCCGTCTTCGGAAACTGACGCTACAGTATCATTATTTGTGGTCCATGTCAAGTCATCCGTTGAGCTGACAGGCTTAATATGAGTAACGATCTTCTTGTTTTCGCCCGGCATCAGGGTGATCTCCGAATCGGAAACCGTAACGCCTGTGGCAGAGATCGGATCGATAACGTTGATATAGCAGCGTGCCGTTCTTCCGGAATTATCCTGAGCACTCGCAACAAGCCATGCCGTTCCCTTTTTGAGGCCGGTAACCACACCGTCCGCATCGACAAGTGCAACCGAGTTGTCCTCTTTCATGGTGTTTGGATTCACTATTGTGAAATTAACCTTGTTATAGGTTGCATCCTCAGGGAAAACGCTTGCCTCTATCCTTATGGTGTGTCCGACAATGACCGTTTCATATCCGGAGCTGAGTTCGATCCTGCTCACTTCGCGAACAACCTCGATCCTTACATAAGCCTTTGCTTCGCCCTGAGCAGCCTCTACGGTAATTATCGTTTCTCCGTAGCCTGTACCGGTGATCATACCGTATTTGTCAACGGTAGCCACGGATTCATCATCGGAATACCATTCAAGTTCCATATCCGATACCGTATCGGAATTCTCTATTGTCGTATCTATTGTAACCGTGTTTCCGAGTCCCAGGATGTAGAACTCAGGATCAACGTGTATCCTTGTGATCAATTCTTCGACCTTGACCATACAGAAGCCGGTAAAGCCTCCATCGGTAGATACGCAGGAAACCACGGTGTAACCGCCCTTTATACCGGTAACCATACCTGCTTCGTTAACGGTAGCCACACTCGGATCCAATGAGGACCATTTAACCTCCGTCACGGAAGTTCCGTCAGGTTCAAACACCGCTTCAAGAGTATATGTCTCGCCTATGCCTATTGTGATGCTCTCTTCATCAAGCTTCATGGATGCCGCGCCCTGAAGCACCGTTACTGAACAGAATGCATTCTTTCCGTTCTGAGTCGCAACCATGACCGAAGTCTTACCGGGTTTTATACCAATGAGTCTTCCGGATTGTGAAACGGTGACGATGCCCGTATCCAGAGATTTCCACGAAAGGGAGTTCTCCGTTGCGTCTGCGGGAGTAACCCTAACCGACAGGTCAAAGAACTCTCCGACGTTCATAGTCACTTCGGAATAGTTCATGCTTACATCCGTAGCGACCTGTTTAACCGTAACCTCACAGAGATCCCAATATTTACCGTCCTGAGTCATTACCATAAAGGTGGTCTTTCCGACACCCTTTGCAGTAACCAGCAGCGTGTGGTCCTGAGCCTGACTTACGGTAACGACCTTATTGTCGAATACCGTGATGTCGATGGCAGGATTGCTTGCATCATCGGGGGTGATAACATAAGGAAGTCTGTATACTTCTCCCTTGTAAAGTTCAAGTTTTTTCTGATCCAGGGCAACCGAATCGACTCCCTGAAGGATCTTGACCGTACAAAGAGCAAAGAACTCGGGATTCAGAACAGACTGAGCCATGATCGTAGCTTCGCCTTCTTTTACGATGGTGATCTTACCGTTTGCATCCACGGTAACAACCGAAGGCTTTGAAGAAGTCCAAAGCACGCTGGAATCCGACGCGTTGCCCGGCTCCAGATAAGCATAGAGCTGATAGGTTCCGGCGCTTTCGGGAAGAGTCAGAGTGTACTCGGAGAGTCTGAGTCCCGTAACCTCCTGGAAAACCGTAACCTCACAATAGCCGCATACGATATTGTTTGGATTGATGGCGGTCAATACCGCGGAACCGGGCTTTAATGCCTCGATGGTAGCGGATGTGCCGACATTTATATTGTCAACAAAGGTAAAGATGGTCTCGTCGGAGCTTACCCAGGTGAGCTCCGTGGAATCTCCCGTGAACTGAGCAATGATGGTCTTGTAATCTCCGACCTCGATATCCAGCTTATTCGGAGAGAGAGTTACCTTTGTTGCGGTATTCTTAACAGTTATCTCTGCATATGCATTTTTCTCTACGCCGTCGATTATCTGATAGGCCCTGACGGTTACAACACCCTTTTTGAGGGCCTTGACCATTACGGAGCCAAAGCCGTTCTCCTCAAGTCTTACGATGGAGGTATCAAGGCTTTCCCAGTAGATGTCATAGTCCTTGTTGGTGCATGAGGCGTACAGAGGATAGGTTCCTCCCGCATACATGGTGAACTCTGTGGATCCGTCCGAAGAAAGAGCCGAGTTGCTGATGGAAAGATAGTCGATAACATTTACCGTGTATACAACGTCGCCGATGCTTGCACTCAGTGACGGCGGGAACAGTGAATTGTTACTTCCTCCTATGTATTTAAAGGTGATCTGAGAAATACCGACGTTTTTGGCGGTAATGATACCGTTATTGTCAACCGATGCATAGAGTCTGCCGTTTCCGCTGTATTCCACACTGTAAAGTCTGGAGTAAAGCTCTACGGGAATGTTTGAGTTACTGAGCACATCATAGGTGTCTCCCACATTCATGTAGAGTGTGGTGTTCTGAAGCGAAAGCATTACAACAACATCATAGACAACTCTGTTTCTGGATTCAGTGTCACTGAAGCTCGGATTGGCTACGCCCACGATCTTGTACGTACCCGCCGTAACTCCCGTGAAGTTTACCGCTCCGGTCTGATCGCTGACGTTGTAGGTCAGTCGTGATGTATCGTTTTTGCTGATCTCGGTGAGTCCGCCGTTCTTGTCAACAATGTAAACGGTCCAGGTGAGGCTTGTAGCCTTGATCGCGTTGGAGTAGATCGTAAAGTGATCTTCATAGATGGTCTGCAGATCATATGTCTGAAGGTAATCCGCATAGGTGACCGTACCGCCCGTAACCACAGGGTCCTTGTGTCCGAGCGGAGCGACCAGTACATAGAAGCTTACGCTGTCCGGATTTGTACCCGTGGTCTTAAGCGTAACCCTGGTGTAACCGGCGCCTCGCACATACAGCTTACCGCTGTCGTACATGACGACCGTGTCCTTGTATTGTTTGTCCGAGGAGTCAAGGATTACCGAGTCGGCCGTAACTGCGGTAGAGTCCATGTAAAGGATCTGGAGCTGGTAATAATTGACCGCGCCGAGATAGTCCTTCTGATCCAGATAGAGGATCTTGTCACTGAAGCCCGCAAGACCTGTCTCCTGCCATTCCAGACTGTTCTTTACGATCTCGAAGGCAACATGGATAGTAATGGTTGCATAACGGGTGTTTCCGTTTTCGGTAATGGCAACGTTAACATTTGCACGACCGGGTCCGACACGGGTGATGGTGACATAGTTGTCTGTAATATCACTGTCGGGTTCGATCCTGATAACGTTGTTTCCCGCGCCCGCGATACTGAAGGTCATGGTCGTACCCTGAGCAAAGGGCGCATCTGTATTGTCAACCTTGTAAACACGCGAAACAGCCAGGGTAAAGGATGAGGTATCAAGCTCAAGTACAGAACCCTGGTCTACATAGGCATTACCTATACCGGTATTATCGAAGAAAACGATCTTCATGTCCGCATCTGCGGCATATACGGGCTTTTCATAAAAAAGCCGGCTGGTGTGATCGAATATTCCGTTTTTGAAGCCTTCTATTCCGAAAACCTTTGAAAAAAGATCAAAGCTGTCGTCAAAAGCCGTCTGCTCCGGTTGTACATCTTCAATTTCCGCATCCGCTCCGTTTTCCGCTTCAGCAGAAACGTTTTGAACATTTTCAACAGTATAAGATGTCTTCAGATCGAAATAGCTTCCCGAAGCCGCTATGCAGGCTGTAATTATAAAGCAAAGCAGTTTGCTGAGATTTTTTTTCATGAATTATTTCCTCCTCCCGGCCGTAATAAAAGGAACAAAAAAGCCGGTAAAATGAAACATATTAATATAATACATTAAATTTATCGGCATTTTATTGTCAATTATTAACTTTTTTTATGAAAAAAGAAGAGTAATTTATGCTTCGTCATAATTTGTATAAACGTCCTGAACATCATCGTCATCGTCAAGAAGATCCAGGATCCTGTTGAGGCACTTGATGTCCTCTTCATCCGTAAGAGAACCGTAATTCTGAGGGATCATGGTAACCTCTGCGGAAGACATTTTGATATTTGCCTCTTCAAGAGCTTCGACAACCTTGCTGAAATCATCGGGCGAGGTGATGATCTCAAAGCTGTCGTCTTCTTCGGAAAGATCTTCCGCACCCGCATCGGCGGCGATCATGAATATATCGTCTCCGTCCATATCGCATTCTTCTTTATCGATGATGATCTGTCCCTTTTCATCAAACATGAAGGAAACACATCCCATATTACCGATACTGCCCTTGCCCTTTGTGAATGCACTTCTCACATTGGCGGCAGTTCTGTTCTTATTGTCCGTAAGAGCGTCTACTATGATAGCGATACCGGAGGGACCATAGCCTTCATATCTGACATGCTCGTAGTTAACTCCCTGTCCTTCGCCCGCAGCCTTCTTGATACTTCTTTCGATGGTATCGTTGGACATATTGTTGGCCTTAGCCTTTGCAATGATATCCTTGAGCTTGCTGTTGTTGTTGGGGTCGGGACCGCCGCCTTCTTTAACCGCTACGGCTATCTCACGTCCGAGCTTTGTAAATACTTTTCCCTTTGCAGCATCGTTTTTCTCTTTTTTGTGCTTAATGTTAGCAAATTTAGAATGACCTGACATACAATCCACCTTTATTATTTCAATAAATTTTACATTCTATAGATTTTATAACAATCCTTCGGGCTATGTCAAGCACTTGTTGAAGTGCCTTTAAAGTCTTTAAAGTCCGCTCTTTTTGCGGTTCACCCGAGAAGCTTGTCGATCTTCTTCATTACTTCCGATACATCTTTTGCGGTTTTAATGGCACACATGATGGTGTCATCTCCGGCTATGCAGCCCACCACTCCCTTGATCTTTAAGGAATCCAGCGCCGCAGCGGCAGCCATGGCCATACCCGAGGCTGTTTTGATCACAAGGATGTTTTCTGCCTGTTCCATGCTCACATAGGCTTCCGCAAGCACTCTGACAAGCTTGGCATTGTTGATACCCGGAGTATCCGAATGAGGGATAACATACTTGATATCTCCGAACTCCGTAGCCATCTTGGTAAGCCTGAGTTCCTTAATATCTCTGGAAGCCGTGGCCTGTGTCACCGCGAAGCCTTCCTCATTAAGCCTTTTAACAAGCTCCTCCTGTGTTCCGATGGTTTCATTTTCGATTATGGATCTGATCTTTGCATGTCTTCTTGTCTTTTTATCAGGCATGTCCCTTTCACTCCTTATCTTATGATAGTTTCTTTTTTAAAGCCTCAAAAAATGTACCTTCATCAGTCTTTATCAGTTTCGTAATATCAGCCGATCTTCGGACAGCGATACGGTCTCCGCTCTTCAAAGGCACAAAAGCCTTCCCGTCAAGTGTCATCCCCAGATCCGGAGTTTCATAGTATCTTTCCGACGGCACTTCTATCGTTATCTCGTCATTTGCGGATGCGATCACGGATCTCGCCGTCATTGAATGAGGGCATATGGGGGTAACGATAAGCATTTCCGCCTCCGGCACGCATATGCTTCCTCCCGCCGAAAGATTGTAGCCCGTTGAACCGGTAGGAGTTGATACAATTATCCCGTCGCCTCCCACGGTGAGTATCTCCGTACCGTTCACCTTTATCTTAAGACGAATGATCCTGGAATAACCGTTTCTGGTCACGACCGCATCATTAAGAACGGTCTCGGCTTTTTCCCCGTTTACCGAAACATCCATCATCATACGCTTTTCTATACGATAATCTCCGACGGTCAGCTTACGCAGCGCCTCTTCCAGATTTCCCGTCTCCGCGCCTGTAAGATAGCCGACACTGCCCGTATTGATGCCCAGGATCGGAATACCCGAAGCCTTGACCAGATCGGCACTTCGCATCAGTGTTCCGTCTCCTCCCAGAACCACTGCTGCTTCAGTGTTTTCCGGAACCGTGAACCCCTTTGCTTCCTCCGTTTTAATGTCATGGACAACGTATTCAAGGCTTTTCCCGTCAAAAAAATCCTTGACTCTCTTCAGGAAAAGTCCTTCGGGGTCTCTGTCGGGGTTTGATATGATCATAAAAAGCTTTTCCATACTAATCGGCCTTTCTCAAATGAATCAAAAACTCCACGTTACCGTCTCCGCCTCTTACGGGCGATGTTATCGTTCCAATGACCTTAAAGCCCGTGAATACGGCAAATTCGGATATGTCCTTAACCGTTTTTTCTCTGACGGAAGCATCCTTAATTATCCCTTTTTTGGAAAGTGCCTGCCTTCCCGCTTCAAACTGCGGTTTGATAAGGCATACGGCTTCTCCCCCTTCTTTAAGGAGCATATACACCGCAGGCAGCACCTTGGTGAGCGAAATAAATGAAACATCCACCGAGATAAAATCCATTTCTTCGTTGTTTACATCAACGGGGGAAATGTATCTGATGTTGGTCTGTTCCATGGAAACGACCCTCTTGTCGCTTCTGAGCTTTTCCGCAAGCTGATCCGTCCCCACATCGACCGCATAGATCTTCACAGCTCCGTTCTGAAGCATACAATCGGTAAAACCTCCTGTAGAGGCTCCTATATCCATACAGGTCAGTCCCTCAAGGCGGATATTGAACTCATCGATCGCCTTTTCAAGCTTCAATCCGCCGCGACTCACATATTTAAGTGCTTCCTTTTCGGCAAGTACCTCATCCTCTTCTCCCACCGAAAAAGCCGCTTTTAATATGACCCGGCCGTTAACTTTTACATTACCGGCCAGTATCAATTCCTTAGCTCTTTCCCTTGAGGAAGCGATATTGTTTTTAACCAAAAAAGCGTCTAATCTTTCCATATATCTCTTCCGTGTCCAAACCGTAAGCCTTAAGGAGTTCTGTTCTGCAGCCGTGCTCTATGAAGGAATCCTTAAGGGATGCATTGACAAACCCGGTTTGTAAACCGTTCTCCGCAATGATCTCGGCTATGCTTTCGCCAAAGCCGCCTTTTTTAACATTTTCCTCCACCGTCACAAGCACTTTATGTTTTTTTGCGGCATCCTTAACCGCTTCGGTATCTGCGGGGCATACAAACCTTGAATTGTACAGGCTTACGCTTAAACCATCCGCTTCAAGCCGGGTTTTAAGTTCCAGGCCTATGTCTATGGAATTTCCCACCGAGAACAAAGCCACGTCTCTGCCTTCGGACAGTCTTTCCGCTTTTCCGTATTCAATCTCCGAGACATGAAGTCCTGCCGCGCTCGGACTTTCTCCGCATTTCGGATATCGTATGGCCACAGGTGCATTCAAATTCACAGCATATTCAAGCATTTCTTTTAATTCTGCGCAATTCATGGGAGCCATGACCGTCATTCCCGGAATGTTGGTCAAATAGGACAGATCGAAGATACCCTGATGTGTCTCTCCGTCTTCTCCCGTGATCCCTGCCCTGTCTATGACAAAAACAACCGGTTGTTTGGTAAGGCAGACATCATGCAGTATCTGGTCATAGCTTCTCTGAAGGAAGGTGGAATATATTGCGACCACAGGCTTATAGCCCGATTTTGCAAGGGCCGCCGCAAAAGTGACCGCATGCTGCTCCGCTATGCCCACATCAAAAAACCTGTCCGGATAACGTTCCGCGAATTCGCGCAGACCGGTTCCAAACTCCATGGCAGCCGTGATCCCGAGGATCTTATCATCTTCCTCTCCCAGCTCAAGCATTTTTTCGGCAAAGCCTTCGGTGAAGGTCTTGGTCATGGGATGCTTGATAAGCTTGCCGGTCTTAATGTCAAAGGGACCGATGCCGTGAAACTTTCCAGGTCTCTTTTCGGCGGGAAGATAACCTCTGCCCTTTTGGGTGATCGCATGGATTATCACCGGCTTGTCAACACTCGATGCGCTTTTCAGCGCCGTAAGCACCTGATCTATGTCATGTCCGTTAATGGGACCGATGTAGGTCAGTCCAAAATCCTCGAAAAGCATACCGCTTACAAAGAAGGTTTTAAAACTGTCCTTTATATGTTTAAGTCTTTCTACGATCCTTTCGCCCTTGCCTCCGGGGATCTCATCCAGCATGTTTTCCAGTCCGGATTTGAATTTAACATAGGACTTCTTGGTACGTATCTTTCCGAGATAGTTTGCCATTCCGCCGACATTTTGGTCTATTGACATCTCATTATCGTTAAGGATAATGATCATATTACTCTTAAACTTGCCGATGTTGTTAATGGCTTCCAGAGCCATGCCTCCGGTGAGTGCACCGTCACCCACGACCGCAACCACCTTGTTCTTTTTACCGGAAAGTTCTCTTGCGGCAACAAAGCCTGCAGCAACGGACAGAGCCGTGGAACTGTGACCTGTGTCAAAGGAATCGCAATCGCTCTCGCTGCTCTTGGGAAAGCCCGAAATACCGCCTTTTTTCCTAAGGGTTTCAAAATTCTTTCGTCCCGTAAGCAGCTTATGGACATAGGTCTGGTGACCTACGTCAAAGACCACCTTGTCCTCGGGAAGATCAAGAAAAAGATGAAGAGCCATGGTTATCTCAACGATACCGAGATTGGATGACAAATGTCCTCCCGTTTTAGAAACACTTTCCGTCAAAAAGCAACGGATCTCGCGTGCAAGCTCCGGAAGGTCCTTTTCCTGTATTTTTTTAATATCATTCGGCTTGTTGATCCTATCAAGCACCGGATATTCAGTCATATCCTTTTCCTCTCAAAGCTAAAAATTTCTTATTGCCAACGCTTTTACAAAAGCCTTCATAAAAGTGTTTTCCGGAAGCTTATCAAGGATGTCGATGGCATCATCGGTATATTCTTCCACTTTATGTTTGGCAGACTCCATTCCATAGAGCGTGACATAAGTACTCTTGCCGTTCTTTTCATCGCTTCCTATGGGTTTTCCGAAAAGCAGTTCATTTCCTTCGATATCAAGAATGTCATCTCTGATCTGAAATGCCATTCCTATATCACTTCCAAGGTTTTCAAGGAAGGCAAGATCTTTTTCATCCGCTCCTCCAAGGATCGCACCGCATAATATCGAAGCCGAGATAAGGGCGCAGGTCTTAAGTTCGTATATAAAATTCAATTCTTCTTTGTTCAGGTTCTTCCCTGTCTTTTCAACATCAACGGTCTGTCCGCCGATCATGCCGTAAATACCCGCTTTATTATACAAAAGACGCATTGCCCTAATAACTCTTTTGTTCCACTCGGGAATTGAAACATCCCCACAGGACTCTGCTTCTAAAGAATCCTCATCGATAAAAGCCTTTGTAACGGTCTCCACGGAATAATTCAGCAAAGCATCCCCCGCCAGCACTCCGTTAGCATGTCCATACTTTGCATGGGTGGTGGGTTTGCCTCTTCTTAAAAGATCATTATCCATAGCAGGCAGATCGTCATGCACCAGCGAATAGGTGTGTATCATCTCCAGCGCGCATATAAAGGGCTCGATCCTCCTCATATCCGGCTCGGCTTTCGGATCGTTCTTTTTAGTGTATATAAGGTAAAACTCTCTTAAAAGGATCGGGCGTATCCTTTTTCCTCCCGCCAGCACGCTGTAATTCATGGCTTCCGGCATTACCTTCTGTAAACCGGACTCTTCCGGGAGATATTTTTCTATACACTCATTTATCGCCTTTGTCCTGAATTCCGTTTCCCTCTTCAGATCGTAACTCATCATATTCCTTCGCTTTCCAGGATCTGAAGCTCCTTTTCAACCTTATCCACGGAATTGTTGCATTTCAGCAAAAGTTCCATTCCCTCTTTATACTTTTCAAAGGACTGCTCCAACGTCAGCTCTCCTCTTTCAAGCACACGTATCACTTCATCTAGGGCTTTCATGTTTTCTTCAAGTGTCATATCGTTTTCATTCTTTTCTGCCATAATTCTCCCTGACCTCATTAACAACCGTCATAATGTCACCGTCCGTAACATGTATGACCAGATCCTCTCCCTGTTTTACCTTACGGATACTGTTAACATTCTTTCCATCCCTGTCCGTAACATAGGAGAAGCCGCTCTCAAGTTTTCTCACCGGACTCACACCGTCCAGTCTTGCCGCAGCTCTTTTAAGCTCCGATTTTTTGGTATTAAGTATATTTTCCATGCCCCGGTCAAGTCGCGGCCGTGCATTCTCTATCCATTGTTTTTTCAGCTCCAGTTTGTGCCCCGGACTGTTCTTTCTGAGGGCAGCTTCCCTGTTTGCGATCATCTGTCTGATACGCTCCGTCTTAAACCGGAGCAGACTTAAAAGTCTCTCATGAAGGATCGCGAGATCCCTCATCATGGCACCGTAGTCATAGACTGCAAGTTCTGCCGCCGCAGAAGGCGTCGGTGCTCTGAGATCTGCCGCATAGTCACTGATGGTGGTATCGGTTTCGTGTCCAACTGCGGAAATGATCGGCGTTTTGCATTCAAATACCGCTCTTGCGGTTTTTTCTTCATTGAATGCCCAAAGGTCCTCTATGGAACCTCCTCCGCGTCCCACAATGATGACGTCCACTTTCCCGTCAAGATATCTGATGCCCCTGACCACCGAATCTGCGGCTCCTTCTCCCTGTACGAGAGCAGGATAAAGATAAAGTGACACATAAGGATTTCTTCTTCTCGCTATCTGGCATATGTCCCGTATGGCAGCTCCCGTTTTGGCGGTAACTATACCTATCCTCGATGCAAATTTCGGAATGCTCTTCTTTTTGGAAACGTCAAAAAGGCCTTCCGCGCCAAGCCTCTTTTTGAGTTCTTCAAACTCTTCATAAAGACGCCCGACTCCGTCAAGCCTGATCTCATCCGCATATATCTGATAGCTTCCTCCGGCTTCATAAACGGAGATCCGTCCGAAAACTATGACGCTCTGTCCGTCCGTCAGCCTAAAAGAAATGCCGGTCCTTCGACCGGCAAACATTATACATGAAATTTGTGATTTATTGTCTTTCAATGTAAAATATATATGTCCGGATGAATGATATTTGCAATTGGATACCTCTCCCTTTACATAAACGTTGTTCAAAAGCACATCTGTGTCGAACATCCGTTTAATGTATGCAGAGACGTCTGATACCGTGTATATCTGCTGCATTTTACTCTTTCACAGGTTCGTTTGCAAGTTTTGCAAGAACCGCATTTACGAAGCTGGGTGCCGAATCGTTGCCGAAAACCTTGCTGAGTTCGACAGCCTCATTGATAGCTACTCCGGTCGGGATCTCCTTGTCATAAAGCATCTCGTAAGCCGCAAGTCTCATAATTGAAAGCTCCGCTTTTCCCAATCTGCTCAACGGCCATCCTGTGGATGCATGTGCAAGTATCACATCGATCTCTCCAAGGTTGGAAAGGATCTTTTTTGCCTTATCCTCTACACTTTTAAACGTTTCCTGTTCGGAAGCCATCTGAAGTCTCCTGAAAAGGTCCATCTGTTCGGGGATCTCATCATTTTCATAGAAGCTGCAGTTGAAGATCAACTGGAAAAGCTTTACTCTTTCTTCGTGTTTAGTCATATCATTTACCTTTCATATATAATTTCCAAGGTGCAAAGACAATTTAGCGATTAACGTTTACATCGCCGATATTGATCGAGACATCTGTAACCTCGATACCGATCATGGATTCGATAGCGTTTTTAACCTTGTCCTGAACGATGGTGCAGGTCTCGGGAATGGAGTAACCGAATTTCATGGTAACTCCGAGTTTGCAATTAACGGACTTTCCTTCGTCGTTGAAGCTGATCTCAACGCCCTTGGAGCCGTTCTTTACTCCGTATTTCTTAACGGTTTCGTTGGTGGAATTGCCGGAAAGACAATCGACACCTTCCACTTCCGTCGCTGCGAGCGCGGCAACGGTAGCGATAACATCATTGGATATCTTTACCTCCGATGAAAAATCATTGTCATTGGTAATATTTAAGCTTTCCATAGGCATGGTGTATAATCCCCCTGTAAGTTATTGTTTATCATCCTTCATTTCTTTTTTGTTCTTCCTCTCGCGAAGAAAGATACCAAGCACTGCACAAATGATCGCAAACGTGCCTGTAATGACGTATTGAAGCACTGAGTTAAACAAATGATTTGCAAAATCCCAATTCATATCTGTCATCCTTTCAAAAGAAATCTACGGGCTATTCAGCCACATCACAGGGATTATACAACAAATAAAGTAATATTGCCATTAAATTTTTTTTAAATAAATGTTACCCGACAACAACCTGTAATCTTATTGATCCGCCGAAGGCTTTTCGATCGTGATCCTGCCTTCGTCCATGGAAACCTTGACCTTATTTGAATCCAGCTCCAGTTTCTCAAGAAGCTCATGAGGTATCTGAACACGGCCAACCTTATCGACTATGGAATATTCCTCCTGAGTTTCCTCGGTGCTCCAGTCAATGGCTGTGTGGGACACGTCCGCATATCTTTCCTTGAGTATCCTCTCACTCGAGATCTTGCCGTCACGTATGGCTACAACTCTCTTAACCTTTTTGGAAAGAGCAACGTCATGAGTAACGATCAGGATAGTCTGCCCCGTCTCTCTGTTAAGATTCCTGAATATATCAAAAATATAATCCGCCGTTTTTCTGTCAACCGAACCGGTAGGCTCATCCGCCAGAAGCAGGGAAGGCTTGTTCGCCAGTGCTATCGCTATGGCTATTCTCTGCTGCTCACCGCCGGAAAGCTGAGAAAGTCTGGAATCCTTCCTGTGGGAAAGTCCCACGGTGTCCAGAAGCTGCAGAGCTCTTTCCCGTCTTTCGCCCTCTTTCTTCAGTTCCATGGGCATCATTATGTTTTCCAGTGCCGTAAGGTAAGGAAGGAGGTTTCTTGCGTTGTTCTGCCATACGAATCCAACCGCATCTCTCTTGTACAGCACAAGCTCCTTTTCACTCATCTTGAAAAGGTCATGCCCCGCCACATGCAGTCTTCCCGCGGTAGGTCTGTCAAGTCCTCCGATCATATTAAGGAACGTGGATTTACCTGAGCCCGAGTTTCCGATAATGGCAATAAGTTCTCCCCTCTCAACCGTGAGATCGAGACCTTGAAGAGCCATTACTTCGATGTCTTCAGTTTTGTAGATCTTCACAAGGTTATCGGCCTTGATCATTATTTCCTCATCTGCCATTTGTTATCTCCCCGTCCTCAAGTTCATAAACCACGTCACCCGAGCTCATGAGCCCCGTATCGTGGGTTGTCATGATGATGGTTACATTTTCTTTTTCAACCAGATCCTTGAACAGATTGATCACCGCCCGGGCAGTTTGTGAATCAAGCTCCGCCGTGGGTTCATCCGCAAATATGACCTTCGGTCTGTGAGCCAAAGCCCTGGCGATGGCAACTCTCTGCTGTTCACCGCCGGACATTTCTGCGGGCATATGATTCATTCTCGTGCCGAGTCCAACCATTTTAAGGCACTCTGTCGCTCTTTCCTTTCTGCGCTCGTTGATCCCTGCCAGCCTCAGTGAAAACTCAACATTCTCATACGCGCTCATCATCGGGATCAGTGAAACGGACTGAAAGACAAAACCGATCTTTGTTCTTCTCAACTTTTCTCTTTCAAACTCCGACATGGCCGCAATATCCGTATCGTTAAAGAATATCTGTCCGTCCGTCGGTTTGTCCAGAGCTCCCAGAAGATTGATCAGCGTCGTCTTACCCGATCCGGAACGTCCTTTCAGGATAGCCAGACATTTTTCCGGAACTGTCATGTTTATGTTTTTCAAAACATGTATCTCCCCTCCGCTTATGGGGAATTTTCTGTTTAGATCCTTTACGGTAATAATATCCATCCTTAATCTTCTCCAAGCTTCAAAGCATTTGTGATCTTCATGGAAGAAACGATCCTTGAAAGTACCGCTATGGACACGATGACCATAACAAGGATGACCGAGAACAGTCTGATCATGTCACTTCCATATATCGTCAATTTCAAAGGTGTTACCTGATTCTCTCCCGCATATGCAAGCTGTATCATCGGTACAAACAATACCGATGCGGCGTAACCGATGCCCGCTCCAGCAGCGATGGAGAATATGCCCGTAGCCAGCTGTTCGTTAAAGAGCATCCGAACGATCTCGGATTTACGCATACCCATGGCTCTGAAAACACCGAACAGCAGTTCTCTTGATTTAATGGACATTATCCAGTAGATCAGATAGCCCGCAAGACAAAGTATAATGATAACGATAAAGCTCATTGTAAGGATACCGTTGGTGCCTTGGAACAAGGTATCCTGTCTGATGGCTTCCTTGTTTTCCTCAAGGTTTTTGTATCTGGCCAATACGATCTCGTTTTCCTGAACGAAGTCATAGAAGAAATTCTTATCCGCATCCTTTTTAAGCCTGATGAATACACGATAAGGTCTCTTGCCCCACTCGCTCTGGACCGTGGAAAGGTGTGAAACGATAAGGTATTTGTTGATCTGTTCCGTGCTGCCGTCGTTAAGAATGCTGACTTCGGTGGGCTTAAAGGTAGGCCAGTAATCAACGAAATCCGCTATAACACCGGTAAGCTGCTTTCCTTCCGAGTTGGTGTAGAGGAGCTTGTCACCTTTCTTATAGTTCAGTATGGTCTCAAAGCTTCTCGAACACAGTATCGCATCCGGATCCTGAGAAATTGCGTTAAGATAATGATTTATATGCTTGTCCAGCAATGAGCTGTCGAATATAACAGCTTCTCCGAATTCCTTGGTGTCAACGGCCATTAATGTAACCGTTGAGGAGCCGCGTCCCGCCTTAACGGTGATGCTGTCATCCACCAGCACGCGGGCGCATTTGTCAATTCCCGAGGCTGATGTGTATTTACCGAAATCGGGTTCCACGTACTTAAGTTCAAGGGAAGGATCCACAACCACCAGTGCGTAATTGTCTTTCCATGCTTCGGTAATGACTATGTCATCCGCAGTCATGTAGGTTTCGTTTTCTTCCGCATTCGAAATGATGGTCCTTGCAACAGTGGAATCGAAAATACCAAGCGATACCGTCAAAACCAGGAAAAGCATAACAAATTGCTGCTTTGTTCCCGTCCTGATGATCTGAAGGAAGGAAGCATAAGCCGCGGGCTGCCATATCTTCTTGCCGATGGCAAAGATCAGCTTTACAATAAAGGGCTGAATACGCAAGAACAGCATTCCAGCGCCCAAAATGAACAGTACCGAGCTAAGATAGAGCAACGGGTCCATACTTTTTCCGCTTAAAATGTCTCTGATTATCGTGTCGGTCTGTCTCGAGAAATTGTAAAAACCGTAGATCGAAACGCCGAAAATGATAACATCCAGATAAAGCTTCTGCCAAAGCTTCTTGCTGCTTCTGGCTTTCTTTTGCTTTAATTTTACTATCGAGAGACCGCTGGCCTTGAGGGCGGGGATCAATGTCACAAGGATCGAGGCCACGGAAGCCACAGCGGCATATATAAGCACTTCGACGTTCAGTTTGACGTTCAGCAGTCTTGCAAAGTTAAATTCAAGAAAGGCTTCCGAAGAACCGATGAGCTGACACATTATGAGTCCGAGGGGAAGTCCGACCACAAGCGACAGAACATCTATTACCGTAGATTGCAGCAGATAAAGCCGTCCGATCTGTCTTTTTGAAGCGCCTCGGCTCTTTAACAGAGAGATCTCGTTCTGCTCCAGAGAAAGCATCTGTCCCGATATCATGAACAGGAATGCAAGGAGTAACGCCATAACGGGAACCTGCAATATGATCAGGGTAACATTTATCTTATTCTCTGTCTGTTTAAAAGCCTTAAGCACATTAAGATAGCCGGGTGCGGTGATCTTAAGGGCATTGCTCGAAGAATCCGCAAGCACGGTGGTCCTGTTCAGAACATAATCTATATTCTTTACCTGGATCGATGAAAGATCGAACTCATAGAACCAATAGCACCTTATATATGATTTGCTGAATCTGTCCGTAAGAAAAGCATTGTTAAACGCAGTTTCCGAAAGAATGAGCTCGTTGTTGTACGCCGTGTCTTCTTCTATCCATGGATCCGCATCTCCCCTGACCGGATCGATGACACCCGTCACCTTGACACGGATCTTGTTCCCTTCACCGTCCTTAAGATAAGTGAATTCAAGTTCTTCTCCGACCAGCAGGTTCATTTCCACCATGCAATCTGTGGTTACAACAGCTTCCCAACAACCGTTTTCGTCCTTTGTATCCTTTCCCCATTCTCCCGAAAGGAGCTTGGAGTTATCCTTGAAGTTCGAAACGGTTCCGATCTCTATCTGTCTTTCGCTCACGTCATCTCTTTCAAACAGGGATTGCGCCGCGCTGACAACAAGATTAAAATGGCTCGCTTTGTTCTTTATGGCAGGTCCCAGTGAAGCAACAACGCTGTCTCCTCTTGTCACCATAGAGTTGTAACCGTTTGTATTGCTTCCGTTCTGTGAAGAAAGGTAGAAGGTCATGAGATTACAATCGTCATTTTCCTTCATATAGGCGTTCATTTCGTCATCAAGCATACGCTTAAGAGATGCGTTTTTATACATCGGATAACCGGTTGCTGTGGCGATCAAAAGAACATTACCTATCAAAAGACAGAGAACCATCCATTTTTTATGCAATAATTTTTGTAGCATTAACCGAAACATTAACCCATACCGCCTTTATTCGAAATAAATCGTCAAGTCTGCATCGACTCCGTCAACCGCCCAATAATAATCACTGCCCTTACGTCCGTTGACAAACCTTGAACGCTTGAGCTTTCCGTCTTCTTCCGAAAGAACTGTGAGATTTCCGTTGTAGGTCATAACACCTGTAACGGGGATCAGAACCACATCCTCCACAACCACGTTGTCAACATAGAGCATCCTGTTGGCTCCGAAAGCAAGATGCTGCCATTCGTCATCCACCCGGATGTAAGCCGTCGAAGTGTTGTAATTTCCGATGAGTCCCACTCTTGAAGCGGACAACACGCGACCTGTACCGTAAATATTCTTTCCGTCGATTATGGCTTCAACCGTAACCGTCTGACCGTATCTGAATGCATTGCCGGAATTGTCCGCGCTCAGCAGCAGATTGTCTGTGGATGCAAAATTGCATATCCTTCCGTTATTGATGGTACTGCCCTTGTATATTCTCTCTGTGGAAGTCATGATACCGTCATACGGTGCAATTATATCTTTTCTGTGGACGGCTTCCTCTATGTCCTCCAAAGTATTTTCAAGTTCGGCGATCTTTTCATATTCCTTTTGCATGAGTGCGAGGGAAAGGGAGAACTTTGTCTCCGCGACATAATCCTCATCCACTATTTCGTGATAAGAACCGATGACCTGACCTTTTTCGATCTTTTCATAGGTCTGGAAATTGAAGCCTTCAAATATCTGAGTTCCGAAAAGCTTTTCAACACTTATCGAAGTCTGCGTACTGTAGTTCGAGGAGGCCTTTGCCTTTGTGGTGATCACAAAATTTCCTCTCTTCGTTACGGTCTTCTTTGAAGAAGTGGTTGAATCGTCTTTCATGTATACCCTGTCTTTTTCGCCGAGACCTTCGAGCACTTCGTAATCGTTGATCCCCTCGAAGCCAAGGGTCACATACTTCTTGGTACGATTTCCGTCGGTAGTCAGATATACGTAATCTCCGTTATCGTCGTTGTAGACCGCATCCTTCGGTACCGTCAGTGCCTTCTCGATAAAATCGCTGATAACAATGATCGGTGCATAATCCCCTATATAGAACAGGGATTCATCCGGAACCGTAAATCTGGTGTAAAGAGGTTCTTCCACCGGATAACTGTCCACCTTTGTGAGCGGTATCTGCTTACCGTTGCACAAAGTGTAACAAACCTTTGCATCATCAAGGAGTTCGTCCTCAATGTAACTGCAGACAATGTACTTTTTGTCACTGTTTACGACGGCAATAAAGGGGGTGTTTCCCTGTATCCAGCCTCCGGATCTTCCGGAAACAGCTGTCACATCTCCGTCCGCCTCGGCGTAGATCGATGTGCCGGCAAGCTTTTCCTTGGCCTCCTCAAGTTCGGCATTGAGTCTTTCCATGGTGGCTTCATTTCTTTCCTTGTACTGCCTGATCTTGAGGTCGTTCATTTCCTTGTCCTGCCAGCTGATCTGCGGATCCCTGTTGGCTTCTTCAAGTTCTTTCAGCTTGTATTCAAAAGCACTTTTAAGCTCTCTGATATCGTCATTTATCGCAGACACATTTCCCTGTGCCGAAGAACTGTCCATGTCCGCGATAAGCTCGCCCTTGTAAACCCTGTCGCCCAGTTTTTTGTAGATAACGGATATCCTGCCTCCGCTCGGGAATGAGTATTCCGTCGTATCTCCGATAACTTCACCGTTTACAACGGTGGTGGTATAAAGGTCTTTTCTTTCAAGTGTTGCTTCGGAGACGCTTTTTCCCACAGGCGTCAATAATTCGGGAATGTCAACGGTTGCCACGTTGCCGCATCCCGTAAACAAAACCCCGCATAATAAAATTGCAATAAACTTCTTTTTCATTTCTGCTCCGTAACCGTTCTTATACCTTTGTCTTTCTGATCTGATCCTTATTTCACAACAACGAGATCCCCTTCGTTTATTCCCGAAACGATCTCATAGTAATCATTGCCCTTTAATCCGGCTTCCACATACTGTACGGTACGTATATTGTTCTCATCCGAAAAGTAAACAAAGTACTTGTCTCCGGCATTGTGTACGGCTCTCACCGGAACGCGGATAACATTTTCCTTTTTTTCGAGAACAACGCTGAAATAAGCTTTTGTGCCTATGCTGAGACTGTAATCCGGCTCCTTGAGTTCAAAGACCAGTTCATCATATTCTTCCGAATATCTGAACACGGTCTCATACTTTTCACCTTTCAGAAGTTCTATGACATAAGTACCTCCGTCTGTAAGATACTCTTCAAGCCCTTCCGCATCGCAGGTGAAGGAACACTTCTCACTGTCAAACAGAGTGATGACGTTCTGTATCTTGCTGGATCTGGCGGTGTTGCTGAAGGATCTCACACTTGCTACGGTACCGTCCATACCCGCATATATCCTGCCTTCTTCCACCTGAGCCCCATAGTAATCTTTTCTCATAGTCTCATAGGTGATCAGATCCCTGACTTCCTTGATCTGCGGATCGTACTCCTCGTGAATTTTCAGATCACGCAGTTCGGCGCCTTTTTCGTCTGTCTCTCCGCTCTTAAGCATTCTCTGAGTCTGATCGAGTGCAAGAGCCATCTGCTCGGTTAAAATATTCTCCGAATCCATATACTCTTCTATCAGCTCGACGCAATTTTCATATTCCTCTCCGGCGTTTTCCATGTTCAATTCCGCAAGAAGATCACCCTTCTTGACCTTATCACCCTTTTGAACATAAACACCCTTGATCTGATAGCCGTCAACCTTGAACTTCAGCTCCTCGGAATCCTTTTGGGAGTATCTGAGCGTCACCTTCCGGGCCCTGATAACATCTCCCACTTCCGCTTCCGCCATGCTGTACTGCGGCTTCGGCTTTTCTTCCTCAACCACGATCTCGTGTTTCTCATTTGCACCGCATCCGCTTGTCAAAAGGGCCATACCGACCGATAAAATCGAAATGATTGAAAGTATTCTTTTTTTTCCTGTTTTTAGCATAAAAAAACTCCCAATAACGTTTTAAAAATACCAGCGTCCATTATAAAAAAACGCAGCATTTTTTTCAACCGATTATTGGGAAAAATATGATCATACATTGCTATTATTATTCAATTATTACAATTAAGCGAAAAAAACGTATCTTACTCTCTCGACGCAAGTTCTCTCGCTATGTCTACCCAGGACAATCCCGTCTCAGCCATAAGCACCATAACATGATACATGAAATCCGCTATCTCGTATCTGAGTTCTTCATGATCGGGATTCTTTGCGGCAATAACGATCTCTGTTGCCTCTTCACCGCATTTTTTGAGTATCTTGTCTATGCCCTTGTCAAAAAGATAATTTGTATAACTGCCTTCCTTCGGATTTTTCTTTCTGTCAAGTATGACACCCATGACCTTATCAAAAATATCCGATATGTCCTCGCTTTCGAAATCACGCTTGAATATGTCCGTATAGAAGCAGGAATAGTTGCCGGTATGACAAGCGGCGCCGATCTGCTTGACCTTTGCAAGCAAGGTGTCGGAATCGCAATCCAAAGATATACTCTTCACAAACTGATAATGACCCGATGTATCTCCCTTGATCCAAAGCTCGTTTCTGCTTCTGGACCAGTAGGTCATCCTTCCCGTCTCCACGGTTCTCGTATATGCCTCTTCATTCATATAAGCCAGCATCAGTACCTGATTGGTCTTGTAATCCTGAACGATGACGGGCACCAGTCCCTGATCGTTTTTCTTGAAGTCCTTAAAATCTGCGGTGCTGCGGTTCATATAAACGGGATATCCCTGATCCTTAAGGGACTTCTTTACTCCGAAGACATTCTTGCCGGCATAGAAAGAAGTTGCGATGGCTTCAACATTCGGCAATTCCATAAGTGAAGTTATGGAATTCCTTTGAAGCGCATCCCTAATGATAACGGGGCATGCATCCTCATTCAGATACTTGATGATCTTGGGCGTGATGTTGATATGCTTGGCCATGATGCCATGAACCCCAAGCTTTACATATTTAAGACAGGTCTGTCCGATCTCATGCAAGGTTTCTTCCTTGTAATCGCAGCCGAAATTGACGCATGCCCAGACATTTTCCTTTCCTATCTTGGTGACAGCCTGGGAAAGCAGGTCGGGATCCGAGATCTTATCCATATCGATAACGATCTTGCAAGCGCCTGAATAGTAGGCCTTTTTCACATCCTCAAGCCTGTCCACGTAAACTCCCGCCATAAAAGGCAGGTCTGTTCTGTCTCTCACCATTCGAAGTACCGAAATAAACTCGTCTCTGTCCTTCTCGGATTTTGCATAATTGTAAATATAAAGCATATCCACACCGGAGTCGTCATAATCCGCAACAAGCTCCAATACGGTTTCCCTTGATTCGTTTTCGGCATCAATGGATGCTATTATCTTTTTTTCCATTATTCAAACTCCTTTGTAACTTCTTTTAAGTCGATCCTGTGTTCATAGATCGCTTTGCCGAAGATGGCTCCGTATATTCCCGCATCTGCAAGTTTTCTGAGATCCTCGACCGAGGAAACTCCTCCAGACGCAACCACATCAAGGCCGGTTTCGTCAGCCAGCTTTTTTGTCTGCTCCACATTGGGTCCGGAAAGCATTCCGTCCTTTGAAATGTCCGTATATATGACGGTCTTGACTCCCATGTCTTTCATGAGAAGCGCAAGATCGACGGCCGCTATGCGGCTGATCTCTTCCCAGCCCGATACCGCAACCTTTCCGTCCTTTGCATCGATACCGACAACTATCCTGTCAGGTCCGAATTCCAATATGGATTCCTTAACGAAATCCGGTCTTCTGACCGCTTCCGTACCGATGATGACTCTGGAAACACCCAACGCAAGCTTTTTACTGATATCCTCGGTGGTTCTGATCCCGCCGCCGATCTCAACCGGAATGCTCACATTGTTAATGATCGCTTTAACAGCCTCATCATTTACCGATCTGCCTTCTCTCGCGCCATCCAGATCCACCAGATGGATAAATCCGGCACCTGCCGCTTCAAAATCCTTTGCTACCTTCCAAGGTTCGTCCGCATAGACCGTCTTGTCGTCATATACACCCTGTCTCAAGCGGACACACTGTCCGTCCTTAATGTCAATTGCAGGAAAAAGTTTCATATAGCCCTCACTGAATCATAATGTTCCTTTTGTGGACAGAACTCCCCGTATTCTGTCATTTACCGCTACAGCAGCACTCAACGCTTTCGAAAAGGCCTTGAAGCTCGCTTCAAGCTTGTGATGATTGTTCTCCCCCGCCAGTTCTTTGATGTGAAGATTCATTTTTGCGGAATAGGAAACCGCATAGAAGAACTCTTTTGCCATTTCCGTATCAAATTCCCCGACCTTGGGTACCGTAAAATTCACATCGAAGTTCAGATAAGGTCTTCCGCACAGATCCACCGCCGAAAGAATAAGGGTTTCATCCATGGGCAAGGTAAAACAGCCGTAACGATTGATGCCCTCCTTGTTACCGAGTGCCTTGTCAATGGCTTCTCCGAGAGCGATCCCGCAGTCCTCGATGGTGTGATGGCAATCCACATAAAGATCGCCTTTGCATTTCAGCTTCAGATCAAAGAAGCCGTGTTTTGCAAATGCCGTGAGCATATGATCAAAGAAACCTATGCCCGTGGACACGGTCGAATCTCCGTTTCCGTCAAGATCTATCTCGACTTCGATCTCTGTTTCGTTGGTTACACGTTTCACGCTGCCTGTTCTCATCCTATTTTACCTCTTTCCCGAATCGCACAGCGATTGAATTTGCATGTGCGGTAAGTCCCTCTGCCTTTGCAAAGGTAATGATGTCATCTCCGACGGGTTCCAATGCTTCCTGTGAATACATGATTATACTGCTTTTCTTAATGAAATCGTCAACGGAAAGGGGTGAAAAGAACTTTGCCGTTCCGTTGGTGGGCAGGACGTGATTGGGTCCCGCAAAATAGTCTCCCAGAGGCTCCATGGAGAATTCTCCGAGGAAGATCGCCCCTGCGTTCTTGATCTTTGTCATTGTCATGAAGGGATCGCGGGTAAGGATCTCAAGGTGTTCGCTTGCTATCTCGTTTACCGCATCCACCGCTTCCTTCATATTGTCGGCTATCAGCATATAGCCGTAGTTTTCGAGAGATTTTTCAAGTATTGCTTTTCTGCTGAGCTGAGAAGCGAATCTGTTGATCTCCGCATCAACCTTATCCGCCAGTTCCTCCGAAGTAGTTACGAGGATCGCGCTCGCAAGCTCATCATGTTCTGCCTGTGAAAGCAGGTCCGCGGCTACATATGTGGGATTTGCGGTTTCATCCGCAAGTACCATTACTTCCGAAGGTCCAGCGATGGAATCGATGGCAACCAGACCGTAAACCGCCTTCTTTGCCAACGCAACATAAATATTTCCGGGTCCCACGATCTTGTCAACCTTGCCTATGCTCTTCGTACCGTATGCCATGGCTCCGATAGCCTGTGCACCGCCGACCTTGTAGATCTCGGTAACGCCGGCTTCGTTTGCTGCCACAAGAGTGCCTTCATAGACCTTGCCGTCCGCTCCGGGAGGAGTCACCATGCATATTCTCCTGACTCCCGCCACCTTAGCCGGAATAACGTTCATGAGAACCGAAGAAGGATAGGCTGCCTTGCCGCCCGGAACATACACTCCCACAGCTTCGATGGCACTGACCTTCTGTCCCAGGATAATGCCGCTTTCCTCGGAATCGAACCAGCTGTACTGCTTCTGCTTCATGTGATAGTCTCTGATGTTGGCCGCAGACTTTCTGATAACCTCAAGCACCTCTGCGGGAAGCTTTTTGTAAGCCTCGTCTATCTCCTCCTTGGTTACCTTCACATTGTTTTCGTTTATGTCCGCCTTGTCGAATTTCTTTGTAAATTCAAAAAGCGCTTTATCACCTTCGTCTCTTACGGCATTGAGGATCTCAACAACCTTTGCCGTCTGCTCCGCATATTGATTGGGATTCCGCTTCAAAAGCTTTGCCTGCAGATCCCTTTTGTTTTCCTCATTAAGCTTTATCTTTCTCATTAGAGCTCCTTTCTCAATCTGTCAATGATCTCTGTGATCCTCTCATGCTCCATTTTCATGGAAACCTGATTCACGACCATCCTTGCAGAAAGCGGAAGTATCTCTTCAAGCACTTCCAATCCGTTCTCTCTGAGTGTGGTTCCCGTTTCCACAATGTCCACGATCACTTCGGACAAGCCGACTATGGGTGCCAGTTCGATCGAGCCGTTCAGCTTGATGATCTCCACGGTCTGATGCTTCCTGTTCTGGAAATAATCTTTTGCGATCCTCGGATACTTCGTAGCCACACGAATGATCTGCCCCGAATTGAGAAGAGGCTTTGCCGATGCGGGACCCGCAACACACATGCGGCACTTCCCGACTCCCAGATCCAACACCTCATAGATGTTACGGTCTTCTTCGAGTATCGTGTCTTTGCCCACAACGCCTATGTCCGCCGCTCCGTATTCCACGTAGGTCGGAACATCCGTTGCCTTGGCCAGAAAGAATCTGAGTTTCATCTCTTCGTTTGTAAATATCAGTTTTCTGGATTCCTTGTCCTTCATCTCCTCGCAGGTGATGCCGATCTTTTCAAGGAAGCCCAGAGTCTGTAATGCAAGCCTGCCCTTTGCCAGGGCGAATGTAATATACTCCATATGTCCACCCCGTTCCTATAATTTCTTTTCACTGATCTTTTGGGATTCCATATCCAGTATACGTATGGAATCTTCACGATCAACGTATAATATGCCGCCCGCAAGAATGCTGTCGGCATATGCCTTGTATTGTTCGTCGCTTAAGCTATTGTCCTTTTTGAGAAGAACCGCCTTCAGGGAATCGTCTCTGAAACCGTTGGCGATCTTGACCGCCTTGTCTTCATACTTTTCTTCGTAAAGGATCAGCGTAAGATCTCTCGTGATCTTCGGAATGATATTCTGCCTTGACATGGCAGCCAGCGCATAGTCGGTGTAGATGGCTATGCCTATGGCTGGAGCGGGCTTTCCGAATTGAGAAAGGAGTTTGTCATATCTTCCGCCTGCGGCAATGGGTTCACCTGTCTTGTAGGTATATGCCTTAAAGACAACGCCGGTATAATAGTCATATTGAGAAAGCATTCCGAGGTCAAAGGAAACATAGCTTTCCTTGCCGTACATGCAGAGCTTTTCATATATCTGCTCAAGCCTTTCAAGGGCTGAAACGGCACGCGGATTGTCGGTCTTGTTCTTCATTTCCCTGACGAAATCTATGGAACCGAACTGTAAAGGAAGACGGGTGAACAATTCCTTCATTCCCTCATCGATGTTCTTTCCCGAAAGAAGCTCTTCCACTCCGAAAAGATTCTTGGTCTCGATGAGCTGTCTGAGTTCATTTGTCTCGTCAGCATCAAAACCCACGGCGTCACAGATGCCGCGGAAGAAATCCGCATTGCCCAATTCTATCTGGAAATCCTTAAGGCCCATGCTTCCGATGCAATCGATCATAAGAGCGATCATTTCCGCGTCGGCGGAGGCTCCGGCTTCGTTCACCAGTTCCGCACCTATCTGAGTCATTTCCTTAAGCTTGCCGCGGTAACCGTCATTGTTCATGAAGGTGTTTCCGTGGTAAAACATCCTGATGGGAAGCTTTTCGTCCCTGAAATACTTGGCAACGCATCTCGCGATCTGAGGTGTCATGTCGGGACGGAGTACAAGAGTTTCACCGTCTCTGTCGATGAATCTGTACATATCCCGCTGGGATACGGTACCTCTTTCCGAATTAAAGATATCAAAATATTCAAAAGCGGGCGTCTTGATCTGAAGGAAGCCATAATGTCGCATGCACTCCTTTACGGCACGTTCCGCACGTTCCTTGGTAATAAACTCTTCGCCATAGATGTCCCTGACGCCTTCCGGTGTATGTAACAGTTTTTCTCTCATGGCCTCTCCTTTCTGTAAATTTAAAGATGTAATGTGATTTAATATGAGCTGTTCTTCCGTTTCACTTTAGTGTGGTAGATTGCTAATTTGTTAGCAAAGTAGCAAAACGATGTTAAGGCATTTTACCCCATTAAAAATGTCTTGTCAAGAGTTTTTCGAATTCTGCGAAGCAGGATCACTCTATCGTGCGTCAAGATCCTTTTGTAACATGTTTAAATACGGCACAAACAATCCCGCTTTTTCCGTAAAGAACCAGTCCTTGTCCAGCTCGTCGAAGCGTATGCTCTTACGACCGCCCTGTTCCATTCTTTCCCAGAATCCCTTGATCTCCCTGAACCTCATGTAATAGTAGAGGTTTTTGTAGGTATAGTTGATAAGAAAGAAAGCAACGCCCTCCTGATCCTCAAAATCCTGCATAAACTGCATCTGATGTTCATGGATGTTGTTCAACGCAAAGGTGTCCAGTTTGCACTCCTTGGCATCAAAGCAGACAGGTATGCCCTGCACGGCTCCTATGTAGTCCACGGTACTCTTTTGATCGAAGTAGGCAAGGGTGATATGCCTGGTGGACTGATCGATCTCAACGGGCGTAATGGGTGTGGGCACCTTTTGTATCAACGCCAGCTTCCTGTCTCTGTATTTGTCATTTGTAAGATTTATGAGTTCCTCAAGGTTTGAGCCCCTGAGTCCTCTCGAACTCCATGATGGCATTCAGGTAATCCTCTTCTTTAAAGATTTTTAAAGCCGTATCCGAAAATCTTCCGGAGGGCATACAATATACGGACTTTCCCGCAGCTTCGGTGAGCCTGCCGGAATCCTTGGGGAACACCAGCATAAAAGCATGAAGCAGCTGATGCTCCGCCTTTATGCCCGAAACCGCCCTGTAGCCGTATTTAAAGTCACCTACCAAAGGGTGTCCCATAAAGGAAAGCTGGGCCCGGATCTGATGAGTCTTACCGGTGATGAGCCGGATCGCCAAAAGACTGTATCCCCTATCCTTTAGCAGCGGAAAGATCACTGCCTCTATCCTTTCACAGCCCTCTTTTTCTTTGTCCGAAAGCTCGACCTTGTTGGTCTTTTCATCCTTTTTGAGCCATGCGGAAACCCGCATATCTTTTACGAGCTCCCCCACAGCCAGACAAAGGTAGAATTTTTTGAGCTCATGGCTCTTTAACAGCCTTGCCCCTTCCTGCAGTCCAACAAGGCTCTTGCCCGCAAGCACCAGTCCGGAAGTGTTCCTGTCGATACGGTTGCAGATACCGGGCTTAAAAGCCTCGTTTTTCCCTATGCCTTTGCGGTTTAAGTAAGCCACGATCCTTTCATTTAAGGAAACATCCTCCTCCCCTGCCTTTTGTGAAAGCTCTCCCGCAGGTTTGTTTACGATGAGGATATCGCTGTCCTCGTAAAGGATCTCGTTTTCCTTTAAGGAAGGCAGGTTCTTTGGTGTTTTCTCGGTTCCGTCTGCCGCAGTATCCTTTACGCCCGCAAACTTATCAAAGGTCTCTTGTGCCAGAAAGAAACGGATCACGTCCCCTTCCGCCACCTTTTCGCTGCCTTCGGCCTTTTTGCCGTTCAGAGTAATATTCTTTTTTCTCAGCATCTTATAAACGAAAGAACCCGGAGCTTCCTTTAAAAGCTTCATGAGAAGCTTGTCAAACCGCTGTCCGCCTTCGTTTTTTTGAACCTTAACTTCGATCATTATACAATCGCCGCCCTGAAAAAATCCAATACGTTGTTTCTTGTTGCAGCCTGTGCTTCCGTAAGCTCTTCGGCATCGCTTCTCAGCTTGAAGCGGTTTTTAAAAGTATCCTTTGAGTCGGTCAAAAAGCATACGTAATCAAGTTTCCGTATTTCAAATTCATGTTTGAAATATTCTTCGGTCTTGTCAAGCTTGTCTCTCTTTTGTGTCGAAAGCCCGATGAGCTGATGCCCTGTAAGTACGACCGCATCGAGATGCATAGGGCGTTCGGAAGAGGTAAATACAACATCATAAAGCACAATGTCATCTCTTTTCATCAGAGTATCTATGAAATCCCTTTCTTCCCGGTCGATCTCCCTGTTGGGAAGCACCACGACCAGAAGCGTGATCATCTTGGCTGCGGGAAGTACTCCCAAAATCGACGCCACCGTAAATATATTTCTTGACTCCATCTTGTTAAGTAAAAGTCCCAAAACAAAAATCCCAATACTTACCATGATTATTCCGATCAAAAACAAAATCAGTATTGTTTTTTTGTATCGCAGATAACCGTATTCCCCTTTATCCTTTTTTGAAAGCATCCTTCATCTCTCCTTGCTCTATACTATGTCTTCCGCTTTAACGAATCTCATCTCTCCCACAGGCATATCCTCAGGCAGCTCAAGCTTTCCGAACCTGATCCTTTTAAGGTACTCAACTTCCGCGCCCACCTCATGGCACATCCGTTTCACCTGATGGAAACGTCCCTCCGTGAGCACGATCTTAAGAGTGCAGTTCCCGTCATCTGCAGAAACCACGGTAAGTTTTGCGGGAAGCGCCTTGTACTCGCATCCCACTTCTATCCCTTCCGCAAACCTTTGCACCGCATCCTTTGCAAGACACCCCGTGCACACTGCCAGGTACTCCTTTTCCACATGCTTTTTGGGACTCAGCAGGTTGTGGCTTAAAACGCCGTCGTTCGTGATCACCAACAGGCCTTCCGTATCCTTATCCAGCCTTCCGATGGGGAACAGTCCGTTCTTCGGGCATTTCTCACGGATCCAAGGTGCTTCCTTAACAAGATCCAGAACCGTCCTGTCTCTTGTGTCTTCGGTAGCGGAGATCACTCCCGCAGGCTTGTTTAAGAGAATGTACACCATTCCCGCCGCTTTAAGAGTGTTGCCGTCAAGCATCACCGTATCGCTGTCCGTAACCTTGGTCTCGCCCTTTTTGCAGACCGACGAATTCAAAGTCACCCTTCCCGCAGCAAGGGCAGATTTCGCTTCCGATCTGGTAAGGGATGAATTTGCGCTGATAAACTTGTCAAGCCTGTCCGCCATTACATCATTCTCCATCCGGGCAGATACTTGTTTTTAAGGGTGTTTCCTTTGGCCTTTGCCCATCCCAGAGGAAAACCGTCGGTGCAAACCAGTACCCAGCCGTCCTTCACGTCGGTCTTTGCATCTATTGTTTCGCATTTAAGATATCTGGTCACATCCTCGTCAGTGGAAGGAAGATCGTAAACATTGTCGTATTCCGAAGCCTTCAAGGTGCATGCCAGGGCCTGCGAGGGCTCAAACCTGTTTTTTGCGATCTCTCCGAGCAAAAGCCCCGTTCTCATGATCCTTAAGCCCTTGAGGTCCGGGATCCCTTCGGGAACAAGGTAAAGCCTGTTGTCCCGTATCTCTATTCTTTCAGCAGGCAGTTCGCGGGCTATATGCCCGAAAAACTCCGTCACTTCCTCTCCAAGCTTTGCGCCGGAGTTTCCGTAACTGCCTGCATATGTTCCTTCGTCTGAGCCGTCTCTCACGAGAAGAGCCGAAAAATGTCCCTCTCCTTCGAGCACATGCGGCCAAAGCCTGACGGCGTTCTCTATCTCTTTTTTGTCGGAACCTATGAGCTCGGGTCTTCCCCATGAAAACTTTTCATAGCTGAATTCGGGCTTAACCACATGCATATCCGGCCATTTTTCAAGAATATGCTCTATAGATCCCTCATCCTCCGCGGGATCGAACGTGCAGGTGGAATAGACCATCATTCCGCCGGGAGCGAGCATGGGTACAACACTGTCTATGATCTCAAGCTGGAGCTTGTGATAGTACTCCGTTCCGTATTGTTCCCAGTTTTTCATTATGGCGGGACTCTTTCTGAACATTCCCTCGCCGCTGCACGGCGCGTCGATCAGGATCTTGTTGAAATAGCCTTTGAAGCGCTCGGTAAGCTTTCCCGGTGCTTCCGAAAGAACAACTCCGTTCTCTGTCCCGAACAATTCCAGATTCTTGAGCAGTGCCTTGGCTCTGGAATTGCTGATGTCATTTGAGAACAAAACCCCTTTCCCCCGAAGTTTTGCAGCCAGCTCCGTACTCTTTCCGCCGGGCGCCGCGCATATGTCCAGCACCCTGTCTCCGGGTTTCACCGGCAGCATGCTTGCGGGAGTCATGGCCGAAGGCTCCTGTATGTAAAACAAACCGGCAAAATAGTAAGGGTGCTTTGCCGGCTGATCCGAAAGATTGTAATAGTAACCGTTTTGGATCCATGGTACGGGACGAACCTCAAAGGGCACCTTCCGCTCCCATTCCTCCTTGGAGATCTTGAGGCTGTTAAAACGAACGCCTCCGAAGCGTGGTTCATCAAACCCCGCAATGAAGGCGTCAAATTCCTCGCCCAAAATCTCTTTCATCTTATTCTCAAATTTTTCAGGCAGTTTGTTCATATTAAATTCCCGATCTCAAGTTTATTTAAGGCTCTGAGCTCTGTAGCCCTCGGCTATGGTGTCCAGTTCGTGGCTGAATTTGTTGAGTGCCGAGAGATCATCCGTGGAGTATATCGTAAAGAATTCATCCTGTATCTGCAGGACCTCTTTCTTGTTGGCAACCTTGTACAGGTTCTGGATGTTGTTCAATATGTCCGCAACCATCTCAGCCTTAATGTTAAAGGCGATCTGAGAGTCCAGGATATCCTCTCTGATCGACGACATCTCCTGGTCGAGCGTGACTATGGCATCAGCGGCCTTGTGCAGTCTGTCGGCAATGCTTTCGGGAAGATTCTCCTTATACTTGTATTGCAACGAATGCTCTACCGTCGCCCAGAAGTTCATCGCAAGCGTGCGTATCTGTATCTCCACCGGGATCTCTCTCGGTCCCTTGTCCGTTTCCACGGTGTAAAAAACTATCATGTGATAGCTTCTGTAGCCGGAATCCTTGGTTTTCTTGATGTAATCCTTTTCATTTTTAACGCGCATATCGGATCTCAGCCGGATCAGACGCACTACCTCGTAGATATCATCCACGAACTGACAGGTGATCCTGATACCCGCTATATCCTCGATCTTATCCTCAAAACGTTCATAGGGAATGCCCTTCTTCTGGCATTTCTCAAGTATGGAATAGATCGTCTTGACTCTTCCGTCCACTCTTTCAATGGGGGAATATTGTCCGTTCTGTCTCTTTGCGCGGATCATATGCTCGAACTTTACCACCAGCTCGTCCACCGCAAGAGAATAAGGCTCCAATATCTCTCTCCAAAGTTGTATTTCCATTACTATACCATCTCCTCAAAATTAATATCGTTTTCGGTGAGAAATCTCTCCACCGCAGCGTCCCATCTCTTTTCCGGTTCCTTGTCCAACGAAAACGTGCTTCTGTAAATCCCCGTAGTGATCGTTGCCTGACCGTTTTTGTAAGTAAATCCCATACTCAGGGAAAAGATTCCCGTTTCCCCGTCGCCCATGGCCGATCTTTTCAGCTCTTCGTCCGCAAGAAAGGACAGCTGAATGAAGAGCGGCGTATGTTTTCCCCGGATAAGTCCCAATATGTTATCCTTTACGTCGCACCAGCGGGCATATTTTTGCAGTTCGGACCGTTCCTCCGTATCGAAGTAGTCCGCATGTATTTCTCCGGAATAAGAAAAATCCATAAAGGTACGTACAGTACCTTCTCTAAGGAGAAAGCGGTCAAAAGCATCGCTTTTAAGAAGCTTCCCCATGAATCTGTTCATTTCCGTGATCTTCAATTGTTTCAATCTTTTCCCCCCAATAATCTTAAGGTCAGCAATACGGCCCCGTAAATACAAGGATAGGCCGCATAGGTGATAAGACGTATCAAGCCGTTCTTGCGCCCTTCCTTATGATCGTAAAACAGAACGGGTAACGTTCCGATGATCGGTGCTCCGACAATGAGCCACATTTTTGCAAGTCCCAAAGATATGATCTGTAATGCCGCCACTCCCGTCAGCATGAATAGCCTGCTGTCATAGAGCATATAAAACGCCGAAAGTGTAAGAACTCCGATGCTGCCCTGTTCGCACCCGATGAAGGTTGCGAGCACACAGGCCAAAAGCATGATCAAAATGCTGAACAGCGTAAAAAGCACACTTCCCGGCGAAAACCTCGGTTTGATGAGTTTCTCCATTAAGCACACGGTTGCCGCTCCGATGAGCAGGGTAAAATAGAAATTGCAATTGCTTTCTATGGCAGGACTTTTAAGAAAGTCCCTTCCGAAATTGAAGGCGGCCTTTCCGTAAGTGACCAGATCGAGCAAAAGTTCGGTAATGACAGCCGCAAAAGCAAGTCGTGTGAACAGCTGCCTGAGACTTCGGGTTTTCAGCACAGCTTCCACGGTCAGGAAAGCGATCATCGGAAATGCTATATAGGTCATGATATAGCCCATGAAGTAAAACGGTGCCCACGGTCCGCGATCGAAGCCTGCTCCGTCATAACGGGTATATGAAATTGCGATCAACGACCTTCCGATGACATAAAGCGCCAAAGACATCATCTTAAGCTGAAAGGCATTGAACCCTATCTTATTTTTTTTCTCCATTATTACTCTCCCTTGCGGGCATTTTCAATAACATCGCGCTTCGGGGCTCTACGACTGTCTCTGTCCCCGTATTCAAAGTCTTTTCGGTCTTGTCCGTCGAGAACAGAATCTCAAAGCTGTCCCCGCTTCCTACCGGCAGTCTGAACAGATGTTTTTCCCAATGCATATTATATATTATATAAAAATCATCGTCAATTTCATCTTTGCCCGCCGCACCGCAAAAATAGATCCCCGCCAGTCGATTGTAGGGCTGACGGTCAATGAGCCAGGGAGTCTCTCCGTGAAGGGAGATCTCGGGCATTCCGCAACCGTTTCTGTCCGTTTCGCTGAGAACCGACAGCCTGTGAAAGATGCCGTGTTCTTTTCTGAAGGCGATCAACTCTTTAACAAAGCGGTTAAGCTCGCGGTTACGCGCAAGTTCCTTCCAGTTGAGCCAGCCCACGGGATTGTCCTGACACCAGGCATTGTTGTTGCCCTCCTGACCGTTTCCGAATTCATCCCCCGCAAGCAGCATGGGCACTCCTCCCGACAGTAAAAGCGTCATGAGAGCGTTTTTCATCATCTTAAGCCTGAGCTTTGCAACCTTTCTGTTGCCCGTCCTGCCTTCTTCGCCGCAGTTCCAGCTGTAATTCAGGACCTTACCGTCTCTTCCGTTCTCTCCGTTCTTTTCGTTATGCTTAACGTCATAGGAATAGAGATCCCTTAAAGTGAAGCCGTTGTGGTCCGTAATGTATCTTACTCCCGCAGAAACGCTCCTGTTCTTCATGTTCTCATAGAGCATGGGGACAAAGCCCTCATCGCCCTTTAAATATCTGCGCATATCATCCATGAAGCCGTCATTGTATCTGAGTATCCTGCCGGGATTCAGTGTTATCAGCTTTTCATCCGCATCCGTTACAAGGAACAGACAATTAGCAAGATAGGGATCGGAAACCAGACAGGAAACAGGGATCTGCCAATCGTTGATCCTGAAGCCGTCGATACCGTAATTCATCGCCCAATGGTGAAGACATTCGGCGATCAGGCTTTCGGAGGTTCCTTCTCCGAACATGATCTCCATAAATACGGCTATGCCCGCCTCATGAAATTTCTTAACCGTTTGCGCAAATTCACCGCAGGCGTTACCCGGTTCGGAGGCATAGGAGGACTTGGGCGCAAAGAAATAGGTGTTTTCTCCGCCGTATCCCCAGAAATTTATCTCTTCTCCCGGGAGACATTCGTCGAATTCATATACAGGCATGAGTAAGACACCTGTAATACCAAGCTTTTTAAGGTAAGACAGCTTTTCGGTCATTCCTTTAAAGGTGCCCGGATGAGCAACTCCGGAGCCCTGATCCATTGTAAAGCCTCTTACTTGCAGCTTGTAGAGTATAAGCTCCGAAAGGTCGAACGAAAATCCGGCTCCCTCATTGTCGCCAAAGTCTTCCGGTACTACAGCGGTCTCAGGTTCTCCGGTCCTTTTGCCGAAGCATTCCCTTCCGCTGATCAAAAACGCTCTGGGATCTTCGGTCCTTTTGCCGTCAGCCTTGTAGAAATAGCTTTCGGGCATATATTCCACCGAGGTCGAAAAGATCCCGTTCACGGCTCTTTTCATCTGTCTTTCTTCAACAACCCTGCCCTTTTTGTCGCAAAGGCAAAGTGAACAATATAAAGCCTTTGGAAGGCTTACGGAGAAAAGGCAGCCGCCGTCTCTCGTTGCAAAAGCTCCCAAAGGTGCTTTGAATTTTTCGGTATAAAGCTTTTTGTTTGTTGATCTTTGCAAAATCAGTCTTCCTCTTCCACCTGTGATGTAAGTACCTGACGCTTTCTGGCAAGTTCATCGCTTTCAAGGTACTCGTCGTATGTGGTAACCTTGTCGATCATGCTTCCGCCGGGAACGATCTCCACGATCCTGTTTGCAACGGTCTGGATGAACTGATGGTCAAGAGCCGTAAACATTACAACGGAAGGGAACTTTATGAGTGCATTGTTGAGGGATGTGATGGATTCCATGTCCAGATGGTTTGTCGGCTCATCCATAAGCATTACGTTTGCTCCGATAAGCATCATCTTGGAAAGCATTACTCTGACCTTCTCACCTCCGGACAGAACGTTAACCTTCTTAACGCCTTCCTCTCCGGCAAAGAGCATTCTGCCGAGGAAACCTCTTACATAGGTAACATCGTCCACAGTCGAGTAAGGCATGAGATGTTCGACTATGTTCTCCTCGCCCTTGAATATCTCCGTATTATCCTTGGGGAAATAGCTCTGTGAGGTCGTAATGCCCCACTTGAAGCTTCCCGAATCGGGTTCGAGCTCTCCCATAAGTATCTTGAAAAGGGTCGTTGCCGCGATGGTATTTCCTCCTACAAAAGCGATCTTGTCATTTCTGCCCACAACCATATTGATGTTATCGAGTATTTTGACTCCGTTGATGGTCTTGGAAAGGTTCTTGATCTCAAGGACTTCGTTTCCGATCTCACGCATGGGTCTGAAATCGATATAAGGATACTTTCTCGAAGAAGGTCTGATGTCCGTAAGTTCGATCTTTTCAAGAGCCCTCTTACGTGAAGTCGCCTGCTTGGATTTGGAAGCATTTGCCGAGAAACGCTGAATGAACTCCTGCAGTTCCTTGATCTGCTCTTCCTTCTTCTTGTTTGCTTCCTTCATCTGACGGATCATGAGCTGACTGGACTCATACCAGAAGTCATAGTTTCCCGCATAAAGCTGGATCTTCGAGTAGTCTATGTCCGCAATATGCGTGCATACCTTGTTAAGGAAATATCTGTCATGTGAAACCACGATGACAGTGTTGTCAAAGTTGATAAGGAACTCCTCCAGCCAGTTGATGGCGTCCAGATCCAAGTGGTTGGTGGGCTCGTCCAGGAGCAATATGTCCGGATTGCCGAACAGAGCCTGTGCAAGGAGAACCTTGACCTTTACGGGACCTGTGAGCTCCGACATCATTGCATAGTGAAGTGAGGTGTCAACGCCGAGACCGTTAAGGAGCTGAGCAGCATCGCTTTCCGCTTCCCAGCCGTTCATTTCCGCAAATTCCGTTTCCAGCTCAGCGGAACGGATTCCGTCCTCCTCTGAAAAATCCTCCTTTGCGTAGATGGCCTCCTTCTCCTTCATGATATCATAAAGGCGCTTGTTGCCCATTATAACGGTATCCATGACATTGAAACTGTCGTATTTGAAATGGTCCTGCTGCAGGAACGAAAGGCGCTGTCCGGGAGTGATGATAACGTCTCCCTTTGTGGGCTCCAGCTGTCCGTTGAGTATCTTAAGGAAGGTGGATTTTCCCGCACCGTTAGCACCGATGATACCGTAGCAGTTTCCTTCGGTGAATTTGATGTTAACGTCTTCGAAAAGAGCTCTCTTTCCGAGACGAAGTGTGATGTTGCTTGCCTGAATCATTAAATAAAATCCTTTCTTTCTGTTACCTTATACTTCAAACATAAGATCTTCATAGGTCGGTACCGGCCAGAATCTCTTATCCACAATGATCTCAAGTTCATCGATGGGGCTTCTCAAAGCTTCCATTGCGGGTTTAACCTTAGTGGCATAGGCAATGGCTCTTTCCTTCTCGTCCTTGATCCCTCTTGCGGTATCGTTTTCGTTTCTCAATGTGTCCAAAGCTCCGGATGCATCGCTCAAAAGCTTTGACAGCCTGATAAGGAGCTCCTTCTGAACATCTGTGGATATGGAAAGTCCCGTCTCCTTGATGGCATTTATGGAGTCCGCAAGACGCTTTGAGTAGCGGATGACAGCAGGGATGTAAAGTCTCGCCGCCATCTCGATCATGGTCTTTGCCTCGATGTTAAGCGTCTTGGCATAGAATTCGTAGTTGATCTCCTGTCTTGCTTCAAGTTCAACCTTTGAAAGAACACGCATTCTTTCGAAGGATGCGATGGTTTCGGGCAAGGTAAGAGCCACATTTGCGTCCACCATGGTCTTTGCCGAAGGAAGTCCGCGTTTTACAGCTTCCTGCTGCCAAACCTCCGAATAGCCGTCGCCGTTGAATATAATGCGGGCATGCTTTGTAAGAGACTCACGAACAAGTCTCATCACTTCGGCTTCAATGTTCTTTCCGTCTGCTTTTTCAAGTTCTGCGGAGAACTTCGAAAGTTCGTCCGCGACCATGGTATTCAGTACGGTGTTGGGCATAGCTATAGACTGCTGACCCGAAACCATACGAAACTCAAACTTGTTTCCCGTAAAAGCAAAGGGTGATGTGCGGTTTCTGTCCGTAACATCCTTCTTAAGTTCGGGAAGGGATGAAACGCCCATACGCATGGTCTCTTTTTTCTTGCAGTCCTGAGCGGAGCCTGTCTCTATGATCTGATGAACGATATCATCCAGCTGAGCGCCGAGGAATACGGAAATGACCGTCGGCGGTGCTTCGCTTCCGCCAAGTCTGTTGTCATTTCCGGGTGTGGAAGCCGAGCAGCGAAGAAGCAGTGCATGGTTGTCTACAGCTGCGATGACCGCGCTTAAGAAGATCAGGAACACCAGATTCTTGTGAGGTTCCTTGCCGGGCTTCAAAAGGTTCTCTCCCAGGTTGGTGACCACAGACCAGTTGTCGTGCTTACCCGATCCGTTCACACCCGCAAAGGGTTTTTCGTTAAGCAGGCATTCAAGTCCGTGGCGCTTTGCCACCTTTTTCATTGTGTCCATTACGATCTGATTGTGATCGCAGGAAATATTGGCAGTGGCATATATGCACGCAAGCTCATGCTGCGCGGGAGCCACTTCGTTATGCTGTGTTTTTGCGAGTACGCCAAGTCTCCAGAGCTCTTCATTCAGCTCCTTCATGAAGGAGGCGATCCTCTCCTTGATGGCGCCGTAATAGTGATCGTCCATCTCCTGTCCCTTGGGAGCGGGTGCTCCGAAAAGGGTTCTTCCCGTGAAGATCAGATCCTCACGACGCATGAATTTCTTATGATCCACAAGAAAATACTCCTGCTCGGGGCCTACCGAACAAGATACTCTCGTAACATCCTTCTTGCCGAGAAGATGAAGCAAACGCACCGCTTCGCGGCTCAACGCGTCCATGGAACGGAGCAGAGGTGTCTTTTCATCCAGAGCTTCTCCCGTGTAGGAGCAGAAAGCTGTGGGAATGCAAAGAGTTACACCCGCGGCATCTTCTTTAACGAATGCCGGCGAAGTGCAGTCCCAGGCCGTATAGCCTCTCGCTTCAAAGGTGGCTCTGAGGCCTCCCGAAGGGAAAGATGACGCATCGGATTCGCCTCTGATAAGCTCTTTACCCGAAAATTCCATAATGACCTTGCCTTCTTCGGCAGGTGCTATAAAGGAATCATGTTTCTCCGCAGTGATCCCCGTCATGGGCTGGAACCAATGTGTATAGTGGGTTGCACCCTTCTTTATTGCCCAATCCTTCATGGCATTGGCAACCACATCGGCTATGGCAGGATCCAGCTCATCGCCGTTTTCCATTGTTTTCTTGAGTGATGCGAAAACATTTTCCGGCAAGCTTTCCTTCATGACGGTCTCGTTGAAAACGTCAATCCCGAATAATTCCTGAATTGTATTAGACATTTGTTTTCCTTTCGCCGTTCCCCTTACGGAAGCGGAATCATAAGATTTATATGAAACGAATCATTGCTTCGTCTCTTTTTTAAATATTGCCACTCCGAGAGGCGGCAGATCCATAACGATCGAATAGTCCTGACCGTCGTGGGGCTTTGCGGCAGCTTTCAATACTTTCGGATTCACATGTCCCTTTCCGCCGTATTTTACGTCGTCGGAGTTGATGATCTCCTTGTACCTTCCGGTTTCGGGCACGGCCTGTACAAAGCCCTCATAAACAACAGGCGTAAAGTTGCATACGAACAGCAAAAGTTCGCCGTTCTTGCCGCGTCTGATGAAAGAAACAATACTGTGATCCGCATCCTGACAGCTCATCCATTTAAAGCCTTCGGGATCGAAATCCAGATCGTGTAAAGCACCGTTTTTGCAATAAAGCTTGAATAGGTCTCTGCAATAATCATGCATCTTTCCATGCATCTCATATTGACCGATAAGTCCCCAGTCAAGGCTCTTACCCTCGTTCCATTCGGAAAACTGAGCAAAGTCCTGTCCCATGAAGAGCAGTTTTTTACCGGGATGACCGATCATAAAGCCGTAGGCTGCGCGAAGATTAGCAAACTTTTCTTCATATTCTCCGGGCATTTTATTAACCAGAGAACCCTTGCCGTGAACAACCTCGTCATGAGAAAGCACCAAAACAAACCTTTCACTGTAAGCATACATCATGGAGAAAGTGAGACAGCCGTGAACGCCCTTCTTGAAAAGAGGATCCTGCTGCATATACTTGAGGAAGTCATTCATCCAGCCCATGTTCCACTTAAGAGTGAAGCCCAGGCTGTCCTTCTCTTCCACTATGCCCGTCACATTGGGCCAAGCCGTGGATTCCTCGGCTATCATGAGGATGTTGCCGTTCCTCTTCCTCATAATGGAATTCAGATGCTTGAGGAATTCCATCGCATCCAGGTTTTCTCTTCCGCCGTATTTGTTGGGCAGCCATTCGCCGCTCTTTCTGCCGTAATCCAGATAAAGCATGGAAGCAACCGCATCCATACGTATGCCGTCGGCATGGAACTGTTCTACCCAATACAGGGCATTGGCGATCAGGAAGTTGGACACTTCATGTCGTTCAAGATTGTATATCAGAGTGCCCCAATCGGGATGCTCACCCTTTCTCTTGTCAAAATGCTCATAAAGACAGGTTCCGTCAAACTTCGCAAGTCCGAAGGCATCCTTCGGAAAATGCGCGGGAACCCAGTCAAGGATAACTCCTATCCCGTTTTTGTGCATATAGTTAACAAAATACATGAAATCCGAGGGATTTCCGAAACGGGATGTGGGTGCATAGTAGCCCGTGACCTGATAGCCCCAGGAACCGTCAAAGGGATGCTCCATTACGGGCAAAAGTTCCACGTGGGTGTAGCCCATGTCCTTGACATAATCGCAGAGCATTACGGCCAGTTCCCGATAATTGTAAAAGCTTCCGTCCTCCTCCGAGGGCTTTTTCCAGCTTCCGAGATGCACCTCATATATGTTTATGGGGCCGTCCGACGGATCCTTCTTCTCACGAGCCGAGATCCACTTTCCGTCACTCCATTTGAAATTGTCAATATCAAACACTATCGAGGCATTGTCCGGTCTTTTCTGTGCAAAACAGCCATAGGGATCTGCTTTAAAGATCGTGGCTCCGCCTTTGGTGGTAACCGCATATTTGTACAAGGCTCCGTTTTCTATGCCCGGAATGAACAACGAATACACGCCGCTTTCTTCATCAAAGTCCATGGGCGATCGTCTCTTGTCCCAAAGATTAAAGTCACCCACAACGCTTGCCGTTGCCGCATTGGGAGCCCAAACCGCAAAGCGCACTCCCTTTACTCCGTTTTGGACCGCGGGTTTTGCCCCGAGAGTCTTGTATATCTCATAATTGATGCCCTCATGAAACAGTTTCAGGGCTTCTCTGTCGATCACGGGCTTAAAAGCATAGGTGTCCTCGGTCTCGTAATCGGTGCCGTTGGGATAATAAAGCGTCAGGGTGTAATCGAACAGTTCATCCTCGTCCGTATCCACGGCAAAAAAACCTCTGTCGTCAAGTCTGTGCATCTCATATTTTTTTCCGTCTTTTTTTGCATTGACCACGGCTCCGCAAGCGTCGGGATAAAAACAGCATATACTTACTTTCCCGTCAAAGATCCTTGGTCCCAGCACCTCAAAGGGATGTTTTGAAAATCCGTAAACTATTCCTTCAATATCATTACGACTGATCTCCATTCTCTCTCCTCCGTAAAATAAACCCATCTCATCTGCCCGAAGATCGTCCGTTATAATTCAAAAGAATTACTCCAGATACCACTCATCTTTCTTGGAATTTTCCCCGCCGTCCTCAAAGGATTCGGTATATTCCGGCTTTTCCTCCGCAGAAGTCCCGTCTGCCGCTTTCTCACCCGAGTTTCCTTCAGCGCTCTTTTGCTTTTCAATGGTCTGAAGAACATATCTCTTAAGAACCTTTTCCATCATGAAGGACTCGACAAGTGTTCCGAGCGCAATTCCGAAGAAACCGACAAACCATCTTGTAAGGTAAATAAGCAGGATGATCGCCGCCCACAGGAATACCGAAAGGAAGGTGCACCAAAAATGCTTGATCGAAAGACCGAAGGAAAACTTAAATGCATTTCCGCCGGTCATGGTAAATCTTGAAATAACGGCACAGAAATAGATGTATATCCCCGCTATGACAAACGTGATAACAATAAACACGCCGAGGAACATTACGCCCTTCGAATCTCCCGCCATGAGAAGATCGCTGGTGTATTCAAAATCCACGCTCAGTAATGCGATAATGATGCCGAGAAGAACAGAAGCCTTTGCTCCCTGCTTAAAATTCAGCTTAAAGCTTCTGAAGAACTCTTTTACGGGATAACTTCTTGAACGCCTGATAGACTTGACCACCGCATAATACATTGCGATCATTGACGGAACAAACACCGTAAATGCAGCAAGCAAAAGAACTCCAAACACCAAAAAGAAGGGAATCCCGCCACCCGCGGTAATGTAAGTGAAAGTAGAAACCTCATGCTCCGCCGCGGGCAGAATGAATATCTGCCTGTAAAAGAAAAACAAAAGCAAAAAGGGTACGTGCAATGCAAGCCATACAATATTTAATACGAAAACGTCAACAAACTTGCCCAAGAAAGTAAAAAAGCTGTTTTCAGGATTAAAGAAATTACCGATTCCCATGTAAAAAAAACCTCCGAAATTAAACCTCTAAAAAAGCATATGAAGCCTATTTTAATATCAACCAATTAATTTTAGCTTATATGCTTTAATTATGCAAATGAAATTTTATTATGACAATAACCGCTCACGGTTATAAGGTTACTTCTTAAACCTGAACCCCAGGAAGTCGAATCTGCTTCCCGGGAGGAAGATAAACTCAAGCTTCCCCGAGCCCGTAAGACCGTCGAGTCCAAAATCCATGTATCCCCTGTCCTTAGCCGTAAACTCAAGTATCTCCGTCCTTGTTCCTTCGGGACTTTCAAGATGCAGATGTATGGAACATTTGTCAAGATCGGTCCTTCCGAGGATCCTTACGCTTGACGCTCCCTCCGAGAGGTCAATGCCGTCAAACGTCAGGGTAACGTTGTTGCCTATGCCGAGTACGGCAGTCTCCGTTCTCTTGAAGGAGTCTCCCGTAACGGAAGACAAGTAACTGCAATCCAGCTCTTCGTATGCCTTGTTGTATTTTCTGAACACGAAGCCCTTAAAATGCAGCTTGTTGTCCGCCATGAAGCAAAGATCATGAAGTCCGCGCAGTCTCTCAGGCAGTCGATAGGTCTCCTCCTGGTAGACATTCCAGATTGAGGGCTTGCAGTAATTTATTGTGGTAAGATAACGTCCGCCTTTTTCGGGATTTCCGTCATAGACTTCCACCGGGAAATTCTCTCCCGACAGGCTGAATATCCAGATAGTGAACTCATCCGAACCGTAATCCCCGAAATCAATATTGCTCAAAACAAAGCCGCTCTTTCCGTCGGAAGCCGTAGCCACTCCCTTTTCGTTTCCGCAGCCTATGTCTCCGACAGCTTCGGAATAGAGCCCCGCCGATACAAATTCATAGGGTGACAGGAAGGCTTCACCAAAGCCCTCCGCCTTCATCTCTATCTGAGAGATCACGGTGACTTTGCCTCTTTCCTCCGCATAGCAGCGAAGGGTGAATTCATCGTCTCCGAGAGCTGAAATGTAAGCCTCGTTTCCGTTCGCTTCGATCTTTATATGCCTGATCTCTATGCCCGCATTGTTAACCGCAACCCAGTGAAGTTTTACGTCCGTGGCATTCTCGGGATAGATCCGTGCCTTCACATGCACGTGATTGTTGCTCTTGTTCAGCAACATGGTCTCCGTTTCCATTTCGATTTTTCTGACCGGAACCTCGTCATCGGTCTTACGCACGGTAACAAGGATGTCTCCGTCACCCGCGCTCTTTACCATGGCCATGAGTCTGCCGTTAAAGAGCTTTCTCAAGTCACTCTCATATTGATCGTAATCCGTGGAATCGCCGTTATCCATTCCCAAAAGCTTTGCATTGGATGAAACCGTAACCTTCACGTAATCCATGGCATTCTTTACTTCATTTCCGTCTTTGTCCAGCATGGAAATGTCTATAAAATAGATCTCTCGTCCGTCCTGAGGGATAATGAGGGTGCATTCCGCAAGATCCGCCTCGTTTCTCTTAAGGCTTGTACCCTTTGTCTCCTCTGCTTCAAGCATGGGACTCACAGAGTCCGAAAAGGATCTCTCTACGGTCTCTGCCATGACCCGCATATCTTTATCGTATCCCACGGCCCTGATCTCACCCTCGTGATACTCGGTTGTCCATGTGGGTACCAGCACCGTTCCGTGCTCATGATCTATCTCTTTTTTGCCGAGGCTCTCACCGTTCACAAACAGTTCAACGTAACGGCAGTTACTCGTGCATCTCACATCCACCCTCTGTCCTTCGTTCCAGTCCCAATAGGGGAAAAGATGCAGTACAACGCCTTCCTCGGGCTTTGTCCATTCGGCAGCGAACACGAACGCTCCGTCCTTGGGGAAACCTGCCGTGTCAAACTGACCGAAGTAGCTGTTCTTTGTATGATAAGGAGTGGGTTCTCCGATGTAATCAAAGCCTGTCCAAAGGTACTGTCCCAAAGAGAATTCATGGTCTCTTTCCGCAAGAACGCAGCCCTCCACGGACTTTGCGCCCCAACTGGTGTTGGAATTACCAAGTGCCGAACATTGCTCGTCTATTTCGGACATCACGGTACGCTCATAGGGGAAACGATAGATACCGCGGCTTGAAACCAGAGATGCTGTCTCACTTCCGAAAATGATCCAGTCGGGATGCTCACTGTGGTGCTTGTCATAGTATCTTTCCGCATAGTTGTAGCCCGCCAGCTTTAATATGTCCGCACATTTCTGCGCATTCTCCCAGGGCATATAGTTTGAGCCGAGAGTAACGGGCGCGTTGTGAAGCGGATCATGCTTGTAGACCTCATTCATCAGATAGGCTGTGATCTCCTGTCCGTGAGCCGAAGCATGAGTATCCGAGATCTCATTTCCTATGGACCACATGAGAAGGCAGGCACGGTTTCTGTCTCTGCGTACCCAGCTTCTGACATCCGCTGCACTCCATTCCTTAAAAAATCTCGCATAGTCGTACTCGGTCTTCGGTCTTTCCCACATGTCAAAGGATTCGATCATTACCAGAAAGCCCATTTCGTCGCAAAGGTCCAAAAGCTCTCTTGCAGGCATATTGTGACTGGTCCTGACGGAATTGAAACCGAACTTCTTTAATTTACGCAGCCTTCTCGCTATGCCCTCTTTGTTTACCGCGGCTCCGAGAATACCGAGATCGTGATGTTCACATGTTCCGTTGATCTTTATGTGGCGGCCGTTAAGGAACAGGCCCTTGTCGGTAGTCATCTTCACGTCCTTGAAGCCTATGTTGAACTCTTCCGAATCCTCCACGCAGCCTTCCGACATCAGTTCAACTCTGCAGGTGTAAAGGCTGGGGCTGTCTATATCCCACAGCCTAACGTCCTCTACAGTTGTAGAAACTCTAAACTCCCCAACATCTTGTGGCTCACCCTCCCAGGTGCCCACATGGCGGAAATTATTCTCATTTTCAAAGAGAGAAACCCTATAGGAAACTCCTGAATTTTTTGTAAATATCTCGGCAGACAGATTGAAACCAAAGTCCCCTCTGCCCTCAGCCACTCTTTTGGCTTCGGTATGCACATATATTCCGTCGATCGCCAGACGATCCGCAGGCTTAACGATCAAATAGACGTTTCTGTATATGCCGGCTCCCGAATACCATCTGGTGTTGGGGCTTTGATTCTTTGCAGACACAAGCACCCTGTTACTGCCTTCCTTTAAGGCTTCCGTGATATCAAAGAAAAAGGAGGAATAACCGTACTTCCATTCCCCCACCTTTTGATCGTTCACGAAAACGGCGGAGTCCATATAGACTCCGTCAAAGTAAAGATATGCACGTCCGCCTTCCGGGATCTCGGGCTTTTCAAAGTCCTTCAGATACCACCCGGCAGAATCCTCATACAGGTTCCGTGTATCATGGATCAGCCAGTCATGAGGGATCTCTGTCGGCAAAAATTTCCCTTCATCAGCAAGGACCTCTTCCTTGGAAAGGAAAAGGTCCGATTTGTAAAATTTCCAATTGTCCGTAAAAATTCTCTTCATCATCTCTCCGTCGGGTCATTCACCTGCTTTTGCAGGCCCGTTCAAATCACGGCTCCAAAGCCAAGTATCGTAAATTTCCTGTCCTCGTCTCCCTCCTGCATACGCACCTTGACCACGTGCTCACAGGACTCTTTTTCGTTGAATACGAGAACCGCATGGCAGTGAGTCCAACCAACCTTACGGGGATTCATTGTAACCGAAATTTTATCATTGTCAAGTACCTCGGCCGTACCATATTCGGGCGAAGAACTGTCCTTGAATATCATAAACAGTTTTGAACACCTGAGTTTAAGCGTAAATTCCTTTGTTCCCGAAGCATGCTGCCAGTTGTAAGGAAATTCGGGGGTCTGAACCGTATCGAAATTCATCTCCACGTTTTGCAGTTCCCCGTCGGTCCCGGTAAAATCTCCGGCATCGATCACCGCTCCCGTGAGAACATCCTTCCTGTCAAAAAAGATCACATCTTCAAAATCATTGCCTATGGCAGGTTTTGCCTCAAGATTGACCGCTACGCCCTTCTTTGCATATCTGTCCGCAGCTTTAAAGATCTCCGCAAGACAATCCGCAGCTATCACATGCCCGAGATTCGTCGGATGGAACTGATCGTAGAAGTACTCGTTCTTGTTGACCTGAGCTTTCTCCTTATCAAGCAGATAAAACTCCGGAAGAACCGCATTTTTGAGGCTTACCATCGGAAGGTTGTATCTGAAACCGATGGGTGAAAGCCTGTCCTGAAGGTTGAAATCATCCGCAAACACCATGAAGGGTATCATCACGGCAGGGGAATTCTCCCCTTTCATTATCTTCCTAACGAGGGATTCAAAACATATGCCCTTGGTCTCGTCATCCGGATCGTTTACGGCAAATTCAACAATAACGATGTCAGGGGCGATCTTTCCGTTACCCGTTATATCGCGGTCATATCTCAAAAGGCCAAGTTCAGAGGGTGTCCCCCCCACACCGGCCTTCACGTATTTAATATTCTCCCCGGGCTTTTTGCCGCAGATCTCACAGAAACGAAGGTAAGTGAGGTAAGCATAACACTTTGTGTTTATGGGGGTAGCTCCCGCACCCTGCGTGATGGAGCCTCCTATGAAAGCAAGAGTAACCTCTTTTCCGGCTCTTGCGTCTTCCATGGCCTTTTGTATCCTTGAAAGATTGCCGTAATTCATTACCGAGCGGACTATCATTTTCTTGTAGTTCTCGGATGTCAGATCCGGCTCACGGTCGGGAGTGATCTCCGGTGCATTGAACCCGGGGTTGAGATACAGCTTTACCGTAACGTTTGCCGATACATCGGGCACATCGAATTCAAAACGGATCTGTCCGGGTTCATTGTCGTCATCCGACCAGTTGACCTCCGCAAGGTCTATATATTCTTCAGCTCCCGTAAGCGGGATCTCCTTCGTAAAAGTGGTTCCCGTAACATAAGGATCCTTGTGACCGTAAAACTGAAAAGCAAACAGTGTCTTGTCGGCGGTTGCCTTGGATTCCGCAGAGAGTTCCGCGGATATGCCTATGCCCGAGACAAGCTTTCTGAATCCCGCCGCAGTGGTGACCAGCTCCAGCATCTCCTCATCTTCAACGTTTCCGATGATCTTGGCGGCATTTGCTATTCTGCCGTTTTGATAAAGATACTGAATGTTCTTTCCGTTGGGTTGTTTAAGACCGCAGATGGATTTGTTCTTCATGAGGAAGAAAAATTTACCTTTCGATACTGCGTCTGTAGGCGTCTTCCGTTCCATAGATGATTATCCTTTCAATGATCACTCCGACTTCGGCGGCAGTGATCTCAATCTTATTTGTTCCTTTGACAACGTTTCCCTCAAAGAAGGTTCTTCTTTCCTGAGCGATAACATCCCTGCACCAGCGGGGATCACTGTTCTCACCTGCCATGAAATCTTCGGGCACAAGATTGATCCTCTTGTTTCTCTCTCCATTCAGGCTTACCATGACATTCAGAGCGCCATGGAATTTAAGCGGATTGGTGGGCGCTGTAACAAGCTCGATATGAAGCTTTCCTTCATACCCGCTTTCAAACTCCCATATTGCTTTGGGAGCCTTCTCCCCCTTCTCGTAGTCATCGATCCTGTCGAGGACCTTAAGGCCTTCGTCATACTTTCCGTAGCCCTTGAGAAGAGTAAATCGTCCGTTGCCCGAAGAGATCAGCTGAGTTGCATCGGAAGCCTTTAAGTTAATGGCTCCTTCTCTTACATAATCGTTAATGTTACCGAATATCCTTCTGTCCGACTTGATAAAGGCAGCAGAGAAGCCGTGGCACATGATCTCAACAGTCGTACCGTCAAGACCTTTAACGGTATAGAGGTGATCCTGTCCGTCCTCCGTAACGGCGGTCAGCTTGTAAAGATCCTGATAAGCCGCCTGACCGATCAATAATTCTTTCCTTCCCGCTTCCGTGTTCTCCGAGATGGTGTATCCGATCTTTCCGTCTCCGGAGTTTGCTATCTCTATGAAGCTCGGAGTCTCATAAACATCCATTCGCATGGGACGTCCGTAAACGCTTACGTAAACCTTTTCCCTGTTGGCAAAAGAAAGCTTGAGTGAAGGCTTTTCTACAGGTGTAAAATTCACAACCATGGGGTTTCTCATGTCAAAGTCATTCCATGTGGTAAAGCCTATGTGAGCTTCCATCTGCATACCGTGCCACTTGCCTTTTTTGAACTTGTCCAGTTCGGCGGAAAGAGTCCTGTCTCTCTCGATCCTGTCTGAAGCCAGCTTTCCGTATATGTTTGCTATGCTCTTACCCTGCTTTGCGTAAAAGATGTTCTTGTCACTGTAGAGCCACATGAGATAAAGGTTTGTGGACGCTACCAGCGGCCAGAAGATCGAAGAATAGAAAGCGTTCTTGTACTCCGCTTTGATCCTCTTGTTGAGCCTCATGGCTCTGTCTTCCAGGTCCTCGGTGAAATTGATCATCCTGTCGTTTTCAAAATTCACGCAAACATCATAGACGTTGCTGTGAACCGTTTCCGGTCTTCTTTGTGAATTCAGTCTGTATGCATCGGTAATGAGTCTTACGATCTCTCTCTTTACGGCGTGGGTTTCCTCACTGAAGCAGGAATCAGCAAGGAAGTTCGTGAACTCCTCGGGGCTTTCGAGATTGGAGCTTCCCCATTTCTCGTAGTCATATGCGATCTGCATAAAGTAATAGAGAGGTATCTCGTTGAATTTAATATCTCCCACGTTTACAACCCATACATCCTTTATGCCGAAATCATAGGCTTCGGTCATCTCCTCCCATATCTGAGGGAAGGAAGTGGAGTTGACCCATTCATAGGAGACGGGACCTCCGTGATAATCCAGGTGGAAATACATTCCGTATCCGCCCTTATGAGCTCTCATTTCCTTTGTGGGAAGACCTCTCATATGACCGTGATTGTCTTCGCAGAGCATAAGGATCACATCGTCAAGCTCATCCCAGTATTTGAGTCCGGGGGTGTTCTCATCCCCGTAAAAGTATTGTTCAACCTCTTTGTAAACCGCAAGCGTCAGAGGAAGGTCGATACCCAGTTCTTTGATCAGCGCCTTCTGGGCAAGAATGATCCTTTTAAGATTGTTGATATTGTCCTCAAGAGTAGCGTTCTCCATCAAAACTGAGTCATATTCGCCTCTCATGCCGATAGTGATGAGATGATTGAATCTGCCGCTTCTCTTTAAGGAATCCCGCCAGTAATTCAAAAGACCCTGCTCATTCTTGTCAAAATTCCAATATTCACCGTAGGGTGAATCCTTGCCGCACACATGTTTCCATTCCTCCGAAGCTCTGAGGCAGGGCTCGTGATGCGAATAAGAGACCGTGATGCCGAGTTCCGTAGCCAATTCTTCGTTTAAAGTTCCGGGACCGTCGCAGGGGAAAGCACTTGCCCACATGGCGGGCCAGAGGAAATTACCCTTCATTCTGAGAAGGAATTCAAAGATAACTTCATAGCAAAGAGCATTGGCTCCTCCGAATTTTGCATTCATCCATGTACCGAAGCACGGCCATTCATCATTGATGAAGAAGCCTCTGTATTTAACGGAAGGCTGTTTGGATCTGAAGCTGAAATCGTTTAATACAAGTTCTTTACGGCGAACAGGCTCCATATCACCGAAATAAACAAGAGGTGTGACTCCTATCATTTCCGAAACATGAAACATTCCGTAAATTGTTCCCAAGAGGTCACTTCCCGTAATATTAAGAGTATTATCGGACACATTTATCGTATAGCATTGATACTCACCGTCAAACACGGAAGGATCCGTCCTGATGACAATATCATTATCCAGACGGGTGTCCTTTGGCGTGACTTCGGCGATCTCCGCTTTACCTCCGAATACACTTTCAATATCTTTTCCGAACACCTTTGCTATCCTTGTAACCCCGTTAAGCCGGTTGTTTTCAAGTGCAATTCTGTTGGTATTTTTACCAAACCTGAATCCCATAGTGTTCTACCTCCTCTGATATTTGTAAAAATTTATATGCTTTACTATTATACCCTTTTCATAAAACAATAGCCATACAATTTTCAATGTATGGCTAAAAATTTCATGTTATCGGTTACGGTTCTGTTTTACGGTAAAACCGCAAGCAACGGGTTTTGTCCCCAAAAGCCTTGCGCTTTCGGCATCAGGCTGCGAAAAGCCAACATAGACGGTATAGTTAGCGGTCACATACTTTTCTCCCTCGTCATTGTAGAGTTCGAAGGAATCACGGCTCAGAGGCAATGTAACCTCCGTCTTTTCACCTGCTTTAAGGAAGACCTTTTTGAAGCCCTTAAGCGAATATCTGGGCACATTCTTTCCCTCTCCCGCCACATAGATCTGAACCACCTGGGCTCCGTCAAAGCAGCCTTTGTTTCTGAGAGTAAGCTTTACTTCGACCTCGTCCAGCCTGTCAGCCGCACATTCGGAAGGCACCTTTACATCGGAGATATCGAACTCACTGTATCCGAGACCGTAGCCAAAAGGATACTGTGCATCATTCTTCATGTATCTGTAGGTTCTTCCCTCCATGGAATAGTCTGTGAAGGAAGGCAATTCTTCAGTGGTGTTGTAGAAGGTGAATGGTAATTTGCCCGAAGGATTGGCTTTGCCGAAAATTATATCGGCAACAGCCTTTCCTCCACGCGCCCCCGGATAACCGGCATAAATGATCGCTGCCGCCTTATCCTTTGCATAACCCAAATCCAATGAGCTGCCTGCAAGAAGTACTACGATCACAGGCTTCCCCGAATCCAACGTACATTTAAGGACCTCGTTCTGAAGTCCCGGAAGCTGAAGGTCTTTCTTGTCACCGCTGGCATATGCATTGCCCGCATCTCCTTCTTCTCCCTCAAGTCCCGCATCGAGTCCCACGCAGCATACGATAACATCACTGTTTTCGCATACTCCCTTGACTTCTGCGATCCTGTCATTAGGCTGACCCAGATTTTCAACCTTATCCTTGTAAAGATGACAGCCCTCGGAATACATGATCCTGACGTCATCTCCCACAAAGTCTTCGATACCGAGAAGAACGGTATCGTATCTCGAAGCCGTTCCTTCATAGTTTCCGACAAGGGCTTTCCTGTTGTCGGCATTCGGTCCGACTATGCCTATGGTCTTGATCTTCTTTGCATCCAAAGGCAGGAAAGCGTTTTCATTCTTAAGAAGAACTATGGAATCGAGAGCCGCCTTAAGATTCAGGGCCTTCATTTCCTCCGTATCCACATCCGCAAGTGTAAGCTTGTCGTACTTTGTGGACTGTCCTTCCATTATCCCGAGTTTGTATCTTGTTGTAAAGAGACGAACAAGCGCCTCATCCAGTCTGCTTTCTTTAACCAGACCTTCTTCTACCGCCTGCTTCATGTTTTTGAAGAGATCGCCGCAGTTGACGTCACAGCCGTTGTTCATCGCAAGAGCAACCGCTTCGAGAGGCGTTTCGCAGACCATATGCCCCGTATAGAAGTCCTTGATCGCCCAGCAGTCACTGGTGACATGGCCTTCAAAGCCGAATCTGTCTCTTAAAATGTCCTTTAACAAGGTCTTGCTTCCGCATGCGGGTTCGCCGTTAACTCTGTTGTAGGCGCCCATAACAGCTTCAACGTGAGTATCCTCGATGCATCTCTCAAAAGCATAGAGATAGGTTTCCCAAAAATCCTTCTTGTTGACCTTTGCATCAAAGCTGTGGCGAATGCCTTCGGGTCCGGAATGAACCGCAAAATGCTTTGTGCAGGCAGCTGCTTTCAGATTGTCCGGGTCCTCGCCCTGGATACCGTTAATGTACTCTGTTCCGAGCCTTGATGTGAGATAAGGATCCTCTCCGAAGGTCTCATGGCCTCTTCCCCATCTGGGGTCGCGGAATATATTGATATTGGGAGCCCAGAACGTGAGTCCCTTGTATATGTCATGATCTCCGTACTTCTGCTGATTGTTGTACTTTGCTCTTCCCTCGGTGGAAACCGCATCTCCGATCTCCTTGAGGAGTTCTTCGTCAAAGCTTGCCGCAAGCGTGATCGCCTGAGGAAACACCGTTGCAACACCTGCTCTTGCAACACCGTGAAGAGCTTCGTTCCACCAGTTATAGCTTTTAACGTTCAGTCTGTCGATAGCCGGAGCCCAGTTGAGCACCTGAGAGCATTTTTCCTCAAGGTTCATTTTTGCAACCAGTTCCTCTGCCATCTTTTTATATTCCGTAAGCTTTTCCCTGTTAAAATTTACATTTTTCATATGATTTTCCACTGATACCTCCGATAAACGCATTATATAAATGCATTTATATAATATTTTTTCAGTACTTTAGCCTAATATTTTTCCGTTATATTGGGATTATATCATTGATCCTGCTTTTTTCTTCCTAATCTGAGCCAAAGTATACTCAATTATTGCCATACTTTTCTCGGCAGATATGCAATATTTTTACCGATTTCGTAAAATAATTACCTCAAAAGGCGCATAACAGCAAAACAAAACGGTTACCGTTCCCGCTATGATCAAACTTCGGCTTGTTACCGACACATCTGCGAACAGTAACGCAAAATGAGCATAAATGATAAAAAAAAAACTATATATGGTTGAAATTTATATATGGTTAAAGTATAATAACCTTCGGTCCATAAATCTGTAGGATTTTTTAGTAATATGTTACTCCAAAAAACAACTTTAGCGGACCGTTCAAGGGGATAAAGATATGATAGAAGAATTACACGGCACCAAAGAAATAGTTCATCACGATCGATTTGAGGGTTTCAAGATCTACATGAACGATAAATACGAGGACTATCCCGCCCATTGGCATTCGGACATTGAGATAATCATGCCCATTAAAAACCAATATACTGTTGTGATCGAAAATGTGAAGCATATTCTTAACGAGGGAGACATCATCATTATTCCCAGCGGAGAAATGCACACCCTCACAGCTCCGCCGGAGGGAGAAAGACTGATCTTCCAGGTCGAGCATTCGATCCTTCGCGAAGTAAACGGCTTCGATGCTGCTTACAGCCGGTTCTTCCCCTGCGCAATCTTTCCCAAGAACGAGGCAAACGACGCTTACAAGAAACTTCGTTCTCTTCTCCATAAGATAATCCGTGAACAGGAAGAACTGGACATTCTCTGCGGCGCCAGCATTCACGCTCTCACTCTTTCCTTCTTTGTGGAAGCGGGTCGTATATGTCTGCAGCAAAATTCCGAGACAACGAATTCAAAGCATCAGCATCAGCAAAGCTATATAGATACATTTTTCAGTATATGCAAATACATCAACGAACACTGTTCCGAGGATCTTCCTTTGGACTCCGTCGTAGCCATCTCCGGCTTTTCCAAGTCTCACTTCATCCGACTTTTCAAGGATTTTACCGGTGCTACCTACTATGAGTACCTACAAAAAAGAAGAATGACAAATGCCGAGCTGCTTCTGATCGACACCGGTGACTGCGTAGCGGACATAGCCATGCGGAGCGGTTACAATTCTCTTGCCACCTTTAACCGTGTCTTTAAGGATTGTCACAACTGTACTCCCACTGAATACAGGAAAATGGCCTGGACCAGCACCGCCCACAAGTCTCCCGAGGAGACCAAAAGTGTCTCTCACGACCAGTTTTCCGCCTGAGACCGTAAGACAAAAAGCGAGAGGTTTTCGCCTCTCGCCTGTTTTTTTCAGTCAGATTTTATCCCTGTGTTTATCTTATGTCTTTCATTGCTACAGCGTCCATATCATCAAAGTCCTGATTCTCGCCTACCATACCCCAGATGAAGGTGTAGTTTCTTGTACCGCAGCCGGAATGGATCGACCAGCTGGGAGATATCACGGCCTGTTCGTTTCTCATTACGATGTGGCGCGTCTCCGTAGGCTCACCCATGTAATGGAATACGCAGTCATTCTCTCCCATTTCAAAGTAGAGGTAAACCTCCATTCTTCTGTCATGTGTATGACAAGGCATTGTGTTCCAAACGGAACCCTCCTCCAGATGTGTCATACCCATTTCCAGCTGGCAGGATTCAACCTGTCCGGGAAGGATGTATTTGCATATGGTCCTGTGATTGGCATCCTGTACGCTGCCGCATTCAACCTTATTGCAATCCTTTACGATCACAACACCCTCGGAAGGAGTTCCGTTGGGCTTGATCAGGACCGTAGGACAGGTCCTGTGAGCAGGTGCACTGTTAATGTAGAACTTAGCGGGCTTTCCGGGATCCGCGGAAGCAAAGGAAATGTCCTCAGAACCCATTCCGATGTACATTCCTTCTTTAAATGCAACCTTGTATTCCTTGCCGTCTATGGTAATGATACCGTCTCCGCCGATGTTGATGACACCCATCTCACGTCTCTCAAGAAAATACTTTGCTCTGAGTTCATCTCCCGCCAAAAGCACCAGCTTGTCCTTTACGGGAACGGCAGACCCGGTGATTATCCTGTCAATGTGGCTGTATACAAGCTTTATCTCATCCGCCTTAAAAAGGTCATCGATCAAAAACTCTTCGCGAAGTCTGTCTGTAGTGTAGTATTTCACATCCTTGGGGGATGCGGCAGTACGTAATTCCATATCTCTTCTCCTGACTTATCTTTGTGAAAGCGGTTAAAAGCTTATCTCTGAACTCTTCCCGATCCGTCTCCGCCGACAAGGTTGTCGACATCGGAACGTGAAACAAGGTTAAAGTCACCGGGGATGGTGTGCTTGAGAGCGGAAGCCGCAACGCCGAACTCAAGAGCAGCCTTGAAATCCTTACCGTCAAGGAAACCGCAGATAACACCGCCCGCAAAGGAATCACCGCCGCCTACACGGTCAACGATGGGTGTGATCCTGTACTCTCTCGAATGATAGAATTCCTTGGTGTCACGGGAATATATGCATGCGCTCCAGCCGTTATCCGATGCGGAATGGCTTACACGGAGCGAACTGATGACATATTCGAAGTTGAACTTCTTAACCATCTGCTCGAAAATGGATTTGTAACCGTCAAGCTTCAGATCGCCGCTTGTAACGTCAGTCTCACCGGGCTTGAAGCCGAGAACCTTTTCCGCATCCTCTTCGTTTCCGATACAAACATCCACATACTGCATAAGGTTGGACATAACCTTCTGAGCCTTCTCGGAGGACCAGAGCTTCTTACGGAAGTTCAGGTCGCAGGAAACCTTAACGCCTGCCTTCTTTGCAGCCTTGCAGGCAAGCTCTGTGAGCTCGGCTGCCTTGTCGGAAACAGCGGGTGTGATTCCTGTGAAATGGAACCAGTCAGCGCCCCTAAAGATCTTGTCGAAATCGAAATCAGCGGGCTCTGCCTCGGAAATAGCCGAATGAGCGCGGTCATAGATAACGTTGGAGGCTCTCATTGCGGAACCTGTCTCAAGGAAATAGATACCGAGTCTCTCACCGCCCTTGGCGATAAAGCCCGTACCTACATTCATCTTGCGAAGAGCCGCAACAGCTGCTTCACCGATGGGATTCTTGGGAACCTTTGTTACAAACTCGGCATCATGACCGTAATTTGCAAGGGAAACGGCAACATTTGCTTCGCCGCCGCCGTAATTGATGTCAAATTCATCGGCCTGAAGGATCTTTTCATTGCCGGGTGTAGAAAGTCTGAGCATTATTTCACCCATTGTAATAACTTTTGCCATATCATTTCTCTCCTTAAATAGTGGTTTATTTGGTTAAAAACCGCATATGCCCGAAATCGGCATTTCGGCCTAAAATCTCTTGTTTTGTCAACGTTTGGTATTATATACCCACTGCATACAAAAATCCAAGTAAATTTTCGTTACAGTGTAACACCTCTTTTGAATATGGCCAGATCGTGGAAACCTGCGATCTCGCTCTTTACCTTCTTGCCCGATGCCACATCGGTAACAAAGGTGAAAAGTTCCTCGGACAATTCCTTCATGTTCTTGCCATCCGTCAACACTCCGCAGTTAAAGTCGATCCATTTTTCCTTCTTTTCATACAAAGGGGAATTGGTGGATATCTTAACCGTGGGTACAGGCGATGCAAAAGGAGTTCCGCGTCCCGTGGTGAACAGGACTATCTGCGCGCCCGAAGCCGCAAGCGCCGTAGCCGCAACCAGATCGTTTCCCGGAGCACTCAGAAGGTTCAATCCCTTGTCCTTAACTCTCTCACCGTAATCCAAAACACCTCTGACCTTTGATCTTCCCGACTTTTGGGTACAACCCAGGGACTTGTCTTCCAGAGTGGATATGCCCCCTGCTTTGTTTCCCGGAGAGGGATTCTCATATATGGTCTGATCGTTTTTAATGAAATACTCTTTGAAGTTGTTAATGAGACATACGGTCTTATCAAAAAGTGCCGGTGTTGCACATCTGTCCATCAGCATCGTCTCTGCTCCGAACATCTCCGGAACCTCGGTAAGAACGGTGGTTCCGCCCATGGAACAAAGGATATCGGAGAACAGCCCGACAGTAGGATTTGCGGTGATACCCGAAAGTCCGTCGGAACCGCCGCATTTAAGACCTATGATGAGCTTCTCGGCAGAGCACTTTTCTCTCTTAAACTCACAAGCATATTCAATGAGTTCCTCGATCAGTTTTCCGCCTTCCTCGATCTCGTCCTCCACATCCTGACATTGCAAAAACTTCACTCTGTTTTCATCATAATCACCAATATAACTCTTAAGCACTCCGATGTTGGAGTTTTCGCAGCCGAGTCCCAAAACCAGGACTCCGCCCGCATTGGGATGCCTGATCAGATCCGCAAGTATCGTCCTTGTGGCCTCCTGATCGTCTCCCATCTGTGAACACCCGTAGGGATGAGCAAAAGAGAACACATCCTCAACGCTTCCCTTAAGCTTTCTTCCCGCCGCTTCCGCAAGCTTTGCTGCTATGGGATTCACACAGCCGACCGTCGGGATGATCCAGATGTCGTTTCTCACTCCGACCGAACCGTCCTTACGAACAAAGCCCATGAATTCCGAAGGCTTGCGGCTTTCGGGTTCACTCGCGGCATTTTCGGGATGGTAGGAATAGTCCAGAACCTCTCCAAGATTGGTTTTAAGATTGTGGATATGCACGTGGCTTCCCGCAGGAATGTCCTGAATGGCATGGCCGATGGGGAAACCGTACTTTATCACATTGTCACCCGTTTTCAGATCCCGAAGAGCGATCTTGTGGCCTCGGGGAATGTCCTGTACCACTGTGACCCTAATGTCTCCCAGATCGATGACGGTGTCTTTTTTTATGTCTTTAAGGGCAACACAAACATTGTCCTTTTCGTTAATCCTTATATGATCCATACTTCCTCCGTGTCCCTGTCCGGGACTTCCGGAATGCAAAGGAACCTATTTCCGTTGCATTATCCGTTTGGATTTTAAACATTTTAAAAATCAAAGTCAACCGCTTTTGACCGCCAAAAGGATAATTGGCAATCTTTTAATACATTATAACAACATTAACAATGAAAAAAGCAACAGGAAATTTTTATGAAGTAATCAGCAATATTTGATAAGTTTCTACCCTTGTATTGCTTTAAAATATGTTCTATAATTTCGACATATGGTCAAAGACGCGTAAATTACCGCGTCTAAGCCTCTAAGAACTGTTTCACCGCACGAAAGGAAGGTTCGGATCATGAAAAAATTTATGGATAAAGATTTTCTCTTATCTACAGACACGGCCAAGAAGCTCTATGCGGCTGCCGAAAAAATGCCCATCATAGACTATCACTGCCACATCAGTCCCAAAGAGATCGCCGAGGACAAGCAATTCAGGAACATTACCGAAGTATGGCTCGGCGGAGATCATTACAAATGGCGCCAGATGCGTTCAAACGGCATCGACGAAAAATATATCACAGGTGATGCAAGCGACTACGAAAAATTTGAGAAATGGACCGAGACATTGCAAAAGGCCATCGGAAATCCTCTCTATCATTGGAGCCATCTCGAGCTTCAGAGATATTTCGGTTTTGACAAGCCTCTTACTCCCGAAACCTGCAAGGAAGCATGGGAGGTGTGCAACAAGAAGCTCAACACTCCCGAAATGTCGGCAAGAAACATCATCCGCATGTCCAATGTAGACACCATCTGCACCACCGACGATCCCGCGGATACTCTTGAATGGCACAAGATGATCAAGGCTGACAAGAGTTTTGAGGTTAAGGTCCTTCCCGCATGGCGTCCCGACAAGGCTATGAACCTTGAAAAGCCCACCTACAAGGATTACCTTGCTTCTCTCGAAAAGGCTTCCGGCATGAAGATCAACTCCTTCAAGGAACTTTGTGCCGCTCTCAAAAACAGAATGGCTTTCTTTAAAGAAAACGGATGCCTTGTTTCCGATCACGGTCTTGAATATGTTATGTATCAGCCCGCTTCCGAGGACGAGATCGAGAAGATCTTTGCCGCACGTATGGCAGACAAGCTTCCCACCCGTGAGGAAGAGATCAAGTTCAAGACAGCCTGCATGCTTTTCCTCGGAAGAGAATATGCAAAGCTCGGCTGGGTAATGCAGCTTCATTACGGCGCACTTCGCGACAACAACAAAAGAATGTTTGAAAAGCTCGGTCCCGACACAGGCTATGACAGCATCAACACAGGCGCTTCCGCAGCAGAACTGGTTGGTTTCTTAAACGCTCTCGAATATACCGGCGAGCTTCCCAAGACCATCCTCTACTCTCTCAATCCCTGTGACAACGCAGCTATCGGAACCATTATGGGCTGCTTCCAGAATTCCGATGCCATCGGCAAGATCCAGCACGGTTCCGCATGGTGGTTCAACGATAACAAGGTGGGTATGCAGGAGCAGATGACAACACTTGCAAACCTCGGACTTCTTTCGAACTTCGTAGGCATGCTGACAGACTCCAGAAGCTTCCTGTCCTACACACGTCACGAGTACTTCCGCCGCATCCTTTGCGATCTTGTGGGCAAATGGGTTGAGGACGGCGAGTATCCCGCTGATTTCAAATTCCTCGAGGAAATGATCCGCAATGTGTCCTATAACAATTGCAAGAGATACTTCGGATTTTAACTTTACTGCAAAGAAAAAACCGTCTTCGGACAACCGTCTTCGGACGGTTTTTTCTTTTTATTCCAAGATCACAAAAACGCTCATTGCATCCTTTGTTTCAAATTTCTCTCCCTTGGAATCGGTAACCTTGAGATCAAAGACTGCCTTTAAAACACAGTTCTTCTCAAAAAAGCCTTCCTTTCCGGACAAGGTACTCACCGCCGAATAGTCTTGAAGTTCCCGGTATTTTTTGTCTTTCACGGCAAAAGACAGGTGAGGAAGCGTCCAATGCAGCCCCCCTGCGTACTCTCTTTCCGCAAAGTGTACTTTGCAGCCGTCCTCAATATCCGTTCCTCTTTCATAAAAGGTCACTATCCTGTCTCCCACACGGCTGACCGAGAAAACATGTGCCTTTTCGCAAAGCCCCGTCAGCGGATCTAAGGCATAATATCTTGGTACCGCCTCAAGCTCAAAGGGAGGCTTTGCTCTGTCAGGGAGCAGGATCTCAGTCTCAAACTCAAGTCTGTTACCTGCACTAAAAACCGCTATGCCCGCAGCATTTCGTTTTGTGACCGGTCCGTTGTTGACTCGGATCACATCCGCCGAAAGCTTCAACGTGCTTCCGTCCGCAGCCGCCCACTTGGCTTTGAGCCGCAGATCTCCGGAGATCGTCAGGCAATGATCCTCTGTTATCCTTTCAGTAAGTTCCCCGTTTTCGTCTTCTCTTTCCGAAAACCACCCGAGGAAAACCGCTCCTTCCTTTTCGGCTTTCGGCAGTTTCCCGATGATCTCGTGGTATCTCACCTTGAGGGATTCCGTATTGTTCTCCGTCCTTCCTCCGTTGGGATCGAGAAAGACCGTATACTCTTTTGCTTCCCAATGTCCGAACAGCTTCAAGGCATTCAAGGTCTTTACCACACTTCCCTTAAGCAGGCATTCTCCGTAACCGTTGTTCTGCCTTTCCTCTTTTCTCCAAAAGCTTGCACTATCAAACTCAAAGCCGCTAACCGCCAAAGGTGTCTTAAAAGGGATCACTTCCTCGAACTCTGCATTTACCGAGTTACCTTCAAACTTTGTCCATCCAGCATGAAGCATGAGTTCTTTCGTTTCAAGGCATATGTCCGTATTCTCTGTCCGCCTTCCGTTCGCATCAAACCATCCTCCGAAAACATGCCCCGCTTTTACGGGATCCGGCGGGAACACATGTTCCGAAGCATAGGTTTTCCCGTAGGCTGCCTGCTTTTTTACTTTTTCCGAAAGACCTCCCCAATTTCCTCCCTCCGGCGCAAAGGTCACATCGATCCTTTGGGGTCTGAACACTGCCTCCAGTAAAATATCCTCATCCCCCATTTTCACATCATACTCATAGCCGGAATTGCGTTCCGAAAAGATTACATTTTTCCCGCTCAGTTCTCCGAAAAATTCATATCCTTCATGCGGTTTAACCGCTATCCTGACTCTTTCGCCCTCCCCTGTAACATAGACCGCAGATGTCGCCCCTCTGCTTTCTTCCTCCGCATCATCCGAAAGACAGATCATCTCTCCGCCCCTGTTCCATCTGAGTTCCAGTCTGTGAACCGGTTTGTATGTTTTGACCCTTATCTTCGTTGACGCCGTACCCGGTTCCCTTTTCCCTGTAATGCTGTTGTAAACGTAAGGATAATCCGACGACTTTACCGTGAGCGTCACTTCCTGCCATGCTCCCGTGAGATCGTTGGGATCGTAGCCCGAAACAGTACATTCATATCCGCTAACTCTCTGCCCGTTGTAAAGCTCCAAAAAGGCCTTTGCGTTGACAGGATCGCCGAGCCTTACAACTTGTTCGGGCGCCGCTGCGGTGATCGTTTTTACTGTCTTTCCGCACAGGCACGGGCACTCATTTCCGTTTGCGTCGTAATACTTCCCCACCGTCTTGTCACACTTAAGTTGTCTTTCGGTTGTCGTATAAGCGCCATGTATCTGTCCCGAGAGCTGGGGACTGAAGTGCGAATATCCCTGTGGCGCATTGTAGCGTGTGTCACCGCAGACGGAGCACTTGTATCTGTCTACATTGTACGCCCACGCCTCCTCCCTGCTCGTACTGCCGCAGAGTCTGCCGCACCCCGGACAATAGACTGCTTCCGTGGGCGCGCCCTCCAGCGGAGGGAAATACCTCGTTGAGTCAACGCTGTTGTTAATGTCTCCGTTGTAATAGTATCCGCAGTTCCTGTTGAGACAAAAGTAATACTTCCACATCGTCGTCACCGTCGTACGTCCCGAAAGCTTTCCGCACCCGGGGCATACACACCTCGTCGGGTATTCCGAAGGGTACCACGTGCCGTGCTCGCCTGTGAGATAAGTATAGCTGTCAATTGTATAAATCCAGTTCCAGTGATAATTCCAACAGGATCGGTCCGCGCAGCCGAAAAGGACTTCCTTCGTCCTTATGTTATCAGTTACCGTCCCGTCATATATATACGTTCCGTTGCAATACTTCTGCACCGTTACGTCTTCATAACAATCGCCCGTATGTGCCGCATGTATCGTTCCCGCATAGCAGTTCGCATCGTGAACGTGCGCGGTCCCCGCCTGCACGATCTGTACAGGCGGCGCGCAGTCATACGTTAACACAAAAAGCGAAAGACAAAAAGCAAGTTTTTTTAGAATTCTTCTCATTCTTCTACCTATCGGAGCCATCCGGTAGCGGCACTGTCTCCGTGTAATCATAGTTGAAGTCATAGGTGATGTTCACCCTCACGGGACTCCATACGGCGTAAAGCTTCAGGTTGTCCGCGTCCGTGATGTCCCAGAGCATATCTTTTGTGATCAGCCGCCCGTCCGCATCTCCGTGTATCGCGCGATGCTCATCATCAAAAACGTATCCGGTTGACCAGGCTATAAATTTATATCCGTACCGAGTGGGCGAAGGGAGCGTCACAGCGGTCTCTCCGTAGGTCACGATGACCATCTTTTTGTCGTTCCCCGCAAGGTCTATCGCGTCATACTTCCAATGCTCGCAGTAGTCAAGGTCAACAGCATACTTCCTCTGTATCCACTTGGCATAGAGCACAACGTCCTCTTCCATCCTGAAGACGCTGCCGTACGGCACCGCAGTTCCCTCTCCGAACCTCTCCGTGTACCATCCGTCAAAGGAATAGCCCGGTCTCGTCGGTTTCGGGAGCATGTTTCCTCCCGAAAGGACTGTGTTGTATATCACGATGCCACTTGTCCGCTCGCCCGTTCCCGTTTCGCTAAAGACACCGCCCATGGGATCCAGCGTGACGTTGATCCGCTTTCTCGTCCAAACAC
>JAEEGL012347832.1_pt1 | contig 95395 bp, 79 predicted proteins | sample 9134231 | NCBI WGS metagenome assembly JAEEGL01 (sample SAMN16246548, study PRJNA631951) | gut metagenome | biome: gut microbiome; feature: rumen; material: fiber-attached | host: Bos | place: Iran: Karaj | collected 2018-10 | reverse complement strand
TACCGGGGCCTCACCAACCGGATACCGGGGCCTCACCAACCGGATACCGGGGCCTCACCAACCGGATACCGGGGCCTCACCAACCGGATACCGGGGCCTCACCAACCGGATACCGGGGCCTCACCAACCGGCCCCCTCTCCACGGGAGAGGGGGAGGGTTCTGCCCTGGGGCCTGTCCTACCGAGATTTAACCACTGACGGGGTAGCTCCCTCTAAATTCTAAATTCTCCTTCTACCGAGATTTAACCCCTAACGGGGTAGCTCCCTCTAAATTCTAAATTCTAAATTCTCAAATCCTACTATTTTATTTCCTATCTTTGCCGTTGATGAGATAAAACTTTGTTACGCTAACTCTAATGAAAATGAAAAAGACATTACTCTTTACGGCCTTGATACTTGGTGCCTTATTATCATCCCAAGCACAAGAAACAGTGACAGTGAGATTCACTGCCGCTTTAGAAACTGGTGGTTATTGCCCATTCTCCTCCGTCGTTGCCACCAATATCACCCGCGGATGGACCACAACCCTAGCTTATCCCGATACAGTATTGATGCTGTCTCAGCCTGGTGTCGGTGTGCCAGAGTTGCAAAGCCCAATTCTTAATATGGGAACGCCCTTCCCGAACCCCTTCATCAATCAGACCTGTGTCCCTTTGGCATTAGCCGAAACTTCAGAGGTGACACTGAAATTAATCCGTGCTAACGGTGAGGTGATAGCTTCTCGTAACATGTTACTCAACCCCGGTGTCCATGGTGTGACGGTGAGTTTGTCATATCCTGGTCTGACATTTTTGTCAGTGGAGACTTTAAAGGGACGCTCTGTAACACGTCTGGTGTGCATGGGTAATGGCGGCTCCGATGACGTAGAAGTGAATGGCATAGCTGCGAGTCTTCCACAGGTCTCCAAAGGTTCTGTATCATCACGTGGTGAGGCCCCTGGCGTGTTCGAACCAGGCGACCTGATGCGTTACGAGGCCTTCCGGTCAGTAGGAGGGACTACCTTCCATAGCGCCGTGGTTGAACAAATGCAATACACCAGCGAGACAGTGACGTTGTTCTTTGCGGCAGATGCGCCTGAAGGTGCCATCGATGGCCTGTTCACTATCAATGAACAGGGTGGGAAAGCCTATTTCGCTATGGGTAATCTTCAATACGATAAAACGACCGGCGTATGGTCGTTTATGCAATATCAATACGATCAGGTGGAAATGCTGGGTCAGGATGTGGGGGAGGATTATGCCAGTCAAAATATTGTCGGACTTTTCGGCTGGAGCACAAGCGGTTACGAGCACGGTGGCGACTGTTATCAGCCCTGGAGTACCAGTACCTATTACCATGACTATTATCCTTACCTGAACAATCAGTTCAATCTCTACGACCAAACAGGTCAAGCGGATTGGGGCTATAATGCCATCAGTAATGGCGGTAACACCGAAAACCAATGGCGTACGTTGACCAAAGAGGAGTGGGAATATGTCTTCAACACTCGTGCCACCGCTTCGGGAATCCGTTATGCAAAAGGACAGGTGGGGGGTGTGAATGGAGTGATACTGCTGCCTGATGATTGGAGTGGAAGTTACTATAGCTTGAATTACCCGAATACCAGCACTGCGTACTTTGATTGCAACCTCATTGATTTGGAACAGTGGACTACAATCGAGGAACACGGCGCGGTATTCTTGCCAGCAGCGGGATATCGTTTGGGTACCGAGGTCTTTAACACTGGAAGTAGTGGCCATTATTGGGCATCTTCTCGTTACAACGACTCCCGTGCTTATTGTATCGGTATCTATTATTCAGGCTTGTATCCTCAAGCAATTGACTTCCTTCAAAACGGTTTCTCTGTGCGTTTGGTGCAGGTAGCTTTTGAACCCTGAAAAAGGAACGGTGCTTTATGAAACACTCCTTCTCATTTATGACAGCTTTGACTTGCGCTTTGTTGCTGTTTTCCTGCTCCCGAAAGGCGCAAATCCATGATGTTGTCATGTCTTTCGACCATCCTGCGGAAAGATGGGAAGAGTGTATCCCCCTTGGGAATGGGCATATCGGTCTGATGCCTGATGGCGGCGTGTTTCACGAAACCATCACGCTTAACGACATTACCCTTTGGTCGGGTGCTCCACAAGACGCATCTAATCCCCAAGCCCTTTCTTCACTTCCAAAGATTCGCCAACTGCTTCTTGAAGGGCGTAACTATGACGCTCAACAGATGATGTATGAGACCTTTGTCTGTGGAGGTGTGGGCTCTGGCAACGGACAGGGTGCTACGGTGCCTTTCGGTTGCTATCAAACTCTTGGCAGCCTTTGCATTGATTTTCCCGACATCAAGCAATCGATAGCATCTGATCATGCTTCTTACAGTGATGGTTACCAACGTTCACTGAATCTGAATTCCGCCACCAGTGAGGTCGATTATTCAGTTAACCATCACCATTATCATAGAACCTATTTCACTTCTCGAAGGGACGACGTGGCGGTGATTAACATTAATTCCGACACTGCTTTCACCCTTCAATATAGTCTTGCGCGTCCTGAACACGCATCGGTCACTACCTATAGAAACAGTATAGTTATGAGAGGACAGCTTCCCAGTAATGTGGATGGTGTTGATGGAATGCAATACTATTCAAAAGTGATAGCGCTTTCTTCTGATGACCATACATCCACAACGTTGATTTTTAGTTCTGCTACCAGTTTTATGTGTGACGATCCAGAGCTATATGTCAATCAAACTTTGGATAATGCTTTGAAATATAGCTATCAAGAATTATTAAATAGACATATACAATCATATAGTGAATTATTTTATAGAGTAGAACTGGATATCAATGGTGCGTTAACCACTCACTTTCAAGAAATGTCCTTAAAGGAGCATTGGAAGCGTTTTTTGGAAGAAGATGACGCTTGGTTGCCTGTGTGCTATTTCCAATATGGCCGTTATCTCTTGATTAGCTCCACACGCGAGGATCTTCTTCCTCCTAATCTGCAAGGTCTATGGGCTAACACGATTCAAACGCCTTGGAATGGAGACTACCACCTTAATATTAATGTGGAGATGAATCATTGGCCTTGCGAAGTCTGTAATCTCTCTGAACTTCATCTTCCCTTGATTCGTTTTACCGAGCGTTTGGTTGAATCAGGTGAAAAAACGGCCATGGATTTCTATGGCGCTCATGGTTGGACTGCCCATGTGGTCTGCAATCCTTGGGGGTTCACGGCACCTGGAGAACATCCCTCATGGGGTGCTACCAACACAGGTGGCGCATGGCTCGCTCTTCATGCATGGCAGCACTTCCAGTTTACTCAAGATACGGCTTTTCTTCGTGAGGTTTATCCGATGATGAAAGGTGCTGCACGTTTTTTCCTTGAAATGATGATTGAGGAACCTGAACACGGATGGTTAGTCACGGCTCCCACTTCTTCACCTGAAAATGCCTTTTATGACGACCATGGCAATGTGGTTTCAGTTTGCATGGGTAGTACGATGGATGTACAGATTATCAGCGAGCTCTATGACGCCATTGCCCGTGCATCGTTCATCCTCAATATGGATAAAGATTTCGCTGACTCGCTTCAGATAGCAAAACTGCGGTTTCCTCCTTTGCAAGTGAGTGCGGAAGGTTATCTGATGGAATGGCTAAAAGATTACCGAGAGGTGGATCCTCGTCACCGTCATGTGTCGCATCTTTTCGGGCTTTATCCAGGCTCCATGATGACAAAAACCAAAACTCCGGAGTTGTTGGACGCTTGTCGTGAGACTTTGCGTCGTCGTGGTGACGAGGGTACTGGATGGTCAATGGCATGGAAAATCAACTTCTGGGCAAGGCTTGGGGATGGAGACCATGCTTATAAACTTCTGAAAAACCTATTACAACCTGCCATTCCATGGGATGACACGACGGGAAGGGTAGTGGCTGGCACTTATCCTAACTTGTTCTGCGCTCATCCACCGTTCCAAATCGATGGTAACTTTGGAGGAACAGCAGGCATCGCTGAGATGCTTCTTCAAAGTCATGATGAAATAGAGGCTCTGCCTGCCTTGCCATCGGCATGGACAGATGGCTATTTCAAAGGCTTGAAGGCAAGAGGTGGAAAGACGGTGGAATGTGAATGGCATCAAGGAAAAATCACTAAAATTCTGTACTAACCACTAATTTAATAATGTTAAAATGAAAAAACTGATGATTGCAATCGGATTGGCGGGAACGTTGATTGGCTGTGCGCCGAAACAACCCGCTCCAGTTGAACCGGCCCCCAAAGAGGAATTTAAGTTTCTCGTGGATGAGTTTGCCGATTTGAGAATCATGCGTTACCAGATTCCTGACTGGGATCAGCTGACGCTGCAACAGAAAGCCTATATCTATTACTTAGGTGAGGCTGCCAAATGTGGTCGTGACATCTACACCGACCAAAACTTCAAATACAACCTCTGCATCCGAAAAACGATTGAGGCTGTGTTGAATTCCTATCAAGGAGACCGTGAAAATGCAGATTTCCGAAGCTTCTTGGTTTATGCCAAACGTGTGTTTTTTAGTAATGGCATCCATCATCACTATGCGGAGGACAAGTTCTTCCCTGCGATTTCCGAAGCATATTTTGCCAAACTAGTGAAAGGCAGCGATGCGGCTCTTCTTCCATTGAATGATGGCGAAACGGTGGATCAATTCATCGCTTTCTTGACTCCGGTGATTTTCGACCGTGAGCTCTACAAGGTGCGTCGCAGCAGCGAAGAGGACATCATCGCCAACTCTGCTGTGAACTTCTATCAAGGTGGTTTGACCAAGAAAGAAGTGGAGAAATTCTACAACAAGATGCGTAAGCCTAAAGATCCTACTCCGATTTCCTACGGCTTGAACTCGCGTCTGGTGAAAGAAAAAGGGAAGGTTTACGAGGATGTCTATAAAGCTGACGGTCTTTACGGGGATGCAATCAAAGCGATTATCGGTTGGTTGCAGAAAGCCAATGAAGTCGCCGAAAACGACATCCAGCGCAACTACACCCGTAAGCTCATCGAATACTATACGACAGGTGACTTGAAGACCTGGGATGAATACAACATCGCATGGGTTCAGGACTCTATCTCTATGATTGATTTTGTGAACGGTTTCATTGAGGATTATGCCGATCCCATGGGAATGAAAGCCACCTGGGAGTCGAATGTAAACTTCAAAGACCTTGAAGCAACCCGTAACTCCAACATCATCAGCGAAAACGCCCAATGGTTTGAGGATCATTCCCCCGTGGATTCACGCTTTAAAAAGGAAGAGTGCAAGGGCGTCTCAGCTAAGAGTATCAATGTCACTACCCTGGGTGGCGAGTGCTTCCCATCTCCTCCGATTGGCATCAACCTTCCCAATGCTGACTGGATTCGCAAGGATTATGGTTCCAAGTCGGTGACAATCACTAATTTGATGATTGCATACGACAAGGCTGCCGAGGAATGTCCTAAGAGTGCGTTAAAGGAATTCGCTTATTCTGAAGAAGAAGTTGAGCTCTGCAAGAAATTTGGTTCTGAAACTGATATCGTCCATACCACTTTGCATGAGTGCCTTGGTCATGGCTCCGGCAAGCTGCTTCCCACAACCCAGCCAGGTGCCTTGAAAGAGTATAGCTCTACTTTGGAAGAAGCCCGTGCTGACTTGTTTGGCTTGTATTATCTTGCTGATCCCAAGATGGTTGAATTGGGCGTGATCTCTGATCCTGAAGCATATAAAGCCGAGTATTGTGGCTATATACGGAATGGTATGATGTCACAACTTGCCCGTGTGGAACTGGGCAAGGATGTCACCGAGTCGCACATGCAGAACCGTAAGCTCATCTCTGAGTGGTGCTATGAGAAAGGCATGGCAAACAACGTCATTGAGAAGAAGGTTGAAAACGGCAAGACTTATTTTGTCATCAACGACTTCGAGGCATTGCGCGGTTTGTTTGGCGAACTGCTGGCTGAGGTGCAACGTATCAAGAGCGAAGGTGACTATGCTGCGGGTAAAGCCTTGGTGGAGAAATACGCTGTTAAAGTCGATCCTGAACTGCATAAGGAAGTGAAGGAACGCTATAATGCATTGGGATTGAAGCCATACGGTGGATTCATCAATCCTGTCATCAAACCCGTTATGGATGGCGAAAAAGTGGTGGATTACCAAGTGGATTATCCGAGTGATTTCGTTGCGGAGCATTTGGATTTGGGTAAAAACTATAGCTTCTTAAAAGCAACGCATTGACATCGACTATTTGTTTGAAAAAGAGGAGGGTGACCACTTTTGGGTCGCCCTCCTCTCTTTTTTAGATGCTGTTTTGCTTCGTTAAATACGTAATCAAAGCTTTATTGTTAAAGTACCCATCATGTTGAATCCTGCCATCGGGATGAAACCCAATTGATAGTAGCGGTTGTCGTTCGGATGTCCTCCGCTTTCATAGATGGCTGAGTACACCCAACCACTGGCAGCGTAACGTTTATTGAAGATATTGTTGAAATTCACACGGAAAATAACTTCTTTCGCCACTTTTTTGGGTGTCAAGGTGTAGCCAAGACTCACGTTAGAAGTGGAATAGGAGGGCAATGAGCGGTCAATATTTTCGGTGTTGTCGAGATACATCCTTGAGACGAAGTTAGTATGCCAGGTGGCATCGAATCCTTTATGGTGGAAGGTGATGAATCCATTTAAGATGGCTGAGGGAGAGAAAGCCAGCGTGGAATTATCGTAATGGATGGTCGTAGTGCCATTGTCCCAGTCTTCCACAACCTCGTCAAAGTCTTTGATCTTGTTTTGGCTTAACGCGGCATTTGCTTCAATAGTCAGCCATCTTGTCGCGTTGACACCTGCTTGGAGTTCAACACCCATGCGATACGATTTCTTGATGTTGGTGGTCAGATTCTCACCAATGTCACTCAGTTCGCCAGTCTGTACAAACTGGTTTTTATAGTCCATATAATAGAGGTTGGCTCCTGCCTGCCAGATTTCGCCGTTGTAGTTATAGCCTAATTCATAGTCAAGGAGCTGTTCGGGTACCGGTGGGTTTGCGGAACCATTATCGGTGAAGTTGTTGCGTTCAGGCTCTCGGTGGCTCATGGCTACTGAAGCGTAGGCGTGGTGGTCGTTATAATTCCACGAGATACCACCTTTGGGGTTTATGAAGTTGTATTTCTCATGGATGTCAAGTTGTTGGTTGTAGTAGCCACTCTCGTCATCATAGAACTTGTCGTTGATGCCAGTGGTTTGATAATTCACATGACGGTATTGCATGTCGCCGAAAACCAACCACTTTTCTGTGATGTTGAAAGAGGCTTTGATAAAGGCACTGCCGTCTAATTTGCTGGCATCAGAGTCGTAGTACTTATAATCACCTTTGCTGAGGTATTTCTTTTCCACATCGTTGTTGGCGATATAAGTGACGTAGCCAAAATGGTTTCCTGTGAAGTTCTGAACTGAGATTCCACCGATAACATCCCATCTTTCGTTTTTGAAATTGGTGTTCCAAACCAAGCCGTAGGTGTGTTGGGTAAGGCCTTTTTTACGTACGAAGTCAGTCTTTTTCACGATGGTACTGTCGGGATACATAAAGGTCATTCCAAATTTTGAGAGCTTGTTGTTGGGGCGGAACTCCTCATAGAAGCCGTAGCCGTAGGTGTAATGCAATGTTGCGGTTGATTTCCAGTTTTCGTTGATTTTCCATGCAGCTGAGAGGATGTTATGGTCTTGCCAGAAGTTGTCGGTAGTTCTGTCCCAGAAACTTCCATCCTTCATTTGGTACCGTTGGGTGAGGTAGTTGCCTTGTTCGTCGGTGACGAATAATCCATTCTCATCAGTGACCAGACATTCGTACAGGGAGTTAAATTGGCCTAAACCGACGTTGTACATGTCTTGGTAGGTGTGAATCCCTGTTTTTGTGGAATAGGACCATGTGCCATCGTCATAGCAACCGTCCATGAGGCTGTAGTCATTATTTCCAGCGGTGACACCGTTCCAAGCCTGACCGGTCTTCTCAAAGTTTCCGATGTTCTTGTAGTAAAGTTGGAAGTTATTATTAATTAAGGTGAGGCCACCATAGTAGCTTCCGCTGCGACCCTTGGTGCCGTGAATAAAACCGTCGGTATGAGTCTCGTGGTAAGCTCCGTCGATGATGAGGCGGTTCCAAAGCAGACCCGTGGAAGCTTTGGCACCGAAGTTCAGGGTGTTAAAGGATCCGTATGCTCCTGTTATCTCGGCGCTGGGGGCAAAGGATGGAGTGGCAGATGACAATGCCACCGTGCCACCAAATGCACCGTCGCCATTGGTGGATGTCCCAACACCACGCTGGATTTGTACGTCACTGAGCAACGAGCCATAACTGTTCATGTTAGCCCAGAACACGCACTGGTCTTCAGGTGAGTTAAGCGGCACCCCGTCGAGGGTGACGTTGATACGTGAGTCGCCTGCGCCGCGGATGCGCATATAACTCGTTCCGGTGCCGACACCGTTTTCACTCCAAGAGATGATGCCTGGTGTTTTCGAGAATAAGAATGGAAGTTCTTGTCCGGTTCTTGAGAACTCACTCAGCTCTTCTTGTTGGATGTTTGTCACGGCGAAAGGAGCACTCTTTTGAACTTTTACACCACTGATTACTACTTCTTTAAGTTTTTCATAGTGGATGGTGTCGAGTTCTACGTTTTTGTTTTGTGCATGAAGATTGAGGGTCATCATGCCTGCAAAAAGGAAGAAAAAGTAACTTTTTTTAAACATAACTCATTGATTTAAAGTTAGTTAATAATATTAAATCAATAGAGGAAATCTTGAGGAAACTCGTTTCCCTGTCTCGGCATTACCCGTATCAGGTACAAAGGGTTTGATCTCAGCCTGTCTTTCAATCCAAATGGATAAGGCACCCCTAATTGACGGGGCAAAGATAAGGAAATATTTGGAATTTTGAATTTAGAATTGAGAATTTAGAATTTAGAGGGAGATGGAGATACCCCGGTAGGGGTTTAATCTCGGTAGATTCCCGGGTAGAACGCTCCCCCTCTCCACTGTGGAGAGGGGGGTGGGGGGTGAGGTCTATTTTTGGAAGGTCAGCAACGGGATGTGCAAATCAAAGAAATCATTTTTGGTGACCTTGTCGCGGAAGAAGATATCCCAAAAACGTCTGTGATGGGGGATAAAAGCCGCAAGACTAATGAGGTTCTCTTCGCAATAGGTCTTCATGGCGTCTCTCGGACTGCTATTGTAAATCAGCTTGAAACACAACTCACCGTTGAGGTTCATATATTTTAAGGTGTCTTCCAATTCTTTCATCTGCTTAGCAGCTTTTGAGGGCTCTCCGTCCATGATGAAGTTGATCACGTGAACATGCAGATGGTAGGGCTTTAAAATATCGAAGATTCGTGCGATGGAGGTAGCATCGTTTTTGTCGAAGTTGGTCACGAAAAGCACCTCGTTGTTTGGCTTGTATTGGTATTCCTCATGGATCGAAAGCAGCGGCACCGGCGATTTGCTCATCAGACTCTTCGACATACTGCCTTCAAGAAAACCTTTCTTGCCGCGCCCTCTGGTGCCCATCAGTACCAAGTCGGGTTGAAGCTCACGAGTGAGATGCAAAAGCTGTTGCTCGGGGTAACCGTCAAGCAATTTCGGGATGATCTCGATGTCTTTCAAACTTTGTCTGCGAATCTCTCCTTGAAGGTATTCAACACTTTGCTTCATTGATTCCTCGGCGGTTTTTTGGGCATCTGTGACCTCAAAATGATCCATGTAAGCGTGAAACAGTATAATGGAACCTCCCGTCGGCTTCAAAAGGTCGAGCGCGTATGGGATAAGCATTTTGTTTTCTTTGCTGAAGTCGGTGGCAAGAATGATATTCATAGTGTGAAATTTTAAAATCCAATAAAATAACAAGTGTATCCGAGTAGGGCAGCGACAAGGGCATTGATGATTTTGGCCTTGACAAAACTTGTTTTGCTTTCAGCCAACAAGGGGAGCGAGGCATGCCCGTCTTGAGATATCGAATTGGCCAACAATACCGAGAATGGAACGGTACCCGTGGCAAATAAAGTCACAAATAATAAGTGTGGACCGGATTCAGGAATGATGCCTACCAATACGGCAAGCAGGAGCATCCATGGGATATTCGAGTTAATCCATGACTCCATGTCAAGGTAATGCAATCCAATCTCTATGATTAACAGCGCGCCAAATGTCCAAAGGAAAATGGAGATAAAATGCTTGCGTATGACATGATCCCATAGATGTTCCTTAACGACATGCTCATTAACCGTGGCAATGAACCAAACCACAATGATACTGACGAGGGCGAAGAAAAGGTTCATCCAGTATTCATCAAAGATGTTCAAATGACTGGAGGTTTCCACAACTTCATGCTCATGTTCATGCTCAAGCAAACCGAATGCCAAGGCGATGATGAAAATCACCACGCCTAACAACAAGGCTATACGCTCCGCACTGGGATGCTTTAGGTTTTTCAAAGTGGCTTTCTCATGGATGGCGTGATGTTGGTGCTCTTCCGTGTGTATCTGAAACTCTTCGTCGCAGCCAAGGTGTTCGTCTTGTTTCTTCTTGCTGAGAAGATCAACAATCCATCCTGCAATAATCGCCACAAGAAACAAGACCAGGAACATTATCAGGGCTTGTTTGGGAATCATCGCCAGCATGACAAAGGCTTCATCGCCCGAGGATGCAATCATCATCGCTATCAAAGCTCCGAAACTCAGCAGTTTATGAGAATACATTGAGACAGCCGCAAAACCTCCCATGCATCCAGGAAGGATGCCCAGACCTGCACCCAACATGATTTGGCCAAAATGGTGTTGCCGAAGCTTGCTGAACCATCGCCCCTCGGAATGAATGTTGATGAATTCAATCATCAACATCATGATAATCACCAATCCAGTGATCAAAAAACTGTTTCTCAGTACTTCAAGAAGTATATGAAGAAAATTGTGCATCTTACCAATCTATTTGCCTTGCAAAGTTAGAAAAATCTCTTATTTTTGCATGGAATTTTGCTTTGAAAAATATTGTTTTTTATCGATGACAAAAGAAGAGTGCTTTTATCTGGGTCGTGTGGCTAAAACTCACGGCATAAAAGGGGAGATTACCATCAAACTTGATGTGGATGACCCTTCGGCGTATCTTGGAATGAAATACTTTTTCCTTGAAATAAATAAAGTGTTGACACCTTTCTTTGTGGATAAGATCACAGACAGTGGTGATAAGTTTTTTGTGAGCGTCCAAGATGTGAAGACGGTGGAAGCTGCCTCGGCTCTGACAGGGAAAAATGTGTATCTGCCCCTCGAACTGCTTCCGAAACTCTCTGGTAAACAGTTTTATTACCATGAAGTGAAAGGCTTTGTGCTTGTCGATACCCAGAAAGGAGAGCTGGGGCCAATTCATGATATCATTGAATATCCCACCCAGGCAATCATACAGGTGATGAAGGACGGTAAGGAAATCTTAATTCCCATTCTGGAACAGGTGATTCAAAAAGTTGACCGTAAAGCGAAAAAGCTTTATGTCACCGCTCCTGAAGGCCTGATTGATATGTATTTGGAGAGTTGAGAGTGAGGTTGGAGTTTAAAGGTTAAAGGTTAGAGGTTGGAGGTGAAAATGCATAGGTTTCATTTTAAACATTTCAGCTTGTGTCATGATCAGTCAACCATGAAGGTGGGGACCGACTCGGTGATGCTGGGCGCATGGGTTCATGTGAATCCTACCGACTGCGTGCTTGACATCGGCACAGGTTGCGGCATCCTTGCCTTGATGCTTGCCCAAAAAGGAGTGGCTAAAGTGGATGCCGTTGATCTTGATGAGCCTTCCGCATACGAGGCATCAGCGAATTTTGAGGCCTCACGATGGCGTGACCACCTCTTTGCCTATCACGCCGACATCCGCCGTTTTGGATTGGGTAGGAATTACGATCTCATCATCTCTAATCCTCCTTATTTTGTAAATTCTTTTAAATGTGACGCGGATCGGAAAAACCAAACCAGACATACCGATGTTTCGCTGACTTTTGAAGAGCTGGTCCTTGCAGTGAGACGGTTGCTCAAGCCACAAGGCCGTTTCGCACTGGTGCTGCCTGAACTTGAATCGCATACCTTTCTTGCTGTCGCTGAATCATACGGGCTTTATGTGTATGAAAAACAAGAGCTTGTCCCAGTCCAGGGAAAAGAAGTGAACCGGGTCAACCTCGAGCTTCGGTATGGTAAACCTTCCGAAGTGAAGGTGACCTCATTGCTGATGCGTAATCACGATAACCTTTTTACCGATGAATACCATTCCTTTTTAAATGATTATTATCTAGGTTAAATATTAATTATATTTATATGAAAAAATATCTTTTATTTATAATGATTTTATTATCATTGAAATGTGTTTCTCAAAACCATTGGGTTCCTAACTATCATCAATTTCCGATGAATATGTGTGTCATTGCTGTGTTAGACATCAATGGAATCGAGCAACAGACTGAGTATTTGGAACTTGGAGTGTTTACGGGTGACGAATGCCGGGGTAGTTGTATCTTGCATTATTATGATGCTCCCGTGAATCGTTATTTGCTGTTTCTTACCACGTATGGTAACAACGGTGACCCTTACACCTTCAAGTTGTATGATCATCTGACCCAACAGGAACTGGATCTCTCCTCTTCAAACGAGATGTCCTTTTATGCCAACGACATCATTGGGGCGGTTTCAAACCCATACGTTTTCTCGTTTACTGGTGGACAATGCTCGGTGAGTACGGTGATGGATCCTCCTGGGTTGGGTGAGGTGACTGGCGGTGGTGAGTTCTTGTGCGGGACATATTGCACTGTGACTGCGAATCCGTTTGACAATCACCTATTTCTTGGTTGGATGCTGGAGGGTGACACCTTAACCACTGAAAACTCTTTTTCTTGGAATGCAGTGACTGATGTGGAGCTGAAAGCCTGTTTCTTGGAAGTGCTTCCCGTTTATACGGTTTCCGTGACGGCTTCTCCTGAAGAAGGGGGTGAAGTGTCAGGCGCTGGGCAGTATGAACAAGGCATGACCTGTTTGGTGACCGCCGTTGCTTCAGAGGGCTTCCAGTTTGAGCATTGGATGGAAGGAGAGGAACAGGTGTCGGAAGCGCCTTCTTTTTCTTTTGAGGTAGAAGGAGACCGGAATTTAGTCGCTGTCTTCAGAGAGATCGTTGCCCCAGTGGTTTATCAAATCGAGTTGCATCTGGAACCCGCCGAGGGAGGTGCTGTCTTTGGCGCGGGAATGTATGAGGAAGGCTCCCTTTGTACAGTCGCCATCGCGCTTAGTGAGCATTATGAGTTTGTCAACTGGACGGAAAACGGTATCGAGGTGTCCACGGAAAGTTCCTATTCTTTTGTGGTGGATGCAGACCGTTCGTTGGTTGCCAATGTTGAGTATGTCAATGCCTTATCTGAGGTAGAAGGAGGCGGTGTCCTTTATCCGAATCCGACTTCGGGCATTGTATGGTTGACGGATTCCAGTACCGCTGAAGTTGAGCCCATGGATGTCATCGTGTATGATGCCACGGGCAGACAGATGTTTTCTTCTACTGCTTCGGTATTGGATTTTTCAAATCTTGCTGACGGTGTGTATTACGTCAGATTCACCAATGGAAAGGTAAGCAAAGTTGTTTTGCGTCGCTGATTCAACGACGTTTGTTGCGCTCCTTTTCCTCTTTCTGAATGTCACGGTTGACTTTGGCTCTGTCCTCACCGATGATATAGGTGAATCTCAATGAGATTTGGTTATTGTATTGTAACCTGATTTTGCTTGCGCTGGTTTCTTGCTGGTTGGTATAAAGCAGGCGCGTGCGAATGGGTACCATAGAGTATTGGTATCTAAGCATGACGTGAAGCCCTTCCCAGATTCTGACGCGCAGGTCAGCACAGACGCTGAAGTCGTTCTTTTTATAGGAATCCGAGTTTCTGACTAATAATGCTCCAGTGGTGTCGTAGAAACAGCTTTGAGCCAAATCGTCGATGGTGGTGATGGATCCCAAATCGACCTCGGGGTCTCCATCATAGCCTTCAATCCAACGGAGTTTGCCATCCCCGATATGCGTGTCTGTCTCTATTCCGTTCACTTTCTCCGAAAAACCAATCAAACGACCGAAAGAGGCTCCCAATCCGATGGTGTATTGGCTCTTGTCGGTGAGATATAACATCAGGGGAATTTCCACATAGTTGAGTTTCAGATTGTAAGAGCCAGTGTAATAGCTTGAATAGCTGATAGAGTCTTTTTTATAAGCTCCTTTAGGGTTATATTGGACTTGCAAGCCGACATCCATCCAGTCAGTGATTGGCACCAAGGCACCTACGCCGAATTGTCCTTTAATGCGTTTGTACCCGTAGCAATCATCGCCATCGACTTGCGACATGCTGGCACCGGCAAAGACTTCTCCTTTGATAATCTGGGCTTTCAATTCGTGAATGGTGAAACAGAATAAAAATAGTGATGCAGTTATGATGGCTGTTATATTTCTCATTTTCTATGATTTATTTCACTAACAATTACTTTTAACGAAAAGAAAGTGAAATTATTATTAGATGTTTAGTTTTTCGATGGGACATCTCGCATGGAGAGTGATATTCTCTTTCTGTCGATGTCAACATCTGTGACGATGACTTTTACTTTCTGGTTGAGTTTCAGCACCTCGTTAGGGTCTTTGATGTAATGGTTGGTAATTTGGCTGATGTGGACCAATCCATCTTGATGCACGCCGATGTCAACAAAGGCTCCAAAGGCGGTGATGTTGGTCACGAGTCCGTTAAGCACCATGCCTGGCTTTAGGTCGTTGATGGTACGTATGTTCTTGTCGAATTCAAAGGCCTCGAAGCGTTGACGAGGGTCTCGGCCAGGTTTCTCGAGTTCTTTCAGGATGTCGTGGATGGTTTCCAGGCCAAAGCTCCCTTCCACGAATTCATTTGGGTTGATTTGAGCGATGCGTTCCTTGTTTCCGATGAGTTCTTTTACCTTGACATTTAGTTTTTTGGCCATTTTTTCCACGATGGGATAACTTTCCGGGTGTACGGCGCTCTCGTCGAGAGGGTTGTCGCTGCCATGTACACGGAGGAATCCTGCACATTGTTCGAAGGCTTTGGGGCCAAGACGAGGCACATCATGCAGTTGTTTTCGGTTTTTGAACCCGCCAATCTCCTCGCGGTAGCGGATGATGTTCGAGGCCAGTTGCGGCCCCACGCCGCTGACGTAAGAGAGTAGTTGCTCACTGGAGGTGTTGAGTTCCACACCCACGGCGTTGACACAGCTCTCTACGGTTTGGTTGAGGCTTTCCCCTAACCATTTCTGGTTCACATCATGCTGATATTGTCCCACGCCAATGGACTTCGGGTCTATCTTGACCAGTTCTGCCAGAGGATCCATGAGCCTTCTCCCTATGCTGACGGCGCCACGCACCGTGATGTCGTAGTCAGGGAATTCATCACGGGCGATTTTGGAGGCGGAATAGACCGAAGCACCGTTCTCACTGACCATGACAGCGGTGAGGTCGCGGTCGAAGCGGATGCTCCTGATGAAGTCTTCAGTTTCTCGGCCAGCGGTGCCGTTGCCGATGGCGATGACTTTGATCCGGTAGGCATCGACGAGGCTCTTGATCTTTCGTATGGCACCAGCGACATCAGCTTTGGGTGGGTGAGGGTAGATGGTCTCGTTATGCAGCAAGGCTCCTGTCTCACTGAGTACGACCACTTTGCATCCAGTACGGAACCCGGGGTCGATGGCCAGCACACGCTTCTGTCCCATCGGTGGTGCCAAAAGAAGCTGTCTCAGGTTTTCTGCGAACACCTTGATGGCAGTCTCGTCGGCCTTCTCCTTATAAAAGGTACGAATCTCCGACTCTATGGAGGGCGAAAGCAAACGCTTCCATGAGTCGTCAATGGCATCTTGCACAAGAGCTGATGACTCGTTGTCATTTTTCAGAAAAATGTCATCCAGCGAGCTCAGCACAAACTCGTCATCAACATCAATCTTGACTTTCAGCACACCTTCCTCTTCAGCCCTGAACAAGGCAAGAATACGATGTGAGGGTGCTTTGCCGATGGGTTCATTCCAGTCGTAATACTGTTGGTAGGTCTTTCCTTCCTCTTCTTTCCCTTTGGCCACCGACGAACGAATCACACCTTGTAAATGATAGATTTTGCGGATGCGGTTTCGGCCATTGATGTTCTCCGAAATCCATTCTGCCATGATGTCTTTGGCACCTTGGATGGCTTCTTCTGTACTGTTGACGCCTTTGCTCTCGTCGATATATTTTTGGGCAACTCTTTCCAAATGATCAAGGTTTTGTGCCATGATTTGGGCAGCGAGCGGTTCCAAACCCTTTTCTCGAGCGATGGCTGCCCGGGTTCGACGTTTGGGTTTATAAGGAAGATAAAGGTCTTCGATTTCTTGCAAGGTGACGGCCTCCATGATTTTCTTTTCGAGTTCAGGGGTTAGCTTGTCTTGCTCGCGTATGGAACTGATGACGCTTTCTTTCCTTTTCTGCAGCTCTTCCAGCTGTTCCAGTCTCTTTTGGATAGTGGCGATGACTTCCTCGTTCATCGACCCTGTCATTTCTTTACGATACCGGGCGATGAAGGGAATGGTGGCACCTTCGGAAAGCAGCTTTGCCACATTGGCGATATGAAAAGTGTTGAGGTTTAGTTCTTGTGCAATTTGTGTGATGTGATTCATGGGAGTTGAGAGTTGACAGTTGAGAATTTAGAGTTGAGTATTTAGAGTTGAGAATTTAGGGTCTAGGGCTTGTTCCATATCCTCCAAGAGGCTTCAGCTTGAGCGTAGAGCATGGGCAGGCCGTTGCAGGTAATGGCTCCTTTTTCTTTTCCATATCGGAGGAATAAAGTCTCTTGCGGGTTGTAATTCAAGTCGATAAGGCAATGGTTGGATGTCAAGGCTTCGTAGGGAAGGGCAGGAGCGGCGTCAACATTGGGGTAAAGTCCTACAGGCGTGGCATTAATGATGATGTTGAACTTTTCCAGTGTCTCTTTGGTTACCTGCTGATAGGTTATATCGCCTCTCGAAGCTGTTCTGCTTACGAGCTTAAAAGGAATACCGCTTTTTTTTAGAACCCATTGAACCGCTTTTGAGGCCCCTCCGGTTCCAAGAATTAGTGTATTGTAGTCTTTTGTTTTATTATATTTTAATAAATTTTCTATTGTTATTTTAAATCCTATAATATCAGTGTTAAATCCTTTTAATTTTTGATATTCATTTATTAACACCGTGTTTACGGATTTTATTTCATTGATTTCAGCGTCATATTCATCCAGATAAGGAATTATTATTTCTTTATAGGGTGCTGTGACGTTGAATCCTTTCAGGTCCGGATGATTATATAGGAAATCAGGTAGTTCCGTAAGGTCTTTTAGGTCGAAATTCAAGTATTGGCAATCGAGTTGTTCTTTCTCAAACTTCTCATTGAAATAGTTTTTAGAGAAAGAGTGTTCTAAAGGATGTCCCACAAGTCCGTAGAGTCTCATGAAGCTAAGAACTTTTTAATCAATGAATTCCGAACAAGGCTCCAAAGCCAAGGGTACACAGAACGCCCACGATGATGCCGGCAAGTGCCACTCCTCCGATGATAGCCAGCATGCTTTTCTTGAAATCCATATCTAAGAAGCTTGCTGCCAGTGTGCCCGTCCAGGCTCCAGTGCCAGGCAGGGGGATGCCGACAAATAGCAGCAGTGCGACATAGAGTCCACGGCCAGCTTTGGCTTGCAGTTTTTGTCCGCCTTTTTCACCTTTTTCAAGACACCAGGTGAAAAACTTGCCGATATAGCGTTTGTCTTTTCCCCATTCAAGCACCCGTCGGGCGAAAAAATAAATCAACGGCACAGGAATCATGTTGCCGATGGCGATGACGATGTAGGCGGTCAGCAGATTGAAATCGGGATGTACTTCATGAATGCCGTATGCCACTGGGATGGCTCCTCTTAGTTCTATGAGAGGAATCATCGAAATCAAAAACACGTATAAATAATTCTTCATCTTCAGTCTTCTATCTTATATCTTCAGTCTTCTTTTTAATCATCTCCATGATTTCCAAGTCGTTGGTAATCATTTCGGGATTATATTCAATGAATTCGCTGTAATACGAGGGGTCTTTGTCAAGAGCCGCTTCAAGGTAGTGGAGTGCAAACATCCGTTCGCCTCTTTCTAGGTGCAGATAGGCGAGCAGGTATTGTAGGGTGGGGTCATTATTGGTTCGTTGTAAGCCGAGATGCAGATAGCAGATGGCTTCGTCATAACGATCCATATCCGCCAGCAGGTCTCCGAGAAAGAAATACAAGTCGGGGTCTTTGGGTTGTCGTTTTTCTATTTCGAGGAGATAGGAAAGGGCTTTCTCGTTCTCGTTGATTTTTCGGTATTCAGCAGCAAGGTTATAGAGATGGTCGTCGTTGAAAGGCTCCAGCTGGTATGCTTTCTCAAAGTATTGGATGGCGTGTGTGCTGTCGCCAGTGTCGCTGTAAACGTAGCCTAATCCTGCCCATGCCTCTGTAAGGCTATCGTTGATATCCAGTGCTTTGCGGTATTCATTCTTGGCATCGATGTATTGTTCCAGTCGGTAATAGCAGTCGCCCAGTGAGGCATGAATCATCGAGGTCTCCACATGATGTGCGATGGCTTCGTTGAGGGAGTCGATAGCTTCTTTGAATCTATTGAGGTCGTAGTAGGCGTTGGCGATATGCATATTAGCCCACAGGTGGCTTGGGTCGATGGCCAAGGCGTATTCATAATGGTCGATGGCCTCTTCCTGTCGTTCAGTTTTCCGGTAGATGTCGCCCAGGATCGACCATGACTCTACTTCATGGGGGTTGTTTTCAATGCGTTGTTTGAAATAGTCGATGCCTTCCTGCTGTTTTCTGGAAAGGAGAAAGCAGTGAGACAGTTCGAAGAGGGTGTTCTTGAACAGTTGGTCGTCGTCGGTGTTCTCAATGGCTTTTTTGTAATAATTGATGGCATTATCATAGTCGCTCATCTCCTTATAGGAGTAGCCGATGGCATGATAGAGTTCGCCTTTCTCATCCTCATCGAAATAGGGTAGGGCTTTCAAATAAGTGTCGATGGCTTGATGCGGTATGCCTAAAGCGGAATAACACGACCCAAGGGTGAGGAAGTAGTCGGGTTCATCGTAGTTGATCTCGGTGTTGCTCAGCAGTTCAAGTGCTTTTTCCGGGTCGTTCTCCATGAGCGACTGTCGCGCTTGTTTGATTCTGATGTTGATGTCGTAGGGATGTTGGGCAATAGCGATGTCAACGGCCTCCCGTGATCGTTGGAGGTCGTCGTGCTCCATGTAATAATCGATAATCAACTCGAATTCCTCGGCGTCAAAATATTCCGAGCGTCGGTCTTCAAGCATTTTTTCAAAACGGGAGACGGCTTCTTTCGTGAGGTCGTCTTCATCTTCCCATGAGTTGTCGTCGTCAGTAAACACTTCTTTTCAATTTGGCGGCAAAGATAGGAAAATTTTTTATAAGAAGGAATAAAGAATAAAGAAGTCATAAGCAAGAATCAAGCACTAAAAAAAAGAATATCTTTGAAAATAATAATTCGCTTAATTCGCTTAATTCGCCGAAATTAAAGTAATTCGTTAAATTCTCCTAATTTGCCGAAATCAAAATAATTCGCTTAATTCGTCTAATTCGCCGAAATCAAAATAATTCGCCGAAGAGATCAGGTGTTGAAGGCCGTCCTATTCTGTATCGACCGTCCAAGAGTGATTTCATCGACATATTCCAAGGTGTCACCCACGGCGATACCTTTTGCGATGACCGATATTTTCCCTTTGAATTCACTTAGTTGGCGGTAGATATAGAAATTAGTCGTATCGCCTTCGATGGTGGCAGGCAAGGCCAGGATGATTTCGCGGATATCCTCGTTTTTTGTCCTTTCCACTAAATCGGCAATCTTGAGGTCGTTGGGCGAGATTCCCTCGATGGGGCTGATGACTCCGCCGAGCACGTGGTATAAGCCGTTGTAGGAAGCCGTGTGCTCGATGGCCAGCACATCGCGCATGTCGGCAACAACGCAGAGTGTGTTCTCATCGCGCCTCGGGTTGGAGCAGATGGAGCAGACTTTGGTGTCGGAGATGTTGTGACACCGCTCGCAAAGCATGATGTTGTGCTTCATCTTAAGCAAAGCGTCCGCCAATTGTTCCGTCTGAAGGGTGTCTTCGTTCAATAAGTGAAGGGCGAGACGCAAGGCAGTCTTTTTGCCGACACCGGGCAACCTCGACAGGGCCTCCACCGCATTTTCCAGTAATATGCTTGAATATTCTGCCATGGCAGCAAAATTATAAAAAGATTCTTGTTTATGTTTGTTTTTTTCGTAAATTTGCACAATTTATAGAAAGCTCTACTGACTCCATATATCCTTATCTATCCTTGAATTAGGGATGCTTTTCGGGATATCTTATTGGGACTCAGGGGGCGAAGCTGTATTAATACTTGAACTATATCAATTCCAAATTTCAATAAATGAAAGAAACTAAAATCTGTGTGATCGGCCTCGGTTATGTGGGTCTCCCGTTGGCAAGATTGTTTGCAACGAAGTTTACGACTGTCGGTTTCGACATGAACCCTAAGCGTGTGGACGCTTTGATGAAAGGACATGATGCTACCCTCGAGGTCAGCGATGAGCTGCTCCAGGATGCGATTAATAACCATGGTTTCCGTTGTACCACGAACCTCGATGAGATTCGGAATTGCAACTTTTATGTGGTGGCAGTGCCCACCCCCGTTGATCAGGACAACCGTGCTGACCTGAAGCCTCTTAGAGGCGCCAGTGAGACTGTCGGCAAGGTGATTAGCAAGGGCGATGTGGTGGTGTATGAGTCAACGGTGTACCCCGGTGTCACTGAAGAAGAATGTCTTCCTGTGGTGGAACGGGTCAGTGGATTGAAGTTTAACGTGGACTTTTACGCGGGATATAGCCCTGAACGTATCAACCCGGGCGACAAACAGCATACGGTGGAGAAAATCAAGAAGGTGACTTCGGGCTCAACGCCTGAAATCGCTGACTATGTGGATGAGGTTTATAACAGCGTTCTGGTGAATGGAACGCATAAAGCCCCCAGTATCAAGGTCGCGGAAGCATCCAAGATCATCGAGAACAGCCAGCGCGACGTCAACATCGCCTTCATGAATGAACTGGCCAAGATCTTCAATGCCATGGGCATCGACACACATGATGTCATTGAGGCTGCTTCCAGTAAGTGGAACTTCATCAAGTTGAGCCCAGGCTTGGTGGGTGGCCATTGCATCAGCGTGGATCCTTATTATCTGATTCAAAAAGCGCAGGTGTATGGCGTGTTGCCTCGTATCATGCGCGCTGCCCGAAGACTCAACGACGGCATGGGCGCCTACGTGGCAAACCAAACCATTAAATGCATGAACAAAAAGGGCGTAATGGTGAAAGATGCCAATGTCTTGATTCTTGGAATCACCTTCAAGGAGAATTGCCCCGACATCCGTAATACCAAAGTGGTGGATATCTATAACACCTTGCTTGAATACACCCCAAACATCACTGTGTTTGATCCATGGGCTAATAAGGATCATGTGAAGGAGGAATATGGCATCGAGATTACAACCCAACTCTCATCGCTTACCCCTCAACTTTACGATGCTGTGATTCTTGCGGTGTCCCATCAACAATTCCTTGAAATGGATGTAAAAACTCTTGTAAAAGATGGTGGAGTTATATATGACGTGAAAGGAATCCTTCCGAGAACTATTGTGGATGGCCGGCTGTAGAGATTGTCGGCATTAAAACAGAGATACATGGACCGTTTAAATAAGTATTTTCATCAATACCTGAGCACGAAGGTGATTTTCGTGATCGACTTGCTATTGTCGATCCTTTCCTCGGCGTTGGTGTTGCTTTCTTTGAATTTTATATCCAGTTCCGCCTACTATAAGGGGACATTCTCAATTTGGTGGATGACTGCTTCCTTGGTGGGCACTTTGCTGGGTATGTTGATCTTCAAAGGTTATAAGGTGGTCGTCAGGCACACTACCTTGAGAGATTTGGTTCGCTATATTCTTACCTTAGTGGTTAAAGCGGGCTTCATGGGTGCTGTTATTGGTATTGCTTGCAAGTTCAACTCCAGCGTCATACTGGCGTTGTTCTATGACTTGCTGATGGGGCTCTTCCTGATGATTTGTGTCAGACTGGCGATGTTCTTCGTCTATGATACTTATAAGAAAAAGGTCAAAGAGTTAAGCAACCGTCAACGAGTGCTTGTTTATGGCATCTCGGATAAGTCCACGGCTGCTATCACAAGACTTCAGAACTCTCCTCATTATCAAGTGGTTGGCTTTATTTCGCCCGATGCTAAGAACAAAAATCTGAAAATCACTGATCTGCCTGTGTTTGTTTATCGCTCTGACAAGGAGTTGGATCATATTATTGAGGCACTCTCTGTTCGTTGCATCTTGTTCGCTACCGAGGCGGATGTGTTGAAAGAGAACAACAGCCTGGTGGACTATTGCTCTGATCATGGAGTCAGGGTTTTGATAGTCCCGACAATCAACGAGGTGGAAGGTCGTCGTCTTTTGAAGGAAAGAGTCCGTGAGGTGAAAATCGAGGATCTGCTGGGAAGACCGGAGATTAAGATTTCCATGGATGAGATTATAAAGAACTTCAAGGGGAAAGTGGTTATGGTCACAGGTGCGGCTGGTTCCATCGGCTCGGAGTTGTGCCGTCAACTGGCCACGTTTGGGGTCAAGAAGCTGGTGCTTTATGACAATGCCGAGACTCCGATGCATAACCTACGTTTGGAGTTGGAAAACCGTTTTCCAGAGCTCGACTTTTTACCTATCATTGGCGATGTCCGCCATATTGACCGTCTTGACTATGCGTTCCGTGACTGGCATCCTCAGGTGGTGTTTCATGCCGCTGCCTATAAACATGTTCCGTTGATGGAGGAAAACCCCTGCGAAGCGGTGCTGGTCAACGTACACGGCTCCTGCAATGTGGCTAACAAATGTCTGGAATACGGTACAGAGATGATGGTGATGATTTCAACCGACAAAGCCGTCAACCCCACTAATATCATGGGTTGCTCCAAGCGTTTGGCTGAAATCTATGTGCAGTCGTTGGGACTGGCGGTGGAGCAGGGCAAGGTGAAAGGCAACACGAAGTTCGTCACCACCCGTTTCGGCAATGTGCTTGGGTCCAATGGGTCAGTCATTCCTCGTTTCCGTGAGCAGATTGCCAATGGTGGTCCCGTGACGGTGACGCATCCGGATATCACCCGTTTCTTCATGACGATTCCAGAGGCTTGCCGTCTGGTGATGGAAGCCGCCATCATGAGCTCGGGTAACCAGATCTTCGTGTTTGACATGGGTGAGTCGGTGAAAATCGACACATTGGCACGTCGTATGATCAGCTTGGCAGGACTGAAAGTTGGAGAAGATATTGAGATTCAATATACAGGACTTCGTCCGGGTGAGAAACTCTACGAGGAGGTTCTGTCGAATAAGGAAAATACATTGCCCACTTCTCACGACCGTATTCGTATCGCTAAAGTGCGTGAATACAAGTACGATGAGATGAAGATCGTCCTTGAACAACTGGTGGATTTGGCTCATCGTGTCGAAATTCCCGACATGGTGATTCTAATGAAAAAGACCGTTCCTGAGTTTATATCCAAGAACTCCCGCTTCGAGATTTACGACAAGGGAGTTGAGAATTGAGAGTTGACTGACGATGTCTTTTCTTGCTGATCATTGGCTTGATATTACGACGACGGCGTTGGGGTTGGCATACATCCTGCTGGAATATAAGGCCAGCGTATGGATGTGGGTCGTGGGTTTTCTCATGCAGTCATTGGGTATCGTGCTTTATTATCAGAAAGGGCTTTATGCGGATTGTGGCATGGAGTTCTATTATCTGGCCATGACTGTTTATGGTTTTATCGCATGGACACTTCATCAACAGAAAAAAAAGGAATTGCCCATCCGTCATATCCCTCAAAAGACCCTCTTTTGGTGGCTTTTGGCAGGATTGGTTTTCTGGGCAGTCATTTATTATATCTTGGTGACTTTCACCGACTCGAAAGTGCCGATTGCCGATGCGTTTACTACCGCGTTTAGCATTGTGGGTATCTGGGCACTGGCTCGTAAATATCTTGAACAGTGGTTTGTGTGGATTGTGGTCGATGTGGTCACCTCTGCATTGTATTATTATAAAGGTATTCCGTTCAAAGCAAGTTTGTATGCTCTATATGTGGTAATCGCTGTGTTTGGTTACTTTAAATGGAGAAACATAATGCTTCTTGAACCCCAAGCGTGATTCTAACTTCATATCAAATGAAAGGTATCGTTCTTGCCGGTGGTTCTGGCACTCGTTTATATCCCATTACCAAAGGAGTCAGTAAACAGCTGTTGCCGATTTACGACAAGCCTATGGTGTATTATCCCATCTCTGTGCTGATGCTGGCTGGCATTCGGGATATTTTGATTATCTCTACTCCATACGATCTCCCTGGTTTCAAGCGTCTCTTGGGTGATGGCAGTGACTATGGGGTGCATTTTGAATATGCAGAGCAACCTTCCCCCGATGGACTTGCGCAGGCTTTCATTATCGGTGAACAGTTCATTGGTGATGACTGTGTTTGTCTTGTGTTGGGTGACAATATCTTTCATGGGTCTGGTTTAACTGGTATGCTGAAACATGCCGTGGATGATGCGGAGAAGAACAGGAAAGCCACGGTGTTCGGTTATTGGGTGTCGGATCCTGAACGTTATGGTGTTGCCGAGTTTGATAAACAGGGAAACTGTATCAGTATCGAAGAGAAGCCGAAGCAACCTAAGAGCAATTATGCTGTGGTGGGGTTGTATTTCTATCCTAATAAAGTGGTGGAAGTGGCAAAACATATCAAACCCTCTGCCCGTGGTGAACTGGAGATTACCACAGTGAACCAGGAGTTCTTGAATGATGGTGAGCTGAAAGTGCAGACCTTAGGTCGTGGATTTGCCTGGCTTGACACTGGCACTCACGATAGTTTGGCTGAGGCTTCCACTTTTGTGGAGGTCATCGAGAAACGACAAGGATTGAAGATTGCTTGTCTGGAAGGCATCGCTTATCGTCACGGTTGGATTAACGATAATAAAATGAGGGAGTTAGCTCAACCGATGCTGAAGAACCAATATGGTCAATACCTGCTTCGCGTGATTGAGGAATACAAGTCTGAAATCACTTCCGATACATTTGCACAGTAAAGGCGGATTCATTGTTATAGTAAATTAGTAGTAAATTTCTATAACCTTATTATGGTTTATAATCGATCGATAATTATCACGGGAGGAGCCGGCTTCATTGGCAGTCATGTAGTACGTTTGTTTGTAAACAAATACCCTGACTACAAAATTATCAACCTCGACAAGTTGACCTACGCCGGTAACCTTGCCAATCTCAAAGATATAGAAGACAAACCGAATTATCGCTTTGTCAAAATGGATATTTGTGACTTCGAGGGAGTCTATAAGCTGATGCAGGACGAACAAGTGAATGGCATCATCCATCTCGCTGCGGAAAGTCATGTTGACCGAAGCATCAAAGACCCCTTCACCTTTGCCCAAACCAATGTCATGGGTACCTTGAGCCTCCTTCAAGCCGCCAAATTGTATTGGGGCTCATCTCTCCTCCCTAATGGAGAGGGACAGGGGGTGGGTCCTTTCTACCATATCAGCACCGATGAGGTATATGGTGCCTTGGAGCTGACGCATCCAGCTGGCATTGAACCGCCTTTTACCACCAAAGCTTCTTCGGGTAAGCATCATCTGGCGTATGGCGACAAGTTTTTCACCGAGGATCTGAAATATCAGCCACATAGTCCTTACAGTGCCGCCAAAGCCTCTAGCGATCATTTCGTGAGGGCTTTCCATGACACCTACGGACTCCCGACTATCGTGACCAATTGTTCCAATAATTATGGGCCCTATCAATTCCCTGAGAAGCTGATACCTTTATTTATTAATAATATACGTCATCGCAAACCCTTGCCAGTGTATGGCAAAGGAGAGAATGTACGTGACTGGTTGTATGTGGAGGATCATGCTAGGGCTATTGATTTGATTTTCCACAAGGGCAAGGTCGCTGAGACCTATAATATCGGTGGCTTTAACGAGTGGAAAAACATTGATTTGATTAAGGTGCTCATCAACACAGTGGATCGTTTGTTGGGTCGCAAGGAAGGTGAGGACATGGATTTGATTACTTACGTCACCGACCGTGCCGGCCATGATCTCCGTTATGCGATTGACTCATCCAAGCTTCAGAAAGAACTTGGCTGGGAGCCGAGTCTCCAGTTCGAGGAAGGTATCGAGAAGACCGTCCGCTGGTATCTCGACAACCAGGAATGGATGGATAACGTGACTTCGGGCGCGTATCAGCAATATTATGAGGAATATTACGGAAAAATCTAAAAGAAGTTGTTCTGAATAGTGCCGTATGAAAACAGGGGCTAAGATCATAGCAGTTTGTTTCGCATTGTGTTGCCGGTTGTTATTATTGCCGTCAGCATATAGTCAAAAAGTATGCTTGTCTTTCCCCGGAATGCCTTTCACGGATACTTTGATTCACGATGTGCCCATTAATAGTGGCGTGGATAATGCCTTAGCCAAAGCCCGCATGGTGGCGGGGATTGAATGGAATCCATTGCTTGATGTCCCAAGTGTTTACACCTCTGGCCCTTACCAAGCTGGAAGTAATTGTCTTGGATTACCTTATTCTTTAGCTCAAAAGGTGAATGGTTTAATAGGTCATGATGTCACGTTATACACTTTTATGACAGCGCTTCACAATCCTCGAAGTGTGATGTACACAGAAAACCTTAAACTTGCCCCATATTATGGATTTGACGCCGCGCCTTACTATGGTTCTGTTTGCTCATCCTCGGTGTGGTACGTGATTGGTGTAAAAGCTCCCTATTATTCCAGTTCAATTAATGGCATTGCAGCCTTAACAAAACGCCAGGATTTGCCTCCTGATTCTATTCAATTGTGCGACGTGTTATGGCATACGGGTCATGTGGCTATGATTTATGATATTGGGAGGGATACCAATGACTCTATCAGAAAAGTGGTCGTTTTTGAAACCACCCGTGCTTCTGGGTTAGATAGTAAATTGAATGAATATACGTTCGAGGGTTTTAAAAACCGTTGGAATAATGGTGGATACATGATTTATCGTCCCAAAGACCTTACACAGAATCCAGAGCCAGAAGAGGGCTTTTTATGGTCGAATGGACATTTAACTCCGAAATTTGAGTATAATGACGATTTGTGTACCAGCAGGGGAGACCAGGTGGCTTATCCTGTTGGCGATTCAGTGGTCATTAACATTTTTAATCACAATTATTCTTATTTGGAACTTTATAAGGATGATGACATGTTTCAAAGGGTACCTATTGATACCTCTGATGTCGTGTTTTATGATTTGCCGTACGGCAGTTATAAAGCTCGACTCGCTAACGAGGGAGGAGGAAGCTCAGCATTCATTCATTTTGAAGTAATTGATATCAATGTCAGTTATACGCTCCAAGACAATAAAGTAAGAGTCTATTTCTCCAGTGCTAATGCCACTCCAGTGTTTATGTCGCTTGGCGATGAACGCGAATGCCCTTATTACATTACTATTTTTAATGAGAACCAATTACAGGCGGGTTCTGCCTTGGTAACGCTCAGTAGTTATTATTTGAAGGTGCATTTCCGTGGGCAATATGGACAGGTTAGTAATCGACTCATTCACATAGAACAAAACAAGAATTAATAAATAGATCATGTCAGTTTTTAAAGATAAAGTCCTCTTGATAACGGGAGGAACCGGCAGTTTCGGAAACGCCGTGTTGCGTCGTTTTTTGACGAGCGACATCAAAGAGATCCGAATCCTTTCGCGCGATGAGAAAAAACAGGACGATATGCGGCATCATTTGCAAGCCAACCATCCAGAAGAGTCCGCCAAGGTGAAGTTCTATATTGGTAACGTTCGTCAGAAAGAGGCGGTTGACTTCGCTATGAACGGTGTGGACTATGTATTCAGTGCTGCTGCCCTGAAACAAGTCCCATCCTGCGAGTTCTTCCCGATGGAAGCCGTCCGTACCAATGTGGAAGGGACTAACAATGTGCTTCTTTCCGCTATCGAGCATGGTGTGAAGAACGTGGTGGTGCTCTCTACCGACAAGGCAGCCTATCCAATCAACGCCATGGGAATCTCCAAGGCCATGATGGAAAAGGTAGCCATCGCGCAAGGCCGTGCGTTGGGTCCTCACGCCAAGACCACCATTTGCTGTACTCGTTACGGCAACGTGATGGCCAGTCGTGGTTCAGTCATCCCGCTTTGGGTGGAACAGATGCAGGAAGGCAAGCCCATCACCATCACCGATCCTAACATGACTCGCTTCATGATGACCCTCGACGATGCTGTTGACTTGGTTATCTACGCCTTTGAGCATGGCGAGAATGGTGACCTCTTTGTTCAAAAAGCCCCGGCTGCCACCCTTGAGGTGCTGGCACAGGCTTTGAAAGAGGTGTATGGTCGTATCGATAAGAAATACCTCGATACCGAGGTGAAAGTCATCGGTACCCGTCATGGAGAGAAACTGTATGAAACCTTAGTCACTCGCGAGGAGATGCTGCGCTCCATCGACATGGGCAATTATTTCCGCATTCCTTGCGACAGCCGTGATTTGAATTACGACAAGTATTTCACGGTGGGTGATGATGCCATCTCTCGTACCGAAGATTATCATTCGCACAACACTGGCCGCCTTGATGTGGAAGGAATGAAACAATTGCTCTTAAAATTACGTTTCATCAGAGAAGATTTGGGCCTTGAACCGCGAGCTAAGTCTAAAGAAATCCGTAGTGAGTGAGTGTCACACAGATCTCACAGATTTCACAGATATTTTAATTCAGTAAATAGAATAATATAATCTGTGAAATCTGTGAGATCTGTGTGCCAAATTAAACCTGTGAGCCTATTCAATCTGTGTGCTAAATCAACCCCCAATGAAGATTCTCGTAACTGGTGCCAAGGGTTTTGTGGGTAAAAACCTTTGTGCAGAACTTAATAATATAAAGGAAGGCAAGGCTCGTTGCTATGGCGACCTTAAGGTGGATGCCGTCTATGAATACGATATCGATAGCACCCCTGAAGAGCTTGATGCTTATTGTCGTGACTGCGATTTCGTATTCAATCTCGCTGGCGTCAACCGTCCGAAAGAACAAAGCGAATTCATGGAAGGCAACTTCGGTTTTGCTTCTACTTTGCTGGACACCTTGAAGAAATATCATAACACCTGTCCTGTCATGCTGAGTTCTTCCCAGCAAGCCTCTTTGACAGGTCGTTTCGGGAACTCTGAATATGGTCGAAGCAAAAAAGCGGGGGAGGAGTTGTTCCTGGACTACGAAAGAGATTTTTTGAACACGAATTGCACGAATGACACGAATAAAGATTCGTTAGATTCGAGAGATTCGTGTTCAAAACAAAAGCCTCGTGTTCTGATTTACAGGTTCCCGAACCTCTTCGGTAAGTGGTGCCGGCCGAACTACAACAGTGCAGTAGCAACCTTCTGTAACAACATCGCCAATGACTTGCCAATCACAGTTAATGATCCAAGTGTAGAGCTGGAATTATTGTATATTGATGATTTGGTGGCGGAGATGATGAATGCCCTGCAAGGTAAAGAACATCGTTGCGATTTCGATGGTTTGGGCGTGTTCCCTTTGGAGAAAGGAAAATACTGCTATTGTCCTGTGACTCATTTTGTGAAGTTGGGCGAGATTGTGGATTTGTTGTACCGTTTTTCGGAACAACCAAAGACTTTGATGATTCCTGAGATTCCAGAAGGAAGCTTTGCCAAAAAACTATACTCCACATATCTCTCATATCTTCCTAAAGAGAAAGTGGCCTATCCTCTGAAGATGAATGTGGATCAAAGAGGGTCCTTCACCGAACTAGTGCATCTTGCCAATTGTGGACAAGTCTCGATTAACATCAGCAAGCCTGGTATTACCAAGGGGCAACATTGGCATCATACTAAATGGGAACTCTTCATCGTGGTGAAAGGACATGGCTTGATTCAGGAGCGTAAGGAAGGCACGGATGAGGTGATTGAATTCGAAGTCTCTGGCGACAACATCCAAGTGGTGCACATGCTCCCTGGTTACACGCATAACATCATCAACCTCTCCGACACCGAGGATTTGGTCACAGTCATGTACTGCAATGAAGTCTTCGATCCTGCTCACCCGGATACTTTCTTCGATCCTGTTTGAGGTCACGCGGAAATATTTTAGATTTCACACAGAAAACACAGAAAGCACAGAAAGTAGCGCGCCTTTGGCACGCTACCTGCCGGACAAATGACAGATAATGATATTACATATGAAATCCGTGGGGCCATTTATGATGTTTATAAGGCTCTTGGGCCGGGTTTATTGGAGTCGGTATATGAGGAGGCATTGGTTTTTGAGCTTGAGCAACGTGGCTTGACTGTTGAACGACAGAAGCATGTGCCCATTGTTTACAAAGGCAATGTTTTGAACACGGAGTTGCGACTTGACCTTCTTGTTGAAGACAGTGTTATTGTTGAAATCAAATCAGTCGAAGAAATGAAGAAGGTATTCGCAAAGCAACTGCTCACCTATCTGAGATTAATGGACAAGAGAGTGGGTCTGCTTGTTAACTTTAACACAGATGACATCCTTTCTTCAATGAAACGCATCGTGAATTAAAAGGCACACAAAATGTCACACTATAATGTCACACAGAAATCACAGAAATCGCAGAAAGAAAGATTTTTTTATAAATAATGGCGTGAGGAGCCGTTTGCCGCAAGGCAAACAAATTTCCGTGCTTTCTGTGTGAAAAATTCTTTCTGTGTGATAATATATATCACTCAGTGTGAAATAGAAAAAAACAAATTGATATGGCATCATTTCAGAATAACGGAAAGCTGAAGCTTCTTATCATCGTAGGCACGCGCCCGGAGATCATCCGCTTGGCGGCGGTCATCAACAAATGCCGTCAGTATTTCGACACGATACTGGCGCATACCGGCCAGAACTACGACTATAATTTAAACGGCGTGTTCTTCAAGGACCTGAAACTTGCTGATCCTGAGGTTTATATGAATGCGGTGGGTAATGACTTGGGCGAGACTATGGGTAATATTATCGCCAAAAGCTACCAACTTATGGTAGAGATCAAGCCGGATGCAGTTCTCGTTTTGGGCGACACCAACTCGTGTCTTAGCGTCATCGGTGCCAAACGTCTTCATATCCCGATTTTCCACATGGAGGCTGGTAATCGCTGCAAAGATGAATGTCTGCCCGAAGAAACCAACCGCCGTATTGTAGACATTATCAGCGATGTGAATATGGCCTATAGTGAACATGCAAGAAGATACCTTGCTGATTGTGGACTCCCCAAAGAGCGCACATACGTTACAGGCAGCCCCATGGCAGAGGTGTTGCATAACAACTTGCAAGAAATTGAAGCATCCGACATCCACAAGCGTTTGAACCTTGAAAAAGGAAAATATATCCTTCTGAGCGCACACAGAGAAGAGAATATTGACACCGAAAAGAACTTCTTGAGTCTTTTCAATGCCATCAACGCTATGGCTATGAAGTATGATATACCTATTTTATATAGTTGCCATCCCCGTAGCCGCAAGCGTCTCGAAGCATCTGGTTTTAAACTCGATCCGCGAGTTATTCAACACGAACCTTTGGGTTTCCATGACTACAACTGTTTGCAGATGAACGCTTTCGCTGTGGTTTCAGATAGCGGTACTCTCCCAGAAGAATCCAGTTTCTTCACCAGCGTCGGTCACCCGTTCCCTGCCGTTTGTATCCGTACCAGTACCGAGCGCCCCGAAGCCTTGGATAAAGGCTGTTTCTTTATTGCAGGCATCGACACTGACAGTCTCTTGCAAGCCGTGGATTGCGCTGTTGAGATGAACAAAAACGGCGATCATGGTATTCCGGTTCCGGATTATGTGGATGAGAACGTAAGTACTAAAGTGGTGAAGATCATTCAAAGTTACACAGGGATTGTGAACAAGATGGTCTGGCGAAAATAGGCTCCACGTATCTCGAGTATCACAAGTATAACTTTGATAAAAAGATACTTGAAAATCCGTGTGATTCGTGGAATTGATAAAACATGCTGATTGACATTAACCTCCTTGATGAGTTGACCGAGCAGGCAAAAGCCGCTCCGCGCCTTCGGATGAATCTTGACCTGAGAAATACGCCGGAGGATCATTCTCAGCGGATGCTGAACGCTATGGAACCCGGGACAATGATGCCTATCCATCGTCATTGCAACAGTTCTGAGACTGTGGTGGTGTTGAGAGGCAAGGTGAGATGGAACTATTACAATGACCAAGGCGAGATCACCGATTCGTTTTTAGTGGAGGCTAACAGCAGTCTTTTGGGTCTCAGCGTCCCGAAGGGACAATGGCATTCTTTGGAGAGTTTAGAGTCAGGAACGGTGATTCTGGAGACAAAAGATGGGCTTTGGGAGCCTTTGACAGAAGATAATATTTTAAAATTAGAGCATAAATAATCATGAATATTGCAGTAGCAGGTACCGGTTATGTGGGTCTTAGTATTGCCACCTTGTTGGCCCAGCACAACCATGTCACAGCGGTTGATGTGATTCCCGAGAAAGTGGAGATGATCAACCGGAAGAAATCACCCATTCAGGACGAGTATATCGAGAAATATCTTGCGGAAAAAGATCTTGATTTGACGGCTACCCTCGATGGGGCAAAAGCTTATAAAGATGCTGAGTTTGTGGTCATCGCGGCTCCTACCAATTATGACCCTCAGAAGAATTTCTTCGACACTTCACATGTGGAGGAGGTGATTGACTTGGTGTTGAGTGTGAATCCCGATGCGGTGATGGTGATTAAGAGTACCATCCCGGTGGGTTATACCCGCAGCCTTTATGTGAAATACGCTGCTAAGGGCGTGAAGAAGTTCAACCTTTTGTTTTCACCCGAATTCTTGCGGGAGAGTAAGGCGTTGTACGACAACCTTTATCCCAGCCGTATCATCGTGGGTTATCCCAAACAGATTGATGGCTTTGACGAAGAGAACGAAGCCATCAAGAAGGTGGTCAGTGTTGATCTTGAGGAGAAAGCCAAGTCATTCGCTCATCTGTTGCAACAAGGGGCTATCAAAGAGGATGTGCCAGTGCTTTTCATGGGCATGAAGGAAGCCGAGGCTGTGAAGCTCTTTGCCAATACGTATCTTGCACTTCGTGTGAGTTATTTCAATGAATTGGATACTTACGCCGAGGTGAAGGGTCTCGATACCCAAGCCATCATTGATGGCATCTGCCTCGATCCGCGTATTGGAAGTCATTATAACAACCCGAGTTTTGGCTATGGCGGCTATTGCCTGCCAAAAGATACCAAACAGTTATTGGCGAATTACGAAGACGTTCCGGAAGATCTCATCCGGGCTATTGTTGAGAGTAACCGTACTCGTAAGGACTTTATCGCCGATCAGGTGTTGAAGAAAGCCGGTTATTACGATTATTTTGATCAAGGACAATATAATGCTGCTAACGAAAAGCGCTGTGTCATTGGCGTCTATCGTCTGACTATGAAGTCGAACAGCGATAATTTCCGTCAGTCCTCCATCCAGGGTGTGATGAAGCGTATTAAAGCCAAAGGGGCGGAGGTGATCATCTATGAACCCACCTTGGAAGATGGGACAACCTTCTTTGGCAGCGTGGTGGTGAATGATCTTGACAAGTTCAAGACACAAAGTCAGGCCATCATCGCCAACCGCTACGACAGCTGTCTGGACGATGTGAGGGAGAAGGTTTATACCAGAGACATTTTCAAGAGGGATTAAGGAGCGCATTTGGATGTTCAACAAAACTGATCCATCTATTTTTGAGGGGCCATGGGGTTTTGAGAAGACCGTACATGCAGTGTTGGGCCTTTGCAAAATCCTCAATCGTTATGCTCCCAAGTTGACGCTTGAGGATTTGAAGAACGACCCGCGCTGTTCGAGAATCCCAGACTTGAGTCTTGAGGTGGTGCAGCAGGTCATCAAAGACGTTGAAGCCAAGTTGTGGCGTGGTGTGACCCCATTCGAGAACGAGGTGATTTTTCATACGGGTCCGCATCACGACGATATAATGCTGGGCATCATGCCCCTCATCATCCGACAGTTGCGCTCTCCTTCCAACCAGGTGCATTTTGCCATCATGACTTCAGGTTACCATTCGGTCACCGATAAGTTTTTGTTGGATGCCTTGAACGACACGTTGGATTACCTGTATCAAGGCCGTATTGAGATGGTGAGTTATCCCGATTTCTTTGAACAGGGGTATCGTTTCAAGCAGGAGAAGGACATCCATCATTATCTCGACAATGTCGCGCGCAAGAACCCTGATGAGATGAGACGTGGCTTTTGTCATCGTATCCTTCGTGATGCTGTTGGTTTGTGGCATTTGAAGAGTGTGGAGGAAATCGAAGATAGGCTTGAGAAAGAGATACGTGCTTTGCGCATGTCATTACCGAATAGCCCTGAGATACAACAGCTCAAGGGGCAGATTCGTGAGTTTGAGGAAGAGCTCGTTTGGGCGTACGCTGGTACTGCGTTGGACCATGTCCATCACTTGAGACTGGGTTTGTATCATGAACAGGGAGCCCCTCAAGGATCATGGAAGCCTGACTTGGATCGAGATGTCATGCCCATTCTCAATCAGCTTCGTTCATTGAAGCCAACAGTGATCACGGTGGCTATGGACTGGGTCGGTTTGGGTCCCAATACACATTACAAGGTGATGTGTTCCATTGCTGAGGCTGTCAAACGTTGGGGTGAGGAATCCAATCTTAGCAGGTTGAGGATTTTCGGCTATCGCAACGTATGGTCAACATATCATCCGGCTGAAGCCAATGTGTATGTGCCTGTTTCGCTTAATTCGTTTGCCGTCTTTGAGAAGGCTTTTAAGGACAGTTATCTGACGCAAGTCAAAGCCGAGTTCCCTAATCCCGATTTCGACGGACCGTTCAGCGAGCTGTCGGAGAGCATCTGGGTGAAACAATATAAAGACATCCAGTTCCTCCTCGGGAAGGACTTTTTCTATGAGAACTCTCATCCGCTCATTCGTGCCACGCACGGACTTCTTTTTTTGAGACAGATGAGTGCTGAGGAGTTTGTTGATGAAGTAAATTGTTAAAATGAAATATAGTCTTTTGATTTGTATTCTATTGATGGTGTCCTCGTTGGATAGTTGTGCTTCAGTAAAAGGTAACGATAGTGCGCCTTTCTCTGACTATCTTACACCTTTGATGTTTGGAGCGAAAGGGGACGGTAAGCATGATGACACTGAGGCGTTGCGTAAGGCATTATATGAGTCAAATCAAAAAGGCAAAGTGTTGTATTTCCCATCGGGTTATGACTTCAAAGTGACGGGAACATTGAATTATTATAATAAGGAGTACCAATCCTATACGTTGAATATGATGGGTTGCATCCCGATTAAAAAAGGTTCTTACGTTCCCGAGAAGTTTGGAGGTATATCTGTGGAGAAAGGGGTTTCCTTATTTAAGTCTGCTACTATGAGTGGTAGTATTGAACGGGTTTGTGTAACCGGGAAGCGTGATTTAAATGTCCGTTTTTTCGATCATTGTGAATGCAAAGGACTTGTAATCCATGGATGTAACATTTCAAATTTTGGGGTGTTGTTTAGCGATACGCCTGTGCATAAGGTTAGCCAAATCACGCAAAATACTTTTTTGACTTTGTTTTATTTTGCGAAGAATGAAGATACATCAAGCGGTTTGACGGACTCCACCATCTCTTTGAATTATATCAATGGAGGTATGGAGCAGAACGACAATTCTTGTTTTGAATGGGCTTATTATAATGGGTCGATTGTGTCAGAAAACTTCATTGATTATTATAGGACGATTTATTATCCCAAAGCCACAAAGACGCAGACTTTTGTAGGTCCATTGAGTTATTCAAATCAATATCAGGTGTTCCGTTATTTTTATGCTGCTGGCAGCGACAATCTGCAATCGATTACCTTTATGTCCAATGCGGATTCATTCAATTGGAATGATCCAGTTACCCTTGAAAAGCTTCAGCTTTATAAGCCATTGACATATCAAGGGAAAGATGGCAAAATGTATGAGATGCCACCATACGTAGCTATCTGTCATTCTGCTTGGAATATCTCGATTCAGAATGCCAAGGTGGAGCGTAACATGAAGTCATTGGTATATATTCATTCAGGGCTGACAGAGTACGAACAGAATCGCTTTGAAGTTTCCTTTGTGGGAAACAATCAATATAAGAAAGGACAGATCAACTATAGAGAAGGGGATGCCAAACCATTTTATAATAATGGTAAGTATCTTCAAAACGAGGTGCAAATTGAAGGGATTGTGGAAGAGTTGGATGCCCTGCCCAATCTTTCTGTTGGCTGGACTTCTTCGTATCATGGACGCACAGTTCAAGTGAAGGGTCAGCGTTATAAGGCTGAGAATGTTTATGACGGGAAGAAGTGGAAGTCGGAATGGAAAAGGATTGATTCAAGTGAAGAAGAAAAAAGTAAATAACATAATTATTAAAAAATATGAAATTCACGATTATCGGCTGTGGCAATTCGGGTCTTATCCATGCAGCCAAATTATTCGAAAAAGGCCACAAAGTAGCTTTGTTGAAAACTTCCAATACCAATGGAAGATATTTTGACATTATCCAAGAAGAAAAAAGCTTCAAAGTAAAAGATGACACCATCCAAGGTAATGGCCGTGAATACGTTGTCAAGCCTTCGTTGATTACAAGAGATGTAAAGGATGCCATTGAGTTTGGCGATGTGATTATGGTGACAACCACCACATTACAACATGAATTTGTTGCCCAATTGATTGCTCCCCATGTTAGGGATGGGCAAACCATTATTTTGGTTCCTGGTTATATGGGTAGTCTCATCTTTAAGAAGTACATTGATAAGGATGTCACTTATAGCGAATGGGAGACTACTGCATACAATGGCCGTATTGTCAACAATGAATATGTTAGGATTTCGTTCTATAATCCTCGTAATGCCATTTCTGTGTTGCCGGTGAGTCGTTCACAGCAGGTGTTGGATGTCCTTTCGAACTGCTTCGACAACACTAAATATACTCGCAAGCACATCCTTGAATCGGCATTCCACAATCCCAACATGATTGTGCATCCGATTGGCATCCTTTTCTCTGCTTCGCGTATCGAATACAGCAATGGCGAATTTTGGATGTACCGAGAGGCATTTACGCCGTCTGTAGTTAATGTTATTAAAGCATTTGATGTACAGAAAAACAAGGTGCTGCAAGCCTTTGACTGCGAACCATTGGATTATTTTGAGGCCGCCAAGTGGCGCAATGAAGAAGACTTGAACATTGATGCCATGGCCGTGTTCCGCTCGTTTGCTGATTCAAGCAACAAGGGGCCTTCATTTATTAACCATCGTTATTTGCTTGAAGATGTGCCAATGGGTTTGGGTCTTTATATTTCCGTAGCCAAATTGGTGGGAGTTGATACCTCCATCCAAGAAGGCATTGCATCGCTTGCATCAGCATTATTGAACAAAGATTTAAAATCTGGAGCAAGGACAATTCAATATCTATTAGGGAAGGATGAAGTTTCTGTTGAAGATATAAAACAAGCAATTACAGAATAAGATAATGTTCCGCAAATATCCCGTCGGCATACAGAGCTTTGAAACCATTCGCCGCGACGGGTACATCTATATCGACAAGACTCCACTGATCTATAAGATGATTAGTGAAGGCAAGCCCTATTTCCTAAGCCGTCCGCGTAGGTTTGGCAAGTCGTTATTGTGTTCCACCTTGGCTGCGGTTTTCGAAGGGCGTCGTGAACTTTTCGGCGCTCTTACGACTGATGACGGTATTGAACAGCCGCAACGGGAAAGGAACGGAATATCACCGAGTGGATTGCGCGGCTGTGTTAATTATTTGTAGTTTTGCAAACAGATAAAACCGAAGTGAAATATGAATGTTCAGTTTGATAAGGAAAAGTCACTTAATGCATTGCTTTATGTGGCCAATCGTGTGCAACGCAAGGATTTCCATAAGATATTCAAGATCATATACTTCGCCGATCGTCAACATCTTGCCGATTGGGGACGCCCCATCACAGGCGACACTTATATCGCCATGGAAGCCGGTCCGGTGCCGTCGCGGCTTTACGACATGTTGAAGATTGTTCGCGGTGACTCATATCTGCCCGACACAGAAGGCTTAGGTAAGTATTTCCAGGTGGAGCACTGGATGTACGTGCGTCCTTTGCAGGATGCCGACCTTCACAAACTCTCTGCCAATGAGCAGGAGGCAATGTCAGAAGCTATCGAAAAATATGCAGCTCTTTCATACGATGAAATCAAGGAAAAGTCGCATGATGTGGCATGGCGTTCAACTGCTCGCGATTTTTCCATTAGCTGGGACAATATCGCTCGCGAGGCCGGACTTGATAGCGAAGAACTGGAGTGTGTCAACGAATTCTCTAGACTTGAGGCAGCCCTCAGTTAATCTCGACTACAATGTCAGATAATAATACGTTAGATCTAGCTGGCTTGCGCGATTTGGCTATAGTTCCTGGAGCGGTGTTTATTGGGCCTTGGGCCGATATTGACCACGAGAAGTTTCTCATTGTAGCCGGGGTATCAGAAGACCGCATCTTGGTATGTACCGTATTGATAAATTCCGAGATAAATCAATACATACTGAAGCGTCCGCGGATGCATTCTTGTCAGGTGGAACTGAAGAGAGACAACTATGATTTTCTTAGTCATGACTCTTATGCGAACTGCGCGCAACCTATCAAGGCGAAAATTGACCTCTTTGTGGTGGATGACATGAAGTATTGCGGCATACTGAATGAAGCCGACCTGATCCAAGTGCAGCAGCGTATCATCGCTAGTGGTAACATGACTGTCGAAGAGATGAACACCTTTTTTGGAAAGAAGTGATTTCTTGACAAACACTAGGGAAAGTATCGCACAGGCTTAATTCTAGAAAGCTATCAACTCTAAACTATCAACTTAAACGCAAACCCTCAACATAAACCATAGTTAATTACACAAATTCTTTCTTTAGCTTCAAGCCGCGAACTTATTGTGTCATTGTCACCAAGCCTAATGCTTACGGCTTGTAGCTAAAATACAAATCCCCTAACTAAAAAATGCCACAAAATAACCTAAAACAAAAAGCCGCCTCCGGTATGGTGTGGACAGCGTTGCAGAAGTACTCGACGATGTTCATCCAATTCATTTCGGGTATTATTTTGGCTCGATTACTTACACCATACGACTATGGTTGCATAGGTATGCTTGCCATTTTTATGGTATTGGCCGAGGCTTTCATTGAAGGAGGTTTTGGTTCTGCTTTGATACAGAAGAAACAACCTACTCAAGAAGACTATTCCACCATTTTCTGGTGGAATCTTGGTATGGCGCTTTTGATGTATGTCATTTTGTTTGTAAGCGCACCTGCTATTTCGCGGTTCTATGACATTCCTTTACTTTGTGATGTATTGCGGGTACAGGGATTAGTGCTATTCATTTATGCCTTTAATATAGTTCAAAGGAACCAATTAAGGAAAAAGTTGAATTTTAAAGTATTGTCAATAGTGACAATCATTACCTCGCTGATTTCATTAGCGGTAACAATCTTTATGGCTTATAAAGGTTTTGGGGTGTGGGCGTTGGTGGCGCAAAATTTGATTTCAGGAGCTGTTCCTGCTTTTGTGTTTTGGTTTTTTATTAAGTGGAGACCAATCTGGACTTTCTCAAGACAGTCGTTCAAGGAATTGTTCAACTTTGGCTTCTATATGTTTCTGACACATCTAATTACTAGTTTTACGAGTAGGATACAAGGGTTATTAATAGGGAAAATCTATAGTCCAACTACAATGGGGTATTATTCCAAAGCTATGAGTACGGAAAGTTTAGCGTCTTCAAGCATCACCTCAATAATGACTCAGGTAACTTATCCGTTGTATGCAGAGGCTCAGAATGATAAGAAACAGTTGGGAAATATGATAAAAAGACTTACAATGACCATATCATATATCACATTCCCGTTACTTTTTATTTTGCTTTTGACAGCTAAACCAATTTTCATACTGTTGTATTCGGATCGGTGGTTGGCATGTGTTCCGTATTTTCAGGTTTTATGTCTTGCTGGTATGGGTGGTTGTCTGACTTCGGTTAATACTCAATCAATAGCGGCTATTGGGTTGAGTAAAATAATGTTTACTTGGACTATCTTTAAGAGAGTAATAGGGTTAATAGCTGTGGTAGGTGGTTTGTTTTTGTTTGGTATGAAAGGACTATTGATAGGAGTGATTTTTAATAATTGGTTTTCATATCTTGTAAATACTCTTTTAGTGTCAAAATATATTGGCTACAAGTGGACATGCCAATTACTTGATTTGTGTCCAGTGTTTATTGTTTCTTTAGTTGCAGCAGCGGTTAGTTATTTGTGTGGGAGACTCTCGCCGTTAGGATTATACATGGATGCATTTATAGAGATTTTTGTTTTTCTTATTGTTTATTTGGGTTGGTCAATCCTATTCAAACCAGAGTCTTTTATTTATATTCTAGAAACTATACCCGATAGGTTTAGGTTTTGGGATAAAAAGTGATGATTATATACTATTTGACCTAGTATACAATACAAATAAAATAATAATATAATATTGGTTTGCACATGAATCGTATTAAACGAATAATAATCAATGCCTTATTGGATTTTCCACGTTTTTGGGTCAGATTACTTTATGGAAATATTTGGAACTTTAGAAATAAAATAAAAAAGAAAAGAACTTTTGACGATAGAACACCGTCTTCATACAGATGGAGTGGATGGAGGGTGCGATTGTACAATGCGTATTGGAGTTCATATGGCGGTTTTATAGGTGTTGATGCGGTCTTGGATTCGATTCCAATTTTTCCGCACGGGGCCCATGGAGTGTTTATCAGTAATTCAGCTCATATTGGAAGCAAGTGTGTTATTTTTCAGCAGGTTACAATAGGGAGTAATACAATAAAAGATAGCAAGAATCAGGGTGCTCCTTATTTGGAAGACGGGGTATATATCGGATGTGGTGCTAAAATTATAGGGAATGTTCATGTGGGCAGAAATGCAAGAATTGGAGCTAATTGTGTCGTTGTAAAAGATGTTCCTCCCAATAGTGTAACAGTTATTCGGGGCATTGAGACGATTGAAAAAGATTATGAATTAGATAACGAGTATTTGAAAAACCAAAATATACTAATTGAATCATTAGGAAATGATTAAAGACTTTATAATAATAGTATTGTGTGTTCTTGTTCTCATACTGACACGAAGGCAATTTTTGCGTTTGTTAAAGCGTTTGTTTCATAGATTTTTACCCCGTTCTATTCGCATTTTTCTTGAAAAACAAATACCATGTGTAAAAACATTGGATAACGATAAAAAGGCAAAAGATATAGTTTATCCCACCATGACTATTGAGCAGGAGTCAGCAGTGAAAAATGCGATAAGGATTACTTTTTCAGGGGATTTGATTCTTTTGAAAGACATGGTGGAAAATGGATATAACCCTGATACGGGTAGTTATAGTTTTGATTCCATGTTTCAATATGTAAAAGACTATTATGACCAGGCAGATTATAATATTGGTGTTTTTGAGGGGCCAGTGGCAGGGTCGCACAAAGGGTTTTCGACATCATGTTTCAATGATGGCATACCAATCTATTTGAATTTTCCAAAAGAATTTGCACAAGCTGTGAAAAGAGCCGGTTTCAATATGGTGACTTTGGCAAACAATCACATGCTGGATCAGGGTGTTGATGGTTTGTTTTCTACATTGGATGAATTAGATAACATAGGTTTGCCACATACAGGAGCGTATAGAAACCTCAAGGAGAAGTCTGTACACACTTTAGTTAACATAAGAGGAAAAAAAGTTGCAATGTTGGCTTATACTTATGGTAGCAATTATTATGATACAGACTTCTTTTTTCAAGAAGAAAACAATCATTTAAGCCGAATTCTCGTTGCTCCAAATAATAAACATATCAAAGAAACGCTTAAATCTGTCAAAAATGATTTTCAAGAGGTAAAAGAGATGAAACCAGACACCATTGTTGTACTTCCACATATGGGTAAGCAGTTCAGACATGCTCCAGATGAATTCCAGAAGTACTGGTGCAATGTTTTTGCCGAGAACGGAGCAGATATTATTCTATCAGACCATCCTCATGCTGTGCAACCAATAGAATGGATGTCTGTGTCTGACAGAAAGATATTAATTGTGCATTGTCCTGGAAATTTTGTTAATTCGTATATAAAACGAGATGGTGACGCTTCTATGATTGTAGAGTGTTATCTTGATCCAGATACCGGAAAACCTATTGCCTCTGCTTGTATCCCGATATACGCATACTGCAAATTTGGAAAAGAAAAAAAAGAGAACTATTGTGGAGTGCCTGTATTAGCGATGCTTCATCATAAGGAAATTGCATTTGGCAAATATGAATACAATAGAATCTGTGAGGTTCATAGTTTAGTTACAAATGTTGCAATGGGTGTAGATATTCAGATTGAAGACTTGCAAGAAAGATATTATTACATGCCAGACATTGGATACATTAGACAGTCTGAATCTAGTCTGTAATATTACTGATAATTCTTGTTTTCAACTCATAAAAAAACAATTTGATGAAAGAAAGTGCATGAGCTTTAATACTATATAATCACAAAAAAAAGCGATTTCCCGGTTAGTTTAATAAATATATAAACAGTAAGTAAAAATATGATTAAAATGAAAAATATTTTTTATTCCCATATTATCTCATTAGCATATAGATGTAACGCTAAAAGAAGAAGAGAAAAACACGATGGATACGGTATCTACTATATTAAAAAATTAAATAAACAAGGCGCCAATTTTGTTGAAGACTCATTGACAAAAGAAGAGAAAGCTGCAATAGTTAAGATATGGGGTGAAGATGGAAGAAAAAGTACATCGTTTAGTTTCTATAAACAATTTTGTGGCTATTTTAATCCTGAATTTGTTCCCGATGTGTATTATCACTATGCAGAGGATGTATTGAATTTGCGCTGGGCAGCATATTTTTTACAGCATAAGTGTAATCTGAAATTTTTTATTCCAGAGGCAAACCGTGCTGAAGTTATTCTTCAAAAGATAGACGGACATATTCTTGTAGACGACAATGTGGATGTTTCAGAACTTGATGCAATAAATAAGTTAATGCAATATCCGACGTTTGTATATAAAATAGCAAGAGGTACAGGTGGAGGTAAAGGAGTTAGAAAAATCAGTTTGGATGATATAAAGGACAAGGATGCTTATTTTGCGGAATTATTATCTCCAACCGATATAGAAGTAGAGAAGATAGTTCGCCAGAATAATTGGATGGCTCAGTTTAATCCAGATTCTGTAAATACGATTAGATTATTGACTCTAAATATAAATGGAAAATGTACTGTATTGAGTTCTTTTTTGCGTATGGGCGCGAAAGGCTCATTTGTTGACAATCTTAGTGGAGGACATGGTGTGTTGGTTGGAATAAACAGTGAAGGCAATTTAAATGAGTTTGGAATAAACAGTGGGATGGAAAGGAGGTATCAATCACCAACTGGTGTTTCTTTCAAAGGGATGAGTATTCCTGACTTTGAATCTATCAAGCAGAAGATTGTTGATTTTCATAAGAAAATTCCGTATGCCAACTTAATTGGATGGGATGTGGCAATTGATGAGAATAACACCCCAATCATCCTTGAAATAAATCTTGACGACGCAGCGATAGTAGCGCATCAGGCGTTTAATGGTCCGATATTTGGTGAGCGACTATCCGAAGTTCAAGAATATATTGAGAAGCGCAAATCGTCGTTAAGAAATAGAATAATGCTTTTTTAAATAGGGAAAATGGTAAAAAATTGATGATATGAAAAGAATGATTATGGGCAAAAGGGCATGCTCTCGAATGGGATTGTTGGAACAATGTCGGTTTTTTCCAAACATACAGAACAATATAGAGAATCAGAAGCGTTAGAGGTGTCATTTTATAAGAAAATAGTGGATGTTGCATATCAACAGGGTATGGAAATTAGTCCTCACACTATTAGTTATAATCCCGATGGCAGAGCGGATGTGATAAAGTATCTTCCTGTGTTAGAGGAAAACTATCATTGTAGAAACTGGATTGATCATTTGTTAAGAAAAACTAATATTTCATGTGGCTTGCATAGTGCTGGCTGTGACACGTCAAGTGTTTATTATATTATGGATTTGTTAAATCAATATGGATGCCAGTATTGCTGGTCTTATGTTGATATCCCGGCAGAGAAAGAGGCACCGGATGATCAATTATGGATGGGTCATTATATGTTTCCGAAACATCTTGTTTACCAAAATGAAAAACTTGCTTTCCCAAATGGAACATATATGTATCAGTATAAAAATGCATGGGAACAGTTGGAAAAAATGGTTGTGAAAAAAGAATATGATCCTATTCAATTGATGGAAGAAGTGATTGATAATTGTGGAGTATGGACGGATCATTGTTATTTAAGCGGTGATTGGTACCCTTTGTACGAAAAGGATAAGAAAAAAAGAGAATATAGAATATTACCAAAACTTGAATCATTTTTTGAGTTTTTGAAGGAAAGGAAAGAGAACGGTGATGTTTGGAATCCAACGATGTCTGAATTCTGTGATTATATGGTAGATCTTGAAAATATCAGTATTTATCGGTTGTCACGAGGAGTATATCAAATATGTAATTTTGGAGAAAAAGATGTAAATTGTTCATTTTATTATTGTGGTGATGGACTTATTATCCTTAATGGAAGGCCAATGCATTCAAAAAAAGTAAAGAATGGTATGATTTGTTGGGATAGTATTGAAGTGGTGTGTGGTAATTTGTTGATAATCAAATAATTATAATAATTTACAATCAATAATTGAAGAATTGGTGTACAGATAATAATGGTAGCCTATGAGTAAAGTACGTTTGTTATTTGCTGGTGACTTTTGCTCCAAGCCCTCAACTTCATTAATCACTCCAAGTGATGAATTAAAAAGTCTTTTGGCATCGTGTGATTGTCGTGTTGTTAATTTTGAGGTTCCACTAAAGCCTGAAATAGAGTTGCCTCCAAGAGAAGGGGAAAGGTTTTTCCAAAATGATGATGCACCACTTTTTCTTCGCCATCTCGGCTTCGATCTGTTTGCGTTAGCCAACAATCATGCTTTTGACTGGGGCGATGATGGCTTTTGGAAAACAAAAGCGGCTTTGGGAGAAGCTTCCTTTGGAGCGGGGACATACGAAGAAGCCTATAAGGTTAAGGAAATTGAAATCAACGGAGTAAAAATAGGCTTCTTGGCCTTGTCATATGCTGTTTATACTTGGCCGCTTCAAGATACAGAAAAACGTGAAGGATTAGGATGTGCCTACATCAATGATTTGAAAGTTAATCATATTATTATTGAAGCAAAAAAAAGACTGGATTATTTGTTTGTGCTGCCGCATGATGGTATTGAATATATTGATGTTCCAATGCCTGAAACTATTGCAAGATATAGAGATTTTATCGATTACGGGGCTGATGGTGTTTTTGGCTCACATCCGCATTGTCCTCAGGGTTGGGAAGAGTATAAAGGAAAACCTATTTTTTACAGCTTGGGGAATTTCTTTTTCAATAGCAAAGCAGACACATCGTATCGCGCTTGGAATCTGCCACATTGGTATGAAGGTAGATGTGTGATTGTAAGTATTGAGAATGACAGTAGTATTAAATATGAGGTGATCAACACACGCAATGTTGATAATATTGCTATTGAGATAGACCATAGTGAGGAGTCGAGGAAGCATAATGATACTATTTGCGGTATTTTGTCTAATCGACAGGCATATAATGATTTTATACTTCCTTATATGCAGAAATTAATTAAATTAGATATGGGCATATTGGAAGCTTTTTTTCAACCCCAAACAATAAAGCAGGCGTGGCAATCATTAAAAAAATGCATTAGTATTCGTGTACATCGTAAGAGTGCTGCGGCAGCTAATAAGGGCGTGTTGTATGTGTTCAGAAATGATTTAAGAAGAGCACGGGTTTTGAGAATGCTGCTCGGTAAGATAAAGATTTAAAAATTGGTTATAAATGGAACTTAGATCAAAAATTCAGGAAAACCTATTCATTGAAAAGTATCTGAAGCAAGTAAATGACAGCTATCAGAAACTGCCGCATAAAGTGAAACTTACTAAAGAGCAGGAACAAGAGATACAAGACTATTGGCAGGGATTGGTGGGATACGAGATCCCTACAGATTGGCACCGCTATTTCTTTGCGCGGACAGGTGTTTATTCCGTAAAGTACATTCCAACGAGTTTGTATCGGTTGGAATTGACAGGCCGGTTGAACCAACTGCCCTGGTGTGTTCCTTTCTCTGATAAAAACCTGAATGACATCGTACTGCCAACTATGAAGCAGCCGCATACTTACTTGAAAAACAGAAACGGGTATTTCTATGTTGAAAACAAAGCAGTTAGTTTGGAAGATGCGGTTGAAAAATGTGCTAATGTCGGGGATGTGATTGTCAAACCTACACTGACCTCTCATGGTAATGGAGTGAAGAAGCTGCATGTTGAAAATGGTATTGTTGATACCAAGGGTACAAAGCTAAAAGATTTGTTGCTGGATTATGGCAAGAATTTTTTGATTCAAGACCTTGTTAAGCAACATCCTGCAATGAATGCTTTGAATCCCGATTCAATCAATACGATAAGAATTGTGACTTATCGTAAGGGAATGGAAGTGTTTGTTCTTTATGCCGCAATAAGGATAGGAAGGAAAGGACAGGCTATTGATAATGAATCAGCCGGAGGAATTAGCACAAAAATCAACCTGGATGGTACGTTGTGTAGGTTTGCATACGGGGCTCCTGGTCAAGATAAGATAGAACTTACGGATACTGGAGTGAAATTGGAAGGGTATCAAGTGCCTTCATTTGAAAAAGCTTTGGCAATAGTGAAAGAACAGCATTTGAATCTCCCATTTCAGGATCTGGTGGGCTGGGATATTAGTATTGATGAAGCGGGAGATCCCGTGATGTTGGAATGGAACACTACTCCCGAACTTAGCCAGTCGGCAGTGGGACCTGCTTTTGGAGACTATACCGAAATGGTGGTAAAAGATGCTATGAGCAGACCTAATTCTCGAAAAGGAGATCCAACCTATCGTATGTTGGAGCCGGTTTATACCAAGACTGCTATAAAATATTATTTGCATAGATTGTTAAAGTAATCTGGAGACGTAAGGTTTATACATGAGGAAAATCAGTTTGTTTTTTGCGGGCGACTTCTGCTCCAAGCCGTCAACTTCATTGATCACAGTGTCCGATGATTTGAAGCGGTTAATTCAAAGCTGTGATTTGAAAGTTGTGAATTTTGAAGTTCCTTTGAAACCCGATGTCGAATTACCACCTCAACGTTATGAGCGTTTTTGGCAGCATGACGATACACCTGGTTTTCTAAGAAAGCTTGGCTTTAATTTGTTTTCTTTGGCTAATAATCATGCCTTTGACTGGGGCGATGAGGGATTGAAGAAAACAAAATCAGTATTTGGCGATCTTTCTTTTGGTGTTGGATCGTATGATGAAGCATATAGAGTAAAGGTTTGTGAAGTAGACGGTGTCAAAATTGGTTTTCTTGCTCTTACTTATGCTGCCTATACAGGGGTCTTTGATGATGTGGTTCATCATGAGGGGCTGGGGTGTGCTTATATTAATGACCTTCGGGTCAATCATGATATCATTGCGGCAAAAAAAGAAGTTGATTATTTATTTGTTTTGCCCCATGACGGAATAGAGTATATCGATGTTCCTTTGCCCGAAACCATCGCTCGCTACAGAGATTTTATTGATTATGGTGCTGATGGTGTCATAGCAAGTCATCCTCATTGCCCGCAGGGATGGGAGGAGTACAAGGAGAAACCGATTTTCTATAGTCTTGGTAATTTCTTTTTCAACAGCAAAGAAGATACGCTATATCGTGCATGGAACAGACCTCATTGGTATGAGGGAATGTGCGTTCAAATTGATCTTTTCGACAAACATATCAGTTTTACTATTTATAATACACGGAATATTGATAATATATCTCTTGTGCTTGATGATGGGCGTGAGAGGGATGAACACAATCAAAAGCTATGTTCCTATTTGCATAATAAGGAATTGTATTTGAATTATCTTAAGGAGCAATGCAAAATACTGTCGGTGGATCAGGAAATGCCAATTATTGACGGATCGATGTTCCCAAAGTCGTTGATGTCATACACCAAGCAAACAGTGAAAAATTTGATAAAGATTGTTAGAAGGCAGGAGGTTTCCAATGCCTTTTCCTTGCAGACTTTGTTAAGAAATGACACAAGGAGAAACGTTTTGCTGAGAACATTGAAAAATAAGTAATTAAAAAGAAAAGGGTTATTTAAATATTAATATCATGTTCGGAAAAATAAAAAAAGTATTTGATCTTTACAACAAGTATAAAACTGGTCAGGTGCAAGAGCGATATATAAAAAAATCGTTGAACGGATTAAAGGACAAGAAAACATTGACTAAAGATCAAAAGCATGAAATACAAGAATATTATAAAGGATTGATTGGAAAAAAAATTTCATTGACTTGCCATCAATACTTTTATTCTCGTTCCGGGGTTTATTCGAAAAAATATGTTCCGACTTATCTTTATCATACCGATATCATAGGTAAAGCTAATATGATGTCTTATAGGGATGCTTTGGCCGATAAGAATATGTGTGATATTATTTTGCCCGATGTCAAACATCCGAAGACTATTCTGAAAAACAGGAATGGTTATTATTATTGGGACGGCGAGCCGGTAACAAAAGAAGAAGCGGTCAGCCGTTGTCAGAATATTCACAATATGCTGATCAAACCCTCATTAGGGAAACATGGTAACGGAGTAAGGAGCTTGGAAGTGACCGATGGCGTTACGAATCATGAAGGAGCTACAATTGAACAAGTATTCGATGTTTATAAAAAAAATTTCCAAATCCAAGAGCGTTTGAAGCAACATGAGCGAATGAGCGCTTTGAATCCGACATCGGTGAACACTATCAGGATTTTAAGCTACCGTTCGGGTATGGAAGTATTAATCGTATATGCTGTGGTGAGGATTGGTAGAAAAGACCAGGTGATTGACAACCAAAGCGCAGGTGGCATGAGTGCCAATATCGACAAGAACGGGAAGTTGGAAAAATATGCTTACGGCGGATCGGTGGAAGACAAGATTACACAAACAGATTCAGGGGTGGTGCTGGAAGGCTATGAGATTCCTTCTTATGACAAGGTGCTGGAAACCGTGAAGAGGCTGCATTTCCAAATGCCATTCTTTGATCTTGTAGGTTGGGATATGGCAGTAGATGAAGTAGGTGATCCCGTCATTCTTGAATGGAACGCGAATACGGGATTAAGTCAGTCTGCTTTTGGTCCTGGATTGGGCGATTATACGGAAAGAATCATTAGTGAGTTGTGGCCAAGACAGAATAATTACAATAGGAATTGGTAAATTATTTCAATATATATTAATATGAATATTAAACAAAAAATCAGTGATATTGGAATCGTACAAAATCTAATTGATTGGATTGCTTATCAGCGGATTATCGATTATCGTGCCTTACCCGAAGAGAAACGTGTTGAGTTGATGATGGATCGCTATGAGGAAAAGTTCGGGTATCGATTTGATATTAAGCATCCCAATACCTATACTGAAAAAATACAATGGTATAAGGCATATTATACTGGGGATGGACATTTGGATAGGATTGTGGATAAACACTTGTTTAAACAATATGTGAAAGAAAAACTTGGTGAAGGCTATACGATTCCTTTGATTGGAGTGTGGACAGATATCAAGGAGTTGGAGAAAGATTGGGCAAATTTGCCAGAAGAGTTCTGCTTGAAATCAAATGCCAAGGATGCTGGTAGATGGGTTGAAATTATCCATAATAGGTCAGAGGTGGATTTTAAAAAGAAGAAAAGAGACTGGTCAAAGTGGTTGCAGATGAAGTGGACGTTGATTAATGGTTTGACAGTCGCTTATTACAATTGTACGCCAAAAATTTTGGCCGAACAGTATGTCGAAAACGTCAAAGACCAACTGTATGACTATAAAATAATGTGTTTTGACGGGCAACCGTTTTGTGTTGAAGCTGCTATGGAACGGTTTGGTAGTACGGGGCCGTCATTTACCTTTTATGACCTGAATTGGAATAAGTTGGACGTTACTTCAGGGCATCATCCCAATTTAGATGTGCCTCATCCACATCATTTTGAAGAAATGTTGGAGATTGCCAAGGTGTTGTCAAAAGATTTCCCACATGTTAGAGTGGATTTCTTTGATACCGAAGACAAACTTTATGTGGCTGAGTTGACGTTTTTCACCGGAGGTGGATATTCCTATTATGATCCACAGTCATTCAATGTACAAATGGGAAATCTATTCAAATTGCCAATTGAAGACCAAAACGACTGATTATGTTCAAAGATATATATACTAAATATGCCATTCGGCAAAATTGGAAAAAAGATATTCGAAACATTCGGGAAAAATTGTCCCATTGCGAAGTGAATCCATTGTCAAATGGACAAAAGAATGATATTCTCACCTATTATTCTACTTTACTAGGAAAAAAAGTGCCCGTTTATTGGCATGAATACTTTTATTCCAGAAATGGTAATTTTTCGGTAAAATACGTTCCCACATGTTTTTATCATTCGGATATCATCTACAAGCTTAATAACTTTGACTTACGTCACGCCTACGTTGACAAGGGAATCTATGATGTGTATTTCCCTGATGTGATTCGTCCCAAAACAATTGTTAAAAACATCAATGGGTATTATTACGATGATTCAAAACCGATTAGTCGTGAAGAGGCTTTGGAAAGATGTAAGAATCTGAACGGAGCTGTTTCTAAACCGACGCAAGAAGGCATGTGGGGTAGTGGTGTCAAAGTTTTCTCTTCCCATGATGGAAAAATGGATGATGGTAATACGGTTGAGTCTTTGATGGACAGTTATGGGAAGAATTTTATCATTCAGGAAAAGATACAGCAGCATGAGTCTATGGGAATGTTGAATCCTACTTCGTTGAACACCCTCCGTGTGCTTTCGTACCGTCAAGGTAATGAAGTCTTCATACTCTATGTTGTGGTTCGGATTGGAAGAAAAGGAAAATCAGTGGATAATGAGACTGCTGGCGGAATCAATGCGGATATAGACTTGTCATCAGGAAGAATAATAGATTGTGCCTACGGAACTCCAAGTGAAAAAAGAATTCCTGTGACTGATATAGGCACGGTATTAAAAGGATTTGAAATTCCTTCTTTTGAGTTGGTTATTAATGAAGTTAAGGACTTGCATTTTAGACTTCCTTATTTTAATCTAATAGGGTGGGATTTCGGAATTGATGAGAAAGGCCATCCTGTTTTGATTGAATGGAATCGAGCTCCAGACTTGAGCCAAACAGCGCATGGGCCTGCTTTTGGTGAGATGACTGATGAGATCTTTAAACGGATAAAGGTTTTAAAAGATACCAGGTTTGAATAACTATAAATATTCCAATTTTGTTTTTGTTTAGGTAATTATATTTAATAACAACATGTCAATTACAGAATCAAGATTAAGCAGATGGTTCAAACAAACACTGACCCGAATATCTCCTAAATTAAATACCCGGGTCATATATTTGACCAAATTTAAAAAGCCTATCAATTTAAAGAATCCTCAAACGCTGGATGAAAAAATCCAATGGTTGAAATTCAATACCTATTATCAGAACCCGTTGGTCACTCAATGTGCTGATAAATATGCTGTTCGCGAATATGTGGAGAATTGTGGTTGTGGCGAGATATTGAACGAGCTTTATGGCGTATATGAACATGTTGAGGATATTCCATGGAATACTTTACCCAAACAGTTTGTGATTAAATGGAACTTTGGATGTGGACAAAACCTGATTGTGTTTGACAAATCAAAGTTGGATGTTGAGGATGCAAAGAACAAATTAAAGGAGTGGTATAAAGTTCATGATACTTTTTATCTGACCTATTCTGAAATGCAATACAAAGGGATTCCTCCAAAACTAATATGTGAGAAATTGATTGAAACGGAAAACGGGGATGTACCTGTGGACTATAAGTTATATTGTTTTAACGGTGTTCCTGATTGTGTTTTGGTTTGTGGCAAACGTGGGCAGATGGAACATGGAGCAGAGTATTATTTCTTTGACAAAGACTGGAATCTGAAACGTTATAACAAGCGTGGAAAGGAGGCTCCTGCCGATTTCACTTTGCCAAAACCTGAAGGAATAGAAAAAGTATTTGATTATGCAGCTATTCTTTCCAAGCCTTTCCCGTTTGTGCGTGCTGATTTTTATTTGGAAAAGGGGAAAGTGACCTTTGGTGAGCTTACTTTCACTCCTTGTGGTGGATTTGATGTTAATAGACTCCCAGAGACCCAAAAATTGTTTGGTGATATGGTGAAAATCAATAATTAATAAAAAATGGAATTATCATTTTTGGGAAAAATCCGATATTGGGTTCTGTTACTACTCATAGCTCTCATAACTATCTCTTCGCATCCTATCATTGTTGATATGAGTCATGCAGCAGGAATGGAAAGTGGCACTATCCTTTCCAGGTATATTATTTTAGTTTTTGCAGGTCTATTCTTGTTGTGTTTTAATTTAAACTCAATGTTGGGATCAAAAGTAGTTAGGACCAGTTTGTTTATCATGGCGTTTATTCTGCTTTATGCATTCATTGTTGCCTCTTTTTTCGGAACTAATGTGATGATAAGCTATGCTCGAACTATTGCTGTTTGTGTGGTGGCAATTATGGTGGGTTGGCATTTGGATTTGGATCGTAAAAGATTTAATCAAGTTCTTCTTCTATTTGCTGGTTTGACCTTGTTTGTGGGACTTATGCAGGTTGTGATGAATATTGGTGGCTTTGAAATACATGATCAGTATGAAACAGATAATAAAAATTCATTGGGAGTGATGCTTGCCACCAGTGGAACGATTTTTTTGGTTATGGCCTTTAATTCTAAATCAAAACGTTTCGTGCAATTGGTGATGTATGGCCTTGCGATTTTGACATTTGTGGTTTTGCTTACCATTCGTGCCAGAGCGTCTGCCCTTACAGGTGTCATCGTTTTACTTTATATTTTATATGAACGCTATAAAGGGAAAAACTTTTGGTTTTATTTTTTGGTGGGTATAATGGTTATCACTTTGGTTTTTATCTGCCTGCCAGACTCCATGAAGCAATATGTTTATAGCAGCTTTTTTAAGAATTTTGAGGAGGGTGATATTACATCCGGTAGAATGGATCGTAATATTGCCGCCCTAGAGTTCTTGTCGAGTCATATCTTTTTAGGAAATCTAACCGAAAATATTTCAATAGGTTGGATTCATAATTATCCTTTGAACAAAATGTTTGAGTTTGGATTGGTGTTTTCTTTCCCGATTCTCGTCCTTTATTTATATCTGTTATTTAAAGCAATTGTAAAAACAATTCGGTCTGATAATCATAACAATTATAATCTTGGCTATTACCTATTGTTGATTCCATTTATTATTTCCATGGCAGAACCCACTTTCCCTTTCGGTCCTGGAACTGCTACGGTGTTTAATTTTATAGTTTTTGGCGCGGCACTAAGAAATACAGAGAACGAAAGAATAGGTTCAGTCCCCAATATAGTGTTTTCAGAACAAGAGTCTTGATACTATGAATATTTTTCTGCTGTCTTCTGTCTATCCTTCACAAAATGCACCAAGGGGAACAACTCCCGTGGTGCATTATTTTGCAAAAGAATGGGTACAGTTGGGACATAAAGTGCATGTTTTTCATACGGAGTCGGCTTTCCCCAAAGCTTTTTATGTATTAGGTCGGCCTTTTAAGGGAGTGATTGATTCAAAATTGGGTTATTTGATTCCAACAAAAGCCCCACAAGAATATCATGAAGAAAAAGATGGCGTTAGCATCTCTCATGTTTTATTGAAAAAAATAAAACCTCATAGCAGGTTCCCAAAAAGGCAAATACAGAGAGCTTTTCGTATTATTTCATCTTGCGTCGAAAAAGAAGGTGTTCCGGATTGTTTTGTTGGTCATTGGGATAATCCTCAATTGGATTTGCTGCATCTTCTTAAAGCCAAATACCATCGCCCTATTTGTTTGGTTTATCATAACAATCAGTTTTTGCAGCTCATGGATTGTTATGGTAATGAAATAATGGATCTGGTTAATGAGGTGGATCTTGTTGGTTTTCGCAATATCACCGCGCAATCAGCTTACGAAAAACTGTTTGGAAAACCCATGCGTTCTTTCATTGCTGCATCCGGCGTGTCGAAGCCTTTTATTGAAGCAGGAGAAACGTTTGATAAGGACATCAAAGATGTCCGAAGATTCCTCTATGTGGGAACACTGATAAACAGGAAGCATCCCGTTGCCGTGGTGGAAGCTTTACATCACTCTTTCCAACAAGAACAGTTTGAAATCACATATATTGGAGAGGGAAACGAAAAGAACCATGTGCAGCAACGTTTTGACGAGCTTGCCTGCAACGGTAAACTTACCTTTACGGGAAGAATACCACGTGACGAAGTAGTTCAGTATTTGAAACAATCAGATGTATTTGTGATGATTTCAAAAGGTGAGATTTTCGGATTGGTTTATCTGGAAGCCATGGCTTTGGGATGTATTACCATTGCTTCTCGCCATGAGGGTATTGATGGCATTATTGAAAATGGTGTAAATGGTTATCTTTGTGAAGCAGGAAACGCTGAGGAGTTGTCTTCCATCATTTCCACTATTCGAAAAATGTCACCTGAAGAATTGAAATCCATGTCGGAAAAAGCCAAAGCTACAGCAAAAGCTTATTCCGATGTGAATGTGGCTAAGAATTATATTAACGAGTTGAGTAAATTATTTTGAAAGAACAAACGCGAAAGCTTGTTATTGTTTGTCAAACGTCGGGTACTTTGATAGCCGACATTGCTAATGAAGCCCTAGGTCATTATGATGAAGTCACACTTTTGACAAGTGACTGCTCTACGTTAGAACGTCCCTTGGATAAAAAGGTGCGAATTGACAAAATCATACAGTATAATAAAAGCAGTGCCTTTAAACGATTGTTCACGTGGACGTGGGCAACCCTGCAATGTTTTCATAAATTGTTATGGCACTATAGAGGCTGTGAGATTTACTATTGTACCAATCCGCCGACTTCTTATTTTTGTTCCTTATTGTTGAAAAACGACTATCGGATCGCTGTTTGGGATCTTTACCCTAACGCCTTGAAATCAGCGGGAATGACCGAAAAAAGTTTTATCTGGAGGCTATGGTCACGGGTTAATCGCAAGGTGTTTTCAAGGGCAAAAAGTGTTGTGACCTTAGGAGATAGCATGAAAGGCGAAGTGATTCAATATTGTAGTGACAAACAGGTCTCAGTAGTGATGCCTTGGATTGGTTCAGAAAAACTACATCCGGTAGATAAGAAAGACAATCCTTTTGTACAAGAGCATCGGATTGGAGATAAGTTTGTTGTTTTGTATTCAGGGAACATGGGTTATACCCATTGTGTTGAAGTGTTAGTTGAGGTAGCCCAATTGATGAAGGAAGACAAGGATGTGTTATTTTTGATTATCGGTCATGGGAAAAAGAAGGTAGTAATAGAACAGATGGTTTCAAACTTTGCGTTAGAAAATGTGATGATTCTAAATTATCAACCTATAGAGATTTTCCCCTTTTCGTTGAGTTCTGCTGATCTTGGAGTTGTAACACTGGATGAAATGGTAGGGGATGTCAGCGTGCCTAGTAAAACGTTTAATCTCTTTGCTGTCGGAACGCCCGTGTTGGCCATCGCCAATGAAAAAACTGAGATGTACCGACTGTTGACAAAGTATGAGAACGGTAGATGTATTCCTAAACATGAGGTAGAAGAGATTGTGGATTTTATTCGTGAATTGAAAAACAATCCGGACTTACGACATCGGTATTCTGAAAATTCACTTCGTGCTGCAAAGGACTTTACTTATCACAATGCAAAGTTGTATTTTGAATAATTTTTGAAGATGAAAAGTGTAGAGAAGCGTTTTTTGTTGCCATTCATCTTGGTGACCATTTGTTTCGCCTTGTGGGGCTTTGCCAACGACATCACCAACCCTATGGTGAAAGCGTTCAGCAAGATATTTCGTATGAGTGTCACTGATGGCACCTTGGTGCAGGTGGCTTTTTATGGTGGGTATTTTTGTATGGCTCTGCCTGCGGCACTTTTTATTCGTAAATTCAATTATAAGGCTGGTTTGTTGATGGGGTTAGGACTCTATGCTTGTGGCGCTTTGCTGTTTTTACCTGCCAAAGCTTCCGGCAACTATTATCCTTTCCTGCTGGCATACTTTATTCTGACCTGCGGTCTCTCGTTTCTTGAGACCAGTGCCAATCCTTATATCTTGTCGATGGGGGATAAAGAGACTGCAACACGACGACTTAATTTGGCACAGGCTTTTAATCCCATCGGATCCTTGGCGGGTATGTTCGTGGCGATGCGTTTCATTCAATCTCGTCTTGACCCGCTGAGCACCGAAGAACGTGCTTTGCTTGATGATGTTCAGTTTGAAACCGTGAAAGCCTCAGACTTGAATGTGCTTTGTCAGCCGTATTTTATCATCGGAGTGGTCTTAGTGGTCATGTTTGTGCTTTTTTTGATTGCTTTGCCTAAAACATCCCCAGAGGAATCCGCCGGTGTACCCATGGGTAGCTTCGGCGACACTATGAGGCGCTTGTGGAAAAACAAGACCTACCGTTATGGCGTTCTAGCCCAATTTTTCTATGTCGGGGTACAGATTATGTGCTGGACCTACATCATTCAATACGGCACTCGTGTTTTTGTTGAAGAAGGAATGCCTGAACTTGACGCGGAGGTGTTGTCGCAGCGTTATAATATCATAGCCATGATTATTTTCTGTGTCAGTCGGTTCGTATGTACTTGGTTGATGCGATACTTTAAGTCTTACAAGATGCTGACGGTGTTTGCCTTGGCAGGAATTGTATTGGCGGCAGGTGTCATCTTCATGAAAGGCCGCTTGGGATTGTATTGTTTGGTAGGCATCTCTGCATGTATGAGTTTGATGTTCCCCACGATATACGGTATTGCACTCCATGATGTGGGTGAGGATGCTAAGTTGGGCGCAGCAGGATTGATTATGGCCATTCTTGGTGGCAGTGTGTTGCCGCCATTACAGGCAAGAATTATTGATGGCACAGGTGTAATGGGATTGCCTTCTGTCAATGTCAGTTTTATTGTGCCCTTGTTGTGTTTTGTGGTGATTGTATGCTACGGGCTTTATGTGTCCCGTTCTCATAAACAGCTTGGCTTGGAAAAATGAGTGTGAAAAAAGTTTTTGTGAGTGGTTGTTATGACTTGCTTCATAGCGGTCATGTGGAGTTTTTCCGAAGGGCATCGGAATATGGCGATTTGTATGTGGGCATTGGTTCCGATAAAACCATCGAGGGATACAAACATCATAAGACCCTTTATCCTGAGCAGGAGCGTCTGTTTATGGTTCAGAGCATTCGATATGTGAAAGAGGCATACATCAACCAGGGGGATGGGATTTTGGATTTTGTTCCGACCTTGGACATCGTGAAGCCGGATATTCTGATTGTGAATAGTGATGGCGATACCGAATCCAAGCGTCGTCTCTGCGAGGAACGTGGTATGGAATACATTGTGTTGAACCGTGATCCCTACGAAGGACTCGTTGCACGCAGTAGCACTCATCTGAAGGAGGAATTATGCCAAATTCCCACTCGACTTGATCTTGCCGGGACATGGATTGATCAGCCTTACGTGAGTCAGTATGCTCCGGGATGGGCGTTAACCATCAGTCTTGAACCCACCTTTGAAATACGTGAAAGATGCGGCCTCAGCACATCGACACGCAATTTGATTAAACGTATTTGGCCCTATCAATTGCCCAAGATGGATCCAGAAACTCTTGCAAGGCTTGTGTTTTGCTTTGAGAATCATCCTGAACGTAATGATGGAATTATCAGCGGGGCACAGGATTCCATAGGGATATGTGTTCCTGGATTGTGCCGTCATTATTACGACAACCATTTCTGGCCAGAACGCGTTGAGACATGCGAGGATGAGGGAATCCTCCAGTGGTTGGAGGGACATCTGGTGATGATCCCGATGGAACCGCGACCCGATGGCTGTTCCGTAGTAGAAGGGAAAGACATTACGACTGAGAAAGTCAAAGCACTTGCTTCTGCAGCTGACCGTTGCTGGGAGGCAATCATGAAGAAGGACCTTGCAGCTTTTTCATTCGCTTACATGGATAGTTTTAAGGCACAGGTTTCCATGTTTCCTGCTATGATACAGGGTTCAGTACCTCGTTATATAGACCAATACAAAGATAAGGTGTTGGCTTATAAAATGCCAGGAGCAGGTGGGGGCGGCTATTTGGCTTGTGTGGTGCAGGATGCGGCCATGTTTGTTGAAGAGCATCCTAATGCCATAGCATTGCATATCAGAAGAAGCGATAAGTGATATGAAAAGATATTGTCAAACCTTGACCCTTGTCGATGACGAGGAAATGATTCAGAAATACGTTGAAGCCCATGCACATGTTTGGCCGGAAATCATTCAAGGACAACGTGAAGTGGGCATTCTCGACATGCAGATTTATTGGAAAGGCCGTGTTTTATTTATGATATGTGATACGGTGGATAGTTTTGACTGGGATCGTGACATGGCTAGATTGGCTCTGTTGCCTCGTCAGGCAGAATGGGAAGCTTACGTGTCGCAATTCCAAGGATGTGCCGCTTCAGCTCGAAGTGATGAGAAATGGCAGATGATGGAACGGATTTTTTAATAATTACTTCTATAGTATTGTTAAAACGTATAATTATTGATATAATTTCATTTGCTTTATTATCATATAATATATCTTATATAGACTAACTTATTAATCTACTTATCTACTATTACTATTTACTATGAAAAAACTCGACATCTTTCAACAAAAAGCAATCCGGATTGCTTTCTTTGTCCTTCTATTTTGGGTATTAGGAATGACAGAAGCTATTTCCCAAATAGGGGCAATAAACGCTCTGTTTTCAATAAATGAGCATGGCAATCGTGTCTATTTTTCTCAAGGTAACTTACAATATATTGGAAGTGCGGAAACTCCATATTGGAAGTTTGCAGACCATCAGTGGGACTGTTTTGGGTCTTCAACAAACCAAAACAGTAGTAATCAGAATGTTGACCGGGATCTCTTCCCTTGGGGAACCAGTGGCATTAATCATGGTGCAAGAGTGTATCAACCATGGGGTATCGACACTCAGGACAACTGTTTTTACGCGTATGGTTCTCCTAATGCTAATTTGTATGATCAAACGGGACAGGCTGATTGGGGGTATAATGCTATCGCCAATGGAGGAAATCAGACAGGTATGTGGCGTACTTTGACTAAGGATGAATGGACTTATGTTTTTAACAATCGTTACACATGGTCGGGTATTCGATTTGCTATGGCTAGAGTAAATGGAATGAATGGTGTGATTTTGTTACCCGATGATTGGAATGCATCATATTATCCATTAAACAAAACCAATCAAAGATCGGCAGGCCATTCCAGTAACATAATTACAGAAGAGCAATGGGATACTTTGGAGCAACACGGTGCAGTTTTCTTGCCAGCGGCTGGATATCGACATAATGTAACAGTATATGAATTTGGAACTTTTGGTGCTTATTGGTCTTCTTCCTATTATGATGGTGAGAATACAACATACTCCGACAGCGAAGACGCATACGACATTTATATGTACGGTTCTTTATATGTGGGAAGCAATTATTCGCGTCACTATGGTGAATCTGTGCGTCTCGTTTTTCCTGGCCCCGATGGTTTTTATGGCATCAATGCCGTACCTAGTCCCCCAGATTTTGGCATAGTGGAAGGGATGGGGAATTATCCATTGGGTGCTGTGTGCTCTCTTACAGCGACTGCCAATGATGGATACCTCTTTGTCAGTTGGACGGAAAATGGAGATGTGGTATCTAATGATTCTTGTTATTCCTTTATTGTTGAAAGTGATCGGGAATTAGTGGCTAATTTTACTAAACCTGACGGAGTCCTTATTACGCTCAGACCTGGTTGGAATTGGATTAGCTATTTGCTGGAGGAAGAAGTTGCAATTGAAGAAGCTTTGGCGAATCTTGTGCCTTGTGATGGCGACATGATCAAGAGCCAGAATTCGTTTAGTGTTTACGATGCAAACACAGGTGGATGGTCTGGCGATTTGAGAACTATGATTCCTGGTGAAGGTTATGTTTATTGCAGATATGGCTCACTTACAAGGTTCACATACCCTAAGTTGTAACTGTAATGAATATTTTATCGTTTGAATCAGAAATGGATTATCTATGAAAAAGTTAATTCTTATCGTTGTGTTATTGACCCAGTGCTTCTTTATTAATGCCCAAACCAGCCTTAATGAAGCGGTGGATTTTGAGACAGTTGACATCGATGGGAATCCAATCCATTTGTTCGAAATTCTCGATGGGGGACAATCGGTGCTTATTGACTTTTTCTCTGCTGAATGTGGAGGTTGCCAACAGACTTTATCTCCTATTTTGGAAAGCTTTCCTTATTATGGATGTAATCTTCATGAATTGTATGTCTTAGGTGTTTCATATACTGATACCGACGCTGTCCTTGCTCAATGGCGTGTTGACAATGGGGTGGAAATGCCCATTATTGGCAAAGAAGGTGGAGGTAACACTATTTTCAGCGCATACGGAATCAAGGTATGTCCTAGCATTATCCTCATCACACCTGACCGAAACATCGCTGTCAAATCCATGTATCCATTTGTGTTTGATGATGTAGTAAATCAACTAACAGCTTTTGACATTCAACCTTCAGATTGTACCGTAGAATTATGTGAAGCTCCATTTAATCTGACTGCGACTTTTACGGAAGATGCGGTGACACTTTTTTGGAATGAGACTTCTGCCGCGGTTCGATTTGCCATATATCGCAATGGGGAAATCATTGATTATGCAGATGATACTTTTTATATAGATCAGAATATAAGGGGGGAGAATTTGTATTGTTATTATGTAACAGCTATTTGTGAAGATGAGCAAGAGAGTCCTAATAGCAATACGGCTTGTGTGAATATCCCCATCAGTGATACCAATGAATATCGAAAAGATAATTTTTACTTGTATCCCAATCCCACTTCTGACATTATGATTGTCAGAGGGCGAAGATTAGATGAGGTAAAAGTATATAATCTATTGGGACAACTGGTTGAGGAAAAAGAAGTTTATAAAGATTATTGTAAATTAGATTTCTCGAATTATGAAGCTGGTGTTTATGTGATTAATATTTCTTTGGGGTCATTTTTTACTAGCCATCGAGTAGTTGTGATTAGATGATTTTTTGATATGAATGTAATATTTTTAACTATGTCTGTCCTTAAAGAGGTGGACACTCATGGAATTTATGTTGACCTTATGCGGAAGTTCCGAGATGAAGGTCATAATGTATATATTGTGTCGCCAAGAGAACGACGCTCTGGCGAAAAGACCAGCCTATATAAGACGGGAGGAGTTCGCATCCTTGGTGTCCGCACCCTCAACCTTCAAAAAACTAATGCTATTGAGAAGGGTATAGGACAGGTGTTGGTGGAAACACAGTTCAAAAAAGCTATCAAACGTTATTTGGGTAGTGTTAGGTTTGATTTGATTCTTTATTCCACGCCGCCAATTACTTTCCCAAAGGTGATCCAATATTTGAAGTCCAGCAATCCCTCAGCGAGAACCTATCTGTTGTTAAAAGACATATTCCCTCAGAATGCTGTGGATTTGGGCATGATGTCGAAAACAGGACCGAAGAGCGTGCTGTATCGCTATTTCCGTAACAAGGAAAAGAAACTTTATGCTTTGTCGGACAACATTGGATGCATGAGTCCGGCCAATGTGCGTTATGTTATAGAGCATAACGTGGAGGTTAAACCCGAAAAAGTAGAGCTGGCTCCTAATTCATACGAACAGGTGGAACTGGTGTGGCTGTCGGACGATGATCGTCGCGCTATCCGTCAGAAATACCACCTGCCAGTTGATCGTCCCATATTTATTTATGGAGGTAATCTGGGCAAGCCACAGGGTATTCCTTTTTTAATCCAATGTTTGGATGCGAATGCTAACCGTGAGGATTGTCATTTTGTAGTGGTGGGTAATGGAACGGAATATGGAAAACTGGAGAGTTGGTATAAAAACAAACACCCCAAAAGCGTTTCAGTGTTTGAACGTTTGCCGAAAGAGGATTATGACCAACTGGTGCGTGCTTGTGAGGTGGGATTAATCTTCCTTGATTATCGTTTCACGATTCCGAATTATCCATCCCGACTGCTTCCTTATTTGATGGAAAAGAAACCCATTATTGCCGCCACCGACCCAAACTGCGATACGGGCAGCATTGCAGAGCAGAACGGTTATGGCTATTGGTGTCCTAGTAACGATGTGAACGCCTTTACAAAGTGTGTGGATAAGATGTTAAAGTCTGATTTGGTGAAAATGGGAGAGAATGGTTATTTGTTCTATCAGAACAATTATACTATCGAGCATACGTTTAATCAAATTATTCAACACTTCTAATGGGAATTAGAAAGTTTTTGAGATCCAGCTCTTTTGTGTCAAGCCTCTATTATGGCTTGCATCTTGATGAGCTTCCTGCGGCATTGAGTATGCGTTCCTACATGCATTCTGTGGAGGTTGCTATCAAGAGATATATGCCCGAAGCGACCGATCAAGAGCGAGAACAGGCAAAAACTGATATTCGGCATTGCTATTTAAAATATAAAATCTCACCAACCGAGTATTTTTTATTTGATTTCCAGAAACTTCCGCCTGAAGAAAGAGCCTCATATCTTTCCGACAAAATGATTTACATGACCGCTGGGAAAGTGATAGATAGAAAGTTGCATGATGAGCAGTTGGAGAACAAATATAATTTCTATCAGTTAACCCAAAAGTATTTTAAAAGAAAAGCCATCTTAATAGAATCGGTCAATGATTGGAGTCTGTTCAAGGATTTCAGCACTGAGTTCTCTGACTTTATTATCAAACCCAACACCAGCGGATGTGGAAGTGGCATACGGGTGGAACACGTCTCCAATGAAAGTGAAGGGAAGGCTGTGTTTAACCGAACGATACACTCTGGAAATCAATGGATTGTGGAGGAGTTGATTCGTCAAAGTGATGACATGGCTTCTTGGAATCCATCCAGCGTCAACACGGTTCGAATTTCCTCTTTCCTGAATCGTAAAGGTTTCTTTATCTTATGTCCTTTTATAAGAACAGGTCGAAAAGGATCGGTGGTGGATAATGGAGGAAAAGGGGGCTTGTATGCGGCTATCGACGAAAAAACCGGTCGAATCATCACCGACGGTAAAGACGAGATGTGTGTCGTTTATTCGGAACACCCTGATTCGCATGTTGTTTATAAAGGATGGCAGATTCCTGAGTGGGATGAATTATTGAAGCTTGCCGAAGAAATCCATCAATTGTTTCCTAAGCATAAGTATATTGCGTGGGATTTTGCCCATACTGACAATGGCTGGGTGCTTGTTGAAGGAAACTGGGGCGAGTTCATCGCCCAACAGTCCACCATGAAACGAGGCTATAAAAAAGAGTTTATGGATTTAATTCTTGGATAAATCACTGATTGTATGGATATCAATAGGTTTTCCAAAAAGATTGTTTCAAGATTCGATTTGTTCTTTTGGGAAAAAATCGGAAGGTTTCGTTATGTCAAGAAAATGGCTAAGATGAGAGCCAAAGTGGTGGGAAAGGGCGCATTGAACAGTGATCAAAAAAGGGAAATCGCAAAAGCCTGGGGCAACAAATACAATAATTCTAGATATTTGAAATTGTATTCAAACTATATGTCTTCGGGTAAAGACCATAAACTTGCGGATTATATCCCCGATGATTTTTATATGGATAAGGTGGAGCCTTTCTTTAACAAACCATTGATAGCGCGGAAAAACGAAGATAAAAACCTTTATGATTTGTTTTTTGGGGATATCACAATGCCTCGAACAATCCTGAGATATGTGGATGGTGCTTTCATGGATGAGGCTTATAACCTAATGACGAAAGATAATGCCTTGAAAATGTGTCAACAATATGACGAGGTGATTATCAAAACAGCTTCTGAATCAGGGGGTGGACATGGAATCACTTTTTGGAATCGCAATGAGTCGTTGGCTGATTTGGAAAAGCGAATCAAAAAGGGTGACAACATGATTGTTCAAGAGCTTGTCAAACAACATCCTGAGATGTCGAGACTGCATGAAAGCAGCATCAACACCTTGCGTATCATGACGGTGATGTTTGAGGGTCAAGTGCATGTGATGACTCATTTTGTGAGAATGGGGGTGAAAGGCAAGCGGGTTGACAATGTGAGTAGTGGAGGCATGTTGTGTGGTATTAATAGGGATGGAACCCTTTTTGAAACAGGTTATGATGAACATGGGAAACCCTATCTGTCGCATCCTACTTCAGGGACGGTTTTTAAAGGTTTTAAGGTTCCTGCATACGATAAATGCATTGAGTTAGTGACAAAAGCGGCTCCGAGACTTTCCCATTTTGCCAAGTTGATTTCATGGGATGTCGCTGTGACTCAGGATGGTGAGCCCTTGCTGATTGAAGCGAATTTGACTTATTGTGACATCGGGATTTATCAAATTGCTTGTGGTCCCGTTTTTGGCAGTGGAGAGATTAAAGATCGAATCCTTTCTTCAATAGCCAAGGTTTGATTTTTTTTAGTATTTTTGCAATCATGAAAGATATAGCGATATATGGTTTTGGCGGTTTTGGTCGCGAAGTGGCATGTCTGATACGGCATCTGAACGCGGTGAAACCAGAGTGGAATGTGGTGGGTTTTTTCGACGATGAGGTGAAGCAAGGCACTGAGTGTAAATACGGTAGGGTGCTGGGGGATTTTAATACACTGAACGCATGGGACAAACCTTTGTCGGTGGTTATTGCCATCGGCTCTGTGAAGTCTTTAACCGATATCCTTGATAGAATCACCAATCCAAAGGTTGATTTTCCTAATTTGATTGCTCCCAACTGTTTCTTTTTTGATGAAGATACCGTATCCATGGGGAAGGGGAATGTCATAACATTTGGGTGTCGCTTGAGCTGTGATGTTCAAATTGGAGATTTTAACATCATGAATGGATGTGTCAGTTTAGGTCACGATGTGACTTTGGGCAGTTACAATTTGTTGCTTCCAGAGACTCGGATTTCGGGACAAGTCATCATTGGTGACCGTAATTATTTCGGCGCTAAGTCGTTTGTCATGCAGACTGTGAAGATAGGTAATGACAATCGTTTTGGAGCCGGTTCTTTTGTTTTTCGTAAAATCAAAGATGATGGCTTGTATATGGGCAATCCATTGAAAAAAGTATCGATAGAATGAGTACAAATACAGATCAATTCATAGAACTATTTGCTGAAGCCCTTGAACGAGATGGAGAGATTAGAATGGTGGATGAGTTTAGAAATTATCCGGAATGGAGTTCCATCACCTATCTTTCGCTCATTGCCATGATGGATGAGGAATATGGGGTGCAAATAGAAGAGGAAGATTTCAGGAAACTCAGGACTGTTCAGGCCTTATACGAGGCTTGTGCCAATCATTAATCTATGGCTTTGCTTCAATTTGAAGGTGTGGGTGTCACCGCTTTGAGTGCAGCGGTGCCGAGACGGATCATCGTTAACAGGGAATATACAGAAGTGTTTTCCCAAGCGGAAGTCGATGAAATTATTGATAAGACAGGGGTTGAACAACGCCGTTTTGTCGATGAAAACACCTGCTCGTCCGACCTGTGCCTTGCCGCTGCTGAAAAGCTGATTGCTGATAACGGGGTTGAAAAAGAGGATATTGACCTCTTGGTGTTTGTTTCGCAAACTCCTGATTATCGGATGCCAGCCACTTCGGTGACTTTGCAGCATAGACTTGGGTTGGCAAACAAGACCATTGCATTCGACATCAACCTGGGGTGTTCCGCTTTCATTTATGGACTCTCTGTAGTATATGGCTTGATGGAAAGAAGCCATCTGAAGAAAGCTTTGTTGCTGGATGGCGAGACACGTTCGAAAGTGTATTCAAAACATGATCGTCGTTCAGCGTTTTTGTTTGGTGACGGTGGGGTGGCGGCCTTGATTGAACGCGACTCCAAGTTCGGGAAAAGTTATTTCTCTCTCAATTCGGATGGCTCACGTGCCGATTTGATCATGATTCCGGCAGGTGGTTATCGCAAGATGAGTTCCGCTGAGACCGTGGTGGAGAAAGTGGTCGATGAATTCGGGAATATGCGAAGTGAGGAACAAGGCTATATGCGGGGTGGGGATGTGTTTAACTTTGTAATTCGTGAGATTCCTCGAGACATCAAAAATACGTTGGCGTTGTCGGAAAGGAATTTGGAAGATTTCGATTACGTGGTATTTCATCAAGCCAACAGCTTCATCAACTCATACATTATGAAAAAAATGAAACTGGATGCAGCAAAGGTTCCGACTACAATATCAAAATTCGGGAATACTTCTTCGGTATCGGTGCCTTTGACCATTGTAAGTGAATTGAGAGGAAAATTGGATGGGCCAAAAGAGTTGTTGTTAAGTGCTTTTGGTGTTGGAATGACCTGGGCAACAGGTGTCGTCCCGTTTGTGGATTGTCATATCAGTGAAATAGTGGAGGTTGAAAATGGGAAAGCAGTTTAATCCTTTTTCACTTGAGGGTAAGCTTATTTTGGTTACAGGAGCCTCCTCGGGCATTGGCCGACAATGCGCCATTGATTGTAATAAGATGGGGGCAAGGGTGATAGCTCTTGGTCGCGACCAGGATAGGCTCAATAGCCTGATGGCTGAGATGGAAGGGGAAAACGACAGCTTTTCATTTGATTTAAATGATCTTCATGGAATCAAAACTTTAATAGAAATGATGGTCGAAAGACATGGCAAACTGGATGGTTTTGTGCATTCAGCGGGTGTTGAGGTGACCAATCCAATAAAGTTGTCAAAGCCAGAGGATTTTGAGTCCCTTTATCGATTGAATTGTTTGAGTGCTTTTGAGATTGTGAGGAATCTATGTGGGATAAAGACTTTTAATCGGGGTGGTTCCATTGTATTTATTAGTTCAATCACAAGTTTGATTGCACGCAAAGGTTTATCGGCATACGCTGCCAGCAAAGGCGCTTTGGTGAGTGCGGCAAAGGTATTCGCTTTAGAGATGGCACCAAGGGAAATCAGGGTGAATGCTGTCTTGCCAGGAACTGTGCTGACCCCCATGATGCAGAAAGCCATGGATGCCATGGAAGAGGAGCAGAGAAATAATAGAGTAGAGGGGTTCCCTTTGGGTTTGGGTAAACCGACTGATGTTTCCAATGCCTGTATTTATCTGTTGAGTGATGCCTCGCGATGGGTGACAGGTAGCAGTTTGGTGGTTGACGGAGGATATACAGCATGTTAAAGAATTAAATGCATTAGACTATGTATAAACATTTTTTTAAACGATTATTTGACCTTATCATTTCGGGCATAGCCTTGCTATGCATTGGATGGCTGTTGATTATTATAGCAATAATTCTGCATTTTGCCAACAAAGGTGCGGGAGCTTTCTTCCTTCAAGAAAGGCCTGGTAAGGATGAGAAGATTTTCAAGGTGATTAAGTTTAAGAGCATGACGGATGAAAGAGATTCGGAGGGAAATCTCTTGCCAGAAGCACAAAGACTCACTAAAATTGGTTCATTTATCAGGAAATTTTCTATAGATGAATTGCCCCAGTTGATTAATGTGTTTAAGGGTGATATGGCGTTTATTGGGCCACGACCTCTGCTTGTGAAATACTTGCCTTTATATAGTCCAGAACAACATCGACGTCATGAGGTGAGGCCAGGTATGTCAGGTTGGGCGCAAGTTCATGGCCGTAACAATATCAGTTGGACTGAGAAGTTTAAACTCGATGTTTGGTATGTGGATCACTGTAGCCTTTGGGTCGATATAAAGGTTATTTTTCTTACGATAAAAAATGTAATTACTTCTAAAGATATTATTTTAACAACTGGGCCTTTTACAGGAGATAATTGATATGAAAAAGATAATGATATTAGCGGGTGGTAACGATCAAATCGCTTTGATTGAGGAATTGCGTCGTTATTTCAATGGTGATGTTGAGATTTTGCTTGTTGATATGGCTGCCAATGTCAGGGCTATTCCATACGCTGACAGATTTTTGCAAATTAGTACAATGGATAAGGCTGCGGTGTTAAAAGCGGCAAGGGAGGAAAAGATTGATTATATTCTTACGGCTTGTGGCGATCAGCCATTGCAGACTATGGCGTATGTTTCGGAGGAGATGGGATTGCCCACCTATCTTTCACAACAGGATGTGAGAGATTTGACAAACAAGCGCTTTATGAAAGATAAGATGGTGAAGTGTGGCATTCCCACTGCGAAGCATATTTATATCAATAAACAATGGGATGGTAATCTTCCTGATTTCAATTATCCTTTGGTCGTAAAGCCTGTTGATAGTAATGGCTCGAAAGGTGTAAAGAAGGTTTTTAATAAAGAGGAACTTAATGTTTCACTTGAAGAGGCTTTTCGTTATTCCTTATCGGGCGATGTGATTATTGAAGAATACAAACAAGGAGAAGAGTTATCTGTAGATGTTTATGTTGAAGGTGGCGAGGCAAAGTTGCTTTCAGTCACGGCATCCAAGAAGATTAAAGAAAACACAAAGTCTTTTACTATAGTTCAAAGCTATTATCCGGCTCCTGTCAAGTTTAGTGAAAAACGTGTTGAAGAGATTGCTCAGAAGATAGCTGATGCTTGGGGGTTGAAGAACACCCCTTTGTTAGTGCAAATGATTGTGGATGGAGATGATTATAATGTGTTGGAGTTCAGCGCAAGGATGGGTGGCGGATCGAAATACCATTTGATTCAAGTGCTTTCTGGGGTTGATATCATGAAAGTATATGTTCAGATGGTGATGGGGGAAAAACCTCATGTGGAGCCTAAAAAGGTCTGGAACAATGCAATAATGAGTTATGTGTATTGTTATCCAGGTGAATATGCTGGACTTAGTGGTTATGATGAGCTTTCAAAAACTGGTGATATATTTAGTTATTTCATTTATCGGCCAGCTCCTGCTCAAATAATCAAATCCGATACAAGTAGTGATCGTGTGGCAGGTTTCCTTGTGGTTGGCGACAATGAAAAAGAAGTTCAAGAGAAACTTCAATATGCTAATGCTCATTTGAAAGTTTTGGATGATAAGGGGAATGATATCATGCGTCATGACTTCTATTGATTATCTGTTTAATTATTATAAGTATCGCAAATTTCTTTTATTATGAAGATATCGGTTATTGGTGCTGGCAATGGTGGTCAGGCTATTGCTGGATATTTGGCTATGTGTAACTATGACGTAGCTCTTTATGATATAGTTGAAGAAAAGATTCATGAATTGCAACGACTTGGTGGTATAAGACTAACTGGTCGCATTCAAGGCTTTGGTAAAATCAACTTGATTACGACAAATATATCTGAAGCTGTTGATGGTGCTGATATCATCATGGTAACCACCATCGCAAATGCCCATAAAGCGGTAGCCCAGAGTATCGCACCGCTTTTAGTGGATGGTCAAGTCATTGTGCTGAATCCCGGAAGAACATGTGGCGCATTGGTGTTTAAGCAGGCATTGTTGGAATCAGGATGCAAAGCTCGCTTTTATCTTGCTGAGGCTCAGACTTTGGTATATGCATGCAGGATAATCGAAAACGGAACTGTCAATATTATTGGTGTTAAAGACGAAGTCCTTCTTTCAGCACTTCCTTCCGCTGATACAGATTATATTCTTAGTAAAGTTAGTCCATTGTATCCTAGCTTTATGAAAACCACCAATGTACTGAGGACAAGCTTAGAGAATATTGGAGCAATGTTCCATCCTTGTGTCTTGCTTTTTAATGCGGCTACGATAGAGAGGAATGAAGTGTTCTGGTTTTATCGGGATATGACAGATCAAGTAGCTTCGTTTATTGAACGCTTTGATGCTGAACGTCTTGCGGTAGGTAAAGCATACGGTATAGATTTGCTTGGTGTAAATGATTGGATTAAATTCGCTTACAAAGACACAGAAGGTGACACGTTGTGTGAAAGAATGCGCAATAATCCAGCATACTATGATATTAAATCTCCTTCAACCATCTTTACTCGACAGTTGACAGAAGACATCCCGACCGGCGTTCTTCCTATAATGGAGTTAGGACAAGCTGCTGGTGTTGATACACCATTGCTAAAATCGATGATTAATATTTGCGAAGCATTGCTGGGTCAGGATTTACATACTCATGGACGTAATTTGCAAAATCTGGGTTTGGCAGGAAAAAGTAAGCAAGAGATCTTAAATTATATTACTCATGAAGCATAATAATGCTCTTAATGATATTTTTGGTTTTATTAAACCCCTTGTAGATGTTCATACAATGGGAGTTTATACTATGGCAAACCTGTTAAGGGATTGTGGTTATAAAGTATATGTTTCCAAAGATGATGTAAACGAGGCGGTTGAACAGATTCAAAAAATCAATAACTATAGCTTAGTAAAAAGCTGGATTGTCACTAATGGAATAACGAGGCTTGGCTTTAGCTATCGGTTGGATCCTAAAGAGGGATGTGATTATTTTATGACATTATTCGCCCACCTCAAAGCTGACAACATGTTTGCGGAGAACGGCGGCGTTTTGAAACAAATTTTCTTTGCAGGATTGCCTGACACATGTGAAATGGTTAAAGGTAAGACCAATGGAGAGGTTCTTGTCTTTCCTGGGAATGAGACTCCGATTGAATCCTTGACAATGCTCAATGTGCCGAAAGATTTAATGCCAAAAGCGTTGAATCAAAACAACCCATACGATAATATGCGTTGGGATTTTGCAAAAAAACTGATTGAATCAGAACGATATAAACTGGTGCAGCCGTTGGATCATTATGGATATGCTGAATGCGGTAAGAACAATGATAGTTATGTTGCAAGATTGCAATATGCGAAAGAGAAACATGCTTTGCCAATCATCAGAACGCATTCCGGCCCCTATAATCCCGATCGTTTAGAGGCTTTGAAGGAGTATAACTCGTGGTGCAGAGAATTAGGTGCTAGTAGGCTGCTCGATGTTTTGTCTATTGGTAGTTCTCAGCTAACACAGTCAAACTTTGGCGAGAATTGGGAAGGTCTGGCTAATGGAGGTGGCGTTCCTGTGAATTCAGAGATGGAATACCGTACCATTAAGGAAAATGCTAATCCGATGCTCGTGAGAACTTATTCAGGGACGAAAGATGTACCTGGACTTGCAAAGATTCATGAACGGGCGTTGAACATTTCTTGGCACGCCTTGTCGTTTTGGTGGTTTGACGAACTGGATGGAAGAGGTCATAATACTCTTTTGGATAATTTGAAAGAGCATTTTGAAACTGTGAGATGGATTGTCACTACAGGTAAACCTGTCGAACCCAACGTGCCTCATCATTTTGCATTTCGAGGTGCTGATGACATTACCTATATTATTTCGGGTTTTCTAGCTGCCAAAGCATGTAAAAAAATGGGAGTTAAGCATTTGATTTTGCAAAATATGCTAAATACTCCTAAATATACCACAGGTGTACAAGATTTGGCAAAAGGCAGAACCATGCTTAAGTTGGTTAGGGAACTTGAGGATGATAATTTTCATGTTAGCCTGCAATCCCGAGCGGGTTTGGATTATTTTGCTCCAGATCTTGAGGAGGCAAAGATTCAACTTGCAGCAGTAACTTGTCTGATGGATGATCTTGAGCCTGAAAATGACAACAGTCCAGAAATCATTCACGTGGTCAACTATTGTGAAGCAGTTCGGTTAGCAACTCCACCAGTAATCAAAGACAGTATAAAGATAACTCTTAATGCTCTATATGAATATAGAATTGCACGGTCATTAGGGGTTGTTCCCAATATGAAATATAATGCTGAGGTCAAAGATCGTGAAGATGCTTTGTATTATGAAGCGAAAGAGTCAATTGCATTGATGGAACAAGCTATACCTAATCTATATACTCCAGAAGGTTTTTATAAAGTATTTGTTGAGGGTTTTCTTCCAGTTCCATATTTGATGGATCAGCATAGAAAATTCCCTAAAGCAACAATGTGGCATACTGCTATCAAAAACGGCGGTATCTCAGTAGTGGACGATAATGGACAAATCATCAATACAGTGGACAGATACAAGAAAATCATTAATAAAATGGAATAATCAAGATTCTTTTTTTTCTATTTTTGCACCCAGAAATACAAATGACCCTTATGCCAACCCAACGCATCTATCTCTGCTTAGCTCACATGAGCGAGGCAGGTCTTGAACAGAAATATATCAAAGAGGCTTTCGACACCAATTGGGTGGTGCCGCTCGGCCCTAATGTGAATGCCTTCGAGAAAGATCTTGAAGACTTTGTCAATGCTCCTGACTCTCAGAAATATGTGGTCGCTCTCGCTTCGGGTACCGCTGCCGTGCATCTGGCATTGCTTGCCTGTGGCGTGGGCCCTGGCGATGAAGTCATCGTGCAGTCGTTCACCTTCTGCGCCTCCTCCCATCCGATAACCTATCTCGGTGCTACGCCGGTGTTCGTCGATTCTGAAAAGGACTCCTGGAATATCGACATCGATTTGATGGAAGAGGCCATCAAAGACCGTATCGCCAAGACGGGTCGAAAACCGAAAGCTATTGTGCCGGTGGCTCTCTATGGTATGCCTTACGACATTGAACGTATCATGGAGGTTGCCAATCGTTACGACATCCCAGTCATCGAAGATGCTGCTGAAGGTTTCGGAAGCCGTTGGAAAGGGCAGGTGCTTGGCACCTTTGGTGAATACGGCATCCTGTCGTTTAATGGCAACAAGATGATTACTACCTCTGGCGGCGGTGCTTTGATTTGTCCCGACATGGAATCCAAAAACAAAATCATGTGGTATGCCACCCAGGCTCGTGAGGCTTATCCTTATTATCAACACGAGGCCATCGGGTATAACTACCGCATGAGTAACATCTGCGCCGGCATTGGACGCGGACAGATGTCAATCGTGGATGAGCATATCGCACACCACAAACATGTGTGCAAGCTCTATAAAGAACTACTGAAGGACGTGAAAGGTATTGAGGTACACGACAATCCTGATGAACGTTACGATGCCAACTTCTGGCTGGTGACAGTCACCGTAGCTCCTGAACTGCGTATCAAAGGGCAAGAGAACGCCTATAAGACCGTTGTTCAAGGTGCTGTGGGTGGTGCTGCTGGTGTGGTTCATGCCACCGACAATGCGCATACTGATTGTGAGCCTAATGACAATGTAGAGGCACTGCGAGTGGTTCTCGACCAAGCTGGTGTAGAAGCCCGTCCATTATGGAAACCTATGCATAAACAACCTGTTTATAAAAACGCTCCATCCTATGTCAATGGTGTATCTGAGGCGCTTTTCAAAGTGGGTCTGTGTCTCCCGAGCGGTCCCTGCGTCTCAGATGATCAGGTACAGTATATTGTTGACACTATTAAAGCTTCCATCCTTTGAAAGATTAATTCCCAGGCGTATCTTTTATTATTCTGATGTGGATGCTATTGAAAAGGTCGGTGTCAGGCACCGGCCTTTTTTTTGTCCTTATCCCTCACCAAGTCCCAAAATATTGATACCTTTGCAGACCGAATAAACGCACTTTCGTTATGAAAAAACTCTTGTTTCTTTTGGTGGTTTGTAGCCTTTTGTCAACGGGATGTCATCATCGTGTGAAAGGTGATGCCTTTGAGATTAATACAGTCACAGTGGAGGACAGCGTGCAATTCCCACCCGAGGCCATGGAAGAATGGATGTATGACGATAAAGCGTATTATCTCACCGTGGTGGACGAGCCTGTCACCAATAATGAGGACTTGCGCGACAACATCATCGCATGGATTAGTAGTTTCCTGAGCGAGAACTATGACGGTGATTCGCAAGATGTCACCGCCATGGTGAATTATGAGAAAGATGAGTTCCTCGACACGGTGAATGGGAGCCCGCAGTCAAGCCTGCAACATTTCATTACCCTTGATGAGGACAATGACCGATATGTGACCTACCTCTCTGAGAACTATCTTTATACGGGTGGTATCCATGGCACAATCTCCAAAATTGGAGCCACATTTAGTAAAAAGACAGGAGAACAATTTGGTTATCAGATGTTTGTTAACCTTGATGGAGTGAGCGACATCATCCGCAATGCGGTGAAACAACAATATTTCGAGCCTTTGCTGGAAGGAACGGACGCGGTTTTTGAGGAGACGCTTTTCTCGGATGCTGCCGAGTCTTTCCCGATGCCGGTGACAGAGCCTTGGATTCAAAACGATTCTGTGTTCTTCATCTATGAATCCTACGAGATCGCTCCTTACGCTTTCGGCATGCCCGAATGCGGCTTGCCTTTTCTTTCGCTGCAAGATCATCTGACTGAGGCTGGTAAAGCGTTTTTTCAAATAAAACAGTGAAGATAAAGAATGAGTTTTTTCGCTCGAGCTATAAAATACCTCTTTGACCGTGTGGTTGCATTCCTCGGGTTGCTTGGCTTGGGCTGGCTGTTGCTTATCATCGCTTTGATTGAGAAAATCAAAGAGCCGGAACAGCCAGTGCTTTTCAAACAATACCGTGTGGGTCGGCACGGAAAACTCTTCACGATCCATAAGTTCCATACGATGTATAAGGATGATGAGGGGCCTTCGGTGGCTTATCCAGTGACAGGTAGGGTGACTCCTTTAGGAGCCATACTCCGTCGCTATAAACTGGATGAATTGCCTGAGTTGTGGGATGTGCTCATTGGCACCATGAGTTTTGTGGGACCTCGTCCTGATGTGCCGGGCTATGCCGACAAGCTGGAAGGGGAGGACCGACAGGTGCTTGAGATGCGTCCTGGCATCACGGGGCTGGCTACGCTGAAATATAAAAACGAAGAGAAAATACTTGAAGAAATGGTGAAGAAAGCCAAGGCGGAAGGTGACCCGCGTTCTGAAACTGAAATCGCAATATGGTATAATGACCATGTCATTTATCCTGACAAAGTGAAGCTGAACCTTTATTATTATCATCATTATTCTTTCTTGCTGGATCTTAAAATCCTTTTTCAGACCTTGTTATAAAACGAAAACGCCGTATCTTTGCGCCTTCAAAACGAGAAAGTTATGCATAGAATCTTTATCCCTATATTTAACTTTTTTAAATGCCATAAGGGGGTGATGTATGGTTTAATCGCCATTACCTCCCTGGTGTTTCTTTTTTTTGGATTGAAACTGAAGTATGAGGAAGACATCTCCAAGCTGCTTCCTTCCTCCAGTGTGGAGAGTCAGTTGGCTTTCAGCTCCATTGCCCTCAAAGACAAGATCTTTCTTCAGGTGACTTCGGCAGACGAGCCGCTTTCTTCCGAGGAACTTGTAGAACGTACGGACGAATTTGTGGAGACGTTGCTTGAAAAGGATTCAACCACCCATTACATTGCCAATATTTTGTATATAATGGAGCCCGAGATGGCTATCAATGCCTTGGATTTTGTGCTTGTGCATCTCCCTTCATTTGTTGATACCACGGCCTACGCTGATTTTGACAAGGCTATAGAACCTGAGGCGGTAGCAACCCAGATGCAGGTGGATTATGACATGATAATGGAGGACGAGACGGGTGATGTCACCCAAATGATTGCCTACGATCCGCTTAACTTGAAAGACGCAGTCATTGGAGACCTTTTGAATGGCGCCTTAGGAGGCTATACAATCATCGATGGCCACTTTTTCTGTCCTGACAGCACCGTGACGATTTCCTACCTTGCCCCATCGTTCAAGTCGCTGGATTCACGTTCCGCAAGGAACTTTGTTCGTTTGCTTTCGCGTACTTGCAAGGAGTTTGAGTCCATTCATCCTGAGGTGAAGGTGTTAATTCATGGTGACCCCATCGGCAGCGTCTCGAATGCTGGTCGTATTCGTACTGACCTTGTCGTGACAGTAGGCATCTCCATCCTCTTGATTTTGATATTGATAGGTTTTTGCTTCAGAAGTGTTTCTTTCCTTTGGAAGCTGCTTTTGCCCATCTTATATGGCATGTTGTTCTCCATGGCTTGTATCTATTGGTTGAAAGGTGGGATGTCTTTGATGGCGCTTGGATTGGGAGCCATCGTCCTGGGAGTTGCCATCAGCTATAGCCTCCATGTGCTGATACATCATTTCTTTGTGGGTGATCCCGAACGGCTGTTGCTCGATGAGTCCACCCCGGTCTTTCTGAGTTGCATCACTACTATCGGTGCCTTTTGTAGTTTGCTTTTCACCGATAGTGACTTGCTTCGCGACTTTGGGCTGTTTGCGTCGCTTGCCCTGCTTGGCAGCACGCTTTTCGCCTTGGTCTTTTTGCCGCATTTCTTGCCATCTCATAAAGCTGATCCTAACAGCAAGACCTTCCGTAGAATATCACGTTTAAACAATTTGCCATTCGACCGTAAACCTTGGTTCCTCGCCTTGATTGTGATTATCTTGGTGGTGGGCGTAATATTCTCACCTAAGGTGAAGTTTGACAGCGACTTGCGTAACCTTGACTACAACGCTCCTGAAGAGGTGGAGGCCGAACGTCTCTTTAACGAGAAGAACAATGATGGTTTTATGCATCTTTATTTCGCCACAGTCTCCAGGGATTTTGACGAGGCACTGGAAGCGGATGAGTCCTTGATGATGATTTTGGATTCCCTGTCGGAACAAGGATTAGTGCATCGCTATTCTGATTTGATTCCAAGGCTGTTTATTCCCCTCAAAGAACAAGAAAGACGCATTGAGGCTTGGAATGTATATTGGACGGAAGAGCGAAAGGCAGAGACCATGGCTTTGGTAAATCGCAATGCGGAAGCTTTGGGCTTGGATCCTGATATGTTCTTTGATTTCAAGTCGTTACTGGATGCTGATTACGTGCCAGCCTCTTTGATGGAGAGCGGCGTAGTGCCAGAAAACCTGTTAGGCAACTTCATTGAATGTAATGCCGATGGACAATATATGGTCTTTACTGATGTGGCTATGGACGCCGACAAGAAGGATGTGGTTACCGGTGCCTTAGTGGCCAATCCAAAGACATTCGTGCTGGAGCCTTTCTATTATTGCAAGAGCATGGTGGAGGTGATTCACGACGATTTCAACATTGCTGTTTGGATTTCTTCGCTCTTTGTTTTAATTATCTTGCTGATCTCATTCAGGAATCTGCTCACTACGTTGCTGTCATTCCTTCCCATGGTCATCAGCTGGTTTATGGTGCAAGGCTATATGGCGCTTTTCGATTTGGAATTTAATTTGATTAATATCATTATTTCAACCTTTATCTTTGGAGTGGGTGTGGATTACAGCATTTTCATCACAGAAGGCTTGTTGACTCAAGCACGGACCGGCAACCGTGACGTGCTAACATGGCATAAGGTGGCAATCTTTTTCTCTGCCACCATTTTGGTTATTGTAGTGGCTTCCCTGCTGTTTGCTGTGCATCCTGCCATCCGTTCCATCGGTCTCATCACGTTGATCGGCATGGCCTCTACCATCATGATCTCCTATTCGCTACAACCTTTTGTTTTCTGGCAGTTGATGAAGATTCCTGCCTATAGGAGGAAAGTTTTGAATGGTGAGAGGGAAGAGGATAGGGTATGAGTCATTAGTATAACAATTCAACATTTTAATAATATGAAAAAGATAGTTAGAACATTTTTTTTGCGTCGGTTGAGAGTGGCTCGTCTAGGAATGCTGATGATGATTATGTTGGTTTCAACAGCGTCATGGGCACAGAAATATGATTCGGATTTTACTCAGACGCGTGTGATGAAGATTTCGGGAAAGACCACAACGATGCATGGTCATATCACCTTTGATGGTAATGACCATCTTTCCATGATGTATTCTGATCCTGAAGGTGATTATTTCATCATCGATGGTGCGATGGTAAAAGTGAATCTGATGAAAAAGAAAGCGGAACTCAACTCGGAGAAGGTAAAGGCGGTGCAACTCCAACGTTCCACGCTGTTAAACTGCCTTTCAGGAGAATGGGAGAAAGCGGCTGCTGAAAACAAAGCAGATACCATCGTCACGGAAAAGGACGGTTTCCGCAATGTCCTGATCCAAGCCAAAGGGAAAATACCACGTGGAGGCTATTCTTCTGTGGATTTGACTTATCGTATCAGCGACGGTCTCGTAGTCAAGATGATTCTTGAAGAGGCCATTGGGGTGGTTAATACATACGAGATTGAATAACGCTATTTATAACATCTTTATAGAAGATTTTAATAACATCGAAAGACACGAAAAACACGAAATCCAGAGATGGTTTCGTGTTTTTCGTGTTTTTAGAGGTTAATCAATATTTACTTCATGTTCTTTATGGTCATCGATGAGTTCGATGGTGGTACTCTTTATGGCCTCGGCGTTGTTCTTGCGTTCATACTTGAGGATGTAGATGCTTTCACCATAACGGTAACGGATGGTGAAGTGATCCCAAGCGGAGGGAATGTGTGGGGTGATAGTCAACGTCTTGCCGTGTTTCTCAAGGCCGAGGATGCTTTCGATGCCGGTCTTATAAGCCCATGAGGCCGAACCAGTGTACCACGTCCATCCACCGCGTCCTGGATGTTGCGGGTTGCTGTAGATGTCGGCGGCAATGCAGTAAGGCTCTACCTTGTATTTCAACACATCGGCCAGCGTCTGTGTGCGATGGATCGGGTTGATGAGCGAGTAGAGGAAGTCGGCCATGTCGGTTCTGCCTTCCTTGAGTTGAGCCATGATATACCACATGGCACCGTGCGTGTATTGTCCGCCGTTTTCACGGATTCCCGCAGGGTACTGCATGATGTAGCCAGGATTGTCGGCTGAGTTCTTGAATGGTGGGGTGAGGAGCTGGATAATCTCATGCTCACGGTTGACCAGTCGTCCATCGGTCTCACGGAAGATGGAGTTCTTCTGTTCGGGTGTTGCCACGTCAGTGAGAATACTCCATGCCTGTGAGATGAGGTCGATTTGGCATTCTGTGTTGTTGCGAGATCCCATGGGGTTGCCGTTGTCGTAGAAAGCGCGGAGGAACCAGAAGCCGTCCCAAGCGTTTTTCTGCAAGGCATTGACCAGGTTTTTGCGGAACTGTGAGAGTTCTTCGCAGTAGTTGAGGTCGGCATTGGGCATTTGCTGAGTGAGTTTCTCCATCTTGGGAAGCAGGTCACAGAGGAAAAAGGCCACCCAAACGCTCTCGCCCTTGCCCTTGGCACCGACATTGCTCATGCCGTCATTCCAGTCACCGCATCCCATCAAAGGCAAACCATGGGCGCCGATACGGCTCATGGAGCGGTTGATGGCTCGGCGCAAATGCTCATAGAGCGTAGCGTATGTGAATGCGGTATTCTGTTTACCGTCTTCTGTCTTCTTAGGAACACTATAGGTGATGCAGCGTTCCGTTTCGCCTTTGGGTAGTTGTTCGCCTTGGCAGAACGGCACGTTTTCCATCAAGACACTGAGGTCACCTGTGACCGTTACATATTGGTAGGTGACGTAAACCAGCCAGAGCAGGTCATCGCTGAAGGTGGTTCTGGCACCAAGTTTCATGCTCTCGTGCCACCAGTGCAGGACATCGCCTTCGGCAAACTGATGAGCCGCATGGTCGAGGATTTGTCTGCGGGCATAGTTCGGATCGCTGTACAGCACGCTCATCACATCTTGCAGCTGGTCGCGGAAACCAGTGGCTCCGCCTACTTGATAGAAGCCGGCGCGGGCGAAGAGTCGTGAAGCATAAACCTGATAGAGGTACCAGCGGTTCAGCATATAGTTGAACGAGCGGTCGGGAGTGTCCACTTGGATGGTTGACAGCTTGTCATCCCAGAAACGGATCACCTCGTCATATTCCTTGTCGATCATCGCTTGGCTGAAATGGTTAGGCTTGTCTTCAGGTCTTTCAAGGACAGCGATGACGAAGGCCACTGCAATCTCGGTGTTAGCAGGGATGTTGACCTTCATGCCAAGGCGCTTGCGGTTGGGATATTTCAACGAATAGTCATAGTCGAGGTTAGGCTGACTGTCGCAGATGGCGGTAAGCTGTACCCGTGTGTCGCGATATTGATCGTGATAGACGTTGCGGACAAAGATGCTGTGAGTTGACTCATCCCATTCGGAATGTATGAATCGTGCCGTCTTCTCCTCAGTAGTGCCCAAGACCATCTTGTAAACCATGTCGAGTTGAATCTCCATGGCGGCATCGGTCTTGTTTTCGAGTTTGATCTGATAGTATTTCTCCAGACGTTCTTTGGCCACAAAGACACGTGCTTTGACGTTCAAGTTATCGTATTGTGCATCGAAAGCCGAGAAGCCTTGTCCGTGTCGTGCGGTAGCCGGGACAAACTGTTCCTTGTTGATCAGGAGCATCTCTGAAGCGTTGTCGCGAACGATGTCATTGCTCCAACCGGTGAGTTTGAATTGCTGGGCGTTAAAGGCAAAGGTGAAACCAGCCATAGTGGAACTGATGATACAGCCGAAACGTGGGTTGGCAAGTACGTTGATCCAAGGCATCGGGGTGTTGGTGTTGGTGACCACATAGTCGCGTCCTTGGTTGTCGAATCCGCCATATTGGTTGTAAAAGTCGAGGCTGCTCCAGACGCGGAATTGCTTGCTGGTCTTCATGACAGGATATTCCACTTTGTCTTGGTAATGCTGGTTGGCTGCTTCAAGGTGTTGCAGCTGTTGTTCGATACGCTCGTGGTTGTTGAAGTCGATCCGGGCTACGGTGCGAAGTAGAGTGCGTTCGTCCTCGCTAAGGTCGTTGCCGTTCAAGACGAACACTTGGCCGGCTTGTTCGTGAGTCGCCCACAGATGCTCGGTGTTGGCCATGTTGCGGATGAAGTGCGTCAGACCGTCGTGGTCGTCACCAGGCACGTCGTTGATGAAGACGAGGTCAAGCACCATGCCATGCACCTTATAATATTCAAAGGCGCGGAGCATCTCTTTGGCGAAGCCCGACTTGTTGATGTCGTCAATCTCCATCAGGACAATGGCATGGTCGCCGCTGATGCTGAAACGCCAGAGGCCGCTTTGCGACAATTTGTTCTTAGCCAACAGGTCTTGACGTTGATTGCCGAAGGTGGCTGTTTGAAGGATGTATTTCGAGATGCTGTTGTAGAGACGCATCTGGGAGCCCTTGAGAAGCGACATGCTGGTTCTCACGTTGTTGAACACAGACGATTTCTTGAAGGCGTCTTCGATATCCACAGCGCTCTTGTATTGTTCCATGAGTTGTGAGAGTTGTTCACGGGCTTTGGCGAATCCAGTGATGAGGAAGGCGGAGACGGCTTTCCCAGCTGGAATATGGATTCTCCGGCGCATGCTCATGATAGGATCGAGGGTGGTACCAACGGTGTTGCTGAGGGTGCGATGGTTGTCGATGACATGGGCGTGACGGATGCTGCCTCCACGTCCCAAGAACTTCATACGTGAGGTCTCATACTCGACCAACGAGGAGTTCTCCACATTGAATTGCGGCTTTGTGGGGTCGTTTTTGCTGAGTTCTTGATGCATCAGGCTTAATTCCTCGTTATCCACAAAGAGTTTATGAATGACGTAGTTGTAGCTTGCGGTCTCGTCTTGTGAGGGTTTGCTGAAGATCAGGGCTTCATGCTCACTGTCGTATTCGCTGATGATTTTCATGCTGTTGAACACACGGTGTGCGGCATCGACATCCTTGGTGCTCATCACCACCTCACCATAGCTGGTGATTTCCAAATCCACATCCTGGTCGCTGTTATTGGTAAAGGTATAGCGGCGGATCTCAGCAAAGAAGTCTTTCAGGACAGTGATTTCAGTCTTAGTTTCAATGTCGTCATCCACACGCATGAAGCTGATCTTGTCGGAGGCAAAGCTGACCCGATATTGTTGCGGCATCACATCGAGTGGTGAGTAGGTGTTGCACCACAGTTTGTCATCACGAAGGTTGCGGATATACAGATAGGTGCCATAATGGTCGGCGGTAATCTTCCTATATCGGTTGATGAGGATGTTGCGGTACCGTGAGAAACCAGATCCGCGGTCGTTGAGTAACACGGTATAGAGGCCGTTGCTGACCACTCCAATCTCAGGAACGGTGGCGATGCCGTCATAGTCGCGGGCATCGCTTTCGGTTTGAACCTTTGAGTATTGATAACGCTTATACTGCGTGATTTTCAAGTCGATATAGGGCTGTACTTGAGCTTTTTCTTTAAGTAACGTCTCCATGGAACGGAACACGGGTTCTTGCATGAAGAAGCGTTGCAGACAGTGGTCGGCGAGGTAGTTGGTGAGGGAAGCCAAAATCATGCCTTGATGGTGGGCATAATGAGCGAGCACCGGCACATGGTCGTCTTCGTCATAGCTTTCATAGAAGCCCATGTCGTCGTACATGTTGAGTTTCTTGAAGCGCTGCAGGTTTTCATAAACCGACTTGTCATTGACACTGATGGTAAGAAGTGAGCTATAAGGTGAGATGACGATTCGGTCGGGAGTGGTGTTTTGGAACTTGAGGTAGGGGACTCCAAAAGCATGGTATTTATAGTTTTTAGCGTCGTCAAGTTCATTGTAGGCCGTTTCGGAGATACCCCATGGTAAAGCGGCCTTCTGATTCCTACCTTCTATATTTTTAATAAACGCTTTTTGAGCTCTCACGGCAAAGCTGTAGGTCTCGTCCATGAGGGTGTGTTTGTAGGTGGGAAGGAAAATCAGCGGCATGAAATACTCGAACAGGGTGCCATACCAAGAAGCTACACCTTTGTAGCCTTTGTACTGCACTAAGGTCTTGTCGAGACAGAACCAGTGTTTATACGGGGCATCACCTTGTGCGATGGTAAGGAAGCTGGTGAGTCGAGCCTCGGACGCGAAGTTGTTGTAATGGTATGGTAACAGGGCGTGAGCACCGTAGTCATAGCCAATGCTGAACACATCGAGTTCTGGGTTGTAAAGCTTGGAGAAATCGGTTTCTTCAATCAGTTTTTGCACCTTCTCAATCAATACTTCTGTTTTCTGACTTCTATCTTCCAACAAAAATCCTTTCAAGGTATATAAGCAAGCCACAAAGTTGCCGCTGTCGCAGGTGGAGATAAAGAAGTTGGGCAGGGCTTTCAGGGTATTGACATGATACCAGTTGAAGAGGTGTCCGTTCCATTTCTCCAGCTTTTCAACGGTATCGATGACATGGCTGAGACGTGTGATGGCTTCTTCACGCGTGATGAATCCCAGCTCAGCGGCGGAGATAAGGGATGTGATGGAGTAACCGATATTGGTGGGAGAGGTCTTGTAGTCCGCTTTCTTGGCACGGTTGAGTTGGTAGTTGTCGGGGATAAGATAATGGGTCTCCTCAGTGATTTGGCTGTCGAAGAAATGCCAGGTGTCTTTGGCGATTTGTTTGATTTCTTCAGTCTCGTTGGCAGTGAGGTTCTTTTTGTTTTGTGGGAATTTCTTGCCGAGCCAGAACATCAGGAACGGAGCGCCACACCATGCGACGATGCAGAAGATTAAGGCAGCAAGGTCGATGCCAGCCCATCCTCCTTTGAGGAAGAACAGTCCTGCTATCAAGGCTGAGGCCACGTAGTTGAACCAGAACTTGCCGAGATAGTCGCCGAGGGTTCCTTTGGTGCTCTTTGCAGCTTCATCGCTGGTAATCCAGTTGAGTAAATTCTTGTGGCTAAACCACATACGATAGCAGGCGCGGATCAAGGCGTCGGTGTACATCCAGGCTTCTTTGGGAAGCAGGGCGAATTGTACCAGCGAGCGATAGACAATCACCTTGAACCCTCTCATGAGGGTCATGTAATATTTGTAGCGTTTGCCAAAACGGGGAATCTTGGTAACTTGTCCGAGGATGAAGAACACGATGGGGCTGGCCACGGCGATTAAAGCGGCCAACAGATACCACACCGCGTAAATGGAGGTGCAGCGGCTGAAACCTACCAGGAGAATGACTATCAGCGCAAGGCTCAACACGGAACGGCGCAGGTTATCGAAGATCTTCCATCGTCCGATGGTGTTGACTTGGTTCTTGACCTTTTCACCTTTTTCGTTGCGGACGTGGTTTCGCAGCCAGCTGATGATCTGCCAGTCGCCACGGGTCCAGCGGTGGTGACGTTTGGCATCGTCGATATAGTTAGACGGGTTGTCGTCGAAGAGTTCCAAGTCGTTGATGAGGCCGCAGCGGATGTGGCAGCCTTCGATTAAGTCGTGGCTGAGGATCAAGTTCTCAGGGAAGGTGCCTTTCAGCACTTGTTGAAACACCTTGAGGTCGTAAATGCCTTTACCGCAGAAGCTTCCTTCGTTGAAGATGTCTTGATACAGCTCAAATGAGGCGGTAGTGTAAACATCAAGACCGCCAAGTCCTGCGAACAGCTGAGCATAGCGTGATTTGTTGGTGACTTCCACATCGACGTTCACACGCGGTTGCATGATGCCATAACCGGCATTGACGCGTTTTCCGTCGGGTGAGAGTTGCGCGCGGTTCAAGGGGTGCGCCATGGCTCCGATCAGCTTTTGGGCGGAGTACAGCACCAGCTCCGTATCAGTGTCCAGCGTGATGATGAATTTGATCTCAGGCACTGCCAGCTGTTGCCACTCGCTGATGGTCTCACAGCGGAAACGTTTTTGTTTTTCAGCTTCGGTGGTGTTGCCTAACACCAAGTCGTTGAAGTGCAGGATGGCACCACGTTTTCTCTCGTAGCCAAGCCAGCAGTTCTCACCATCGCTCCAGGCACGTTTTCTGTACACGAAGTTGAAGATGGGAGCCCCGTATTTTTCGTTCAGTTCTTTTACTTTCGCAAGACCAGCCTGAACCACTTCATCATCCCAGGGCATATCCTCATTGGGGCCCGCGGCGGCGTCGCCAATCAAGGTGTAGAAGAGGTTTTGGGGGCGGCTCTCCAAACGCTGTCCGTCACTGGCGCGGTTGATGTTGGAAAGATAATAGATCTCCATCTGCTCCAGCAGTTCGATTGTCTTGGCTTTGTTCTTAAGGATGGTCGGCATGATGACCATGGTGGCGTATTCCTTGGGGATTAATCCATCCTTGAACTTAATCTTAAAGGTGTTGACAGGCTTGTGAATGCGGTAGAGTAGTTGGTTGAAGAGGTCGATGACGATTTGACTCATTGGCACCCACATCAGCAGGGTGATGATGGCGGTGACCCAGCTTAAGCCAAATCCCGAGGTAGCCCATGTGGCAAAACCGAAAGCTAACCCCAGAGAGGCAAGCACGACAATCCACACATACCAATGGGCGCGGGAGTTCCATTTCTTTGGCGGGAAGAGTTGCCAGCCCACATGCTCACCTTTTTCATCTGCTTTCTTTACCAGTTCTTTCACCAAGTCATACTCTTTGACTTTTTGTTTCTTGCAGAGACGTGTGATTTTGGCGCGATAGTCATCTTTGGTGCGATCGTACATCTGATCGTACATGTCCGCCTTCTCATTTTTGAGTGCCTGTTCTGAGAAACTGATGCTGTCAATGATTTCGCCCATGGGAAGTTTGGTCATCTTCCTCAATGAGTTGAAGAGGTTCATCATCATCAGGTTGTTCTGAGCTGCCTCGTTCAGTTTTTCCACGTCAGCCATTGCCTTGTCAGTAGGGGAGTAATGATAGGCATTGGATGACTTCAAGACGGCGCAAAGATCTGCAAGTTCTTTGATCAGGATATGTTTCATCAAGGGCAGCAAGGCGCATACCTCTGGATAGGAGAAATAGTCATTCCGCTCTTCCTGAACCTGTAGCAGGTAGTTGAAAAACATCCCTTTGTCCACCTGATAATGGCATCGCGAGAGATATTCTCTGAGAACTGTCTCGAGATACTGCATTCGTTCGCCTTCCAGCTTGCGGAAACTACGGCTTTGCAGGTCGATTTTCAGGACTTTCTCCTGCTCACTGATCATATAATAGTTGTCAAGGACCCATTCGTTCGTGCTGCCGACAAGACGCTGTGATTTTGTCTCTTCCACCAGCAACAAGTAATAATTAGTGATGGTCTTGATGCTTTCTTTGAATATCTTGTAAGTGCTTTTCATAATGTAATGTCAAAATGAAACATTTTGTTTACAGAAAAGGCAAAGATAGAAAAAGAAATCCAAGTGACAAAAAAAAGTAAGGGGTGCTTTTGTTAAAAAAATTTAAGTTTTATTCGGTTTGGCATTCTTGATCATCTGGTATTGGCAAATAGCCAGTTTGCCTTCACTGTCGCGGAGGTGCATGCCATTGCCTTGGCAATAACGCCACATCTTACAAGAGGCACAAGGTTCGGTTTTCATCCATTGGTGGTCGCGATAAACGTTAAATTTGTTTTGCCAGATATCCCAGAAGTGGTCGTGATAGATGTTGCCTTGATGGTAGTCATGGCGGATGCTAAGGCAGCCAGAGATGGATCCATCGGCGAGGATGGAAGCCACGTTGATGCCAGCACTGCATGAGAAGTAGTGGTTGCGCACTTCACCTTCGTAGGGGCCAAGGAAGCCATCGCAGCCATAATCGGCGCGGATATGTCCTTGTAACCGAGTCATACGGATGAAGTCCATCATTTCGACAAACTGTTCATTTGACAGTTTCAGGTCAGGCTCGTTGGCAGCACGACCGTAAGGGAACACCGTGAAGAGCCGCCAGCGGCGTATCCCAAGGCTAATAAGGTAGTCGCGGAACTGAGGAAGGTATTTTATGGTGCGTTGATTGACGCAAGTGATGACATCCCATGTGAGAGAGGGGTGTTTCTTTAAGGCTTCGACGGCTACCAACACCTTCTTGAAACTCTGTGTGTTGCCACGCATCCAGTTATGGTCTTCTTCAAAGCCGTCGAAACTGATGGCGATGGACTTCAGACCGGCATCAACAAACTCGTCAAGTTTTGTTTGGGTCAGCAACATGCCATTGCTTACCATTCCCCATACGAAGCCACGATTAGAGATCGCTCTTCCGCATTGTGCCAAGTCTTGTCGCATTAAAGGCTCGCCTCCGGTCGTGATGACCATTACTTTGGAGGGGTCTTGATGGGATTTTATTTCATCCAGAACCTTTAGGAAGTCGGGGAGAGGCATGTCGTCTTTCTCGGATAGCATCCTGCAATCGCTTCCACAATGGCGGCAGTTGAGGTTACAACGAAGGGTACACTCCCAAAACAGCTGGTGCAACTCATGTTGTTCGATGCGTTGCATCAGCGTGGCATGGTTGAGTTCCAGCATGATTCGTTTACGAAAGCCCAGTCCGTTGTCCATGACGTTAGAAGTTATGATAACTTGGCCAGGCAGGTGGCAGTACGTGCGGCGAGTCGGGCGTTGTTGAGTACCAGTTGGATGTTAGCGTCGAGGCTGTCGCCACCAGTGATATCTTTGATACGGGCGAGCAGATAGGGCGTAGTCTCTTTTCCGTGGATGCCCAAACGTTTAGCGTCATCGATGGCGGTGTCGATGGCTTTGTTAATTCGGTCGGCATCCATGGAGTATTCTTCAGGGATGGGGTTCGTGACGAGCATACCACCCACAAGACCCATGTCTTGTTTAGCTTGGAAGGTAGCGGCCAGTTCTTCTGGTGTGTCGATACGATAGTCCACTTTGAAACCGCTTTTTCGTGTATAGAAGGCTGGCAGTTCTTCGGTTCCGAAGCCGATGACAGGGACACCTTTGGTTTCCAGATATTCCAAGGTGAGTCCCAGGTCGAGGATGGATTTCGCGCCGGCGCAGATCACCATGACGGGGGTGCGGGCAAGCTCTTCGAGGTCCGCGCTGATGTCCATCGTTATTTCAGCGCCTCGGTGGACACCTCCGATGCCGCCGGTGGCGAAGACTTTGACACCTGCTAACGCGGCGATAATCATGGTTGTAGCCACGGTGGTGGCTCCATCTTGTCCTTTAGCGACGAGCACTGGAAGGTCACGGCGGGAGGCTTTCGTCACGGCAGTACCTTTCTTTCCTAAATACTCGATCTCCGCCTCGCTTAATCCAGCTTTCAGTTTCCCACTGATGACAGCGATGGTGGCAGGCACTGCGCCGCCGTCGCGGATGGTTTGTTCCACACGAAGAGCAGTCTCCACATTTTGTGGATAAGGCATGCCGTGCGAGATGATGGTGGATTCCAGAGCGACTACTGGTTTGCCGTTTTTCAAGGCGGTCGCTACCTCAGGGCTGATATCAAGATAGTTCTTCATAAAGCTGTCTCAGTTGATTATTGACGGTGTCAGGACTCTCCACGGTGATTTTGGCGCAACGCAGTCCGATACGTGCTGCGACTTCGATGGGCACATCAGGACCCGCATGGACGATTCCAGCCATAAAAGCGTCACCCGATCCCGTGGCATTTACCACTTCAGCAGGGAGGGCTGGAAGGGTGAGGTTTTTCCTTCCGGCGAAGATCTTCACGCCTTCGGCGCCCACGCTGACAAAACGGCGTTCAATGCCTTTGACGCCTGAAAGCATCTGGTCTTCCATTTGGTTGCATTTCACGGTAAATACTTTTTTCTTGGAAGAGATTTCGATTGCTTCACTGATTCTCACAGCTTTGGCTCCGGAGACTGTATCGACGTAAAGCGGTGCTTCCACGTGGTCAATCAGATAAGCAAGGGCATCTGGAGCGAGATTCGTGTCGGTGACCACTGCGTCAACAGGACCTGCTTTTGGGAGTTTTTGAGCAATCCAGTCGGCGGTGATTCCATCGGCGGTGGCCATATCTGACACGCCTCCGATCATTTCACCGTTACTATCGTTAATACAGAAGAAGCAAGACCGTGTGCCAACAGGAGCCGTATCACACAACCCCACATTGATACCCACCTTGCGGCAACTGTCGGCGGTGAAAAAACCAAAGACATCGCCGCCAAAAATGGTGAGGAAAATGACCTCATCACCAAGAAGGGCGAGGTTATGGGCGATGTTACGCGCCACCCCTCCTGCGGTGAGACGGATGGTGCCAGGGTTAGAATCCCCAGCGACGAAAGGCTTTGTTGTGGTGGCGGTAATGTCGGCATTCGCACCGCCGATAACTAAAATGCGCATGGTATTTAGATTTATTTTATTGTTTTATTTTATTCCAATATACAGTTTCACCAAATCCCAGAATGGTGCCTCTTATTTTGAGTTGTCCTTTCTCGTTGAATTCGGCAGTAAGTTTCGCTTTGATGCCTCTTTGCGGGTCATAAATCTTGGTGCCGTTCCAGCATTTTTCGCCAGCATCGTATTTTAACCCCGAGAAGAGCACAATTTGGTCGCAAGGCACGTTGCGTAGTTTTTTATCAGGGTTTTTCTCGTCCAAAAACTTTTTGCCATTAGCGTCTTTGTCATGCTCCACCCAGATGATTTTTCCAGTGAAAGTACCGTCTTTTTGTTGGGTGATGGTGGCTTTGAAATTGTCCTCGCCTTGTTTGCTTTGGTAGGTGCCGACAATGTTTTCGGCTTTGTTGTTCAGTGCGTTTTGAGCCATTGAGGCACCTGTTAAGGCGCACAGCAATGTGAGGAGGATGAAGAATCTTTTCATGGTGAGTTGGGTTTTATAAGCAGGACAACGGGACTTGGGAGGTGCTTTCGCGTCCCAAGTCCCGCGTCATTTTATTTTGATCGTAATGAAATGGCGAAGCCGCCGCAACGGGCCATCTTAAGTTTTAAAACAGATTTTGAATTGACTTTTTTATGGGTGATGGTATATGCTTGCGGGTTATAGGTGTCTCCGGGCATGCCATCAGCGTCTTTGGCATCGCAATAAATCGTGGCCTCGTAGGTGACCCCAGGTTTGAGGAAGTCGAGTTTCACTTTGACTTCGCGTGCGTTCTCGTCGGTGATGCCGCCAACGTACCAAACGTCATGGGGAGTGGGGAGTGGAGCATTGAGAGTTGTGAGTTGAGAGGGGATGTCATAGACGAAACGTGTGACGCTGTTGATGACGTTTTTTTTGCCGTCGGGGAGGGCAGCGAGTCCTTCGGCGGCTTTATTCAGCGTGGAGAGCTTAGGATGACGAGCGGTAACGATGTAGTCGCCGGGTTCTGCTTCGAGATAGATGGTGGTGTCCCAATCCACCGCAACATCTTTGATGAATTGGAAGGCATCCATGTAGGGTTCGTAATGTTCAGGGAAGTCGGCGGCCATCTGCAAAGGCGAGTAAAATGTCACATACAAGCCCAACTGGTTGCAGATGGTGTGCCGCATTTTTTGACCCCAAGGAACGATTTTTCCCATGTCAGGTTCAAAGATACCCGGGGTATAGTCCATGGGCCCACCTTGCAGTCGAGTGAAAGGAAGGATGGTGGTGTGTCCGGGTTTGATGCGTTCCCTAAACTCGGTGCCCATGGCACTTTCGTTGCCAATCATGTTAGGCCAGGTGCGGCAGAGGCCTGTGGGACGGACAGCCTCATGAGAATTCACCATGATATGATGTTTGGCAGCCTCCACGATGGCATAATGGTAGTGGTTGTTGATGGGTTGGCTGTAGTGCCCTTCCCCAAAGGGAATGATGGTACCCACATAACCGCCTTTCACGGCATTGTATCCATATTGGTTCATCAGGTTATAGGCTTTCTCCATCCAGTGCTCGTAGTTGATGGTGGAGGCGGAACTCTCATGATGCATGATGAGGCGGATGCCCTTTTCGTGGGCGTATTTGTTAAGGGCAGGCAGGTCGAAATCAGGATAAGGAGTGATGAAATCGAAGACGAATTCTTTTTGTTTTCCGTACCAATCCTCCCATCCGATGTTCCATCCTTCGATGAGGAGAGCATCGAAACCGTTTTCAGCGGCAAAGTCGATATAGCGGCGAACGTTGGCGTTGTTGGCGCCATGGGTGCCATTGGGCTTTGCATGTTCGAAATCGGTCTGCCCCAGTTTCACCGAAGGGAAGTCGTTGGTGTAAGACCAGGTGCTTTTCCCGGAGATCATCTCCCACCATACGCCCATGTATTTAACGGGATGGATCCACGACACGTCTTCAAGGGCGCATGGCTCGTTGAGGTTGAGAATCAACCGAGAAGCCAGCACGTCGGTAGCTTTTTCGCAAACCATGACGGTACGCCAAGGCGTGGTGCAAGGAGCCTGGATGCGGCCTTTGTACCCCGTGGCATCAGGGCAGAGCCATGCTCTAAAGGTGAAAGGAGAGCGGTTAGAGGTTGAAGATGCGTTTTCATTGATTTGGAGGTCAAGGTGCATGGTGGGGAAGTCGAGCGTAGCGGCCTCGTGGATGTTGATGTATAAGCCGTCGTCGGTTTTCATCTGCAAGGCGGTCTGCACTCCCGTTTTGGAAAAGGCAGTCCATGGCCATCCTCCATCTTTGTGGCCTTCTTCCCATAAGTCGGGGATTTCCGACAGTCGCGACTGGGTGTAGTTGTATTCTTGGGTGTCAAGGTCTCCGGGAATCCACCAAGCGGTATGATCGCCTGTCATGGCAAACTCGGTCAGCTCTTCTTTGAACCAAAAACAAACCAAGGCATTGGGAACTGAGTTCGCGCCAGACGCTTCAGTAAACATAGGGAATTCATAGCGGAAACCGAGGCCGTCGTCATAGAGCCGGAAACGGATCTGCATGATGGTGGGTCTTTTTTGCGTGGACTCGTCCATGCTCTCGACCGATCCAATAGGTTGTTCGAGGGTCACCAGCATCTCGTTATAATGGTTTCGGATTCGAGCTTCCTCGCCCCAGACGGGTTCCCAAGTCTCATCGAAGCTGTCGAAGGCGGTGTTTTTGAGGACAAAGGCATGAGCCAGGTCATCGCGCCATTCGAGGGTGAAGCCCATTTTGGAGGGCAATACAACGGGTTTGTCCAGACGATAAAGGGAATAATAAGGCACGCCGTCTTTCAGTTCAAAATTCAGTTCCAGTTTTCCGTCGGGGCTTTTTAAACGGGCGGGTTCTGCGGCAAATGCGCCTTGTAGGATGCTTGATATTAATACAAACAGTAATAGTAGTCTTTTCATTCTTTCACCCATTTTTCGATTTCAGCTTTGGTGGGTTTGTTAAGCAGTTTGCCTTCTTTCCAATTGATGTTGGGGTAGGATGCTTTGAGGTCATTGCAGGCTTTTTTGATGCTGCTTCCGCCTGAGGTGGCAAAGGGGATGACGGTCTTGCCTGTAAAGTCATAGCTTTCGATGAAGGTGTTGATGATGGTAGGGGCGGTGTACCACCAGATGGGGAAGCCCACGTAGATCACATCATAGTCGGCCATGTTGTTGATTTTTCCAGTGATGGCAGGGCGAGAGCTAGGGTCTTGCATCTCGAGGGTGGAACGGCTTTTTTTGTCACGCCAGTCAAGGTCGGCATCGGTGTAAGGTTTTTCGGGTTTGATTTCGTGAAGGTCGCCGCCGGTCGCATCGGCCAGTTGCTGAGCCACGCCTTTGGTCACGCCAGAAGCGGAAAAATAAGCTACTAATGTTTTCATTTTTTGATCTTTTTTTGTTTGTGAAGAAGTTGTTGATTCACAGCAGCTTTGTGCTGAGACACCGAGGGTAATAACCACAAGGGATAGGATAAAAAGAAGTTTTTTCATGTTCAAGAATTTAGTGTTATACTTTTAGGGCAAAGATAAACAATTTTACGTTACATCATCAGGTTAGAGAAATAATTTGTATCTTTACAGCCGTAAACCAAATTAATTACTGTGATGGCCAAGAGAAGTCTGTTATTATTTATTTTGTTGATTTTTAGTGTGTTAAATATAAATGCACAACGTAAATGGAGTTATAACCTGGGTTTAGGTGCCTCTTTAAACGCTGGTAATGTCAACAATTGTAACCTCAGTCACGATGCTTCAGTGACCCGTAATGACAGTGTTCTTGCCTTTGACTGTCATTATCGTTTTTTATATAGTTCATTGATTTTGAATAACGAAACTGGCAGGAAATGGGAAGAGACCAATTTCGAAATCAATGGAGGCGTGAAGATGGATTTATATCAGTATGGAAAGTACTCTCCGTTTTTGGCTTGCGAGATGCTCACGAACAAATATAAAGGATATGATCTTAAGCTGAGCGGTTTGTTTGGGTTCAAATTCAGGATTTACACGTTGCCATCTATCTGCGATTATTCTATCAGTGCCGCTTTTGTTTATGACTGGAATGACTTCACGGATGAGACAGTTCTGCCCAACAACAATTACCGATTCTCCTTGCGTCCCAAGGTCAAGCAGAAGATTGCTGACAACCTGACTTTGTTGCATTATACGTTTTTTCAGCCATCGGTACTTGACTTGAGCGATTTCATTGTCAACAGTGTGACGAAACTTCAGACCCAGATTACCAAGAAGTTATTTCTCGATTTTTCATTCAGATATGATTACCACAGCCGTGTTCCGGCAGAGACCTACCGGCATCATGATATCTTGACGGAAATCTCATTGAGGTTCAAGATATAAAGATGGCTGTGAATGAGTACTATGAGGAAAGCCATCCGTTCATTGGTTAAATGGTGTGTCGTATGCCTCTTGTTAGGTGTACTGTTGGTGTTGGCTTGTAATTATTACGTCAAGTCGAAGGCAAGAGGAAGGCTTTACGATGATGTGAGTGAGATCCCATACCGAAAAGTTGGATTGGTTTTAGGCACATCGCCTTATAATGCCCATGGGGGTGCTAATATATATTATAGGAATAGGATGAGTGCCGCTGCGTTGTTATATGCTGAGCATAAGATATCCTATATCTTGGTGAGTGGTGATAATTGTCGTCATGAGTATAACGAGCCAGAGTACATGCGTCGTTCTTTGATTCAATTAGGGGTTCCTGATTCTGTCATCGTGTTGGATTATGCGGGTTTCCGCACTTTCGATTCCATGGTAAGGGCGAAGAAAGTCTTTGGGCAAGACTCGGTCACGGTTATCTCGCAAGAGTGGCATAATGAGAGGGCGGTTTACATTGCGCGGCATCATGATTTGGATGTCGTGTGTTTCAATGCTGCCGATGTTCGTATTCCAAGATCCTATTTGAAAAACCACGCACGTGAGCTTTTGGCGAAGGCCAAGGTTGTTCTTGATGTGTTTTTAGGAAAGCAGCCCAGGTATTTGGGAGAGCCGGTGGTGATTCCGTAGAGGTTAGAGGTGAGTGATTGCTATAATATTAGAGCCATTCAAAGTTTTCCTTTTGGGCACCGATTTCGAAATGGCATTTGGCGATGCCGAGGTCGATGGGCGCGTAGCTGTTGAGCAGGGTAAAACGGGTGCGGGCTTCCACTTTGTTGCCGTCATGAAGGATGAAAACAAACTTCTGTTGGTTGATGGCTGTGGGTGCCAGCAAGGCGGCTTCCATGCCACGGTTGAACCAGTCGGGGAGAGGAAGTCCTTTTTCTGTTGAGCGCTGGTCTTCCGTCGCATCTGAAATCGTTTTTCGTTGAGGATGTTGCCTTCCCTGGTTTTCGCCATAGCCGAGCGACACTACACAAACCAGCTTTTCGTCGGGAAGTACTTGGTATTGGTCTGGTTGTTTGCTAAACGACATTGCCACCCAACAGGTGTTCAGTCCGAGGCATTGCGCCAGCAGCACCACTTTTTCGCCGTAATAGCCGAGATTGATGTCGTCGCCTTTTTTGCCGATCATGGCGATGTAGTTGCTCACGCCGCGGAATTTGCTGTAATGGGCGATGCCGCTAGCGAAAGCCTTTGGTTCGTTGGTGACCAATTGGATGTGCAGTCCACCTTTGCGGTTGCATTCGTTGATGAGGTCTTGCAGTTGTTGTATTTTTTCTGCCTCAATGGGCTTTTCGATGTATTGCCGCACGCTGTGTCGGGTGCGGATGGCTTCTTCGAGTGTCATAGATAATCATTTGAAAATGCAAACATAATGAAAAGAAGTGAATGTTTTATCGAGTAGGTTTTGAATAATTTTCATTCTGATTGAAACATTTCCATAATTCAAACTACATAACAACAGAAATGATTGTTATAAACCTATTAAACAATTTAATTATGGAAAACCAAATTGTTATTTATCAGACTGAAAATGGTCAGACTTCGATTGAGGTTCGTTTAGAAAATGAAAACGTATGGTTGACAACAGACCAAATGTCCGTGTTATTTGAAAGGGAGGAGTCAAATATTAGAAGACACATCATTAACATATTTAAGGAAGGAGAATTGCCGCGTGAGAATAACGTGCATTTTTT